>ERZ1673745.229-NODE-229-length-71484-cov-7.554313_pt1 | contig 71484 bp, 70 predicted proteins | sample MGYA00580206_ERZ1673745 | MGnify/ENA primary metagenome ERZ1673745 (study PRJEB41218, sample SAMN15661753) | gut metagenome | host: Homo sapiens | place: Canada: London | collected 2015-08-20/2019-03-30 | study: EMG produced TPA metagenomics assembly of... | reverse complement strand
ATATCGCGTCAGTGTTCTCCCAGCTGGAGCGAGAAACCATAGCCGAGCGTATCCGCGACAACATGCATGAGCTGTCCAAGACCGGACGCTGGCTGGGTGGGACGACACCAACTGGCTACGCTTCGGAAAGCTTGTCCAGCGTAACAGTAGATGGCAAGGTAAAAAAAGCTTGTAAGCTCAAACCTATTCCGGAGGAGATTCAGCTGGTAAAGACAATTTTTTCTGTGTTCACGGAAAGTGGCTCCCTCAGTAAAACTGACCAGTACTTATTAGAGCACCGCTGTGTCACAAAGCGCGGCAAGCAGTTCACACGCTTTGCCATCCGGGGTATTCTGACAAATCCGGTTTATATGATTGCTGACGATACGGCGTATCAGTATCTCAAGGAGAACAACGTAGACCTTTTTGCTGAGCCATCGGAGTTTGACGGTGAGCACGGTATTATGGCCTACAACCGCACGCTCCAACGCCCTGGCAAGGCTACTCAGATTCGCCCGATGGAAGATTGGATTGTGGCAGTGGGGAAACATCCCGGCATTATCTCCGGTGCAAACTGGGTACGAGTACAGTCTATGCTGGACGTGAACAAATCCAAGAGCTATCGCAAACCGCGCAGCAATGTGGCGCTTTTGTCCGGCCTTCTGCGTTGTGGCGAGTGCGGTGACTATATGCGCCCGAAACTGACTGGTCGCACTAATGCTAATGGGGAGTTGATTTACACCTATATGTGCTCCACCAAAGAGCGCAGTCATGGTACTGTCTGTAGTATGAAAAACTGCAACGGCAACACTCTAGATGCTAAGATTGTTGAGGAAATACGTAAGGTTGCCACCGACAAAAAAGACTTTGGCCAGTTACTGTCAAAAACCAAGAAAGTAATCAATGACAACAAAGCAAGTTATGAAGCTGAGTTGACTTTATTAGTGAAGAACCATGCTGAAACAGAAGCCCGCATCAAACGACTGGTGGAATCTCTGTCCGTTGCCAGCGAGACCTCGGCCAAATACGTCATGGAGCAGATCGATGAGCTGCACCGGCAGAGCGAACAGGAGCAGACAAGAATTGCTGAATTGGAAAAGCTTGCTAGGCAGAGTAATGCTCTGAGCCAAAATCTATTTTTCTATAGAGATATGATTGAGTCATTCGCCGACACGGTGGATTCGACTACTATTGAAGAACGGCGTCGCCTGCTGCGTACTATCGTCAAAAAAGTGGTTTGGGACGGCAAAAACGTCTATGTATACCTCTTTGCGGAGGATGGAGAGCTGAATTTGCCGCCCATAGGGCAGCTTATGTGTCCGTCAGGAGAGGATAGCGAATAAGATTTTAATGTATTTCCGGTCTCAGAAAAAATTGCAGGGAGAGGTATCCCTGTCGGAGACCATCGAATCGGATCGGGAGGGCAACGCCTTGCAGCTGATGGACGTCATCGGTGTAGATGACACCATGCTGGAGGATCTCTATGACCGGGACAGTGCCCTGCGCCTGCGGCGGTTGGTGAAGGAGTGCCTGACCCAGCGGGAATCAGAGGTCATCCGTCTGCGGTACGGTCTTGGCGGCACCGTCCCCCTGACCCAACGGGAGATCGCCTCCACATTCGGCATTTCCCGGAGCTATGTATCCCGCCGGAGCTAATGTAAGTGAAGCCCGGAAAGCCTTGAAAACACAAGCTTGTCCGGGCATCGGGCGTGTTAGGGTAGCGCCGCCATTATTGTAAGTGGTGTAGAAAAATTAGAAAGATAAGCGGCTGTTCATCATATCTGTTATGTTGTTGGGAAATACGTTTTGCCGCCCCAGTTCATCTGAGTGTGGGGTTGCGAGAAGATTTGAGGATTGTTTTCTTTCATTTCTTCAAGCAAAGCAAAATCTCCATCACTTGAGAAAACACATCTTTCACTTTGCATGGCACAGAGCGAATTGTAATAGTCAATATATGCTTCGTTATCTAACAGCACATATCTTCTTTCCAAGTGTGCATTTTGAAAGTGATAAGAACCATCAAACATTACTAAAATGCACTCTGGAGAAATAGGAAAGAACACTTCCACTCCTTTTGATTTCAATCCGTTCATTGACATAATAGGGTGATCTACATGCGCATGCGTACCTATAGGACTATCAGAGGTATATAGCTTCTTTTTTGTTTGATTAATACATAGAATCCATGTCAAACTAAGAAAAGAAATTGCAAGGTCTGAGAGGCTTTTTAAATCCATTAACATTTGGGCTTGAATATTTTTGCTGTCATTTTTTGAAATAGCATATTTTCCTATGACCTCATCCGATGCTCCCATATCTTTCAATGCCTGGACTAAACAATCGGCAGAATCGATAATACGATTCCTGACTTGCTTTATTCGTATATATTGAATTGCAAGATAGGCGGAAAGCATGCCCTTTTTGTCTTCTGATATAAAATAGCAGTTTTCTATTATCCATGGTGTAGCAGAAGTGGCTTTTCCGATAATCTCCTTTAATATATTTGCAAAATCTCCTTCAACTTCATTTGCAAAAGTATGTTCAATACCCTGCGACAATTCGTCGCTATCCCATGATAATCCTTCTACCTTCAGGGCCGCTAAAAACTCTTTAGAGAAAATTTCGTTGGGATTGATATCATAGAAGCAATTCTCCGAAGCAATGTCATTTATACTATTTACTCTTTCATTATCTGTTTTCTTATCGTATACATGAACTTGATACGTCCCTGGAATTGCCCATGCCTTAAGATAGGACTGAGGAACATAATGTTGTTTTTTTGTTTTTTGCATCAGATTCTCCTAAAAGATAAGTGACTGGTTATCAAAATTTTTTGCTGATTGTGATGCCAGCAAAAGGTTGCCTACTAATAGTGCGATTAATCATTCTTGAGAGCAGATGCCAGTCATTTCAAAAGCAAAGAATGGTTGGCCGAAAGCTGATTCGTAGAGGTCAGCTTTCCAACCAACTCCGCAATCTCAGCAACATAACCGATAATCGCATTAGTAATTTCAAAAGGAGGTTTTTTATTCTTCATGGTGTTTCTCGCATCAAAACTCTTTTATTGATATTATATCACAGCATCGCTCATTTCATCAATCAAAAAGTAGCTGAGATTACAAAAAGGTCGCCCTTTATGGCGACCTTTAAACATTGAATGAGGTGTAAGCAAATGGGAAATTGTATTGGATTTCGAGTCTGATCTCTTTGGCCCACTTCGTTACCACTTATCGGCGTATATAATTTATCCACACAAGTCAAAGGAGAAATTATATATGGTAAGTGGTCATTTAGCAGTCAAGAAAAATCGATGGTACGCTATTCTGTGTTTACGTCATCCAGATGGACGCAGATACGATAAATGGATAACAACCGGATTGTCTTATCCTGGAAATAAGAGGAAAGCCGAAGCTATGCTAATAGAATTGCGTCGACAGCATTTCAACTCCCATATATGGAATGCGGCAACACTGCTTTCCGAGTACATACCTGACTGGCTCAAGACTCGTCAAAAGGAGATTTCTGAAACAACATACAGTTCATATCTTCAAATCGCAAATGAGATTGTTCGCTACTTCTTGAATCAAGACATTCGTTTGAGTCAAATAAGTCCCCATCATATTGAGACTTATTATCAAACACTATACGAAAGAGGGCTAAAGTCCAACTCCGTATTACACCATCATGCGCTGCTTCATAAGGCTCTCGAAGATGCCAGTCGAAAGGGGCTGATTGCTGAAAATCCGATGGAAAAAGTCAAACGTCCGGCAAAGGGTAGATTTATTCCGCATCCTTATACCGCTGAAGAAATGAAAACATTATTTGCCGCTCTGCAAGGCCACTACATGGAAGTGCCTATTAAACTTGCTGCTTACTACGGCCTGCGTCGTAGTGAGGTTCTGGGGCTGAGATGGCAAGCAATCGACTTTGGGCAAGAAACGATTTCCATTGAACATACCATTTGTGAAGTTTCCCAAGCGGTTTCCAATCAGAGAATTATAGGACGAGATACGGTAAAGCAGAAATCCAGTAATCGTACACTTCCAATGACTCCAAATATAAAGGCACTTCTGCTCGAGTATCGTGGCAAGCATCGCCAACAAAATGAACACACCGCTACCGATTACTTATTTACCGATGATTCCGGGAATGTGATTCGTCCCGGACACATCTCTTATGCTTTTCAAAAAATTCTGAAGGAAAATGACCTGCGCCGTATCCGATTCCACGATCTCCGCCATAGCAGTGCAGGAATACTAATATCCAACCGCGTACCGCTGGTGGAGGTACAGCAATGGCTCGGCCATAGCACAATCCGTATTACAGCAGACCTATATACGCATCTTGAATACGAAATCAAAAAACGAAGTGCCGCGGTGATGAGCGACATTCTATTTAATCATATGGAGGGTTCAACGAATGAAACGAATTGAAGAACTATTGTCCACCGCATCGCCACAAGAACTTTCACGGGCCAGAAGGCTTTTGCAAAGCAACCAGTTCCTGAGCGCAAAATTCATAGATGACGCTGGTATACAAACCTTCGAAGCAATGATCACATATCGCAATGGAATTCTCATGCCTTACTTCATGGTGGGCGATGACCATGCTTTGGTTTGCCAATGCAGCAATCATGCCGGGTTGTGTGTTCATAAAATCGCGCTGTTGCTGGCTGCCAAGTGTATGCTGGAAGAAAACTGCCCGGATTACCACACAACTCTCAAGCAAAGAACTGCAAACGCGATAGATCATGGTATACGAGAGATCTTAAAGAAACCCTGATTGACCAACAATCCTTTCCTGGGATTGAAGGCAGATAACCAATAAACGACGGAATGTCAAATAAACTCTGAGAGTTTGGCTACAAGAAAGCTTTCAGCGATTACAAAGGGATAATCTATGGTGGAAACTGCATATCCTAACCACAGGTGATGATGTTATGAAAAAATCAAATTGGAAGGTATATGCCTTCTGGATCGTTCTGGCAGAAGCAGTCGGTGCACTCTCCGGATGGCTGACGCGAAAAGGTGTCAAAATCTATAACGCAACCGTCGAGCAGCCGCCCTTATCTCCGCCAAGTATTGTATTTCCCATCGTTTGGGGGATTTTGTTTGCACTCATGGGTATTGGGGCTGCGCGAATCTATCTGGCTCCGGCATCCGATGCCCGGTCACGCAGCCTGCTGCTGTTTCTTGTGCAATTGGTGTTCAATTTCTTCTGGAGCATTATCTTCTTTAATTTACAGGCATTTGGTTTCGCCTTCCTTTGGCTAATCGCGCTGTGGGTTTTGATCCTGCTGATAATTTTGTCCTTCCGGAAAGTGGATAACCCGGCTGCATGGCTGCAAATTCCATATCTGCTTTGGGTGACATTTGCAGCGTATCTGAACTTCGGAGTGTGGCTTCTCAACCGGTAAAGAAATTGGAATAGCCATCTTGTGAAAATATAAGCTAGTTCACTTTCCTGCAGAAAACAAGTATAATACCTCTACAGGGAGGTATAGCTGATGAAGATAGATTGCGCAATCAAAAGCCGGAGAATACAGGCGGTCAAATTAGCAAATGCACTCAATACCATAGAAGGCGTCCCTGTTTCGGATTATGCCAAAGAGCTTTCGCAGCAATGGGCAAACGGAGAAATATCCGGAGAAGAGATGAAATCCTTATTGCTGAAGCACCATCGAAAGATTGCGTTTGAAGAAGATTCCGTTTAAAAATGCCGGACTGATCGTAGTTAAGGACTTCCTCATACCATATCAATTGAATTTTAAAGTAGTGAAAAGCGATGGGCTATTGGCTCATCGCTTTTTGCATGCCGCAAGGCAAATAGATTCAACACTCTGCATAGATTGTAGCAGAATAAAAGGAGGTACGCTATGAAAGCACAGAAACTGATAGTCAGCTGCTTTTACAATGAGGAAGGAGAATCCATTTAGGGCTTGATAGATTCGTCCTTTGCCACCGTCCTTAAACGGGGGCTTCCTGAAAATGCAACAGTCCAATTTTGAGCACATTCGCTCTCCGTATATGACAAAATAATGATTGGGGGAAGGTGAAGTGAAATGAAAGCCGCAGTGCTATTTTGCCACTCTGACGAACAGGCACTCAATGAAGTAGCCGAAAAAGAATTGAGCAGGCAATACAAACTATTATCCCAATATGCGAATGAGCATGGTTTTGAATTGGAGCATCTCTTTTTCCATATTGGACAATTGGATTATGAACATCCCGATGATGTGCTTTTGCGGTTTTTGCGTGGGTTGCAAAATAGCAGATCGAACATTGTTATCGCAGAAACGCGAGACTACTTCCCAGAGAGTCAAATGAGGTTTATTCCTCCGATACATGCGTGTTTTTTGAAGGAACATATTCAACAAATGAAGATAGGCAGCAGACAGCACCCGCTGCCTGCTGAAAAGAAAACTTTATCTGGAAAACCATATCTATACAACAAAGAGAAAAACCGTTGAAATTTGATAAGTCTTGACGGATAATTGAAACATCCTATAAAAGGATGTGACAGCTATGGTTGCGAAAGTAACACAATATCTTCAAGAGGTTTTGGCTCCGACATTGGATCATTTTCGTGTGCCGGCAACGTACGCGAGTCAGATTATAGATATGGTTGAGCTGCAAATGATATCATTTCTGCGGCATTGGGATGACCTTGCCTTTCGGAGAACAGTATTGCTGTTAGGCTCAGAAGAAGGCCCTTTTTATGAGCCTGCCGGAAAAGCTGATGTGAAATGTTTTATAGTTGTAACGCTCCGAAATAGCCCGATTGAAACAATCCAGAGCGACAATTATGCTTGTGCGGGAATGCAGGACAGCCTCTCCAGTCAGGATGTGAAGGAAATTACCAGCGGAGCGATCCGCTTTTTCAATCCCCTGGATTTTTCCTCCATGTGCTTACAGGCGAAGAACTGTTCGGGATATGATTACTATCAAGAAATCGTGGAACGCCATCCTGCCGCATGGGCGGCTCTGCGGGCATTAGGGACAACTTCGGCTAAAATTATTGATTATCCAAAAGTTCAATATGATACTCCTTTTTCAATCGAAGCCTGCGATGAGATTCAAACCGACTGTGCTGGTGAACTTCAACAAAAGAGGCTTATCCCCAAAGTAGTATTTGACGGATACTCTACGATGTGGGACCCCCAACTGCTTGGGGTATTGCGAAGCCTTTCTCCTTCGTCCAGAAGTGTTTTTGCCGTAGAATCCTTAAAGTCTGCCACCAGAAATTTCGAAAAGTTGCTAGATATTCTGGAATTCTTGCTGACGCATGACCTGAAATTCGCTTCAACGAACTTCTACATAGAGAATGGACATGTTGAACGCAGAATAAAGCCTTTGCGTGCTGGACATACATCAAAAGAGATCCAGAAAAATCTTTCTCAGACGGCAGGGTTAGGATACCGACATGCTGCCGCATTGAATCAACTCTGAGCTAAATTGATAGGAAAAGCACAGCCACTTCGTAAACTCAACGATGTGGCTGTGCTTTTTCATCAGGCAATTACATAGCTTTTGATGAAGGAGGTGTGCCATGAAAGCACAGGAACTGGTAATCAGATGTTTTTACGATAATGATGGGGAGTCCATACGGGACTTGTTATATTCATCCTTCGATGCCTTCCTCAAGCGGGAGCTTGGAAAATTTGCGCCCGCACAGGAGCATCCTGTATGATAGACGGGATGAATGGCCGCTTATCTCAGGAGGTTAGAGTATGTATCAAGAGATAAGCAACCCTATGGATTATCATGTGGCATTATACATCAGACTATCAAAGGAGGATGAGAGCGAAGGACCATCGCAGAGCGTGACCAATCAGAAGTCCCTTTTAGATGAATTCGTGCAAAAACATCGTTTGCAGCTCTATGACACCTACATTGATGATGGCTGGAGCGGTACCAACTTTGACCGCCCGGATTTTCAGCGAATGATCGGCGATATTGAGGCCAAGAAGGTCAACATGGTTATTACCAAGGATTTGAGCCGTCTGGGACGTGACTACATCATGACCGGCCACTACATGGAGCGGTACTTCCCAGAGCATCGGGTGCGCTACATTTCCCTCTTGGATGGTATTGACACCGGCGTGGAGTCCAGCGCCAATGATATTACGCCCTTCCGCGCCATTATGAACGACATGTATGCCAAGGACATTTCCAAGAAGATCAAGTCCGTCAAGCGGGATAAGCAGCGTAAAGGCCAATTCATTGGAGGAAAACCAATGTACGGCTACAAAATGCATCCAACCGAAAAGAACAAGATCATCATTGACGAGGAGGTTGCGCCCATAGTGCGGCGGATCTTTGCCATGGCGCTGGACGGCGTTAGCTGCCGCCAAATTGCCGCTACGCTGAACGAGGAGGGCGTCCCTACACCGGCCACCTACTGCGGCTGGAACATGGGTCGCAAAGGACCCTATGCGGGGCTGTGGAGCAGCGAGCGTATTTCCGATATGCTGCAAAATGAGACCTACATCGGCAATATGGTGCAGGGGCGGCAAGTGAAGATCAGCTACAAGTCTAAGAAGTGTTTGCATCAGGATCGTAATAATTGGGTTGTGGTTGAAGATACCCATGAGCCGCTGATTGACGCTGAGAGTTTCCGCAAGGTGCGGATGCTGGTGAACAGCCGCAAACGCACCCGAAGCCGTACCTACGATTTCCTGTTGAAGGGCTTGATTTTCTGCCACGAATGCGGTTATCCCTTGGGCGTGCTGAATCGCCCCAACGCCAAGGGAGAAGAAACACTGTATTTCGTCTGCCGTACCTATCAGCGTTTTACCAAGAACAGCGCCTGCACCACACATTATATCAAGGAAAAAACGGTAACGGACGCAGTGATTGCCAAGGTTCGAGAGGTCTGCGAAGACTATTTGACCGCGGAAGCATTGCTTCCCGCTGCGGAAAAGGCGGTGAAGGAGGCGTCGCAGGAGAGCAAGACGGCGGCGGAGATCAGCGCTCTGCAAAATAAGAGTGCCAACCTTACAGAGCACCTTGACCGAATGTACACCGACCGTCTTTCCGGTTTGTTGCCGGAGGAGGACTTTCAGCGTATCTTCACCCGCATTAAGGACGAACGGGCACAGCTGGAGGAACGAATCAAGGAGCTTCAACAGCAGCAAAAGAACCCTATCAGCCAAACAGAGCGAGCAAAAGACTTGGTGCAAAGATACCTTGATACCGCCTGTGCCAACCGGGAATTGCTGGTGAGCCTGATCGAGCGGATCGAGCTGACAGCGGCCAGAGAGATCATTGTCAAGTTTCGATTTGCAGAACTTCAGCAGACGGGATAAATCTAGTCATATCAATGGTTTGTGCCGTTATGAGCGGTGCGATTTTCAAGACGAAATCACTTACAATTACGGATGCGCTATGTATCACGTATTGAGAAGCGGGCATTGGAAAAGCTGCGGGCAGAACTGGAAAAGCCTGTGGGCAGCGGAGCCGGTCAATAGCAGGACCGCAGGCCAGTTTCGGAGACGCATCCGGAAAAATTGCGGACTTTCAGCAATCCATCAAAAATCTTTGCGGATATTTTATGCCTGTTTTCTAGTTTTTAACTTGTAAAACATGGAATTTTATGATATTTTGACAATACACACAAGATCATGCCCGCAGTGATATCTGCGGGCACATTCTTATTGGGAAGGAGTTGTGGGAACATGGAACAGCGCAGAACGGTGCTGCTGGCAGATACCAGCACGGAATTCCGCATTCTGCTGCGGGAAGCCATGGAAAAAACAGGAGAATTTTGGGTGGATGTAGCTCAAACCGGTGACGAAGTTCTGGAAAAAGTTCAGGAGCAGGAACCGGATATTCTGATCATGGATGTGATCCTGCCGGGGCTGGACGGTCTCAGCGCTCTGCGGGAGCTGCAGGAGCTTGGCTACGCTCCCATGACCATTCTGACCTCCGCATTTGTTTCCGACCAGACGTTGGCGGAAGCAACGGAGCTGGGCGCTGCCTATTTTCTGCCAAAACCCTTTCGGATGGACACGCTGTTGGACCGGATGCGGAACCTGTTCTGGGAAAAGCCGAAAGCCACCCGCCCCTCTCTGAAAGCCCGCGTCACCCACATGCTTCATGATGCAGGTATGCCTGCCAATATCTCCGGCTACCAGTATCTGCGGGAAGCGATCCTGATCACCACCGCCGATCCAAGTGTACTGAACAAGGCTGTAACCAAGATCCTCTATCCTGAGATCGCCCGGCGTTACGGTACCACTGCCCTTCGAGTAGAACGATGTATCCGCAGCGCCATAGAGACCGCCTGGGACCGGGCTTCGCCGGAGACACTCCCCAAATACTTCGGCTGCACCGTCAGCAGTCAGCGTGGAAAGCCCTCCAATGCGGAATTCATTGCTCTGCTGGCAGAACGGCTGACTCTGGAGGATGATCAAGCCCTCAGAGCCTGACAGCTTTTCACAGTCTATATAAAAGGAGACAGGCTCGCCCTGTCTCCTTTTTTGCGTTTGTTTGCATTCGACAGCATCTGAGCGTTCGTTTCATTTTACGAAAACGTATACGTTTTCGCGTCAAATTCGTTTTTTCTTCCTCCAAAAATAACAACCAAAGGTCGGCCTTTTTATTTGTGCACTTTACACAGTGTACGTGAAATTGAATAAAAAAATCATGGGAAAATAGCCATAATCCTCCTTGACAATTCCATTAAGAATTCTTTATAATGATAGCAAGGAAGTGCAAACGTTTGCGACCAGAGGACAGCACACCGACGGTCAAACCGTGCACAGAACTGAGAAAAGAGAGCAATCTGCTGTCCCTGCAATCCCCGGCAGACTTCAGAAAGAGGTGTTATCGTGTCGAAAAATGGATTACCCAGAAAACCCCTGACCAAGCGGCGTTTAAAGAACCTGATCCTGAATGTGCTGAAAAACCCCTTTAACATGGTGGTGCTGGTCAGTCTCATCATCCTGTTCTGCCTCATCATCATCCCTCTGCTGACCATGATCTCCAGCACCTTTACGCTGGCTCAAGGCGAGTTGCGCCGGGTTCAGGGCCACGTGGGCGATTTCACCCTGTACTACTGGAAATACATCCTCACCGGTAAGCTGGCCAGCGCCGTGCTGTGGGGGCCGCTGAAAAACTCCTTTATCTGCGGCTTTTTCACCGTGCTGGTTTCGGTGCCTCTTGGCTCCGTTCTGGCGTGGCTGATGATCCGCACGGATCTCCCCGGCAAGAAGATCCTAGGCCTGCTGGTGACCGTACCTTATATGATCCCCTCCTGGACCAAGGCTCTGGCCTGGCTGGCCATGTTCCGCAACTCCACCTCCGGCGCCAACGGCTTCTTGGCCGGTCTGGGCATTCCCGTTCCCGACTGGCTGGCTTACGGCCCCATCGCCATCGTGCTGTGCATGTCCATGCACTATTACGCATTCTCCTACATCATGGTCTCCGGCGCGCTCCGCTCCATCAACTCCGAGCTGGAGGAGATGGGTGAGATTCAGGGCGCCAGCAAAGCGCAGATCCTGCGGCACATCACTCTGCCCCTGATCCTGCCCTCTGTGCTGTCCGCCACCGTTATGACCATCAGCAAATCCATCGGTACATACGGCGTCCCCGCCAACCTGGGTAACCGCATCGGCTACTACACTCTGGCTACCAAGATGCGTACCTTCATCGACCAGGGTCCCCAGGCTGTCGGCTATGCCATGTCCATCGTACTGGTGCTGCTGGCCGCCCTCATCATCTTCTCCAACCAGCGGATCGTGGGCGTCCGGAAGTCCTACGCCACCGTCAGCGGCAAGGGCGGCCGCGCCACGCTGATGCAGTTGGGCAAGGCCAAGAAGCCCCTCATGGTGTTCCTGATGGTCTTCCTGTTCCTGGCCATGGTGGTGCCCTTCTTCGTGCTGATCATGGAGACCTTCCAGATCACCACCGGCGCCGGCTACGGTCTGGATAACCTGACGCTTTACAACTGGATCGGCAAAGAAGGTGAGATTGATAAGTACACCAACTACGTGGGCATCTTCCGGAATCCCAATTTCTTCAGCGCCTTCTGGAATACCATCCGCCTGACCCTCATCGCCTCCATCCTCACCGCTATCTGCGGCCAGTTCCTGGGCTACATCAGCTCCCGCGGCCGTGGCAAGTGGTACGGCGACCTTACCGAGCAGATGGTCTTCGTCCCCTACCTGATGAGCGGTATCGCATTCTCCACCATGTATTTCTCCATGTTCTCCCGTCCGCACCTCGGCGGACTGATGCCCTCCCTGTACGGCACCTTCACCCTGATCGTGCTGACCTCGGTGGTTAAGCACTTCCCCTTCGCCAGTAAGTCCGGTACCGCCAATATGCTCTCCATCAGCGTGGAGCTGGAGGAAGCGGCAGATATCGCCGGCGCCAGCTTCTGGAAGCGGATGTCCTCCATCATCGTTCCTCTGGCGAAAAACGGCTTCATTTCCGGCTTCATGCTGACCTTCATTTCCATCGCCAAGGAGCTGGACCTCATTATCATCATGATGACTCCCACCACCCAGACCATGTCTTACCTGGCCTTTACCTACTCCCAGGACGGTTACAACCAGATGTCTGACGCAGTGTCCGTGTGTGTGCTGGCCTTCATCCTGGTGTGCTACACCGTGGCCAACCGCTTCGGCGCGGATCTGAACAAGAGTATGTAAGGGAAACAGAAAGGAAGAACGATATGAGCCGCATTGAATTGAAGCACATTGATAAATTTTACGGCAGCAACCACGTCCTGCGGGACATCAACCTCACCATTGAGGACGGCGACTTCATGACCCTGCTGGGGCCCTCCGGCTGCGGCAAGACCACCACCCTTCGCGTGGTCTCCGGTCTGGAAAAGCCGCAGAACGGCATCATGACCATTGACGGCGTGGAGATGATCAACGCGGATGATGCCTATTACGCCGAGCCCAGCAAGCGCGGACTGAACCTGGTGTTCCAGTCCTACGCCCTGTGGCCCCACATGACGGTCTACAACAACATCGCTTTCGGCCTGAAGATCCAGAAAATGGACAAGGCGGAGATCGACCGCCGGGTCATGGATTCCCTGCGGATGATGCGTATTGACATGTACAAGGACCGCTATCCCACCGAGCTGTCCGGCGGCCAGCAGCAGCGTGTGGCCATCGCCCGCGCTGTGGCCTCCAGTCCCAAGCTGCTGCTGCTGGATGAGCCTCTGTCCAACCTGGACGCCAAGCTCCGTATCGACATGCGGGCGGAGCTGCAGCGCCTCCATAAAGATTTGGGCACCACCATCATCTACGTCACCCACGACCAGACCGAAGCTTTGACCATGTCCACCAAGATCGCGCTGTTCAAGGCCGGTGAGCTGAACCAGGTGGCTACCCCCGCCGAGCTGTACAACAACCCCATCGATCTGGAAGCCGCCGACTTCATCGGCAATCCCCGGATCAACCTGCTGGACGGCAAGGCCGAGATGGTCAACGGTCAGCTGGTGGTCAAGAGCGATCTGGGCGGCCATACCTTCCCCGCCGAGCACCTCACCGACGAGGAGTTCCCCAAGAGCGGCGAGTTCGACTGCGTGCTGGCCATCCGTCCCGAGCAGATCATTATCTCCACCGAGCCGGTGGAGGGCGCCATTCCCGTCAGCATCTACGCCAACCAGCCCGCCGGTTCCGAGACCATCACCACTTTGAAGGCCGGCAACGATGAATTCCTGGCCAAGGAGATCGGTCAGGTCTCCTACGATCTGGACCGGAAGGTCTGGGCCATCATCGACCAGAACAAGATCAACATCTACAATAAGGAAACCACCCGTCTGATCAAACGCGCGGTGTAAGCCGTGTCTTGATACGCAATTTTCCCCCCAAATCGGACGGCGCTGATCCACCGTCCAAATATGAAAGGAGTCCCCGATGAAAATGAAGAAGTTTTTTGCGCTGCTCCTCTCCCTGTCCATGGTGCTGAGCCTGGCTGCCTGCGGCAGCAAGGGCAACTCCAATGACTCCCAAACCGACGGCGAAACCGCCAGCGACCTGCATCTCGGCTATGACATCAACACCGGCGAAAACCACTACGGCCCCTATTATGACGAATGGAGCGACAAGACCGACGAAGAGCTTTTCGAGGAAGCTCTGAAGGAGGACACCACCATCAACGTCTACGCCACCTCCTCCAAGATGATGAAGGTGGAAGAGGGCTTTGAGGCCGCTTATCCCGGCCTGGATCTGGTGGTCTCCGATCTGAAGACTGACGAAGTGCTCTCCAAGGCCAAAATCGAGCACGACACCGGCAACATCACCGCCGACGTACTGCAGACCAAGGACGTCAACGGCAACGTGTTCCACGAGTGGTACAACCAGGACATCCTGGAGCCCTATTATCCCAAGGACATCTGCTCTCACATCGACGAAGGCTACCTGAAATACGGTTATCCTCTGTACGCCTCTCAGTCCATGTGGTATTATAACACCAAGGCCTTCCCCGACGGTCAGCCCATCCACAGCTGGTGGGAGATCATTGAGAAGAACGAGGACGGCACTCAGAAGTACCGCCTGTTCACCAAGGAGATCGGTCAGGAAAGTGCCTACCTGTCTCTGTTCGCCAGCTTCATCAACAATGCCGATGAAATGGCTCAGTCCTACAAGGATACCTACGGCAAGGATCTGGAATACACCTATGACGCTTCCTCCTTTGACTTTGAAGTTCCCGAGAACAACGCCGGCGTGGAGTATCTGTGGCGCTTCTCTCAGGCCAAGATGACCTTCATCAGCGACGGTGACGAGCTGGTGCTGGCCGTCCATAACTCCACCGCTGAGGATCCCGCCCTGTGCCTGGCCTCTGCCGGTAAGATCGGCAACCGCGACGAATCCGGCTATGACATTGCCTGGTGCCTGAATCTGGAACCCTACACCGCCCTGCTGAATCTGGAGTGCCTGTTTATCGCCAAGGGCACCAACAGCCCTGCCGGTGCCCGTCTGTTCATCCGCTACGTCACCGGCGGCGCTGACGGCAAGAGCGAAGGCATGAAGCCCTTCAAGAAGGAAGGCAACTGGCCCGTCCGCGACGACGTGGAGGACAAGAAGAACCCCGCACAGCTCACCGAGCTGGGCGCCCGCGCCAATGACCTCAGCGCTATCTATGACATCTATCTCGACGTGCAGGAGATGTGGACGTACTGGCTGTCTCAGAACCTCAAGATGAAGTAAATTCAAGCACCGCGATTTTTCCCGGGCGGCGGCAACCGCCGCTGCCCGGGCCTTTTGAATCATTCAGATAGGAGATAACATGAACCAGGATTTTGAAAAAGAACTGCGTCGGGCAGAACGGGAAAAAGAACAGGCCAGACGGGTGGAATCCTTTTGGGATGCCTTCCGGCTGACGGAAAACGGCCATGTAAAAAGCACGCTGCTGCTGAATTCCTTCTGCCTGTCCATCCTCTTTCTGGCAGTTTACGGTGCGGCCTTCTTTCTGCTGACCGATCCCATTCACGCATGGCTTGCCCTTGCGCCCCGGGCGGTAGAAAATCTGGTCAGCGCGCTGCTCCCCGCCCTGATCGGGACAGCAATCTGCGCGCTGACCCACCTGATCTGCCATCCTCAGACCGTTCTGGCCGCATACGGCTGGCTCTTGCTGCTGGCCCTCGCCAGTCTGGTGACCATGCTGCTCCTGCTGCGGGGTGACAGCGGCGCGTCGGTCCTGTTTCTCCAGCTCTTCGGTATGATGGTCCCTGTGCCGCTGCTGATGGGTTTTGGAAGCTCCTGGTGGCTGCTTCGCCGCAGAAACTCCCTCTGAATACCGTTTTTCCCATGTATGCAACTTAAAAAAAAGGCTGTGAGACTATGATAGATACTGTATTGTTCGATATGGGCGGCACTCTGGAGGACATCTGGGTCGATGACGAAAACCGCCATTCTTCCATTCAGGGTGTGCTGGATATTCTGCACGCTCACGGCATCGATCTGAACATGGACTTTGAAACTACGGCTCAGAGCATCAATGCCGGCTGGGAACGTTACGGCGCTTACCGGGACCCCCGGCAGCGGGAGCTGAAGCCGGAGGAGATCTGGGGCAGCTTCGTTTTGACGGATTTCGGCCTGAATGAAGATTCTGTGCGTCCTTACGCCGAGGAGCTGGCCCACATGTGGGAGATCACCCACTATCACCGTACTCTCCGCCCCCACGTGAAGGAAATGCTGGAAGGGCTGAAGGGGCTGGGTATGAAGCTGGGTGTCATCAGCAACACAGCCAGTCTCTATCAGGTGTTTGACGTTCTGAAAGACTACGGCATCCGGGACTACTTCCAGGATGTGACGCTTTCTTCCGTCACCGGATATCGCAAGCCCGACCCCAACATTTTTCTGGTCTCCCTCCATCAGGTCCAGTCTGACCCCGCCAGCTGTGCCTATGTGGGCGATACCCTCTCCCGGGACGTCATCGGCCCCATCCGCATGGGCTTCGGCGCCACCTTCCACATCGACTCCTACCTCACCAAGCTGAAGGACACCAACGTTCCCGCGGACGTGAAGCCCACTTACAGCGTGAAGGACATTTATGAGGTCTACACGATTCTGAAGGACGCCCGCTGATCCCTGTTTTGATGTATGACAAGAAGGCCCGGACCGCTGTGGCGGTCCGGGCACTTTTTGCGGCTTTCAGTCGGGGTGCAGATCAGCAGTCCGCCAACGCAAATATTCCCGTTTTCGATGTCTGTTCCGTGATTTGTTGCTTTTTCGCACTTTTCCCGTGCAAAAATCCCGCAGAGAGTATTTGCTCTCTGCGGGATTTTTAACATTCTCTTGGTTTTCTTTTTTTGGGGGGCGGTTTATGCCGGAGGCTTACTCATACCGGGTACCTGCGCCGTCCACCATGGCGTCATAGGCCCGTTTCACCTTGTCATAGTTCTTGTCCCGGTCTAGCGCCACGCCGCGGCCCACACCGTCCACAATGCGGCCCACGCCGATGGCATCCAGCTTTTCGTCCAGCTCTGCCAGCAGCTTGGGTGCGGAGCCGGGTTCCGTGGAGCGGCCGTCAAAGATGATGTGGAAGAATACCTGATTCAGTCCGGCATCCCGGGCCATCTCGCAGATGGCCAACGGGTAGTCGATGCAGCCGTGAGAGGATTTATAAGTGAGATACGCCAGCAGATGCAGCGCCGTGCCGTTCTTTTTGGCGTGTTCGATGGCCTGTAAGAAGATGGGATTCTTCTTGAAGCTGCCGTCCTTCACAGCGGCGTCCAGACGGACGTCATCCTGCATGACGCAGCGGCCTGCGCCCAGATTGGAGTGGCCTGCCTCGGAGTTGCCGGCCTTTCCACTTCCCAGGCCCACATGCTCGCCGGAGGCGTGGAGCTTGCTCCAGGACTGCTCCGCCAGCAGGGAATCCCAGTAGGGGGTATCCGCCAGATGGATCGCGTCGCCGTCATCGCCGGAGCCGAGACCCCAACCATCGCAGATGATGAGAAGCATCTTCCGGTCCTTGCCGAAATCGTGTCCCTCCGCCAGAGATCTGCCGGTCATCTCCGCAGGCTGGGGGATGCCCATGACATTCAGCACCGTAGGCGCCACGTCACCCAGACAGCCTTCCCGCAGGGCAATGGGGCCGCTGTGGGCGGGGTCCATCAGAATGAAAGGCACCAGATTGGTGGTGTGGGCGCCGTCAGGCTTGCCTGCGGCGGTGTACAGCTTTTCAATGTTGCCGTGGTCCGCGGTGACGGCCACCACATAGCCCTTGGCCAGCGCGTCATGGACCACCACATCCAGATAGTGACTGACATGCTTGCAGGCTTCCAGCTTGGCGGCGGTATTCAGGGTGTGGCCGATCACGTCGCCGTTGGCGAAGTTGGTCACCACGAAATCGTATTTGCCCAACGCACCCATGACCTGATCCGCCACGGCAGGCAGGCTCAGCTCCGGCTGCTGGTCAAAGTCAATGCCCTTGGGGGACGGCACGCACACGTCATCCTCGCCGGGGAAGGGCGCGTTCTCGCCGCCGTTGAAGAAAAAGGTCACATGGGCATACTTCTCGCTCTCCGCGCAGTGGAACTGATTCTTCCCCGCCTCGCTGAGGACCTGAGCCAGAGGCTTCACCACATGAGACGGCGCAAAGGCGATGGGCAGATCCTTGAACTTATCATGATACATGGTCATGATGACGAAATCCAGATCCTTCAGCTGGTTCCGCTGCACCTTGTTGAAGTCCGGATCGGTGAACAGCTCCGTCAGCTCGATCTCCCGCTCACCGCGGCGGCAGCAGAACACGGCGGCATCGCCGTCTCCGATCTTGCCTACAGGCTTGCCGTTCTCCACCAGGACCATGGGTTCCAGATGGTAGTCATCCTGCCCCGCCTGATACGCTTTTTCCACGGCCCGCGCCAGTTGTGCGCCGCCGCGCTTGGATTCAGACATAAAAAGTACCTCCTTATGAGTCGAGCGGTGCGTGAAACGGTTCTTTCCCGCATCGCTGCGCATTTTTTTATCCGATCGGGATGGACTTACTGTCCATCCTCCGGCGGGATCAGCTTTTCCACGGCCACCTGCCCCCGCTTGGGGAAAATATCCAGCAGGTCCGGGAACCGATAGACCTTGGCATCCGGGCGGTTTTCCGCCGTCAGCTTCAGGGGCTTAGCCTTCTGGTACTGCACTGTGACGGTCATGCCGAAATCGACGGCCTTGGCGCCGATAATGTCCCGGTTCAGATTATCGCCCACATAGCAGCAGTTTTCCGGTTCAGCGCCCACCTCTTCCATGGCGTAATAGTAAATTGCGGGGCCGGGCTTCCGGATATAGGTGACCGAGGACTGCTGGACCGTCTGGAAATAGGGGCGCAGACCATCCTGATCCAGCCACTCATCCACTTCCCGTCTGCCCACCAGATCCGAGATGATGCCCAGGGTATACCCCCGGCGGCACAGCTCCTTCACCGTGTCGGCACCGCCCTCCACCACCGTGCGGCGGCCCTTGGTCTGCCGGTACTGGTAGCAAAGCTCCGAGGCATTGCGCCGGATCAACTCCGGATCGCAGTCATAGGCCAGCCAACGCCGCCACAGCACCTCTTCCGGGGCCTCGCACATATATTTCAGCGCCCATTCCCGGTATACATCGTACCGCTTGTCGATCACGTCCTCGAACCACTGGGTAGGATCTTCCGTTTTCACGCCGCACAGCTCTGCGATTTTCGCCCGGGCGGCAGCCAGATAAGCCGGGTCCTTGTCAATGACCCGGAAGGTACCGCCCAGATCCAGAAAAATATAACGGATGTCCGTATTCATGGCTTGCTTCCTCCTTTTCACCGGGCCGCTGGCCCGGAACGCATCAGGGCAGAATGTTCAGGATCTCCCGGAAATCTTCAATGACATAGTCCGGGCGGTTTTCCTCCGTAAATTCCACGGGATGCTTCTTCTCCGGAGACCGGAAAATAATATTGCAGCCGATACCGGCCTTCTTGGCCCCGGCAATGTCGCGCTTGATGTTGTCCGCAACGGACACGCACTCCTCCGGCTTCACGCCGATCTGCTGACAGGCCAGATCATAGATCTCAGAGCAGGGCTTGCGCATGTGGCATACGGAGGAAAGGATCACCGTATCGAAATAGGAATCCAGGCCGTCCTCCTCCAGCCAGTCGGGCACCTCGTTCTCACCGATGAGGTTGGAGATGATCCCCAGCTTGTAGCCGCGCTCATGCAGGCCCTTGATGACCTCCACGCCGCCGTCTACCACCTCACGGCGTCCCTTGCACTGCCGGTACTGGAAGCTCAGCTCATGACACACCTGACGGATCCGGACCGGATCGTAGTCCGGCAGCAGCCATTTGCACCACAGCTCTTCATCTCCGGATTCCTTGAACTCGCCCAAAGCCCACTTGCGGTACGGCTCGTAGCGCTCCTCGATCATCTGATAGAATTCCTCATAAGGCATATCCGTGCCTGCGATCTCCGCCATTTTCCGACGGGCGTGGCGCATATAGGCCTCCTCCAGGAAAGCAATGCGCAGAGTGCCGCCCAAGTCGAAAAAGACGGCTTTATACTGTTTTTCCATAGGTCCTCCTTTAAGCCCGCTCAGGGAAGATGTCCAGCAATTCAGAAAGGCTGGTGATGACATGATCCGGGGTAAACTCCTTGCCGGTGGCCTTTTCCTTGTTCAGCGTATCCGGCTCATCGATCCGGATCATCATACCGAAGCCGGCAGCCTGAGTGCCCTCCACGTCCCGCACCGGGTTATCGCCCACATAGGCGCAGTTGGCTTCCGGCGTGCCGATGCAGCGGCAGGCCAGGTGATAGATGTCCGGGTCCGGCTTGCGCAGGCGCACCTTGGAGGAGAGGATCGTGGTCTTGAAGCACTGGGCCACGCCGTCAGCGGCCATCCAATCGGGGATCTCCGTCTCCGTCACGGTGTTGGCGATGATGCCAAGGGTATAGCCCCGGCGGTGCAGCTCCTTGATGGTGGCTACGGCGTCCGGCCGGGCCACCCGGCGGCCGTCATGGTCGCGCCACAGGCGGGTCAGCTTGGGGGCGTTGGCAAAAATCATATTCGGATCATATTCCGGCAGCATGTACTGGGTCCACAGTTCTCCCTCGGAAGCATCCAGCAGGGTGGTCTTGGACTGCTTGCGGTATGCCTTCCAGCGCTCCTCCAGCTTGGCAAACAGGGCGTCGTGGCTCTCCGTGGTGCCGATCAGTTCCATGAGACCGGCTTCCGCCCGGTCAATAAACTCCTGGTCCGGCAGGACAATGCGCAGGGTGTTTCCTACATCGAAGAAAATGGTTTGGATATTGGCGGTCATGGCAGTTCCTCCTTTGAAATTCAGGGTCGCGGCCCAACTGCGGGAAAGCACGGCGATCCTCGGAGGTGTGACGCCCCCGAGAATCGCAAACGTTTGCGATTTCTGTTTTTATTTTATAGGAGTTCGCCCCTTTTTGTCAATATCCCAAATGTCAAAGCTCAGACACTTTTTTTGCTGGATTGCCCAAAATACCTTAAAAATTTAGGTTGATATTGACAGAAGAGCAAAAATCAGCTATTCTTGATTCGTCTGAAGTACCTTGGCAGTTTTTTCTGCCAATTTTCTTAAAAAGTCGGAAACGTTTGCACAAACACAACCTTCGCAAGGGAGTCAACTTTATGAAAAATGTAACATTAAAGGATGTCGCCAAAGCAGCAGGCGTCTCCTATGCTACCGTATCCCGTGCCCTTTCCGGCAGCTCCCAGATCGGCAGCGAGACCCGGGAACGGGTTCTGAAGCTGTGCGATGAGATGGGCTACACCACCAACTTTGTGGCCAGGTCCATGGTGACCAAGCGCACCAACCTCATCGGACTTGTGGTCCCCTCTGTGGACAACCAGTTCATGTCGGAGCTTGCCTACCACGCGGAAGTCAGCGCCCGTGCCCACGGTTATAATATCATGCTCTGTGATTCCGGTCCGGACCTGAAGCAGGAAAAGACCGTGTTCAAGCTGCTGCTGGGCCGGCAGGTGGACGGGATCCTCATCGTCCCTCAGAGCTCTAAATCCTACGATAACCTCAAATCCTATCTGGATCAGGTCCCCACGGTGTTCCTCAGTGAAAACCTGCGGAGCCAGCCCCAGAGCTATGTGGCCGTTGACAACAGCCGGGGCACCTATCTGGGTACCCAATACCTCTATGAGCTGGGCCACCGGGACATTCTCTATTTCGGCCAGCGTCCCGGTTCCACGACTCATCAGCTCCGAGCGGACGGATATATGAAGGCCTGTCATGAATTTAACCTCACGCCTCACTTTTTCAACAGCGAATATTCCCGCTCTTCCATTCAGGGTGGATATCAGTTGGCCAAGGAGCTGTTCCGGAAGCCTCTGGACTGCACCGCAGTCTTTGCCGCCACGGACTCCAATGCCTTGGGTATGCTGACGGCGGCGGATGAAATGGGCATTGATATTCCGGGGCATCTGAGCCTCATCGGCTTCGATAACATCAGCGCCACGGCCCTCTCCCGCATCGACCTGACCACCGTTGACCAGCCCAAGCGGGACATGGCGGTGCAGGCGGTGGATATGCTCCGGGACAAAATTGAAAACGGCACTCAGGGCTATGTTCACCAGATCCTGCTGCCGACGCTGATCCAGCGGGGCACCTGCCGGAAGCTGGATCCCTCCAAGTGATCTCACTGTAAATTCGGGACGGCCTGCCGTCCCTGGTAGAAAGGAACATCCAACCATGCAAGGTTATCTTTACGATCCTCATACCCATACCGCGGAAACCAGCAAATGCGGCCATCTGCCTGCCGCCGACGTTGTGGAGCGCTATGTGAAGCACGGCTTTTCCGGTCTGGTGGTCACGGACCATCTGCATCCGGAGTACCTCTCCCGCATCGACACGGAGCATGACTGGCAGAAGGCCATGGACCACTATCTCTCCGGCTACAAGGCCTCCAAAAAGCGGGGCGACGAGCTGGGCTTCGATGTGATTTTGGGTGCCGAGCTGCGCTTCCCCCAGAATGACAATGACTATCTGGTGTACGGCATCGACGAGGACTGGCTCCGTTCCAATCCCTATATGTGCTGCACCAGTGCCCGGGAATTCTACGAGAAATTCCACAATGAGGTCCTCATCATCCACGCCCACCCCTACCGGGACGGCAACACCACCGTGTTTGAGGACGCTGTGGACGGCACGGAGATCATCAACGGCAACCCCCGCCACGAAAATCACAGCGACCGGGGCGTGGAGCTGTGCCGCCGCCATCCCAACTATTTCCGTCTGGCCGGATCTGACACCCACCAGGACGGTGATGAGGCCCGTGCGGGCGTCATCCTGCCGGAGCGGGTCCGGGACTCCTTCCAGTACAAGGCAATGATTGAATCCGGAAACTTCCGTCTCTGGGGCCCGGATTTCCAGGACCTCATTGACATCGACGAGGAAATGCGTCAGGGCAAGTAATTGCCTCCCCATCAGAATAACGACTGACTTTGAATCCCCGGCAGGCCGCCACGCTTATGATGGCCTGCCGGGGTTCGTTGTCTCCCCGGCGAGCTGCGGCAAATTTGCAAAACCGTCTCCCGAAACCAGTCATAGGAACACAATGTCCCGTTTTTGTCGGTTATTTGCGGATTTGTGCTTGTATTTTATGGAAGAGTGTGGTAAGGTAATCCACGGTTACGGAATGCGGCGAAAAGGGGAGCGCCTTGGCGCCGCGCTCAGATTGATGACGAAACCAGATTGCGAGGGAACCCGTGTTCCGGGTTGAGAGGATCCCAGTAAGGATCGACCGCCCCTGTTTCCCCCGGTGACGCCGGGGGAGCTGTCAGCATCTGCTTGAAGTCAAATTCGGTATGTGCTGCAAGGCACATATTTTTTTGCGCTTTGAGCAGAAAATCAAATCTGGAGGTAAATCCCATGAAAAAGTTTCTTGCAAGTATTCTGACCCTGACTCTGTGCCTGGGGCTCGCCACCGGCTGCGCCGGCAAGCAGACCCCGGCGGAGAACAACGCGGAAAGCGCCGGTGAGACCGGTGTGAAGGAGATCCCCTCTCTGAAGATCGCCTTCTCCCCCTACGCCGATGCGGACCAGATCACCACCGCCACGGAGCCTCTGGAGCAGCTGCTTCAGGCAAAGCTTCTGGAAAAGGGCTATGACGTGAAGGATATCGACATGACCGTTGGCACAAGCTACACCGCCGTGGGCGAGGCCCTCAGCGCCGGCAGCGCCGACATTGGCTTCATCTCCGGCGGCAACTACGTCCTCTTCTCCGACGATTGCGACGTGCTGCTCACCGCTCTGCGCTATGCCATCAACAAGGATTCCGAGAACCCTGCTGACTGGAATGACGGCACCATCGAGGAAAACACCAAGGATATGAGCACCTATTACCGCTGCATCATTCTGGCCGGACCCAGCGAAAAGGGTCAGGAATTGCAGGCCAAGGTCAATGCCGGCGAAGAGCTGACCTGGGACGATCTCAACAGCGCCACCTGGTCCGTCCTCAGCCCCACCTCCGCCTCTGGCTACATCTATCCCTGCCTGTGGCTTCAGGATCACTACGGCAAGGGCATCAGCGATCTGGAGCACGTGGTCCAGTCTGACTCTCACACCACTTCCGTGGCCCGTCTGGCCGCCGGTCAGGTCGACGTGATGGTGTCCTTCGGCCATATCCGCATCAAGAACGCCCCCAAGTGGGAGACCGAGCTGGGCGGCACCGCTCCCATGGTGGAGCAGACCGGCGTTATCGGCGTCACCGAGGGCATCTACAACGATATGATCGCTTACAGCAAGAACTCCGATACCATGGCGGATGAGAATTTCCGCAAGGCGCTGGGCGAAAGCTTCATCGAGATCGCCGACACCGACGAGGGCCGGGAGATCATCAGTGTGTTCAGTCAGGTGGGCTACACCTGGGGTCAGGACTCCGATTATGACGGCGAGCGGGCCGCGCAGGAGCTGCTGAAGTCTCTGGAAGGCTAAGTCCCCCCTTTAAAAAACACTTGCCCCGCGGCTTCTCAGGAGCCGCGGGGCTGAAAGGCTATTTATGCTGCTGGAAGTCCAACATGTCCGTAAAGAATTTCAAAACCGCACCCTCGCCCTGACTGACGCCAGCTTTTCCGTCAGTCAGGGGGATTTTGTATCTGTGATCGGTCCCTCCGGTGCGGGCAAAACCACCCTGTTCCGGATCCTCAACGGTTCTCTCCGCTGTGACGGCGGCGCCATTCTGGTAAACGGCATTCACTTTGAGTCTGCCGACCGCAGGACCCGCCGGGCCATCCAGACCACCATCGGCACTATCTATCAGGATTTCGCACTGGTGGAAAATGCCACCTGCCGCCAGAACGTACTGAACGCCAGTCTGCCGGACATGGCGTTCCTCCCGGCGGTCTGCGGCTTTTTCGGAAAGGCGCGCGTTGCCGAGGCGGACGCCCTGCTGGAGCGGGTGGGCCTTGCGGACAAGGTCCACGAGCCGGTGAAGAACCTCTCCGGCGGGCAAAAGCAGCGGGTAGCCATCGCCCGGGCGCTGATGCGGCACCCCGCGCTGCTGTTGGCGGACGAGCCGGTGGCGTCCTTGGACCCTGTCACCGGGCGGCAGATTTTAGAATTGCTCCGGGACATTCAGCAGGACCAAAAGCTGACCGTTCTCATGAACAGCCACAATCTGGAGCTGTCACAAGAATTTTCCAGCCGTCTCATCGGCCTGAACCAAGGAACCGTGGTGCTGGACGCCCCGGCGGACACCCCGGCGGAGGACATCCTCGCCGCAGTCTACCACCGTCAGGAGGATCAGTCATGACCCGTTCCTCCGGAAAGCGCTGGCTGCGGACGCTGGCACTTTTCCTTCTTCTGCTGGCTGCGGCACGGTTCACCGACTGCTCCCCCACCTTGTTCTGGGCGCGGCGGAGCCATCTGACGGACCTGATCTCCGCCATGCTCCCGCCGGATTGGGGGTATGCCCCCCGAATCCTGGCCCCGCTGCTGGCTACGGTGCAGATGTCCGTCACCGGCACGGCGCTGGGATCGTTTCTGGCGCTGCTGCTGGCCCCCCTGTGCGCGGAAAATCTCCATGCCCCTAAGCCGCTCCGGTGGACGCTGCGGCTGCTGGTGCAGGTGCTCCGCTCCTTCCCTACGCTGATTTTAGCGCTGCTGGCTACGTTCTTGTTTGGCTTGGGCACCTTCTCCGGTACCGTGGCCATTACGGTCTACACCTTTGCCATTTTGACCCGGCTGACCTATGAGGATATCGAATCGGCGGAGCTGGCCCCCTACCACGCCCTGTGCGCCATGGGCGCCGCACCTGCCAAAGTCTACTGGCGGGCCGTTGTGCCGGGGATCGCCCCCTCCTATTTCTCCAATGTTCTGTACCTGTTGGAGACCAACGTGCGCCACAGTTCCATTCTGGGCTATGTAGGGGCCGGAGGCATCGGTCTGCTGCTGAACGAAAAAATTTCATGGCTGGAATACGGCAAGGTGGGCATGATCCTGTTTTTCCTGTTTCTCACCGTCTGCGTCATTGAGGGGATCAGCAGCCTGCTGTCCCAGATCATCCGGGAGGAACGGAGCCTGTCTCCCCTTGGGAAGCGGCTCCTCACCGGCACTGCCGTTCTGCTGGCTTTGGTCTGTACGCTGTCTCTCCAGCCCCCGGACTTCTCCCATATCAGCCCCCGGGCGGTGCAGGCCATGATTTCCGGCCTGTTCCACCCCGACTGGGCCTTCTTCTTTGAGACGGATACCAGCGGCTTGGGGTACCTGCTGCTGGAGACCGTGTGCATCGCTCTGGTGGGCACCTGCGCCGGAACAGTTATCGCAGTGCCCCTGTCCTTCCTCTCTACCCCCTGCCTGATGCCACAACTCCCGGCGCTGCTGTTCCGGGTGGTCATCATGGCGATCCGCTCTGTCCCCTTTCTGATCTACGGCCTGATCTTTATTCGGGTGGCCGGTCCCGGCCCCTTTACCGGCGTGCTTACCCTGGGCATTTGCAGCGTGGGCCTTTTGAGCAAACGGTTCACGGAGGCCATTGAGTCGCTGGACTTCCGGGCCTATCACGCCTTGGAATCCATGGGCGTCCCTCTCCTGCTCCGCATCCGGTACGCCGTGCTCCCCCAGCTGCTCCCGGCGCTGGCCTCGGCGGTGCTGTACCGCTTCGACGTGAACATCCGGGAAGCGTCGGTTCTGGGACTGGTGGGCGCGGGCGGCATCGGCGCGCCTTTGATCTTCGCCATGAACCACTACAAATGGAGCGAGGCCGGGGCCATCGCCCTTGGACTGATTCTGCTGGTCTGGTGCATTGACCGCCTCTCCGCCTCCCTCCGCCGGTAATGTAAAAGAGCTGACTGCAATGCAGTCAGCTCTTTTTGGGGTACAAGCGAATGTCATTTGGACTTTTCTCAGCCCGCGTCGGCGGCGATGGCCTGATCGATGAGGGATTGCAGCGTCTCCGCCTGATTCTTCTCGGTGATGGCACCCACGATAGGCTCACCCACGATGTTGCCGTTCCGATCCACCACATAGGTGGGGGGGAAGGCGAAAATGGTGGAGGTAAAGGCTCCCGCCGCGATGCTGGAATCGAAATACACGTTCTGATAGGTGGCGCCCTTCTTGGCCAACACGTCCTTCGCGTCGGCGATGGCCGTCTCGTCGCCGTCCAGCGTGAAGGCGTTGACGCCGATGAGCGCGCCGCCCTTGTCCGCCAGCTCCTTGTTCAGTGCGTCCAGATCGCCAAGCTCACCCACGCAGGGGCTGCAGGTGGTAAACCAGAAATTCACCACGGTGACGGCGTTGGCGGAGAACAGCTCGTCACTCTTGACCTCGTTGCCGTCCAGATCCTTGCCCTCAAAGGAGGGGAATTTCTGCACATCGCCGTTGGCGTCGGTCTCCTCATTCAGAATTTCGGGATGCTGCTTTTCCAGCTCGGTCAGCTTATTCTCGATCTCGCTGATCTCCTGCGCGGACTTCTTCAGCAGCGCGTATTCCTCATCGCTGAACTGGTCCTTGGCGGATTCGATGGTGTCCAGCAGGAAATCGCCGTAATTCTTGCCGTCCTCCTGCATGGTCATGCCCTTGTCCGCCGCCAGAAAGACCTTTTCCCAAAGCTCCGTATTCTCCGCCAGGATCTCGTTCTCTCTGTCCATCAAGGATTTATAGGTAGCGGCGGCCTCCTCCGTCTGGGCCGTGTCGCCGCTGTTTTCGGTCTTGCTGTCACCCTTCGCGCCGCAGGCGGCCAGAGACAGCACCATCAGCGTTGCCAGCAGCAGCGCGGTCAATTTCTTCATCTTCATGTTGATTCCTCCGTGTTTTCTTCAATGTTGATATTTTGTTTTCCGTCTCCAAAGCCATAGCGGAAGCTCACGGCCCCGGTGGGACAAGCGCTGACGCACATCCCGCAGCGGATACACTCGGTATGATTGGGCGTTTTCGTCACATCCACGTCCATCTTGCAGGCTCTGGCGCATTTCCCGCAGGAAATGCACTTATTTTCGTCCACCTTCATCTGGAATAGGGACACTCTGTTGAACAGGGCGTAGAACGCCCCCAGCGGGCAGAGCCATTTGCAAAACGGCCGGTAGAACACCACGCTCAGCGCAACCACCGCCAGTAAAATGCCGAGCTTCCATGTAAACAGCTTGCCCAGCGCTGCCCGGATGCCGGAATTGGCAAGGGACAGCGGGATCGCCCCCTCCAGCACGCCCTGCGGACAGAGGTACTTGCAGAAAAAGGGGTCCCCCATACCCACGTCGTTCACCAAAAACGCCGGCAGTAAAACGACCATCACCAACAAAACGGCGTATTTGAGATAGGTCAGGGGCTTCAGTTTCTTTGTGGAGAGCTTTTTCGTGGGGATTTTATGCAGCAGCTCCTGAAACCATCCGAAGGGGCAGAGAAAGCCGCAGATGAAGCGTCCCAGCAAAACCCCTAACAGGATGAGAAAGCCTGTGATATAATAGGAGAAACGGAACTTCGATGAGCCCACCACCGCCTGAAACGCCCCGATGGGACAGGCCCCGGACGCCGCGGGACAGGAATAGCAGTTCAGCCCCGGCACGCAGACGGTTTTTCCCGCCCCCTGATAAAGACTTCCCTTAAAGAAGTTCGGCAGGTGAAGATTGGTCAGCAGCGCCGCCCCCGCCTGAATCCATCCCCGCCAGCGGGCAAGGAGATGGGAAATTGTTTGATGTTTTTTATCCAATACCCACACACTCCAGACATACTTTAATGGCCTTGCTCAGCACCGTGGCCGTTTCGCCCCGCAGTACACCGACGCACACCATGGCGGCCCCAGCCAACAGCAAACCGACCTGTGCCATCGTCTTTTTCGATTGAAACAATCCGCTCACTCCCTTCATTGCTGTCCCATTGTACCACAGGAGATGTAAGATTTTCGTTAAGAACTGAAAGTTAACAGAAATCTTACATTCTCATGCTATAATGAAAATGAACAGATCATTATGCCGGAGGTTTTTATGCGTATTCTTGTAGTTGAAGATGAACGTGCCCTTTGCGAGACCATCGTCCGCAGTCTCCGCCGTCTTGCTTACAGCGTGGACCCCTGTTATGACGGTGACACCGCCATCGACCTGCTTGGCTCGGAGCGCTACGATCTGGTGCTGCTGGATCTGAACCTGCCGGGAGCGGACGGCATGACGGTGCTCCGTACCCTTCGCCAGACCGACCGGGAGACGCGGGTGCTGATCCTCTCCGCCCGCAGCGAGGTCGCTGACAAGGTGGAAGGTCTGGACGCCGGGGCCAACGACTATCTGGCAAAGCCCTTTCATTTAGAGGAACTGGAGGCCCGCATCCGCAGCCTGACCCTCCGGCAGTTCACCCAGAACGACGTGGTGCTCCACTGCGGGCCCCTGTCCTTCGACACCCGCTCCCGCGCCGCCACCGCCGCCGGCCAGCCGTTGGCCCTGACGCGAAAGGAGACCGGCATTCTGGAATACCTGCTGCTCCACCGGGGGCGGCCCGTCAGTCAGGAGGAGCTTTTGGAGCATGTCTGGGACAACAGCGTGGACAATTTCAGCAACTCCATCCGGGTGCACATTTCCGCTCTGCGGAAAAAACTGCGGGCGGCGCTGGGCTATGACCCCGTCCGCAACCGCATCGGCGAGGGATATTTGATTGAGGAGGAGCAGGCATGAAAAAGCTGTCTCTGCAATGGCGGATCACTCTGATGACAGCCTTGCTCATCTGCTCCACCTGCATGGCGATGAACTGGCTGATCGGCTGCTCCGGCCGGCACTATATGGACTCCATTGGTGCCAACCTCTCCACCGCCATCGATCCCTCGGAGGGGGCAGTGGAATACTTCGACCCCAGCCGGGAGGGGCTTGACCCCAACCTGACCATTGTGATCTATGGGGCCCAGAACTCCTTCACCGCCACCAACTGGTACATTACGGCAGTGGTGACGCTGCTTGGAGGGATTCTGGCCTATTTCGTCAGCGGCCGGGCACTGAGACCTCTGCGGACCTTCGTGGCGCAGGTGGAGAAGGTACAGCCCAACAATCTGGCGGACATGAAGATCACGGAGGAGGTGCTGCCGGAATTCCGGCAGTTCAGCGACTCCTTCAACCAGATGTTGGAGCGGCTGGACGAGGGCTTCACAGCCCAGCGGCAATTCACCGGAAACGCCGCCCATGAGCTGCGCACACCGCTGGCGCTGATGCAGGCGCAGGTGGAGCTTTTCTCCGCCGAGCACCCGGACGTTCTGCCGGAAACGGCGGACTTTCTCCGCCTTCTGCGGGAGCAGACGGAGCGGATGACCCAGATGACAAGGACCCTTCTGGAAATGTGCGGCTTGCAGGCGGTGCCCTGTACGGATCACATTGAGATCGGCCCTATGATCGATGAAATTTTCGCGGATCTGGCCCCGCTGGCAGAGAAAAATAACATCACGTTGGAGCGGGAGGGGGACGGTGCCATGACCGGCAGTGACACGCTGATCTACCGCCTGCTGTTCAACCTGACGGAGAACGCCATCAAGTATAACCGCCCCGGCGGCTCCGTGCGCCTTTCCGTGACGCCGGAGCCTGAAAAACTGCTGATCCGGGTGTCCGACACCGGCCCCGGCATCCCGGAACGCTTTCAGCGGAGCGTATTCCAGCCCTTTTTCCGGGTGGACAAATCCCGCAGCCGGGAATACGGCGGCGTGGGCTTGGGGCTTTCGCTGGTGTGGGAAATCGTCAAACTCCACGGCGGTACCGTGTGCGTGGAGAACAGCTCGGAGGCAGGCACCACCGTGGCGGTGTCCCTTCCCCTCCGGTGAACCGCTTTAAAAAGAGCCTGCGTCCCGGCTGGGACGCAGGCTCTCCACATATATGGTTTTACTTTTTTCGCAGTTCCTGAAGGATCTTCGCGATCATGTAGATCACATATCCCAAAAAGATGACCCCCGCAGGCACGATCACGAAAAGCAGAAAAAACTTCCCGACAATGTCATATAGGGCGGCTTCGACGATGCTTCCCATTCCGTTGGCCTCCTTTTCGCCGGATTTCAAAGCGTCAAAAGTGAGAAATCATATGTCCCTGACCCAATTTGCTTTCATTCTTGAATCAATTTTACCACATGGCTTTTTCACAGTCAAAACGTTTTGGCAGCAAACTGACAGTATATCAGTAACCGTCAAACCTAACCGCGCATAGACACACATGAGACAATAGTAGCGGAACGTTGCGAAAGGTTTCGCTACTGTTGTATTGTGGGATGTCAGAATGACAAGCGCAGAGTTGAAACATCGGGCGGAGCTACAGGAGTGGGCGGCACAAATCCAGGAATGCCGCAGCAGCGGTCTCTCCGTAAGCGAATGGTGCCGGCAGCAAGGTGTTACAACAACACTCCTGGCAAGTTTCTCAGGCATCCCTCTTTCTTTTGCGGAAGCTCAAATCCTGCCAAGTAAAAAAACCGTTAAAATGCTGCGCAGCGGATTGAAAAAATAAGCTGACGGGACTATTTTATACAAGGTGAGTGTGTAAAATCAAATTTTTAAGGGGGAGGCGGATAAAAATGCCGCACCGTAAGAAGATTTTACTCTCAGACAGTAATGAAGCCCTCAGCATGCTCCTGGCGGATTCCCTGCGTGAGCGCGGAAACTTCCATGTATTTCACGCAAAGGATGAGGACGAGACAACCAAGGCGCTCCACCGGCACCGACCTCACGTTCTTCTGCTGGATTTTCTGCTGCCGCACAAGGGCGGCTTTCACGTTATGCAGCATCTGCGCGAGGACGGGTACAAAATCTCGACGATTTTTATGACGGCTCTGCCGACACACAGGGTCATAGAGGAGGCATACCGTTTGGGCGCAAGCTTTGTGCTCCCGAAGCCTTTTACGGCAAGGGCGTTGGTCGAACGGATTTAAAATCATTCTTGGATACAGGTGAGCCTGCCGAATTAGGAATGCATCGGCTTCCCATGTGAGAGGAACAGAATACCACCTAGAACGTATGCGGCATTTATAATTTCTGTGGTAGTCCTTGCTCTCGCCATAAGAAATATAGCTCTTTTGATTTTCAGTGAGATCATCAGTTCCAACATTCCCTGAAGCAAAAAAGAACACTTTCTTCCCTGCGGCAACGAGATTATTGAAATCTTCGTTTGTAAGAAGAACGCCTTTAAGCTGCTCGGAGCGACTTATAATTGGCATGACCGAGGATTGCAGATTATACTCTGAAACCATCTGATGATTCATGATGAAAAAGTCATTCTCGCCACTCACAAGGCCAACATTTATCTCAAACAAGTCGGTAGCATCAGAAATTCTCGGATCATTATTGAGCCGTTTCAGCAGTCCTAACTCCTCGTTGGATAAATAATATTTTACCCATTTATCACGACTATGGTCGAGTTCCTTAAATTCGGTATTCTCCAAGCATGTTTGACCTCGTGCGATCAAATCTGACATGTCTTCCAGCTCTACGACACGAATGCCATGTTTATTACAGCCTCTTTCACCCAGCAGAAGAATAACTTCCTGCTGTATGTCATCAAAGACCAGTCGTTTAAATGTAACAAGCGTTAACTTATCAAAAAACGTACTGAGGAACTGTCTTGCTTCAGCAGCGTAATCAACTTGGAACAGTTCAGCGGGAATAACCATTCCAACACGACCAGTTGGCTTTAATGCCTTGCAAGAAAGCACTAAGAATGGTAGCCAAATATTCGTTAGGCGATTTGGATGAAAGCCATGATTATTCATCAAAGCGAAGGCAACTTTACGATACTCCTCTGTAAAATGCTGATAGCGAATAAAAGGTGGATTGCCAACTATCACATCAAACTGAGTCTGACCTTCAATTTCTTCTTGGTAATATGTGAAGAAATCCTTGCATATCACTGTTGTACCATACTGTGCGGATTTTTCAGCCTCAATATCATCTAACTCAATCCCAAGCACATTGTTCCGAATTTGTTCATCTGTAGCGCCCAACTCTCTATAACGAGTAGTTATGGCACTCAAAAAACTACCATCGCCGCAGCTTGGCTCTAAAACAGAATCTGATGTTTTACGGATAGCCCATTCTGCGATAAATTCAGAAATTTTGTCGGGGGTATAGTATCCGCCTCTTAATTTGTTATATCCTTCTATCGGTTTCATACCTGTTCCTCGACTTCCTGAGATTCTACCTGATAAAGCTCATCGATTGCGCTATTTAATTCAGCATTGATTGCCGTGATGGAGTGTTCCAAAACTGTACGACGAGCCGCATTAGGAGCAAAAGCTAATTGTTCCTTTAACTGCATAATATTTTGCACCATCTCAACAATCTGCTGATGCTTGGCAACTTCGGCTGGGTTTTCAAAATCAATCTTGAAAATAGGCAGAGTCGCAATAAACTGCTTTCCATGAGAATAGTAATCCCCTCTAAAGGTGCTTGCTCTACTTTTTACAAGGAGTTCCATTAACCAATGGTTCAAAATCGCCTGGATATAGAAAATAGATTCCTGAGAAGTAGCTTTCTTTTCTATACCATAGAAAGGACCATTTCCTCCACCAGTAAAGACAACCATGTCATTATCATAGACATAATTTGAGCTTGTTGACAGCACAGGCCAAACGAGATGTTCTCCTGCAAGGAAACGTTTTAAAGATTGACTACGTCCGAACGCAAACCAATTTTCAGTGGTACGTCCAGGCATATTGCGTTCATCCAGCTTATCTTTAAAGCGATTCAAATATGCTAACGCATGAGGGAAATCCTCTGTCATTTCTGCCAAACTATATAGAACAGGTCTTCCGTTTACCGCCTTGTACGGGAATATGATGTAGCTGTTTGCTTCAATTTTCTCGTAACTGACAAGCTGTGTGTCATATATGCTCTTACGCAGAATCCCTTTCTCTATCTGGAACTCACGTCCCTGCCTATCATGTGAGTAAATGAAATTATCGTCTTCACGATCAGCGTGGATAATATAGATTTGGTCAGCACTTGTTTGAACACCAACAAAAATGTCAACCAAAGAGGAAAGGGGAACACAAGATTGCGAAATCTCTTCCAAATGTGCAACAATATTTTGAGGCAAAAACGACCACGGCTGACCACTGATATAAGCAGCCGGATAGGTCAGGCATTCTGTATCATGATTGAATAAGAACCGATTCCAATCCTGAACAAAGCCAATTTGGAATTCTTCATGACCCTGCTTAGATAATACCAAAATGCAGGTGTAGGTGCTTCTGTTTTCAAAAACTTGATGAGTTCCGAAATGCAGAATTTTCTTAACGCTGGAATTGGAAGAAAGCAATTCTCTCAATTTAGCGCCTGACTTGATATTCATAAACTTGTGTGGGACGATATAACCCAGCATTCCACCATCGTTTAACAGTGTAAGTCCTTTTTCAATAAACAGATAATACTTATCGAGCGTATCAGTTTGTGCGGTTACATAGGGAGAATGGTTGCTCTTATAAAAATCATACTCTTCTCGGGAATAGTGCACCATATTCTGCACACGAATATAGGGCGGATTACCGATAATTGCATCAAACTTTCGGTTGCCAAACTCAGCATTCCAATCGAACATCTTTAATTTGTTCATCAAGGAAACATTCTGATAAACAGATCGATCAAAACGAGCATAAGCCATATTCACAAGGCTATTGCCATTTTTGATATTCTCGTCCAAATTAGGAAGGATGCGTTGATTGGTACGCTGATGAAAAGCTTCTGCCTCCTCCAAGGACGAATTTTCCAATGCTTTTAGCAGCAAGCTGAACTTTGATACTTCTACAGCAAGAGGGTCAATATCAACACCGAAGATATTATTTTTCAAAATGGAGCGTTTTCTCTCGTAAGAAAGTATATAGTTTGTACTGCCAGCCAGTTGATAAATATCGCCTCTTCGCTCGGCATTTTCTCTAGCATGGTTTCGATAATACTCAATATGATAGTTTACGATGTATTCAAACGCCGACAGCAAGAAGTTGCCAGACCCACAGCAAATATCTGCAATGCGATACTGAGCCACTTCTTCGGGAGTTCTATTTTCATACAAAGGGCGGAGCGTTTCTTCGATAATAATATCGGTGATGTTTTTTGGGGTGTTGACTGCACCCTGGGAGTCAACTACTTCGGGCTTTTCTTGCGTCTCAATATGCCCATCTTCTCGAATTACAAGCGCCTCATCCAAGAACAGTTCGTAAATCTGACCAATAATATACGGGTCAATTACACCAAACTCATAGGAGTTATTTGGGTAATACAGGCTTTGAAATATCTCGATAATAACTGAGTCAGACACCGTAAGACGATCCTCTTCTAAGAGTTCAAATAAGCCTGAATCGTATTTCTGGTCTGCTGCAGCGAACATTGTTCTTAGATCTTGGTATGTCGTAATAGCTTTCAGTGACTCATAGTTCTCGAAACATCTATCCTCACAAATGCGAAGGAAAATTGTTCTATTAAGCACTCGCTGGACGAAAATGTTGAGTGTTTCTGCATCAACGTTTGGATTGTTGCACAGAATATCCTCACCAAGCATCATTCGCCATGCTCTAATCTGATCTAGGAAATACTGATCGAACGGTTCACGACGAAGAGCCCCCTGAATATTACCGAAATGACGCTCAAACTGTCCAGTCAAGACTGCTTCTTTGGACAGCATGTTGTAAATTTACTCAAAACGTTCCACATACTCGTCGAAGTGGTAGTGAGCAATCATTGCAACACCAATGTCATCGCCTTCTCTCGGACGAACAGAACAATCATAGATATATAGATCGGTGAAATTGGTCAACACTGAGACTTTTAAGTTTCCGCTCCATCCATATCTGCGCAACTGGAATGCCGGAGCTGCATCGATAGTAAGGTTTACCGCAGGTTTCTTTGTCTCAAGGAAATACAGGACTTCCGTACCGACCTTGAAAGAATAATCTGGTTTTTTGCTGCGATGGACGCCGTCTTCCTCTACAACTACGGTAGCCTCATGGGTAACTTCACGCAGGTGTTGTGGCAATCCACGTTCGTTATCTACATCCCATCCAAGAAGTTTGAAGAAGCGGTTTACAAAATCAACACGGACTTGAGTCTCGTTATAGGTTGCTCTCTGGAATTGCAGATAATTATTACTGTAAGTCTGAACAAGCTCGGCAACTTGTTCGGTTAGCGTAGCCAGCATCTCTGGTGTCATTCCTGCAATCCCTCACTTTCTGGTAAAAAATCTACAATATCGCCTACATTACAATTGAGAGTGGCACAAATCTTCATAAGGCTTTCCATAGAGACAAATTCGTTTTTCCCCATCTTGGCAAGCACATTGAAGCTGATACCGGAGGCGTCTTTCAAATCTGTCCGGTTCATTTTCTTATCGATCAACAGCTTCCAGAGCTTATCGTAGGAAATAGGCATTGCAATTCTCCGTTCCAAATTTAAACTGATTGTATTATAGCACAAAACGACAATGTTCGCAAGATAATCTCCCCAGAACGTGAGATGTTCTCTGCAAAGAAAAAGCCGTCCGCAGGAGCTTGATTGCTCCTGCGGACGGCTGTGTCCTTATACTCGCCCTTTCAATCCATTTTTCTTGGCAAGCTCGCTTGCTGCGTGACGGCGCTCATCTGAATACGGAGCGGTCAATCGGACAGCGAAGCGCCTGCGGTCAATCTCAAAGGTCAGACCGCCCTGTTCGTCATCGTCGGTCTGCCTGCACAGATTGGGATATGCCACCGCATATTGTGTCAGCCGCTTTTTGAGCGCGGTATTATGCGTCTGAATTTCGACGGCTTTGCTGGCTTCGTCAAAATAGATGCAGGTCGTTTTCTGCCGTTTGGTCAGTCCGGTTTTCATATTGCCTCCATTTCTGCCTGTTCTGTAAAAACAGGCGCATTTTCAAGATTCTTTGTCAGCTCTACACCTGCAAATACAGGTTGATTTTTGCATGGGGAGCGCCCGGACAATACGCTGCTCGATCTGGACGCTCCCATTCGGTAAAATCCGTTTTTCTCAGCTCAACACGGCATCAGCGGGCATCGTCCCGCATTGCCGCTTTTTCTCTGCGTGGACGGAAGAAATGCCAGAGGTTATTGCGCTGAATTACGTCTTCATAGTGTTGAACTTTCCCGCGAAGCTCTGCGTTTTCGCGTTCCAGATCCGATGTGCGGAGCTTGCTGCGAACGGATTTGTATTCAGAAAGTTCCTGCTTCAAAACGGCGATCTCTGCCTTAAGTTTTGCAATCAGCCTGTTTGCAGCATCAAGAGTCTTTTGCAGTTTGGATTCCTTTTTCTCGGCTGCAACGTACTTTTTCGCAAGCGTAGACAGGTGTTCAAAATCCTCACGCTCCACGGCAATCTTGGTAGAGAAGGGAATGGGCTTCGATTCAATCTTTTCGATAGCCGCCACATCGACCTGCTGATTCCGAGTTTTCTCGATCTGTCTGCCGAGCGTCGCCGCCTGCTGTTCCTGCTGGCGGTTCTGCTCTGTGAGTTCTGCCAACCGTGCCTGCTCCTGCTGCACCTTGAACTGCGTCACGGTCAGGTGTTCCTCAGAGCTGCTGCGTTCGCCGCGCTCCACATCGTCGTACCCGGCGTCGCGCATATACCGGAAGAAATCGTCCTGCAAAACGCTGTAGGACTTCTTGAGAACAGGCTTGCCCTTGGTGCTTAGAATCGGCTCACCGTTCTCGTCCAGCGCGGGCTTGGAATCCCATTTCTTACTCATGCTGACCTGCTGGATTATCTCCTTGACCGTGCCGCGAAGCGTCTCATCCTTGCAGCGCTTCGACCACAGAATTTGTTTTTCCACGACGGGGAGGTAGACCACATGAAGGTGGTAGTGGTACACGTCCTGCCCCAGCGCGTCGGACATGGCGCGGTTGCGCTCGTCGGCGTGCATGACCGCCGAAAGAATGTACTGCTCACCGCCGACGATTTTGATTGCAGCTTTGTAGGCATCGGAGTAAAATTGTTTTGCAAACTCATAGCCGCCGTGATTATAGAAGTACGCGGAGTTGACGTCGAAGATCAGCTCTCCGAATTTCTCAGCGTCTGCTTTCAGACCGCGGGTGGAGATCACGCCGTCAGAGCGCATCTGCTCGAACATCTCCTTATACCCGGCGGTTGGTGTTTTGAAATGGACGTTGTATGGTGTCCGTTCGGGAACGATGTCTTGATTGACATACGACGATTTTTCGCGCTCGTTGTGTGCCTGCGCGTTGCCGATGTCTGCGTCTTTCATTCTCGCGTTTCTTGCGGTGGTACGGTGAATACCGTCGCCTCTTGCCATAGGCAGTTTACCTCCTGATTTCAGATTGTGCAGGACAGGTAGCTTTCGGGGAGGCACTTCTGCGGAAGTGTAATAACCCACTATGATACTTTCATCCTGCGGCTGCAAAGTATCGTGGGCTCTCCGAGGGGGTGCGTGGGGTATGCGGCATCTGCGGATGCCGCTGCCGGTTTTACGGTTTGCAGTGTCTATACAAACCGCAAAAACCGGCGTGGGTAGCAGCTTATTTGCAGATGCCCTCTGCGCATAATCTTCTGCCCACATCCATCTCAAACTCTGCGGATTTTTCGATGGGGACGGGGAACGCGAGGGGATAGCAGTCAATGCGCTGCCTTGTCTGCAGGCCACAGGAGCGTGGCACGCTCCTGTCACAGCTCCCACGGAGGAACAGTCCAACGATAGCCCTGCGGAACGCCGCGCCGGTCAAGATATTCCTGCCGCGCCTGTTCGCGTTCTTCTTCAGTCGGTGCCGTCTTATACCGGGAATAGAGCTGCCGGTTCAGCATGGCATCGAGCTTCTGCTCCAAGCCCCGACGGATTTCTCCTTCGTAATCATCCTCGCCCCGCAGATGGTACATGGCGAGGTCGAGAAACAGGTCATAGGGGATTTGCACGGATTTCATCTTGTTTCGCTCCTTTCCGCGACGATCGCAACGATTGCGACAGTCGTTTTGGAGGTATCATTTTCACCGTTGCAACCGTCGCAGCTGTCGCGCGGCTTATTCGTTTTCGGCTATGAAGGTCAGCGTGATACGCCGCCCTTCGTGCCGGACTTTGTTCTCATAGCGGACGTGGTATTCATCCAACAGTCTGCCAGACTTCACATTCAGATACTTGCTCAGTGCATTAGCCGCCATGCCGGCATGGACGGCACCGGCAAGCTCGGAGGGCGAGCCTGTCCATACCGGTTGATCTGCGGACACCAGCCTTGAAACAGCTTCCAGAACGTGATCAGGCGGTTCCTTGTGCAGCTCGTTTTCCAACTTTTCGAGATTCCAAATCTGCGTATCGGCGTCCTTTTTCAGATAGAGGATCTGATCCTGCTGGTCGCGTCCCACCACGTCGATAGTTGCCTCCAGCGCCGTGCGCTTTTTCTTCTGCATAAGCAGCGAGCCGTCTGCGCAGCCGAGCAATCCCGTTGTACCGGAGATCATTTCGAAGCTGTCACTGGCAGGCTGCTTGCGGGTGTGGTGAACAGTCAGAACGCAGATGCAGTGCTTGTCGGCAAATTGCTTGAGCCGACCGATGATCTCATAATCGCTGGCGTAGCTGTATGCTTCGCCGCCGACCTCGCGGATTTTCTGCATGGTGTCGATGATAATGAGTCTGGTGTCGGGATGTTCCCGCACGAAGTTTTCAAGCTGTTCGTCCAGCCCGTTTCCGATCTTGCCCGCTGCGGTTGCAAAGTGCAGACGGTCGGTGTCGTTGACGCCGTACATCATGAACATACGGCTCTGGATGCGCTGAAAATCATCTTCTAGAGCGAGGTACAGCACCGTACCGGGATGGACTTCGCAGCCCCACAGAGCTTCGCCCGTGCTGACATGATAGGCGATCTGCGCCACCAGAAATGATTTGCCGATCTTCGGCGCGCCTGCGAGGATGTACGCGCCCGCGTAGAGCAAGCCGTCGATGATCGGCGGTCTGCTCTGATATGCGGTCTGGTACAGCTCGGTCATGGAGATCGTGTGCAGGTAATGCGGATCGGTCAACCGCTGCATCCTGCGGTAGATTTCATCCAGACTTTCCGTGCTGTTTTGAAAATCACCGTTGATTTCTCCCTCAAAAGCGGATATACTGTTCTCAGTTGAATTGTGAAGCGGCTGCCCATCATCTGCGCCAACAGATGTGTCCGGGGCGGTCGTTTTCTTTTTGCAGAGTTCATTCTCCATAGGCATTTTCCTCCTTCATGCCGTCCATGATGGCGGCGATCATTTCAATCACATCCAACAGCTCATCATTTACGCTGCCGCCCGCTTCAATACGCCGCAGCTCGTCCAGCACGGCGGCAAGCTGGTCGCGCAGTGCCTTGTAAACTCTCGGATTGCCCTGTACTACCACGTCCTTGCAAGTCAGGCGGCGGGTGATGTAGTCCTGCTTCGTCAGCCCGGAGAGCTTGACAAAGGTTTCGATTTGCGCATCTTCCTCCGGTGATACCCGGAAAGCAACAGTCTTGTTGCGCCAGCGGTTGTGGTTGTCTCGGTTTTTCAGTGACATTTTCAATTACCCCTTTCGACGTTCAATTTATCTGCCATTTCCTTCTGCACAGTTGGGAACAGATGCGCGTACCGATAGGTGATCTCCACGCTTTCGTGCCCCACGCGATTGCCGATGGCAACGGCGGAATAGCCCATGTTGATAAGTAAAGAAACGTGGCTGTGTCTCAAATCGTGGATTCTAATGACCTTGACACCAGACGCCTTGCACCCGAACTCCATGCCGCGCTTCAAGGTGTGCTTGGTCAGAGGGAAGATGCGGCTGTCCGGTTCCAGTCCGTAAAGCTGCTTGAAATAGTCCTGCATCTCGTCGCAGAGGAAGTCAGGCATCTGGATCACGCGATTACTTTTCTTCGTTTTCGGCGTGGTGATAACGTCCTTACCCTGTAAGCGCTGATAGGATTTATTGATGCGGAGCGTTTTCTTCTCAAAATCGAAGTCCGCAGGCGTCAGTGCCAGCAGCTCGCCCTCGCGGATGCCGCACCAGTACAGGATTTCAAAAGCGTAGTACAGCATGGGCTTGTCCATCATGGCGTCGATGAATTTGAGGTATTCTTCCTTCGTCCAGAACAGCATTTCCTTCGGCTGCTCGCTGCCCATATTCCCGGCCTTTGCAGCGGGATTGATCTGTAAGCCGTAATACTTGATGGCGTGGTTGAAAATACAGCTTAGTTGGGTATGGACGTTCTTGAGATAGTCCGGGGAATAGCTTTCGCCGCTTGACTTGGTGTGCTGCCGTATCTCGTTCTGCCAGTCGATCACATCACGGGCGGTGATCTCCGAAAGCTTGCGCTTTTTGAAATAGGGCAGAATCTTTGTGCGGATGATATGCTCCTTGCTGAGCCATGTGTTGAGTTTCAGCTTTGGTTTGACGTCCTTTTCATAGAGCGCCACAAAGCTCTCGAAGTTCATATTGACATCAGCCTGCTTCTGCATCAAAAATTCGCGTTCCCACGCCTGCGCCTCTTTCTTGGTCGCAAAGCCGCGCTTCAATTTCTGCTGGCGCTCACCGCGCCAATCGGTATAGCGAAACTGCACATACCATGAGCCGTTCTTCTTGTCCTTAAACGCTGCCATTCGATTCCCTTCTTTCCTTCGGATCTCTCGTTCCGTAGAACTTCTCATGGAAGAACTTGCGGTCAATCCTGCCTGCAATGGTGATGCAGCCGGTCTTTCGCAGCTCTTTGTTCAACTCACGAATGAGCTTATACGCATACGGAACCGATACGCCAAGCTCTTCCGCGACTTCATTGACTCTCATAAAAATTTCTCCTGCCATAGGCAAAATACCTTCCTTTCCTGATTTGTGGTTGATTGCTTCGCCGTTCTATCCGCAGGACTCTGGCAGGCAACCCTTTTCGGCGCTGTGCCGTTTCCTTTTCTCCTTGGCACGCTCATTTCATCGCCTGCTTCCCCGGAGAAAGTATCCCTTGGACGGTCATTCAGTTTGGCTCTTTTGAATTTCACCCCCCTCTCACCTTACAACGGACATTTTTTCTGCATTTATTGACTATCCTAATTGTAAAATTTCTATGAATTAAGCTAAAATGCTTAGCTTGCAGCTATTGTACTATACATACTAGTTTAAGTCAAGCCGGTTTGTATGAAAATATTAAATAAATTTGTTTAGATTTTTCTTGACGAAATTAAACATATCTGCTATACTCATTATCAAAGACAACCGACACAGGAGATGGCTATTATGGCGATTGGTGAACGCATCCACTTTTTCCGCACGATGCGGGGTATGACGCAGAAATACCTTGGCATGGCGCTGGGTTTCCCGGAGAAATCCGCAGATGTCCGCCTTGCGCAGTATGAGAACGGTTCCAGAACGCCCAAAGCGGATGTAACCGCTGCGCTGGCAAAGGTGCTTGACGTTTCGCCCAAGGCGCTGGATGTACCGGACATTGACTCCTATACAGGGCTGATGCACACGCTGTTCACGCTGGAAGACCGGTACGGGCTTGAGGTCTGCGAGTGTGAGGATGAGGTGCATCTGCGCGTTCATATCCATAAAGGACGCGACGCAGCAGAACTTCACAGAATGCTTGCCGCGTGGGATGCGGTTGCCGCCAAGCTGAAAGCGGGGGAGATTACCAAAGAAGAATATGACCGCTGGCGCTACCGCTACCCTGAACTTGACACCTCCGGTCAGTGGCACAAGATCACGCCGTCGCAGGAGCTGAGTGACCTGCTCCTTGCTGATCTCAAGGAACATAGCGAAGAATAACAAAAGGCTCTGCCGACCTTCTTTTACAGAAAGTCAGCAGAGCCTTTTTCGCTCTCAATATAGGATTGGATGCGACAGCAAACCTGCAAACCATTCGCTCGCCAAAACAAGAACAAACAAAATGGCTTTGGTATCTGCTATCATTTTGCTATCAAACAGGAAATGAGATTTTCAAAAAGTGAGTGTTTTCAAGGCTTTTCAGCCCATCATATTCACTTTTTTCTCATTCCCACTCAATAGTCGCGGGGGGCTTGGAGGTAATATCGTAGACGATGCGGTTGATGTGGGGCACCTCATTGACGATGCGGACGGAGACCCGGTCCAGCACATCGTAGGGGATCCGGGTCCAGTCGGCGGTCATGAAGTCCGTGGTGGTGACACTGCGGAGGGCCAGAGTATAATCATAGGTCCGGCCATCGCCCTGCACACCTACGGAGCGCATATTGGTCAGCACCGCGAAATACTGGCTCATGGCGCTCTCCAGATGCGCCTTGGCGACCTCGTCCCGGAAGATAAAATCCGCTAGACGCAGAATATCCAACTTTTCCTTCGTCACATCCCCCAGACAGCGGATGGCAAGGCCGGGGCCGGGGAAGGGCTGGCGCATCACCAGATACTCCGGCAGACCCAACTCACGGCCCAGCTGCCGCACCTCGTCCTTAAAGAGCATCCGCAGAGGCTCGATGATCTCCTTAAAATCCACATAATCCGGCAGACCGCCCACATTGTGATGGCTCTTGATCACAGCAGCGTCACCGGCGCCGGACTCGATCACATCCGGGTAAATCGTACCCTGAGCCAGGTAATCCACCTGGCCGATTTTTTTGGCTTCCGCCTCAAAGACCCGGATGAATTCCTCGCCGATGATCTTCCGTTTGCGCTCCGGCTCGCTGACGCCGGCCAGCTTGCTCAAAAACAGCTCCTCCGCGTCGACCCGGACGAAGTTGATGTCCCACTTTCTGAAGGCCTCCTCTACCTCGTCTCCCTCGTTGAGACGCATGAGGCCGTGGTCCACAAATACGCAGGTCAGTTGATTGCCTACGGCCTCCGCTATCAGCGCCGCCGCCACAGAGGAATCCACGCCGCCGGAGAGGGCCAGCAGTACCTTGCCGTCCCCCACCTTTTCCCGGATCTGACGGATGGCAACATCCTTATAATCCCCCATGGTCCACTGCCCCTTTGCGCCGCAGACCTCATAGAGGAAGTTGCGGAGCATGGCGGTGCCGTAGGCGGTGTGATTCACCTCCGGGTGGAACTGGACGCCGTAAAAGCCCCGGCGCTCGTCACAGATGGCTACATTGGGACAGGCGTCGGAATGGGCCACCAGTTCAAAACCCTCCGGCACCTTCTCCATATAGTCGCCGTGGCTCATCCAGGTAACGCTCTCGGCAGGCAGGCCCTTGAACAGCTTGCAGTCGGTGCGGAAATAGGTCTCCGTCTTGCCGTACTCCCGGGCGGAATCCGCCGTAGCCGCCGTCACCCGGCCGCCCAGATTGTGGGCGATGAGCTGACAGCCGTAGCAAATGCCCAGAATGGGGATACCCAGCTTGAAGATCTCCGGGTCTGCCTGCGGGGACGCGGGATCGTACACACTGTTGGGCCCGCCGGTAAAGATAATGCCGATGGGGGCCATCGCCTTGATCTCCGCCACCGGGGTGGTGTAGGGCCTGACCTCGCAGTATACGCTGCATTCCCGGACCCGCCGGGCGATAAGCTGATTATACTGACCTCCGAAATCGAGAACTAAAACGGTTTGTGATGCCATAGAGACCTCCTGAAAAATAACGATTCAGATATTGCGGCTTTATGCGTTTTCGCGCTCCAGCGCCGCCTGGACAAAGCCCTTGAACAGCGGATGAGCATGGTTGGGGCGGGACTTGAATTCCGGGTGATACTGAACGCCCACAAAGAACGGCTGGTCCGTCAGCTCCACCGTCTCCACCAGCCGTCCATCGGGGGACAGCCCGGAGAGGACCAGTCCCGCGGAGGTGAGGGCCTCCCGGTAGTCGTTGTTGAATTCGTAGCGGTGGCGGTGACGTTCAGAGATCTCCAGCGTGCCGTAGCACCGCTCCATGGTGGTGCCGGGCCGGATCACGCAGGGATAAGCCCCCAGCCGAAGCGTGCCGCCCTTGTCGATCTCGTCGCTCTGTCCCGGCATGAAGTCGATGACCTTGTTTTCGCACAGCTCGTTGAACTCGCCGGAATCCGCGTCGGCGATCCCGGCGGCGTGGCGGGCATATTCGATCACAGCGATCTGCATTCCCAGGCAGATGCCGAAATAGGGTACCCGATGCTCCCGGGCGTATTTCGCCGTCAGGATCATGCCGTTGATCCCCCGCTGGCCGAAGCCGCCGGGGACGATGATGCCGTCCAACGCGCCCAAAACCGCCTCCGCATCGCTTTCCGTAATGGTCTCGGAGTCGATCCAGCGGATGTCCACCTCAGCCCCCAGAGCATAGCCCGCATGGCGCAGTGCCTCTGCCACGGAGAGATAGGCGTCATGAAGCTGAACGTATTTGCCCACCAGACCGATGGTCACACGTCTGTCCGCATGTTTGATCCGCTCCACCATGTGTTCCCACTCCGTCAGCTCCGGGGCCGGGGCGTCGATACCCAACTCCCGGCATACCACAGAGGAAAAGTGGGACTGCTCCAGCATCAGCGGCGCTTCATACAAACAGGGCAGCGTAATGTTCTCAATGACGCAGTCGGGCTTTACATTGCAGAACATGGAGATTTTCTGGAAAATAGAAGGCTCCAGCGGCTCGTCGCACCGGAGGACGATGAGGTTGGGATTGATCCCCATGCCCTGAAGCTCCTTGACGGAATGCTGGGTGGGCTTGGACTTGTGCTCATCGGAGCCCCGGAGGAAGGGCACCAACGTCACATGGATAAAGAGGCTGTTCTCCCGGCCCACCTCCAGAGAGATCTGCCGGACAGCCTCCAGGAAGGGCTGGGACTCAATATCGCCGATGGTGCCGCCGATCTCGGTGATGACCACGTCGGCGTCCGTCTGCTTACCCACCCGATAGACAAATTCCTTGATCTCATTGGTGATGTGGGGGATCACCTGCACGGTGGAGCCCAGATACTCCCCCCGGCGCTCCTTGTTCAGAACGTTCCAGTACACCTTACCGGTGGTGAGGTTGGAGTATTTGTTCAGATCCTCGTCGATGAACCGCTCATAGTGACCCAGATCCAGATCCGTTTCCGCGCCGTCCTCGGTGACGTAGACCTCGCCGTGCTGATAGGGGCTCATGGTGCCGGGGTCCACGTTGATGTAGGGGTCCAGCTTCTGAGCGGCCACCTTCAGCCCTCTTGTCTTTAAAAGGCGGCCCAGAGACGCCGCGGTAATGCCCTTCCCCAACCCGGATACCACGCCGCCGGTCACAAAAATGTATTTCGTCATACGTCCTCCTCCGAAAATTTCACGTTCTGTCTACGCAGTCCCGCTTTGGCAGTTTTTATTTATAAGTCGACAAGATCTGCTCCGCCACGGCCCGCTTCGTCACACAGCGATCCATCGCCTGCTTTTCGATGTATCGGTGGGCCTCCTGCTCCGTCATATTCAGTTCCCCGATCAGCAGCCACTTGGCCCGGTTCACAAGGCGGATCTCCTCCATTTTTTCCTCAATGGTGGCATTCTTCTTTTCCAGCCCCCGCAAACGCTCCCGGGTACCGCACAGCAGCCGCAGGGATTGGGTAAACAGCTGGGTCGACATAGGCTTGGACAGCACCAGAACGCCCTGTGGCGTCAGCCGTCCGTCAATGTCCGGAAAATGCTCTGCCTTCACCAGCAGCAGTACCCCGGCGGCGCTGTGCTGGCAGATATCCTGCGCCAGTCGGGTGCCGAACTCATCCGGCAGCGGCGTGTTGATCACCACCAGATCGCAGCTGTTTTCCAGCAGCTCCCGGCGGGCACCGGCGGCGTCCGTCAGCACCGTGACCGGCCAATAGAACCGCTCCGGCAGAAGGCCCCGGACGGATTCATTGAATTTTGCGGAGGCGGACACCACCAGAACGCTGTACGCATGGCCAAGTTCCATCGTTGTCCCCCTCCTTTTCTATGTTTTTTACCGCGTGCTTTCTGAGCGGTCAGGTATAGTATTGGATGATCGCTGCAGGAAGATGTTCTTTGATAAAATCACTGGCGGCGGCCGCTGCCTTGGCCTCCGCCCAGGTCTCCGGCAGTCTGCGGTACCGGGCCCGGATCTCCTCCGGCGCCGTGTAGAGGTTCAGATCCGCCGCAGGCGGCAGCTGCATGTTGTGAGCAACGCCCTCCATTCCCGCCCGAATCAGCAGGACAAAGGCCAGATACGGGTTGCACAGCGGGTCCGGAGACCGCAGTTCCGCCCGCCGGTATTCCCCCACCGCCGCCGGGACCCGGATGAGCTGAGAGCGGTTCTCAGCGGACCAGGAAAGATAACCGGGTGCCTTCCAGCTTCCAAAGCGGCGGTAGGATTCCTCCGTGGGGTTCAGGAACGCCGTCATGGCTTCCACATGGGCCAGCACCCCGGCAAGGACCTGAGGCATCACGTCCCGCTTATCCTCGCTGGCAGCGGAGAAGTTGATGTGCATTCCGTTGCCCGCCTTGTCTGTCAGAGGCTTGGGACCGAAATCGGCATACAGCCCGTTCCGGGCCGCCACCGTATCCACCGCCGCCCGGAAGGTCACGGCGTTATCCGCCGCAGTAACCGGGTCCGCATAGCGGAAATCAATTTCGTTCTGGCCGGGGCCCTCCTCATGGTGAGAGCTTTCCGGCCGGATGCCCATGCGTTCCAGCGTCAGGCAGACCTCCCGGCGGACATTCTCCCCCTTGTCTGCCGGGGCAATATCCATGTAACCGGCACGGTCATAGGGAATTTTGGTGGGCTCGCCGTCCTCGTCCAGCCGGAACAGATAGAATTCCATCTCTGTTCCGAAGGCAAAGGTCAGTCCGGCCTTTTTGGCGTCCTCTACCGTTTTTTTCAACAGGCTCCGGGCGTCCGCGCCGATGACGGTGCCGTCTGGCTGGGTCACGGCGCAGAACATCCGCACCACCCGTCCATGCTCCGGCCGCCAGGGCAGCACACAGAGGGTGGACGGGTCCGGGCGCAGCAGCAGATCAGAGTGGACCTCCCCGCCGAAGCCGGGAATGGCGGAGCCGTCGATGGCGATACCGTACTGGAAGGCCCGGTCCAGTTCCTCCGGCATAATGGCGATATTTTTCTGGCGGCCCGCCGCGTCGCAGAAGGCCATGCGAATGAACTTCACGTCCTCCTCCGCCGCATACTGCTTGATCTCCTCAACCGAATACTGCATATTGTCTCCGCCTTTCCGTTATGGTTTCCGTATGCATGCCCGGCGATCCAGGCCCCCTCATTTTTTGATGCAACTGTTATAGCACACCTTTTCATGAATTTACAATATGTAAAACAGAAAAAATCATGGTTTTCCGGGACTTATTCTCCGTCATGCTCACACATTGGGGGCTACCGCTGCCGATCTGGTCACCTGTCCTGTTTTGCGCTTTGCGGCGATCCTTTTCAAACCGCATGCCCGTTCAGGCCATGCTGCAACAAAAAAGGCGTCCACTTCCAACGGGAGCCCATGCTCCCGCTGAAAATGAACGCCTTTGCTCATTTTGTATTCAAAAAAACTGATTCAACAAATCAGCATCGATCGTACCATGTGCGTCCGCGCTTGTCAATCATTTTTCTGTCGAACACGGTGCAAAAAGGAGGACCTTCGCCCTCCCTTTTGTCCTTGACCGGTGCTTACACCGTGCCGGTGACAATCAGCTCGCTGACGCCGGGGGTCACGGCCCACGCCCCGGTTACCGGGTCCTGGGTATACGTGGCCGCGGGAACGGTGATCTGCCCCGCTGTTGTAGCGAACAGACCTGTGGTCCCGTCATAGGTGTACTGCGTACCGGCAGTCCAGGGTGCACCGTTGTAGGTCACCGTGAGACCGTTGAGAACCGGATCAAAGGTATCCCGGAGGATCACATCGTCCGTCGCGGTAACGGGAGTATTGCCGGTGTTCTGGATGGTAAAGGTGTAGGTGATCCGGCCGTTCTCCGCTACCACCGTGGGATTCAGTCCCTTGGTGATGGACAGTCTCGGGCTGCTCACCGCGCCAACTGTCTCCTCCGCCGTCACAGGTGCGGCCAGTCCACCGCCGGTCACGGTGACGGTGTTGACAATACTGGACTCCGCTGCCAGCGGCGCGTAGCGGGTCACCTCCGTCTCGTAGATCACAAGGGCACTGCCCCCGGCAGGGACCGTGATGCCGGTAACGGTCATGGGCGGTCCGGCGTTGACGGCCGGAGCGGCTTGCAGTGCGCCGTTTACATAGTACCGAACGCTGCCCGGCAAATAGGCCAGAGGATACAGGGTCGCTCCGCCAAAGGTGTAGCCGCCCAGATTGTCGGAAATGGTCAGACCCGTCAGGGGCGTGATGCCGCTGTTGGTAAGGCTGACCACATACGTGACTGTCCCGCCCGGCTCGTAATTCTCCCGCACCGCCGTTTTTGCGGCGGTCAGGACCTCCCTCAGCTCTCCGGTGACAATATTGGAATTGACGGTGCCGCCGGTATAGGTGAGGGTCGCCATATTCTGAAAGGATGTGGGCATAAAACAAGCCTCCTTAAAATCGCTCAGATTCGCGCGTCTGCGCGTTCCATTCTATGCGCCGGAACAGCACACGGTCCCCCGCCATTCTCTAAAAGCAATAAAAAAAACAGCCCACCTTTGGCACTTTCGGAAAAAATCTGGTTTTGCCGTGGGAAAGCGTTGATTTTTTTCGGGAACCGTGCTATCTTGATAACAAGCGAAATCGTTTTCTTTCGGATGTAGTTTCCACATATCTGTTAACGGACACAGAAAAATCCGTTTGCGCTTTCGCCAACCTTTTCCCCGCAAACCATTTTCTATTTGTACGCTTATCCAAATAATGATCCTAAATATTCATAAGGAGGACGTTTTATGTTTGATCCGAAAACTGTTTCCCTGGGTATTGCTCCCATCGGCTGGTGCAATGACGATATGCCGGAGCTGGGTGCCGAGAACACCTTCCAGCAGACCGTCAGCGAGATGGCTCTGGCCGGCTTCACCGGCTGCGAAATCGGCAACAAGTATCCCACCGACCCCGCTGAGCTGAAGAAGGCTCTGGACCTGCGCGGTATGCGCATCGCCAGCCGCTGGTATTCTTCCTTCATCCTGACCCGTTCCATGGAGGAAGAGGAGAAGGACTTCATCGCCAACCTGGACTTCCTGGAGGCTGTCGGCGCAAATCACATCAACGTCTCCGAGCAGAGCTACTCCATCCAGGGCAAGGTGGACGTGCCCATCCTCACCGGCGGCCACAAGCATGTCATGAACGATGAGGAGTGGGATCGCTTCTGCAAGGGTCTGAACCGTCTGGGCCAGATCGCTTCCGAGCGTGGCTTCAAGCTGTGCTTCCATCATCACATGGGCACCGTGGTCCAGACCAGCGAGGAGACCGACCGCATGATGTCCAACACCGATCCCCGGTATGTGTTCCTCTGCTATGATACCGGCCACTTCACCTTCGCCGGCGAGGACCCCCTGGCCATGCTGAAGAAGTATGTGGACCGCGTGGGCCACGTCCATCTGAAGGATATGCGTCTGCCCGTGGTGGAGGAAGCCCGCAAGAACAACTGGTCCTTCCTGCAGTCCGTCCGCAATGGCGCTTTCACCGTCCCCGGTGACGGCAACGTGGACTTCGATCCCGTGTTCAAGGTGCTCTCCGACGCCGGCTATCAGGGCTGGCTGCTGGTGGAGGCTGAGCAGGATCCCGCCAAGGCCAATCCTCTGGAATACGCCATCAAGGGCCGTACCTACATCCGGGAGCACACCGGTCTGTAAATCGCGCGATGGGAGGGCCCCGGTCCTCCCCACCGCGTTTCCATACCACTTTTTGACATCAAACAGGAGATGTTTCCAATGACTTATTTCAATAAGAACAAGGAACTCAAGCGGGGCTACAACGCCTATATCGACGAATCCACCAACTACATGGGTACCCTGATGAACGTGGGCCTGCTGGTGATGGAGGACGGCGACACCTATACCTACGAAAGCGCCGACCGCGAGGTTGCCATCCTGCTTTTCGAGGGCAAGGTCACCTATGAATACGCCGGCAAGACCGTTGAGGCCGACCGCCCCAACTGCTTCCATCACGAAGCCTACTGCCTGCTGGCTCCCAAGGGCACCAAGATCACCCTGACGGCTCACAGCCACAGCGAGCTTTACATGCAGGACACCCTGAACGAGAAGGATTATGAGCCGGTCATGTACACCCCGGAGACCGTCCAGACCCAGCACGCCGGTTCCAAGGGCGAGCTGATGGGTGCTATGGAGCGTGAGATCAAGACCTTCTTCGACTATGACAACGCCCCCTTCTCCAACATGGTGCTGGGTGAGGTGCTGAACCGTCCCGGCAAGTGGTCCTCCTATCCTCCTCATCATCATCCCCAGCCGGAGGTCTATTTCTACCGTTTCGACTATCCTCACGGCTTCGGCGCCGGTTTTGCCAACGGCGATGTTTACAAGACCGAGCAGAACGGCTGCGCCGTCATCAACCACGGCTTCCACTCTCAGGTGGTGGCTCCCGGCTACGCCATGTGCTACGCCTGGGGTATCCGGCATCTGGAGGGCGATCCCTGGCTGAAGACCCGCATCGACGACAAGGAGCACGAGTGGCTGTGGAAGCCCGATGCCAATGACCACATCTATCCCAATCATTGATCGGAGGTAACAAAAGCATGAAAACTGTCCGTTTGACCATGGCGCAGGCTTTGGTCCGTTTTCTGGAAAATCAGTACATGGAGGTTGACGGTGCACAGCACCGCTTCGTCCGCGGCGTGTTCATCATTCCCGGCCACGGCAACGTGGTGGGTCTCGGTCAGGCGCTGAGCCAGGAGGCCAAGCATCTGGAGGTCTATCAGGGCAAGAACGAGCAGGGCATGGCCCAGGCTGCCGTCGCCTTCGCCAAGCAGATGAAGCGTAAGCAGATCTGCGTTGCCACCTCTTCCGTGGGCCCCGGCGCTGCCAACATGGTCACCGCCTGCGGCACCGCCACCGCCAACAACATTCCCCTGCTGGTGCTGCCCGGCGACACCTACGCCTGCCGTCAGCCCGACCCCGTTCTGCAGCAGGTGGAGCACACCAACTCTCTGGCCACCACCACCAACGACGCTTTCAAGGCCGTCTGCCGCTACTGGGACCGCGTTGTCCGTCCCGAGCAGCTGATGAGCGCTATGATCAACGCCTTCCGGGTGCTGACCGATCCCGCCAACACCGGTGCGGTCTGCGTTGCCATGCCTCAGGACGTTGAGGGTGAGGCCTATGATTATCCCGTGAGCTTCTTCGCCAAACGCGTCTGGCGTCTGGAGCGCCGCCCTGCTACCGAGGCCGCTCTGGCTGACGCTGCCGAAGCCATCCGCAAGGCCAAGCGCCCCATGATGATCTGCGGCGGCGGTGTCCGCTATTCCGAGGCGCACGCCGAGTTCCTGCACTTTGCCGAGACCTTCGGCATCCCCTACGGTGAGACCCAGGCGGGCAAGTCCGCTACCGACTGGCTGCACCCCCTGAACTTGGGCGGCGTGGGCACCACCGGCTGCTCCGCGGCCAACGAGATCGCCCGGAAGGCCGATCTGGTCATCGGCGTGGGCACCCGCTACACCGACTTCACCACCGCTTCCAAGTGGCTGTTCAAGGATACCTGCAAGTTCGTCAACATCAACGTCTCTGAGTTCCAGAGCCTGAAGATGGAGGCTGTCCCCGTGGTGGCTGACGCCAAGGAAGCCCTGCCCCGTCTGGAAAAGCTGCTGGAGGGCTATCAGCCTGCCTACAAGGATGAGGTCAAGGTCGCCAAGGAGAAGTGGATCGATGAGCTGAACCGTCTGGATCACATCACCTTCTCCGATAAGAAGAGCTGGAAGCCGGAGATCAATGACGCCAACGCCGATTCCGCCAAGCGCTTCGCGCAGGACGTCAACGCCCAGCTGACCCAGACCTCTGCTCTGGGCGCCATCAATGCCATGATGAGCGAGGGCGACGTTGCCATTGGCGCCGCCGGCTCTCTGCCCGGCGATATGCAGCGGATGTGGCGTCCCACCGGCGTTGACACCTACAACATGGAGTACGGCTATTCCACCATGGGCTACGAGGTGGCCGGCGCTCTGGGCGTGAAGCTGGCCATCGGCGACAAGCACGAGGTCTATTCCTTCTGCGGTGATGGCAGCTTCAATATGCTCCACGGTGAGCTGATCACCGCCTGCCAGGAGCACAAGAAGATCAACATCTGCCTGTTCGACAACGCCTCCTTCGGCTGCATCAACAACCTGCAGGTTGGCCACGGCAACGTTACGCTGTGCACCGAGCTGCGCTATCGCAATAAGGATGGTCTGTTCGGCAACTTCATGAACATCGACTACGCCAAGGTGGCGGAGGCTTACGGCTGCAAGAGCTACACCGTCCGCACCATGGAAGAGCTGGTGGCCGCCTTCGAGGATGCCAAGAAGGTAAAGAACATCCCCGTCCTCTTCGACATCAAGGTCCTGCCCAAGACCATGACCGACGGCTATTCCTCCTGGTGGCGCGTGGGTGACACCGAGGTGTCCGAACGCAAGGAGAATCTGGCGGCTTATGCCGACCTGCAGGCTCACCTGAAGGAAGTCCGGAAGTACTAAGATCATTTTTGCTTACGAAAACCCATCCAAACTATAAAAAAGGAAGGTTACTAACATGGAAAACGTATTGAAGATCGGCATTATCGGCTGCGGCGCTATCGGCAAGGATCACTGCCGCCGCATCATTGAGACCGTCCCCGGTGCTACCGTTGTGGCCGTGTCCGACTATGTGGCCGCCGCCGCTGATGACACCGCCGCCAAGTACGGCATCAAGTCCTACGGCAATGACTGCGACGGCATGATCAAGGACCCCGAGGTCGAGGCCGTGGTCATCACCTCCATCGACCCCACCCATCATGACTATGTCATGAAGACTCTGGCAGAGGAGAAGTGGTGCTTCTGCGAGAAGCCCCTGAGCCAGAACGCCGCTGACTGCGAGGACATCATCAAGCGCGAGCAGGAGATCGGCAAGCGTCTGGTGCAGGTGGGCTTCATGCGTCACTATGACCGCGGCTATGCCGAGATGAAGCGCATCATCGACTCCGGTGAGATCGGCAAGCCCCTGCTGATCAAGTGCTGCCACCGCAACGTTGCTCAGGGCCCGGGCTTCAAGACCGAGAACGGCGTCACCAACGTGGCCATCCACGAGCTGGACATCTGCCGCTGGCTGCTGGGCGACGAGTATGAGGACGTGCAGTGCGTCAAGGTCCGTCAGAGCTCCAACTCCAACAAGGGCTATGACAACCCCCAGGTCATGCTGATGCGCACCAAGAACGGCTGCTTCATCGACGTAGAAGTTCAGGTTGCTGACGGCTACGGCTATGACATCCAGTGCGAGGTTGTCTGCGAGAACGGCACCGTGAAGCTGCCCGATCCCTACGCTGTGGTCCGCCGCTCTCGTCCCGCCGGTTGGGACAGCGTCCAGCCCGCCGAGTCCATGCCCATCATGACCGACTGGAAGGAGCGCTTCATTGAGGCCTATGATATCGAGTTCTGCAAGTGGGTGGAGTCCGTCCACGCCGGCAAGCTCACCGGCCCCTCCTCTTGGGACGGCTATGTGGCCTGCGTGGCTGGCGACGCTCTGAACGCCTCCCGCGGCACCTCTCAGTTCATGAAGGTGGAGACCATGGAAAAGCCCGAAATGTACAAGTAATCTCACCCCATCCAATATAAAATACGGAGCCTGACCAATGGTCAGGCTCCGTGTTTTATGCTTTTTCGCAAGTGCCGGAGTTTTCTCCGGCGCTTTTGCTTTTTCGATACAAACGCGGTTCAGCGTTCAAACAGCTTCCTCACTCCACTTCTAAGTGAACGGACTTATGAAACTGAGGCTCCACCAAGCCGGGGATCTCCACCGCGTCGGTAAAATACAGATTCTCGACGTACTCTTGCAGCAGGGACACCACATAGGGATGGGGCCGTTCGTCAGGCCGCCGGGCCGCCACCGTCACCACCGCCGTTTTGGGCTGGAGCTTTTCCAGCAGCTTCCGGGAGGTGGAATCGAAGGAGGCATGGTGTGGCACCTTCAGAATGTCACAGGGGGTCAGATTCACGGTCTCCCACACATGGGCATAGGCGTCTCCGCCCAGAACGATCTCCTTGCCGTGGTAATACAGCCGCTGGCGCAAAGAGCACACGTTCATGGATTTGGCCCAGCGCACCAGTTCATATCCGTTCCGCTCTCCGTTGAAGGCCGCGTCATAGATCTCCTTCTGCCGCCGGTACAGGGCCGGTTCGCCGCAGAGGATATCCATTTTCAGGTCCGGCGTCAGCTGGAGGGAAATCGTTTCCGTCCCCGGCACCAATTCAAACTGCTTGATACGGCCGGGGTGGCTTTGTAGCGCCTCGGTAAAGATCTGGAGGCAGAGAAGGGCGCTTCTCGCAGCCTTGGGCAAGTTGTTATCCGGATGGAAGGGGTCCAGCTCCGGGGCATTTTCCGGAGGCAGATAGGTGGTGTAAAACCGGTCGATGGTCACGGCATCCAGCACCCGACCAAGACCGCCGATGTGATCCCGGTGGAAATGCGTGGCCAGAGCCACGTCCAGATGGGTCACGCCCAGTTCCCGGAGAAAATCTCCCGCATAGATCCGCTGAGACCTGGGATCCAGTTCTCCCGGATGATCGTCCCGCACCAGACAGTCATGGCCAAAATCCACCATCAAGGCAAACTTCTGCCGCGTTCCCTCCATCTCCCGAATGAGAATACAGTCTCCGTTGCCTATGTTGATAAAGTCCAAAGCCAGCATACGCAGTCCCCCCCTATGTTGTTGTTACAAAGATACCATACCGCGTGAACGTTTACAACGAAAAGCGGCCCCTGCGTCAGCCAAAATTTTCCTTTGGATTTTGACAGTTTCCACAAGAAACCCGCAGCGGGTATTTTGCCCGCCGCGGGTTCTCTTCGTTTTGATCGGTTTCCCTTGAAAAGTCACGCTTTTCCGTAAATGACCGTCTGCTGCCAGCCGCCGGAGCCTTCCTCCGTCCCGGTGTCTGGCAGGAGATCCGTTTCCGGCTCCGCAGGCGCCTCAGCCGGTGTCTCCGGCGGTGTGGACACGGCCCGGTTCTCCACTGTGATCTTCCGTGCGGTGATCCACTGGGTGCCGCTGCGCCAGTAAACGGTGACGGTGTCCCCCACATTCAGCAGCGGGGCCTCTGGCACCTGGGCGGCGCTGACATACACGGAGAAGCCGCTCTCCCCCTCAAAGCGGAGGTAATAGACGCTGGTCCCCTCAATGACGGCGCTGCGGATCTCGGCGATGGTGCCCTTTGTCTCCCAAAGCTCCTGCTCCTCCGCAGGCACCTCCGCGTCGGCCCGGTCGATGATGCCGTTATTCAGCAGCGTTTTCCGGTAATTTTCCTCACACTGGGCCACGGTCTGCCCCGTCTCCACAATATTGTACTGCTGGACGTTCACCATGGCATACATCTTCACCAGACCGTCCTCGCCCTTCAAAGCCATGAAGTAGGTGGGCTGGTCGGCGATATTCAGCAACAGCGGGAAGGTGGCGGAATAGCGCATCTGCTGGACCTGGCTCTGGGCGGAGCTTTTGGCGGAGGTCTCCGTCGCGCCGGCGCAGGGGTAGAACCGGGTCTCCTTGGTGCGCTGGTTGGTGAGGATAAAGCCGATGTTGGACTGGTCGCTGGTAACGGAGGTCACGCCGGTGTACATATACACATCGTCGTTGATGGCGATATAGTTCCAGCCGTCCGTGGTCAGCGTCACGTCCCGCTGGCCGAAGTAGGCGTTCAGAAAGCCGTTGTGGAACTGGCCGTAGTAGTCATACTGATCCATGATGATGTCGGAGGAGTACAGCCGGTCCACCCAGGTGGGCACGTCCTCGTAATACTGGCTCTCGCCGCTGACGGCGTTCACCAGCACGGCGCCCTTCACGTCCGTACCGCCGAAAAGCCCGATGCGCTTGACGATCCGGGAGCAGACCCAGTAGGGGGTGCCCTCCTCGTCGATCTCAAACACCGGCTCGTCGAACATCATGGTGGGATACTGGAACCGCAGGTGGCGGTAGAGGTTCCGGGAGAAGTGTTCCGCCGTGGTATACTTCATGCCCTCGTCCAGCCGGACCACCTCCGCCTCCTGGGTCACCATGTCGATGACGATATAGGCAGGCAGGCCGTTGGAGCGGTTGGTGAACCACTTGATGAGGTCTCCGTAGGCAAGGCTCGTGACCCGCACGGGGCGGCCCTTATAGTTGATCTGGGTGTAGTTGGGCAGGATCTCAAACTGAGACACCATATCCGCCAGCTCACCCAGCTTCCGGCTGCCAAGCCGGGCGGCGGAGTCGCTGTCCAGCATAGGGATCTGGTCATAGCGGATCTCCTCCACCTCCGTGACGAAGTCACCGGTGGTCAAGGGCAGCAGCTTGCTGTAGGCACCGGCCCGCAGCACCACCCAAGAGGAAAGGGAGCCAATGGCGATGGCTGCGATCATGGCGATCACCACGAAGAAGGGTATGGTGCACTGCTTTTTCACAAAGCCGAGATACCCTCTCGCACCGGTGCCCTGGAATCCGGAGGTCAGGACAGCGCAGCCGCAGTACACGGCGCACAGCAGGAACACAAAGAAGTAAAATTCCTCCGCATGGGGGTTCAGGGCGGGCAGCTCCACATAAAAGTACACCAGCCCCACCAGTGCCGTCACGGCGATGTTGATGAGGGTGCGGGTCACGGGAGTGCCGATGGGCTTCCGGGGCTTACGCTCCCGCTGAGGGCGCTCGCCCCCCTGTCCGAAATCTCCGGGGTTGAAGCCGCCGAAATTGAAGGTAAAGGGCATAGGGTTTGCCTTCCTTTCCAAAAGTTATCAAAACTGATACAAATTTATCATACCCGAAAAGTATGAACAAATCAAGGCCGCCCGCCGGCGTTGGGCCAAAAGGCCCCTCTGCCGCCGAACGCGGCAGAGGGACCTTGATTTTATTGGAAGGGCCGTTACTTGGTGACGACCAACTTGTCGTCCTCCACAGCCAGCTTGGCGGTGTCGCCGGTCTTGAGGGTGCCATCCAGCATCTTCTCGGCCACAGCGTCCTCCACCTTGCTCTGGATGGCCCGGCGCAGGGGACGGGCACCGTACTTGGGGTCGAAGCCCTCCTTGGCCAGTTCCTTCACCGCCTCGTCGGAAGCGTCCAAATGGATGTCCATGGTCTCCATACGGTCCGCCACGGTCTTGAGCATCCGGCGGGCAACCTCCTCAATATTCTGCTCAGTGAGAGCGCGGAACACGATGATATCGTCGATCCGGTTCAGGAACTCCGGGCGGAAGGTCTGGCGCAGCTCGGCCAGAACGGTCTCCTTGGCCTGTGCATAGGCCGCGTCGGCATCCGCCTCGGCCTTCTTGTCATCAGCGTCGAAGCCCAGCTTGGCGCCGGCAGCGGTCAGTGCCTTGGCGCCGATGTTGCTGGTCATGACGATAACGGTGTTCTTGAAGTCTACGGTGCGACCCTGAGAGTCGGTGATCCGGCCATCGTCCAAAATCTGAAGCATGATGTTCCAGACGTCCTCGTGGGCTTTTTCAATTTCATCGAACAGCACCACGGAGTAGGGCTTACGGCGCACCTTCTCCGTCAACTGACCGCCCTCATCATGGCCCACATAGCCGGGAGGGGAACCAATGAGGCGGGATACTGTATGCCGCTCCATGTATTCGGACATATCGATCCGGATCATGGCGTTCTCGTCACCGAACATGGCCTCTGCCAGAGACTTGCACAGCTCCGTCTTGCCCACGCCGGTGGGGCCCAGGAACAGGAAACTGCCGATGGGACGCTTGGGGTCCTTCAGACCCACACGGCCACGGCGGATGGCCCGGGCCACGGCCTTCACAGCCTCGTCCTGACCCACCACACGCTTATGAAGGATATCCTCCATGTGCAGCAAGCGCTGGCCCTCGTCCTCTGTCAGACGGGTCACAGGGATACCGGTCCAACCAGACACCACAGCGGCGATGTCCTCCGCGTTGACGTCCCGGTGCTCCTGATTATTCTTGCGGCGCTTGTCACGCTCGATCTCCACCTGCTCCTTGTAGTCCTTCTCGATGTCCCGCAACTGGGCGGCCTTCTCAAAGTCCTGGGCGTTGATGGCGGCGTCCTTGTCCTTGGACAGGGCGTTGATCTTCTCCTCCAGGCTCTTGAGTTCCTTGGAGGGTTCCTCCTGCTCCATCCGCACCCGGCTGGCGGCCTCGTCCATCAGGTCGATGGCCTTGTCGGGCAGGAATCGGTCATTGATATACCGGGTGGACAGCTCCACGGCGGCCTTCAATGCCTCGTCGGTGATGTGCAGCTTGTGGTGCTGCTCATACTTCTCCCGCAGGCCCTTCAGGATCTCCAGCGTAGCATCCTGACTAGGCTCGCCCACCGTCACCGGCTGGAACCGGCGTTCCAGAGCGGCGTCCTTTTCGATATACTTGCGATATTCGTTCAGGGTGGTGGCACCGATGATCTGGATCTCACCGCGGCCCAGCGCGGGCTTGATGATGTTGGCGGCGTCCACAGCGCCCTCGGCGGAGCCTGCGCCCACGATGGTGTGCAGCTCATCGATGAAGAGGATGATGTTGCCGTTCTTCTGAACCTCCTGCATCACCTTCTTGATACGCTCCTCAAATTCGCCCCGGTACTTGGTGCCGGCCACCATGCCGGAAAGGTCCAGAGACAGGAGCTTCTTATCCAGCAGGTTTTCCGGCACATCGCCCATGGCGATCTTCCGGGCCAGGCCCTCGGCGATGGCAGTCTTGCCCACGCCGGGTTCACCGATCAGGCAGGGGTTGTTCTTGGTGCGGCGGGACAGGATCTGGATGACCCGCTGGATCTCGTCATCACGGCCGATGACAGGGTCCAGCTTGCCAGTCCGGGCATCCGCCGTCAGATCACGGGTGAACTCTGCCAGCGTCTTGCTGCCCTTGCCGTCCTCCTTGGCGGAACCGGCAGCCGGAGTACGGCTGTCGCCGCTCTGGGCTGCTCTGGGCGCGGCGGTGAGCTTCTTCATCAGCGCGGTATAGAGCTGACGGGCGTCCACACCGGCGGACCGCAGAATACGGACTGCCATGTTGTTGCCCTCCCGCAGGATACCGGCCAGCAGATGCTCGGTGCCGATGTAGGCGTAGCCGCCCCGGATGGAATCCTCCATGGCGATCTCCACAACGTGCTTGGCGCGAGGGGTCAGACCCTGAGCGGGATTGCCGCCGGGAAGACCGGCGCCGACGCTTTTCCGAACCATTTCCGTCAGCAGGTCGTCGGTCAGGCCCGCCTCCGTCAGGACGGTGTGGGCCATGCCCTCGTCCTCACGCATCAGGCCCAGCAGCAGGTGTTCCGTTCCCACATAGCCGTGACCCAATTCGCCTGCGGCCTCTTGTGCCAGCCGCAGGGCTTCCTCCGCAGTGGGAGTAAATTTATTTTCATTCATAATTCAATACCTCTTTTATTCTGGGGTGTGCGTTTTGTTTGAACGCGCCTGTTAAGCGCTTTCCTTGCCGTCCTTGTGGGACTCCTTGGCCTCCTTGTGGGCCTCCTCCAGCTTGTGGATCTCGTCCCGCAGCTGGGCGGCCCGCTCGAAGTTCTCCTCGTGGATAGCCTTCTTCTGCTCCAGCTTCAACGCATTCAGCTGACGCAGATAGGAGAACCGGCTCTGTTCCTCATGGCTCATGAGGTCATCCTTCTTTTCCTCCTTGACCTCCTGCACCGGCGCTGCGCCGATGGCGGGCATGGCGTCGAAGAAATCATCGAAGGGGCTTTCCAGCATCCGGTTCATCCGGCCCAGCAGGGAGGGCATGGGGCTGAAGAAATCTCCGAAGAAATCATCATTGCCAAAGAAGCTGTCCCGCATGGACGGCCGCCGGTTAAAGAGCTTCTGGGTATACCCCAGCTTTTCCGCGCAGGCCTGGCAGAGATGGTGTTCTTCTGTTCTTCCGTTGATGCTGCTGCGATATACAAAGCTGACTTCATTCTTTCCGCAATTCTCACATTTCATAATGCATTCCTCCATAAACTGTATATAAATTTTTTCTTAACTGTGTTGCGTGCCCTTCTTCAGGCGTTTAAACCTGAAGGATCAGCACCTGTCGCAGGATATCCGCCCGGACGGCGTCCCGGCTCTCCCGGGGCACCCGGCTCAGGGCCTTATCGCCCACGGCGGTGAGGATCGTCTGACCCATGTCCCGCTCCAACGCGCCGGACTGCACCAGATTGCTGAGGATAGCTCTGGCCGAAGCCAGATCCACGCTGCTGCCCAGACTGTTGATGACGTGCATCATCAGCGTCTGCCGGTCCACCTGCACCCGGGTGATGCGGATATATCCGTTGCCGCCGCGCCGGCTCTCTACGATGTAGCCCCGCTCCGGTGAAAACCGGGTGGACATCACATAGTTGATCTGGCTGGGTACACAGTTGAACCGCTGGGCCAGCTCGCTGCGCTGGACCTCCAGCACACCGTCCTCCGCCGTATCCAAGCTATCCTGCAAAAAGCTGGCGATCAAATCTGAAATCCCCATGGGGACATCTCCTTTCTCGTCTCCGTCTTTTGACTTTGACTATCTTTAACCTTTGTTTGATTGTAGTATAGCACCATCTTTTCCAATGTCAATAGCTATTTTTGACTTTCTTTGACCATTTGTGTAAACAGTTTGTGAACGCTCATTTCCCCCATAGTTCGCATATGCAGTTCAATATCTCTAACCGCCGAAAGGCCCTGCTTTTTCCAATGTTTTTCCGGTTTTTGTGACATTTTCACAGTTTTCTTTTTCCTTGGTAAGAATTTAACAAATCGCACTTGCTTTTTAGAAATTGTATGATACAATGAAGGCACATTCTAATGGAGGTGTGTACACATGGCTTATAAGATTACTTCTGCTTGCGTCAGCTGCGGTTCCTGCGCAGACGTTTGCCCCGCCGGCGCTATCAGCCAGGGCGACGATCAGTACGTGATCGATTCTGCCGCTTGCCTGGACTGCGGTTCTTGCAGCGACACCTGCCCCAACGGCGCCATCGTCCCCGAGGAATAATTCTTAAAGGGATACATAAAACCGTCTCAGGCCCGATCCTGAGACGGTTTTTTTGTTTGCCGCCGGGACTTGCGGAGAAAGCGGTTCCCCTATATAATAATAGAAGCGTTCAATGGGAGGTGACGGCGTGGAGCATTGGGAATACCTGAAGCCGGACGGGCTGCGGTTCGTCTGGGATGATACGCTGTTCCGCCCCGGCACGGACTCCTTTCTGCTGTCCTCCCTGCCGAAGCTCTCCGCCGGGCTGCGGGTCTGCGATCTGGGCTGCGGCACCGGCCTGCTGGGGCTGCTGCTCCTGCAAAGGCAGTCGGAACTGACCATCACCGGGATCGATATTCAACCGGCGGCTGTGGCGCTGGCAGAGCGGGCCGCCGCCGAAAACCGCCTGACGGACCGGCTCACGTTTCGGTGTATCGACCTCCGACAGGTGCGGCAGCATTTTTCCACCGGCTCCTTTGATCTGGTGGTCTGCAACCCGCCCTATTATCCGCCTGCCAGCGGAAAAGTCTCTGCGGACAACGCCCGCCGCACTGCCCGCTCCGAAACGGAGGCGAATCTGGCGGATATCTGCGCCGCCGCGTCCTATCTGCTGCGGTGGGGCGGCAAATTCTGTCTGGTCCACAAGCCGGAACGACTGACGGACACAGCCTGCGCTCTGCGGGAGGCGGGCATGGAACCCAAGCGGCTGCGCTTCGTCCAGAATCGACCGGACACAGCCCCTTCCCTCTTTTTGATAGAGGGCTGCCGGGGCGGTAAGCCGGGGGTGGACATTCAACCGCCCCTTCTTTTGCAAACGGATACCGGCGCTCCCACCGGGGAGCTGAACGTCATTTACTTTCGAGATCAGGAGGTCTGACCATGGCAGGCATTTTATATCTGGTAGCTACGCCCATCGGCAATCTGGGGGATTTCACCCCCCGTGCGGTGGAAACGCTGGAAAACGCGGACTTCATCGCCGCGGAGGACACCCGTGTGTCCATGAAGCTTTTGAACCATTTCGGCGTGAAAAAGCCTTTGATCAGCTATCACGAGCACAATCACGTCACCGCCGGGCAGAGCGTTCTGAATCGACTGCTGGCCGGGGAATCCTGCGCTCTGATGACGGACGCCGGCACCCCCGCCATCTCTGACCCCGGCGAGGATCTGGTGCGGCTGTGCGCAGAAAACGGCGTGGAGGTCCGGGCCATCCCCGGCTGCTGCGCCGCCGTCAACGCCTTGGCCGTCAGCGGTCTGCCCACCGGACGCTTCACCTTCGAGGGCTTCCTCACCGTCAACAAAAAAAGCCGCCGGGAACACCTGAATTCCTTAAAGAGCGAGACCCGGACCATGATCTTCCACGAAGCCCCTCATAAGCTCCGTACCACACTGAACGACCTGACGGAGGCCTTCGGCCCAGACCGCCGGATCTCCCTGTGCCGGGAGCTGACTAAGCTCCACGAGGAGGTCCTGCGCTTCACTCTGGCCGAAGCCGTGTCCTATTACGAGGAGAACGCCCCCAAAGGTGAATACGTCCTTGTGGTGGCCGGTGCCGCCCCCAAAACCGGCGCCGTGGTGACGCTGGAGGACGGCGTGGCGCAAGTCCTTGCTCTGAAGGAACAGGGAATGCGGCTGAAAGACGCCGCCAAGGAGGTGGCGGAGCACACCGGCCTTTCCAAAAACGAGCTGTACGCCGCCGCCTTGGAGCGGTAAGGGCAAAAAATCCCGGCACGGTCAAACCGCGCCGGGATTGCTTTATTTTGTGAAGTGCTGGTGGTCAAAAATGTGGTCTGAGCAGAAGCAGTGATAGCCCTGGCATTTGGAACAGTAGCGGAATTCCAGCTCCGGGTGGTCAGCGTCCGTGCGGCCGCAGACCTCGCACTTGTGGCGGTAGCCTCGCTCCGTCTCCGCCTTCTTCTGCTGCCGGACGGCGGACTTGAATTGAATGGTCTGTCTGGACCGCTGACGGCTCTGGATCCCCAAAATGCTCTTGATATCCTCCCAGAAGAAGATCACAAAGTTCAAAATTGCCACCACAGCGGCCAGAGCACTGGCGTAGGCACCGTACCGCACGGACCGAGCGATGTTCCACGCCATCAAAGCGATGTCCGCCCATGCCAGCCACTTGGCCTTCAGAGGGATCACCCCATAAAACCAGACCTGCGCGTCGGGATACATCACTGCGAAGGCCAGGAACATCGTCAGGTTGATGTAATAGGCGTCGGACAGGCTCCAGCCGTAATACCCCGTAGCCAGCGAGAGGATCACCGTGGACAGCACGCTGAACAGCATACCGCTGAGATAGTACAGGGTGAACTTGGCGGTGCCCCACTCCCGTTCCAGCGTCCCGCCCACGAAGTAGCAGAAGGACAGCATGATAAACAGCGATATGGGGCGATAGGTAAAGGGCAGCAGCACAAAGGTCACCAGCCGCCACATCTCGCCATGGAGCACATGGTAGAGGTCAAATTTCAAAAAGCTCAGGGCCGCCGACCCAGCGAACAGCGTCAAAATGTACGTCACCGCGTTGGCGATAACAATGTAGAGCATCAGGTTCGGTATGCCGAAACGAGGATGGCTGTACGCAAACCGGTCGATCCATTGGTTCAGTTTCTTCAAAATGGGTCCTCCTGTCATTCTTCAGGTGTGCCGGAGGCAAAAACCGCCGGACAGATGGTATTATTATAACCGTTCCTGTCAGAAAAGTCATCTTTAAATTGTGAACGTTTTCCGCCTGATAAATTTTTATAAAAAGATTCTCCGTTTCCGGTTGACAAACCGCCCCAATCTATGGTAAACTAATCAAGCGTTTGAGAGCCGGAGAACTCCTCTGCCGATGGAGAGATGTCCGAGTGGTTTAAGGAACCGGTCTTGAAAACCGGCGAGGCGCAAGTCTCCGTGGGTTCGAATCCCACTCTCTCCGCCAATTTCATAAAACACCATCGACCTGCGGAAGTACCCAAGAGGCCGAAGGGGCTCCCCTGCTAAGGGAGTAGGCTGGATAAAACCGGCGCGAGGGTTCAAATCCCTCCTTCCGCGCCAACCACGCAATCCTTGTGATTGCGTGGTTTTCTTTATATTTCAACGTTTTCAGCCGTTTTAGGCGGTAAAAATATTTTCCATTACGACAATAAAAAACTCAAAAAAGACATTTTATCTTCGATTTTACGAACGGAACCCCCTCGCTGCAAAAGTGAGGGGGTTTCTTTTGCTTTATTCAATTCCAGGGACTGTCTCCACCCTCTCCAAATATTCCTCGATCCATCCCTGTTCCGCCATGACAATCTCTTTCCCAATCTTCTCCGCATAGGCCCACTCCAACCGTGCCCCGGCACTCTCACGCCAGCACACCAGGAGAACATCCGTCGGCAGCTTCACCTCTTATTGACTTTTGTATGCGGCCTGATAGAATAATAAGGTAGAAAGAGGTGCATGGAATGGATACTGGTTTGAAAATCGTCTGCTGCATTAGTCTCGGTATTCTTTTTCTGTCTGTGCTCTTGTGTTTGGCTATTTAAGTCCCTCCGTCCGGAGGGACTTATTTTTTACGCTATTCCCTCGTCACGCTTCTGTGCTGCGCTCCGTCTGCCAATCTGCCCCAGTCTCCACGAATCTGATCGTACCAGACAGCAGATCCTTGCATCAAAAAAACAGTTCCTGTTTTAGCTTCATTGGCGGCAGATTTTTGTCAAGACACAAAGAAAGAAGCCCGAAACCGGATGGTTTCGGGCTTCTTGTTGAAAAGTTCACTCTTCGGCGCGTGATAGAAATATCAGCGCTTGGAGAACTGCGGAGCGCGACGGGCGGCCTTGAGACCGTACTGATTTACTTCATGTTTCGGAAATCCCTTGTATATCAATGGATTGCTGACTTGGGGAAAAAGTTAACTCAAAAGTTAACTCATACATTTTCAACCCTTCATAGATTCAAATGCCTTGGTGATCTGCGGTGCAATATCTTCCGGGCGATTGTACTTGATTCTGGCATATACGTCCATTGTTATTTTGATATTTTCGTGTCCAGCCAAGTACTGAATAGTTTTCGGATCGACACCTGCATAAACCAAATTAGAAATATATGTATGTCGAAGCTGGTGGGATGTCACTTGGAAATCTATGGAATAGGTTACATCAGGGTTATGCGATGCCTTTTTACCCAACTGGGGAGATACAGTGTGGATAGTTTTTTCCCCATTAGCGTAGCGGGTATAAGTCCGTTCGCCCGTACTACGAACTTTTACTTGATTCCAATAATTACGCCATTGAGTACCGCTGAGCGGTTCGCCTTTGCGATTTGGAATGACAAAATCGCTTACAGTTGTAGCCTTTAGTTGCCGCAAATGATTCTCCAGTATTGGTGGAATTGGGATATCCCTTTTGGCCGCAGATGTTTTGAGCGTTTCCGACACGAATGCTTGGTTGTGCTCAATGCGCCAAGCTCTCCGTACCTGAATATATGGGGTTTCTTTTTCTAGAACAACACAATCCCACTGGAGTGCGAGGCTTTCCTCGCGCCGTAGACCTGCATATAATCCAAGTAATACAAAAGTTTCTATAGGGAGTCCCGCAATGGCATCTAACAAAGTGGCAACTTCCTTGTCACTGAGCGGTTTTTTTGCAGCTGTGGGAGTTCCCCCCTTGCTGGGGATTCCATCAGTTGGGTTCTCCTCAATTAAGTGGCTCCTTTTTGCTGCACTGAAAATGCGGCGAAGAAGCATAAAAACTCCGCGGTAAGTGGATTCAGATAACGGAGCAACTCGCGTCAAAGCCCTGCTGATATCGTCCGAAGTCACATCGGCGATTAGTTTGTCCCCTAGAGGCGGTGCGGCGATGTACAAACGGATTTTTTCCTCATATCCAATATATGTACCTCGTTGGATGTGGGGCTGAAATAGCTCCAATTGCAGCGCTGTGTACTGTGCAACAGTGTATGTGCTTTTTCCAGGCAGTTTCTTCATTTCTTCCCGGAATGCTGCCTCTTTTTCGCGCAGCTCGGCTATAGTTTTTCCATATAAAGTTTTTCTTTTGCCATTAGGCATAGAAATCTGTACTTTATAGTAATTGTATCCGTCGATGGTGCATTTACTATACATTTATCTCCGTCCCCTGTGCGTATTCTCTTTAATATACCGCTCCAAATCTGAATCTCGATAGTGGATTCTCCCGCCCTTACAGGATGAAATATATCGGATTTTTCCTTCTGATGCCCGTCGATCAAGTGTGCGTGTTGATACGCCCAGAAATTTTGCGGCCTCAATACGGCTCATAAGCATAGTATCATCTCCCACTGTGCAAAAATCTTGATTTATTTCTCAAAACGCTGTAAAATAGCTATGATATTTTTCACTCTTGCGGTATATCTGAAATATCAGATGACTATATCTTCTATATCTGATAGTATAGCCATGGCTGGACATTTTGTCAAGTCTTTTTCGTTTTTATTTTTATATGGGGAGGGAATCAATATGCCAAAAGTCGAAGCTACAGTGGGAAGCCGCGTCCGTCTTGCGCGAATAGGGCTTACATTGACGCAAAAACAGCTTGCACAGGCGGTTGGCGTTAGTGCAAACCATTTGGCTATGGTAGAACGCGGAAGTAAACATGCTTCTGAGGACTTACTGCAGCGTATAGCAACTGCTACGCACACGACCTACGAATGGCTTATGGGAACCAGTGAGCATCAGACCGCATACCCGGAGCCGGATGGCAGTCTTGAGCAGATAAATGACAACACAGCCAGCTTGGGATATCTGGTCGAACTTATTAGAGAAGGCTGTGCGGAAAAGGATTGGGTTATTGAAGAACCTGTGAACTTTGCGAATTTTCAAAAAACAAACTGGCTGCCTGACTATTGGTTTGAGGTCAAAGACGCCCCAATCGAATATTGGGCGTTTGATTTTAATCTCTGCATCTATAAGCGGCCTGTGTTAGGGAAAGATGGAACAGTAGCACCTGCCTACGCATACGCAAATTTTCTAAAAAATATGGTGCTTAGCAATCCTCTTATTCGGAATGAAACAAAGTATACGCTTGTGGTCCCAAACCGCGAAATCTTTGAGAGTATGATTGACAAGCTCCCTTTGGACATCGGCAATCTCTCGGTTATGCAGATTGATATCCCCAACAAGAAAATCGTGCGGGAAAAGTATATTGCAGCACAGAGTGACAAGAAAACTTATTTGACAAAAACCTTGCAATTTTAGTTGTACCTGTGGAATAAAATTATTGTGCGTTTTTACTGCAAATGAAGAGAGGCTGTTTATGACCGTGGTGTTGTTTCGACATTCGAATTGGACGAGACCGTTCCCCTGAAGGTATTTCGGTTCGAGTCTACAACGGCAGAGTGGCTTCAATTTGCCGCAGTAAATTTCAAAAACGATGTCTATAGGGAGCAGCTGACACAGAATATTCTCAGCAGATATTCCGATTATGATGTGATAATCGGAAAGCGTCCTGATGACCATACAAGCATGATTCTGACAGCCTATCTGGCAGAATCCTATGGGACACCAGAAAGTGAAGATGCCATAAATTCCGCCCTTTCTCATATTTTCCCGGAATATCTGACAGAGCAATATTGCTTCAGGACAGAGCAAGCCATCCATGCCTTAAAATTTCAAAAAAAGGATGCTCCCATGGGAGCATCCTCAAAAAAATTCACTGCTGACAGAGTCCTTACCATGGCGGCACAAATGCTTGCCGCAGAGCAGGGAATTTCAGGAATCAATGCATTAGTAAAGCTGATAAAATCACCAGTCTACGATGCCATCTATGACTTGGAGACAGGAATGTGGCGGGAAGGCCCATCCAATATTCTGGAAGCCTATCCAGCACATCCGAATGAGGAACATTGATATGCCTTATCTGGTTGCGAAAGACTTCTATCGACACGGGTGCTATGCCATGCCCGTAGAGCATGGTCCAGAGCTTGTCGAGCTGAAGCACGATTTGCAGGCGGCAACTTCCTTAGAACACTTACAGCTCGTTACCATCAGCTGCCCTGCCGCATACGGCGAATATGCGCCCTATACCATTGTCAAAGACCGGGAAGAATTTATTCGCTTGGTTCTCCAAATGAAGTCCTGTCAGGCAGACGACGATGATGTGAGGAAGATTTCCGAGCAGCTCATAGAGAAAAACCGTACCGCATATGAGTCGCTGGCAAAGTGAAGCCCTGATTTGAATGCTTTACCAAATCTCATTTCCCTGCGGTTTGCCCCAGTCGATCTTATCTTCTTTTGTGGGGCTTATTTGATCTACGGGCGTATGGTAGTATTCCTCCAAAGGCTCCGTGACGGTCTTGTGCGGATGTTTTGGGCGCATCTGCTCCGAGTGAAACATGAGGGCATCGCGCAGTTCCTGCGGCGTTGCGGTCAGTATTTCTTTCACAAGAGAGGCGTGTGCGGCTCTGTTAGGCGCTGCGGAATACACGGCAAACGCTTTGCGGTATTCCTCCGCATACTCCACCATATCCCGGCACAGCGCTTTGATGGCCGCTTCTTTCGAGGGGGCATTGACGGCAAGGTCCATATCATCCATGGAGAGTGTGATGCTGCCATCGTCCTCCGTATATACGGTAACTCGGAATACCATATTGCTCTTACCTCCACTATGTTTTCGCTTCCAAAAAGCGACACAGGATGATTCAACGAGAGAGGTCGGTTCAATGCCGGCGCAGTCAATGTGCCACACGCTCGCCATATAAACATCTATGTGTCCAGATGAAATTCCGTTACCGCCATTATAATAACCGGGGTATGTTTTATCAAGAGACGGCTTTTGTCACCCCTCTTATTGCATATAGTTTTTGACCGTCACATCCGCCCTCCAGTGTGCGAGGTGGAACACGCTCACAGCCATCAGTGCCAAGCGGTCATACCGTATTGCACGCCCGTTCGCCTCCATGCTGCTTCGCACCCCAGAGCGGCAGAAATACGGAGTATGGATTCTCCGCATATCCCGATTGGTACTCCAGTCCTCTCCCGCCCGCAGAAAAGCTTCGCGGACTTCGTACAGAAGCTGTGCCCGATAATTCGGGTCAGCTTTCATCCGCTGGACATAGCTCCGGTACATAGCTTGAGCGTGCTCCCGGCGCAGTGCATGCAGGTTGATTTTGTTGTTCAGCTTGCTTCTTGAAAAAATAAATGCGGATGGGTCGGAGCCATGGAAAAATTCCGAAACAAATTCCGCATCTGCCGGGTCGATTCGTTGGAGCTGACGCTTGCCGCCTTTTCCGCGCTCGACTTCGACATAGGTATATCCGTCCAGCACGCAAAGGTTTCTTACCCGCAGGTTCCGGTATTCACTGCGGCGGATACCTACCGCCAAGGCAAAGCGGACCAAGCGCTCATGCTCCTCACTGTCCATTTGAGCATCTTTGCGTCCAGCCAAGGATGGGGCTTCTTGTCGACCCTTGTGAGGTGCCGCAGTGCGGCGCGGCTTCTCCAAATCGCTCATTCGGACACCGACATGGTGAAGTACTTTAGCGAGCGCCGCTGCCGCGACATGGACACTATTTTCGCTCTTGCCATCCTCGACGAGCGTATCTAAATATTCTTGTACATGAGCCGCTGCTTCCTGATCGGAGCAGCGGCTTTTCACGCCCTGTGTCCGCAGCCAGCGGGTAAACCGCTCGACCTCCCGGCAATACACCTGCATGGTGCTGTGACTATGGATATATCGATTTTCCGGGTCATCCTTGCGTTTCATGCCTTTCCCTTGGCGATACATCTCGTATAAATGCCCCATCAGACGATTCTTCAGATTTGCCATAAGTGAATCACCCCGCTTTTTTGAAAGTAGTATCCCAGTCAAAATGTGACTTGTTCAGTATGATTAACAATTTCAGCGTCTACGCTGCCGTTGTCATCCGGCGGAATAAGGGAATGGGTGTCAGCATGTGCTCGTCTCAGTTGTTGTCGTTAAACTCCTCCGTGTAATGATGATTGTCGTACCTTCTTCGTAGTTGCCGGGTTATTTTCCAAGCCTTGCTTGAAAAATAACCCGCAACGGGGTCGTCGAACCACGGCTTTGTCGTAGTTCAAGGTGCAAAAAGGCCATTGGCACAGAGTGAACTGCGTCAATGGCCTTTGTCGGTTTGGCAGGGGACTTTGTCAAAGTACTCTGCCTATCATAGAATGTAAGATATAACTTCATTTTACAAAGACATTATACCCTAAATCAAAATTACCGTCAAATTTTGTGTTTTGCATTCGCATTTTGACATGGATGCGGTATTGTGGTATAAAGCAAAAGAAGAAGCAAAAGAGAAAAGAAGTGATACCGCATGACAGCGCCCGCAAAGCCGGCAGACAATTTGACAGAACAAGAGCACCGGAAGACGGTATTTGATATGACCACTTCCAAATTTGAGGCGGCCTGTCAAAAGGCAATCGCCAACCGGAGCCCAGGACCAGTCAAGGACTATGTTGTGGTGATTGATGAAAACGACCGCATCGTAAAAGAATTCTGGGATGGACGGGTGGAATATATTCAGGAAAGGGACCGAGGAGATGATGTCCCCATTTCTCAATCTTGATGATGGTATGGTAATCGTGGATTCACAAGTGATGGAAGATGGTTCTGCGAAGGTCTATAAGGAACTCTTTGCAGAAGAACAGGACATACCGGATAAGCACCCATTCTTTTCTGAGGCCAATCAAGCTTACTTGGAAAAGAAGGTCACAGGCTACAAGGCCGGAATGCTGGAAGTCAAAGAACACCCGCTGCTGGACGAATGATGAAGGGAGAGTACATCATGTTGCTTTGGACAATGGACCAAATGAGGGAGCTTCAGCTTCAGTGGGCCCG
>ERZ1673745.198-NODE-198-length-76841-cov-8.311606_pt1 | contig 76841 bp, 58 predicted proteins | sample MGYA00580206_ERZ1673745 | MGnify/ENA primary metagenome ERZ1673745 (study PRJEB41218, sample SAMN15661753) | gut metagenome | host: Homo sapiens | place: Canada: London | collected 2015-08-20/2019-03-30 | study: EMG produced TPA metagenomics assembly of... | reverse complement strand
CTACGATGTAACGCCACTTGAGACAGCAATGCCTCTTGGGGTTAAAGGTCGGAGGCGTAAGCCATTACTACGACTGGGCAGTTATAAGCCCATGGCCTTTAGGCCGTGGGTTGTTGACAGGCTATCGTCCCTCCAAAAAAATCCGTTCCATCCCGCTTGCTTCTGCCCTCAAAAAAACACCTTCAGGACGTGGAACACCACATCCGAAAGTGTTTTGTTCTCAGAATATCAGGTTTTGGACACCGCAAGCACGCGGAGAAGTCTCTGCGCAGCTTTGATCGATCCTGCCGCCAAATAGCTCCATGCCTGCCAGCTCCCGCGTTTCAAAAATCCGCAAAGCAACCGGACCCAGCAAAAAATGACGGCGGCCCGTCGTCGGCAGCTGGCTGACCCGGTGGGTCCCTATAGCTTTGCGTCACCGGCTTGCGCCGGGTTTGCCTGCGATTTACTTATAAAAAATAATAACACAGCCTTGCGCGGTTGACAAGAGTTCGTTAAGAAACATCTAAAGAATTTTAAGCTTTTCGCAGCCTATCGGGCGTGATCCCGGGGCTTTGAACCGTAATTGAAGGGTCTAAGCCCAAAGCAGACCCTGAAAACGCAGATCCCCTTCGGGGTTTTGCCCGGTGCCGGCAGAAAAAGAGTTCCGTTTTTGCCGATCATGGCAAAGGCGGAACTCTTTTTTGCGTTTTCTGCTCCGGACGTGCGGCTCGGCGGCGTTACCGCATCAGCTCCGACAGAACGCGGAACAGCTTCGGCAGGTCCAGCGGCTTGGCAATATGGCCGTTCATCCCGGCGTTCAGCGCATTTTTCCGGTCATCCTCAAAGGCGTTGGCCGTCATGGCCACAATGGGGACGCTGGCCTTCTCCTTGTCCGAAAGGGCGCGGATACGGCGGGTGGCCTCATAGCCGTCCATCACCGGCATCTGTATATCCATCAGGATCAGATCGTACCGGTCCGCAGGGGCATTCTCCACTTTTTCCAACGCGATCTGCCCGTTTTCTGCCGTGTCCACCTCGAAGCCGGTCTCCTGCAAAATAGTGGAGGCGATCTCCAGATTCAGCTCGTTATCCTCCACCAGCAGCAGCTTTTTTCCGGAGAAATCCGGTCCTTTTTCTGTCATGGCCGACGCATCCTCCGCGCCGAAGGGCTTCGCCAACACGCTGCGCAGCTCGGACATAAAGAGCGGTTTCGCGCAGAAGGCCGTCACACCGGCCTCCTTCGCTTCCGTCTCGATATCCGTCCAGTCATAGGCGGTGAGAATGATGATGGGCGTCGCATCTCCGATGATTTTGCGGACCTGGTGCACCACCTCGATGCCGTTCATATCCGGGATCAGCCAGTCGATGATATAGACGCTGAAGGCGTCCCCCTGCTCCATGGCGTCCTTAGCCCGGATGACCGCCTCCTTGCCGGAGATGGTCCAATCCGGCCGCATCCCGATGGACCGCAGCATCTTGCTGACGTTCAGACAGGCATTGATATCGTCATCCGCCACCAGTGCACGGAGGCCCTCCAGTTGGGCGATCTGCTTCGGTTCCCGCTTCTCTCCGCTGACGGGGAACCGCAGCGCCACCACGAATTCCGAGCCCTTCCCGGGCTCGCTCTCCACGGTGATGGTCCCCCCCATCATATCCACAAGGCTCTTGGTGATGGACATTCCCAGACCGGTGCCCTGGGTCTTGCTGACGGTGGAGGTCTCCTCCCGGGAGAACTGCTCAAAGATGTGCTTCCGGAACTCCTCGCTGATGCCGATGCCGTTGTCCCGGATGTGGAATTCATAGTCCGCATACCCCTTCGGTGCGGTGGGCTTCTCCACGATCCGCAGGCTGACCATACCGTCGGTGGGCGTGAATTTCACGGCGTTGGACAGGATGTTCAGCAGGATCTGGTTGAGCCGCATGGGGTCGGCAATGACCTGCTCATCCACAACATCGATGGTGTCAATGAACAGGGACAGCCGCTTGGCAACGATGTTCGACTGAACGATGTCCCGGATGTCATGCACCAGATCCGGCAGATACACCGGCTTTGTCTCCAGGGTGACCCGACCGCTTTCGATACGGCTCATATCCAGCACATCGTTGATGAGGGACAGCAGATGCTGGCTGGCGGTGGAGATCTTTTTCAGGTAATCAATGACCTGATCCCGGTTGTCAATATGGGTGGCCGCCAAAGAGGTGAAGCCGATGATGGCGTTCATCGGTGTGCGGATATCGTGGGACATATTGAACAGGAACTCCCGCTTGGCGCGGTTCGCCGCCGCCTCATGGCGGACGGCAAGCTCCAGCTCGGCATTCTTCTGCTCCAGAGATTCCTTATAAGCCTGCTCGGACTTCTCCTGCCGGAGCTGGAATTTCCGGGCGGTGCTCCAGCGGAGCCCCAGGACCAGCACCAGGATCAGGATATACGCAGCCAGAGCCATCGTCAGGTTCGGCGAGGTGGCGCTGTCGATCTGCCTGGCGGGAACGTATGCGTAAAGATAGTAATTCCGTCCGTGGCTATACATGCCGTAGTACTGCCCCATACCGTTTCCGACGTTCACAAATGTCAGCTTTTCCGACTGATTGCCCTTTCGGATCGACTGGATCAGCCGATCGTCGGAAACGTCCTTTCCGATGAGCTCCGGGTCATTGGACGCCTCCACCCGGCTCCCCTTTACCACAAGGAAGGTTGCCACGGTGTCGACGTCATAGCCGTTCAGCAGAGTCTGGACGGACAGGACGGACTTCTGGGAAAAGGGCGCCTGCGTATGGCGGTAGGCCAGCACCGCGCCGGTGTTATTGGCGCAGCTATGTGCAGCGATATCGGCATAGGAGCCGTCCTCCAGATATACCCGCTTCACATAGGTCTTCTGGGGATAGCCGATGACGTCAAGGACCGACGCCCGTTCCAGGTCGGTCCGGAGCCGGGCGTAGCCGATGCCGTGCTCTGTGTACTCGCACACCACGTTCCCCTGCTGATCCAGTACGGAAATGCCTGTAAGCCACAGCTTGTCGGCATACGCCTTCAGTTCCGCCTCGCTGCAGTCCAGAGAGATCTCCTCCAGCGTCCGAATGACGGTACTGCCCCGCATCAGGCTTTTGGCGACGGCAATATTGTTGTAGTTCACATAGCTGTCCGTCTGATCCTTGATAAATTCGACTGTGGTCGTCAGCCGTTCCTCGCACCGGCGGATATCCACCTTGTGGGAGAAGGTGTACACCACGCTCAAAGCAATGATCCCCACCGCAAGACAGGCATACCAGAACCTTGCGCTGAACATGCTCTGTGTTTTTTCACTGCCCAAGGCTCTCTACCTCCAGATAGGTTTCGGGGTGCTCCAGATATCTGCCGAGAATCTCCTGCAGAGTGCCGTCCTGCCGCATCTGGGCAAAGGTCTCCGTCAGCCTTTGGGCCAGCCCACGGTTATCATTGTTGGAAAAGGCGACGCCGATCCCGGTGACCAGCAGTGGCTTGTCCAGAATACGGAACTCCGCCCCGTAGTCCTCCATATATTGCAGAATGGCCATCTCATGGGTGGCAACAGCGTCCACATAGCCGCAGTCCAGCGCGGCGTACTGCACGCCCCGGTCCTCCAGGCTGATGATGGCCCCGAACTCCGGGATATCGGCGATCCGGTGGTGGAGGAACAGATCCTCCGGCTTTCCGGTGGACTGCACGGCGATGGTCTTTCCGGCCAGATCGCCCATGGTGTAAATATCGCTGCCCGCATCCACGGCGATCACCTGGCGGCTGATCGCGTAGGGCCCGGCCCACTGGTAGTCATTCTCCCGGCCGCTCATGGAGAAGCAGCCCCAGATGCAGTCGATCTCGCCGCTGTCCACCAGTGTTTTCTTCTGTTCCCAGTCGATGGTGGTGAACACCGCCTGATATCCCATCCGCCGGAAGGCCTCCGTGGCGATCTCCACATCGATGCCGGTGGGGTCGCCGTTATCGTCCAGATAGACGTAGGGCGGGTAGGTATCGCTGCCGATGATGATCTCGGGGAGTGCGGGTTCCGGCTGCTGTGCGCCGCAGCCGCAGAGCAGCCCCACGGACAGCAGACAGGTCAAAAAAAGTGCTGTGATGCGTTTCATGTATCTCGTTTTCCTCAGTTTCAAAGCAATTCCCGCAGCGTTTCCCGCAGGATCTCCGTATTGATGGGCTTGGCGATATGGCCGTTCATTCCCACGTTGAAGGCCTTCTGCCGGTCCTCGGCAAAGGCGTTGGCCGTCATGGCCACAATGGGGATCCCGGCCTTTTCCTTATCCGGCAGGCTGCGGATCGCCAGCGTTGCCTGATAGCCGTCCATATTGGGCATCTGAATGTCCATCAGGATCAGGCCGTAGGTCCCGGCCGCCTCATTCTGATACCGGTCCACGCAGTCGGCGCCGTCTACGGCCCGATCCACCGTAAAGCCCATATCCTGCAAAAATGCGGTGGCGATCTCCGCGTTCAGGTCATTGTCCTCCGCCAGCAGCAGCCGCTTCCCGGTGAAGCAGCGATCAGACTGCTCCTCCGTCCCGGCGGGCTTCTTCTCACAGTGCGCCTGATCCGCCAGCTTATGGGTCAGCGTCACGGTGAATTTCGACCCCTTCCCCTGCTCGCTTTCCACGGTGATCGTGCCGCCCATCAGCTCCACAAGGCTCCGGACGATGGGCATACCCAGTCCGGTTCCCAGCACTTTGCCCGCAGTGGTGTTCCGCTCTCTGGAGAAGGGCTCAAACAGATGAGGCAGAAACTCCCGGCTGATGCCGATGCCGGTATCGGCCACCTCGGTACGCAGCGTCACATGTCCCGGCTGAGCGCAGGGCAGCTCCTCAGTGGTGACCGTGACGGTCCCACCGGGTGGGGTGTACTTGACGGCGTTGCTGATCAGGTTTGTAAAGAGCTCCTGCAGCTTTGTAACGTCGCATAGAATATCCAGATTCGACGCCTTCTGCACTCTGGTCAGTGTCAGATTCTTTTTCCGGGCCTCCCCCTGGAAAACGGCGACGATCTTGCCGACGACATCTCCCACGCGGTTGTAGTCTTTATTCAGTTCCAGCCGCCCGCTCTCGATCTTCGTCATGTCCAGCACGTTGTTGATGATGGACAGCAGCAGGCTGCCGGACTCCTCGATCATCTCCTGATAGTGGAGCAGCTTGGGGTCCGTCAGTTCCTTCCGCATCAGGTGCGCGTAACCCAGAATGGCGTTCATGGGCGTGCGGATGTCATGGGACATATTCAGCAGGAAGGCGGTCTTGGCCTCGTTGGCTTTTTCCGTCGCCTGATAGGCGATCTTCAGCTTCTGGCGTTCCAGCTCCTGCCGCTTTTCCTTGGTGACATTTCTGGTCACATAGAGGATGTGGGTGACCTGTCCGGCTTCATCCCGCCGCTTTTCGATAAACCGGGCCATGTACCAGTTGCCGTTGGTGGCTAAATAATCCATCCCCACCGTATCGGTATCCGCCAGCCGGTCCGGCACCGTGGACAGGTCAAAGAACTGCCGGACCGCCAGCCGGTACTCCGGGTCCACAAAGGTGCTGCACAGCTCGTTCAGCTTCTGCTGGGCCATGCCCCGGTGTCCCGTCAGGCGATGTACGGAGTTGTCGCTGGAGATCTCCTCATAGAAGTTCTTTTTCAGGTCGATCCGGAAAATGGAGAAATACAGCCGGCTCACAGAGGAGATGATCTCGTGATCCAGCTCCGCCTCCTGCCGGGCGGTCTGCGCCTCCCGCAGAGCCCGCTGGAAGTGCTCCCGCGTCTCATGCTTTTCATCGGTGTTGACGAAGATCCCGTCAAAGAACTCCGGGGACCCGTCCGCACGGCGGGACAGGCCGCCGGTGGTGTGGAACCAGTGGTAGGTGCCGTCCTTGTGGCGCAGGCGGTATTCCACGTCAAAGGGCTGCTCCCCCGTGGTATCCTCCACCACCGCTTCGTAAGCGCTCAGTACCCGCGCCTCATCCTCCGGGTGAAGCTGTCTGGTCCACGCTTCAAAGGCATTGGGAAATTCCTTTTCCGAGCGGAAGCCCAGCATCTGCCGCAGCGTGTCGGACCATTCCACGGAGACCCGCTCCCACCGGTCATTGAACGTCAGGTGCCAGGCACCGGAGGACATGGACTTGTGAATATTCCGGAAGGAGACGATCTGCTCCTCCAGCTTTTTCCGATAGGTGTCCTCCTTCCAGGAGTTCCGCAGAAGCAGGGCGCACTCACCTGCCTCGTCGATGGGCAGGCAGTCGATATACAGATGAAATTTCCGCGTCTCGTCCCGCACCTCCAGTCTTGCGGGGCTCTTTTCAAAGGCCGCCGTATAAAACGGTCCCATCCACTCGCTTGCGCCATCCGGGCGCAGCGTCAGGAAGCTGTTGCTCAGCAGCTCCGCCCGGGTCCGCCCCGTCAGCGTTTCCAACGCCTGATTGCAGCAGAGAAAGATCCAGTCTGCCGGACGGCCGGTCTCATCCAGCTCCACGCGGATAATGCCAAAAGGCAGGGAGCTGTCTTTGAACATGGTGATCAGGGCTTCTTTTCCGCAATTCTGCACCGCAGTCTCCACCTTCCTGTTTCGATTGAATATTCATGCTTATTTATCGCGAATTTCTATATTTTCTTCCATTTTCGGGGGGGGGGGGTGATATGTTCCCCTTCTGTATAATATTTCTCTTTATTTTCATACATCAGGTAGTCCGCCTGACGGATGGCCTCCGCAAGGGGATGCACGCCGCTGACGCCGCCGATGCTGACGGACAGGTGCAGCTCCGGATACTCCGGAATGACGATCCGGCGGACCGCCTCCCGGATCTCGTTTTGCTTCCGCGCAAAAATATGCTCGTCCATTTTGGGGAACAGCAGCAAAAATTCATCGCCGCCGTAGCGGATCAGCGTATCCGTACTGCGGATGCAGGAATGGATCGCGGCGGCAATGTCCCGCAGGACGGTGTCTCCGGTCTGGTGGCCGTAGACGTCATTTACCTGCTTGAAGCTGTCCACGTCGATGATCGCCACATGCTCCATGCCCTCCTGATGGGAGCGGTAGGACTCAAAATACCGCCGGGCATAGGTGTTCGTGAGCGGGTCCATGAACAGCTCCATGTTCTCGGCCCGGCTGTGATCCAGCAGGAGCCGGGTGCCGTTGGCGTCGATCCAGCGGCCCTCACTCAGCTTGGACAGCATTTCCAGCACACAGGGCATCCCATTCAGGCACAGGTATTTGGAAATGACGAAGTACATATCCGTATTGGTAAATTCCAGCTTGTTCAGGGTCGTTTTCTGGGCGAGTGCCCGGGAGGAAATGCAGTTGGCGCAGCTGCGGCCGTTGTCCCAGAAGGCCGCGCAGTGGCTGCCGTTGGGATGGAGAACGCCCTGCTCGTCCAATTCCAACACGGAATTGGTAGTGGGGTCTACGAGACGGACAACATCGAACACCATTCTCAGACGGTGCATCTCCGCCGCGAGGGCCTGCGTGCCGTCCTCCGTATTCACGTCTGCGGCCGACAGCAGCAGCGGCTTTTTGACGGAGAGCTGCGAGTCCACCAGTTGACCCACGGCACCCACATAGTGCTCCGGCTGCCGGTCGGACCACAGCGTCCGCACCCGCAGATCGCACCAGTGATGCTCCGTGCCGCAGGGCAGCAGCAGGCTCACGGAAAATTCCGGCGTCTCCTTGGTCGTGGCAGCCATCGCCTCCTGCAGCCGGCGGAAATCCTTCTGACTCAGGCGGTGGAAGCACTCCGGGTGAACAGCGTTCTTCACTGTATGGCGGTACTGGGGCGGTTCATCCCAATTGGTGATGTCCGCCAGACCGGAAAGCGCGTCGAACTCAAACTGGATCCCGCCGCTGCAGGACGCGAAGAAGTCGATGCGCTCCTGCAAGGACTCCAGTATCCGCTGCACCCGGTCATTCCGCGGCAGATCGGCCCGGGCCAGAAGCTCATCGGACAGCCGGTTCACCTCCAGCCGGTAGGGGTCTCCGTCCAGCGGGACATGGGACGTGATGCGGAGCCGGGGCGATACGTCCGCCAGACATTCCAGCAGCAGCGGATTGAAGGCGCCGCACTCTCCCCCCAGGATCATGGCGATGGCCGTATCGTGGTCAAAGGCTTTTTTGTAGCACCGCTCGCTGGTCAGCGCGTTGTAGACATCTGCCAGTGCCACCACCTGCGCGGCGATGGGGATCCGTTCTCCCCGCAGCCCGTCCGGGTAGCCGTGTCCGTCCCACCGCTCATGGTGCCAGCGGCAGATCTCCAAAGCGTAACGGAACAGCGGCTTTTCCTGTCCGAAGGTCATCTGCTCCAGGATCACCGCGCCGGCTGCCGCGTGGGTCTTCATCACGGCGAATTCCTCCGAGGTCAGCTTCCCCGGCTTATTCAAAATCTCCTCCGGAATGGTGATCTTGCCGATATCATGGAGGGCGGAAGCCGTTTTGATCAGGGCGATGTCCTCCTCGGAGAGATGGTAGTCCTTCGTCTTCTTTACCAGCTGGCGGAGCAGCAGCTCCGTTATGCTGCGGATGTTGCGGATATGGTCGCCGCCCTCATGGTTGCGGAACTCCACCACATGACTGAGAATTCCCACCATCAGGTTGCTGTTTTCCTCTTTTTCCCGGATCTGGTCGGAAACCAGATACATCAGCCGCTTCTGGTTGGCATAGAGCTTCAGGGTATTTTCCACGCGGTGGCGCACGATAAAGGTGTCGAAGGGGCGGCGGATATAGTCCGTAACGCCCATGGCGTATGCCTGCTGAATGGCCTGATTGGTCTCATCGGTGGAGATCATGATGACCGGGATCTCATCGATCCACCGGAAGCGGTTCATCTGCTCCAGCACCTGAAAGCCGTTCATCTCCGGCATATTGATGTCCAGCAGCATCAGATCCACCGTCAGCTTCTTTTCCATCAGCCGGACAGCCTCCCGCCCATTTTGAGCCTCAATATAGTGATACTGCTCTCCCAGAATCTCCATCAGCATCATGCGATTCAGTTCCGAATCGTCAACGATCAAGACCGTCTGTCGTTCCATACAGCCATCCCCTCCTGCTTCCGCTTGCAAAAAAGCGTGTCAACGCCCGCTTTTTATTTTTGTATATTCATGCACAGCAGACCTTCGCCGCGATGTACCGCGGCGACGGCCTGCTTCCCTCCCCCGGTCAGTCCACTGCCCGGAGAAGCTCCACCGTTCTGTTGTACGCCTGCGCCAGCTGGCCGTAAAGCGCTTCGCTGCCGTCCAGCCGTCCGGCCCGCAGAAGCTCCGTCAGCTCGCTGGCCGGGGCGGTCAGATGGGAAAAGCCCAACGTCAGGCACAGGCCCTTGATGGTATGCGCCGCCCGGAACGCCGTTTCCACGTCGCCCTGTTCCAGTGCTTTCGTCAGCTCCGCGAAGCTCTTGTCCTCCGGGAATTTCACGGCGAACTTCCGGATCATGGCTTCGCTGGGAATTCGCTGGGAAATCTCCTCAAAATCCGCGCCCATCGCCTGATAACACTGCTTGATCGTCATTTTTGTGCCCCCATATCTGCTGTCAGCAATTTTATGAATGCAGCATTGTAACCACCGGCATAACCGGTGGTTACAATGCTGTCTAATTCGTCTCCTGATTGATCTGCTTCACCTGAAAATCGGCCTCGGCCAGCTTGGTGTCCCGCCGGTCCTCGATTTGGAACGCAACGGTAAAAATCCTTTTCGTACCATCATATTTTACGGAAAAGCCTTGGACCTTCAAGCCCTCCGGATAGGCATATGCACCCAGGAATTTTTTTCCTCCCAGATACACCTGACCTCTGTCATTCACGGTAAAAATCTTGTCAGCCGCAGCTTCCACATAGCCCACGCCCTGAATAAACACCGTGTTGTCGTCCTCCACCGTGCAGTAGCGCAGCTTGTCGCTGATGGCGGTGGTCAGCGTGGAGCAAAGCTCCTGGGCCTGAGAGTCCGCCATGGAAATGCGGAAGCTCCGCACCGCAGCATTGGCTCCCACCGCCACAAGGCTGCTGAACAGCAGCACGATGATCACCGTGCAGAGCATCTCCGTCAGGGTCAGGCCGTTTTGATTCCGCAGTTTTTTCATGACCCGGCCCCCGTTTTATCGTAGCTGTAATAGTAATAGCCGTTGTTTTCGTAGAGCGACACCGGGCCGGAGCCGGTTTTTTTGCCGTTCGCTTCCTCTCCGGTCAGCGTGACTGTCGGAGAATTTTTCGATGTTGTTGCATACTGGAACATAACATTCGTGTTCCGGGTCTTGGCGTTGATCTTTTCCGCTGTGACCACAGACGTGGCCAGAATGCCAAAGGCCAGCACGGCGATCAAGATGGAGACCAGAGACTCCACCAGCGTTTCGCCCCGGTTATTTCTCAGCTTGTTCATGGGCCTGTCACCTCGATCCCTTTGGTGATCCTCTGCGGCTCCCACTTGACCGTGGTCTTGTAAATATACGAGTCGACATCTTCGCTGGAGTAGGATTCCGACTCCTCCGCTTTTGTCAGCGTTCCCTGCATGGTCAAGGTCATGCGGCAGTCATCCGTCTTACCCGCCTCCGGCTTCAAAGACAGCTGTACCTGAATTTTGCCGTCCTCCTGTGCGGAAAAGTCGGCTGTCACCGTCCGGAGGCTGGTGTTATCGTCGATCTTCAGATCCACTTCGATGGTATCGCTGAAAGCCTTGAGACTGGCGTATTTGTCTTTCTTTTCGCCACCCTCAATGCAGCGGACAGCCATTGACCCATGATCCCCGTGGGGTAGTTTACATTAGTGCTGTATGAGACCGTATATGTTGTATTCCCCTCCGCATCTGTGCTCGCGGTATGGGTCTCCGTCATGGTCCGCTCATACGTGTCCCCCGCAATGCTGTCCCGGATCAGCTCCGCCGCGGAGCTGACCGTCAGGTAGTTCTGCTGGGCTTCCCGGTCGCTTTTCATGTGGTGGGCGGCGCTGACGGCAGCCGTCAGGATCGCCGCACCAACCGCCATGGCCAGCAAAATGAGCAGGAGGGCCATCAGGATCGTAGCGCCACTGTTGTTTTTCAACTTTTTCATCCGGATCGCCCTCCTTTCCTCTCATTTTCCCGGAAATTCCGACGGCAAACGCCGTCCCATTGTGTTTGTTCAGTCTCCACTGCCCGGATCGGGTGTAATCGAGGTACCGTCCCCCTTGACCGATACCGGCAGGATCGCCGTGGCGGTGTAGTCCTTGCCGCCCACTTTGCAGGTCGCTGTGATGCGGAGCTGCGTTTCTCCCGCGGCAACGCCCTTGACCGTGATCTTGCCGTCAGCAGGATCGGTGACCGTTGCCACCTCCGTGTTATCGCTGGCGACTGTCCAGGTGGTGGCTGTAGGCTCTTTGTCCTTCTTGTCAATAGCCTTGATCTGGACGGTCTTTGCTTCTTCTGCGTTCAGTTCAACGCTTTCCGCTCCCAAGTTCACCTTCAGATCAGCCGTGACCGTGACCATCAGCCGGGCGGTATAGTCGCCGTATTTGGCCGTTACTTCGGCTGCGCCGGTCCCTTCGCCCTTCAGCGTGACCGCAAAGTCACCCGTTTCGTTTTTGGTAGCCTCTGCCGTGACCACGCCCTTGGGGCTGTAAGTGAATGTCAGCGGTTCTGTCCCTGTCACCTCGGGTACATTGAGCAGATTCAGTTCCAGCTTCTTCACGGCCCCGGAGGGCGGCACATAGTCCGCGATCAGATCCATAGAGACAATGCCCTCGCTCCAGAATATACCCTCCTTGGGCCACGCGCCGTAGTGGAGGTTGACCGTTTCGCCGAGGCTGTTCTTCTGCGTCAGCACCGTCGGGAAGGGATAATCCTGCCCTTGCAGAGCCGCGTCGCTGCCGGGGAAGCTGTACTTGCCGTGGATCGTGGAGCCGTTTTCCTCATTGGTGACCCAGTCGAAAGCCTTGCCGCCGTTCCGGTTCAGCGCGTCCAAGAAGGTCTTGTACGCCGCCGTGCTTCCGTTTTGTGTCTGGATAAGATTATTTTGGCCGTCCTGGTTGGACATCTGCTCGTAGGTCAGGGCGGTCAGGCCGTTGATGTGGTAGATGTCTGTCTTTGCGTCGTCCCAAGTGTAATGCCCCAAATAGTCCAGCTTGCCCTTCAGCATATTATCCCGGTTCGTTTTGGCCAGATCCGAATCTCTGCCCAGCAGGTCAGTGAGCGATTGTTTCCCGCTGGCATGGAATTTCGGCAGTTGAGTGAAATCAATCTTCGCGCTGCTGTTAAGATAGTAGCAGTTGGTGATCGTCATGCTCTCCGCCTGCCCATACCGATCCGCCACGCTGCCGATGAGGGAAATGCCGGTGATGGTGCCCTGCATCTTCGGGAAGGTCATGTAGGTGTAGCAGTTCTCAAAGTTCGGGTTGCCGTCCTGCGATGCGCCGAAATTCACAAAGGTGGACGAGAAACCACTGCCGCCGATACCGCCCAGGTAAACGAAGGTAGCAGGCTGCCATCCCCCCTGTATGACCGTTTCCTCTTTGTTGCTGAGGCCCACAAGATCCTTGAGCTTTCCGGACACAACACGCTCCTTCAGCGTATCCTCGCTGACGGTGATGGCGCCGCCGGTGTAGCAGTTGCTCACCTTGCCCCGCACGCCGCCTACCAAGCCGCCCACACGGACAAAGTTGCCCCATTGCGGCGCGACCAGTTCACCTTTTGTATTCAGGTGCGTGCAGTTGATCGCAATGTCCGCCACAGCGGAGCATCGGTTCAGTTCAAGGCTGGAAACGCCAACCAGACCGCCTACCACCGCCTCGCCAAGACCCAGTTGGTTTTTGCTGTTATCCTGAATCTTGTAGCCTGCGATGGCGCAGTTCCGGATCTCCGCTTCGCTCTTTCCGCGTTCATCCGCATACTCATAGGCGATACCGGCCAAACCGCCTAACGCGTAGGCGCACTGATTGTCCGTTACAGTCGAACTGCGCTGGATGACACCGCCGTTGTCGCTGTAAAGCACGATGTTTTTAATCGTTGCCCCCGCCGTGGTGCCGAATACGCCCACGTTGTAGCAGTTGGAATTGATGGCGATGTTTTTGATGTAGTAGTTCCCGCCGTCGTACTGCCCGCCAAACCAAGCGTAGAGCGTAACATTGTAGCCCTCGTGTTGAACGACCGCTCCAGCGATGGGGTGGAATAAAGCATTCCTTTTGCCGTTCGTCGGGTTTTCCATGTCCACGCCGTTGACGTCATGGGTCTGGGTCCAGCTTCGCTGGGGGCGGTTCGCCTCCGCGTCGGCTCGTGTCTGCTGCCCTTTGCTTGTGACGGTGGCGTATTGCAGATAGGGGAACTGCTGATAGGTTTTTGAGGTCACCGGGCGGTCCGTTCCGGTATTAAAGCTAAAAGAATATTTCCACGTCCAGTAATCAAATTCTGATGTAACTTCACAGCTCCAGTTGATGAATTGGAGCTGCTCCACAGAGCGGATCTGGTACGGCTTTTTCGCATCCTTCTTGCCGAGGGTCTGCGCGTCGCCTACATCCCCAACCGGGCAGTAGGAGTCTCCGAAGAAGGGGCACACCGCATACTCATACGTCTGCGTCCCCTGCGTCAGTTTCCATGTGCCGTTGGCCGCAAGGGTATAACTGCCATTGCGGCTGTTGGTCTCTGCCGACAGCTGCAGGCCATTTTTGCCGTCGGTCCGATAGCAGGTGAAGTTGTAGCCGGACACCTGCTTGGCAAGCGCTGTTTGTGCTTCGGTGTTTGGTGTTCCAAGGACAAAGTTGATGCTCGGCGTCAGTTTCCCACTTGTTCCGTCCTTGCAGTAGTAGCCGTAGCCGAAATCGGTGATCTTGCCGCCGTCATCGTGGGCGGTGCAAAGGCTGCTGCCCACCTTGCGGGTATTTCCGGTGAAGCCGATGTAGGAGAAGTGATAGCCGCTGTTGGCGCCGCCCTCCTCCTTTTCCCAATAGACCATGCCGATGGTTCCCATGTCCGCGTCGGTGACCCAGTCGCCGTAGTGGACGGGCTTCTTGTCCGCGGCGGTGACGCTGCTGGGATAGGGATACACCGTTTCAGAAGGGTCCGTATTCTGGTGGTTGATGCTGTGCGCTGCATCATCAACCGCGGCAAAGCCGTCCAATTCCGAAGCCAGCGCTTTCATCTGCTTATGATCCCGTGGCTGCGCACCGGAGGAGGTGCCCGCCTTGTAATCGTACAGGCGCACCGCTCCGGCAAAGGTATGGGTACTGCCGTTGAGGTAATAGCACTTGGTCACGCTGCCCAGATCCGTGGAGAAGCCGTTGACGTCCGCGCCCGTCACCGCGTTCAGATCCATGGCGCAGTAGCAGTTCCGAATAACGCCCCGGTTCTCTCCCGCAAAGCCGGAGATCATGGCACTGCCGCGGATCTCCGCCAGTTCGATGCTGCCGAGGGCGTAGCTCTGGCGGATGTAGCCGCTGCCGTCGTTCATACCCACCAGACCGCCGGCACAATAGCTCCGGGCATAGGTGCTGGTGCCGGTGATGCTGGGAATATCGGCGCTGCATGCCTGGATCAGGCCCTCGTTGCAGCCCACCAGACCGCCGAGGTAGTAGGTGCTGCCGCTGTAGGCGCTGCCGGACAGCCGGTAGCCGGAAACGGCGCAGTTTTTGATCGTGCCGCTGTTTTTACCGGCCAATACGCCTGTATACACCGTTTTCCACTGGACATTGCCGCCCAATTTGGAGGTGGGAGCGGTTTTCAGCGGCTCCTTCGTTGTCACAACGATGTTCTCCAGCGTTCCTGTTGTAAAGCCGAACAGGCCGACGGCAGGGCCGTCCTCCCCGCTGGCAAAGGAAACGCCGGTGATGATATGGCTGCCGCCGTCATAGCGGTGCTTAAACGCAGTCTTTTCCGTCTGTCCGATGGGAGTCTGCTGAGTGACTACTTTTTCATCCTTGCCGTACTTTGCCCAGACATAGGCCGCGTAATCAATGTCCCGCTCCTGCTGGAAGGCGGCATCTTTGGGCAGAATATCCCGGTATTTATCGTAATATTCACTCAGGGCGTACAGCTGCCGCGCCGTGCGGATGCTGACCAACTCCGGTGTTCCGGTTTTGGCCGCCAGCGCAGTCTTGGCAAAATGGGGGTTGTAGTAGTAGGCCTTGCCCGCCGCGCCCACCTTCAGCTCCGTGTAGAAGCCGGTCGGGACATCAATGACATTCTGCACCAGCTTCGCAGGCAGGGGCAGCAGGTAGTAGGTCTTTTCTGTACCGGCCTTGTCGGTGACCTTAATGGGGATCTTGTCCTTCGGTTTCAATTCATAGGGGTGGTCATTAACCGTCACGATTACAGGATCAGTAGGCAAGTTCTTCTCATAGACTACGCCGTAGCCGTCGCCTGTCACCGGTTTGTCGGACAGCGCCTCAACGTTCGCACCGAAGAAGCCGTAGCTGTTACCGTCATATTGCTCGTAGTATACCAGTGCGCCGTTTTCAAACTTCGCCTTCCAGTCGCCGTAATGGGGCAGGTTTTTCAGCTTGGGATAGGAGTACAGCGTCAGGCCCAGACCTTTCATCAGGTTGTAGGCATAGGTATCGCTGTTCTGTCTGGTGAAAGCTTTAGAATCGAACAGCGTATCCGCGTTCGGGGCGTTCAGAACATCATAGTCTTTCTGTGTACCGATGGTAGGTTCCACCGATTTGCCGAGATAGTACACTTTTTTTGCATACGATCCGTCACCTTGATTCTTATTTAGGATAACCGTTCCATACGTCAACTTTTCTGCGGTCAGCGGAACACAGGCACTGTATACATTTTGCAGTGTATTATTATCGGCAGACAGGTCGCACGCCACAAGGCCTGCAGTAGTTTTACCCACCAAGAAACCGGCGGCATAACAATCTGTGATTTTTAACGTTGTTGTAGCACCATATCGCCAGCCAATCAAACCGCCGGCATAACCTGCATCCGTTTCAGTGGTATCCGGATCACTGTAAAGGTAGCAATCTGCATAGGAGTGGTCAAGAGAAATCCCTCCATGCCCTATGCCCACCAGACCGCCAGCAGCGGTCTTGCCTTGGATCACCGTGGCAGCCAGGCTGTTTTGGATCGTCAGCGCAGAAAAATCCGTATCACCGACCAGACCGCCGGACACAGCGCCGTCGATCCAAATGTCTTTTTCTGTTTTTTCGTTCAACTGGCCCTTGGCGCGGCTCAGGTACACCTGACAGCCGTCGATCGTTGTCTCGCCGTTCAGCGTTCCAACCAGGCCGCCAACATTTCCGCTGCCCTTAATCTGGGCACCAGCCAGACGGATATTTTTCAATTCGCCGCTAAAGGTCTTGAACAGGCCTGCATCGCCGGAGTCCATGTCGGCATCCGTACTCTTTTTTGCCTCAATGGGCAGATCACAGATCTCCGGATGATATATCCCGCTAGTGCTGTCATAGCTTTTGAGTTGAGTGTTTTCGATTGGTGTAAATTTTCGGTCGAAATACAGATCAAACCAGCCATCGCTTTCATCGCTCTTGAATTGGATATCCCGCTCCTGCACCGCGGCGGTGATGACCTTGTTTGGGGCTTCTTCGTTTTTCAATCCGGAATCTTTCCAATCCAGATTTTGCAGATGCCGTCCGTACTTGATCACCGCCGTCCGGCCGTCGGCTCCGCCGAGCCCGCCGGTTCCATGATCCCGGACCTCCGCGAACAGGCTGTTGGTGGTAACGGTCTTGGAGGTTCCCTGGATCTGGTTGTTCTTCTCATCCTTCACCCGGATCGTCACCGTCAGGTTTTCGCCGGGGATTAGATGCTTGCTTGTCTTAGCATCTTTAAAGCGGTCCTGCTGTCCGAAGCGCAGATTTTTTCCCGCACTGAGATTATCCAGCACCAGCGTTGCCGTGCGGAGGCCTTTTTCCGTTTTTACGGTGTCCCCCGTATTGGTATCGGTTTTAATTTCAAATTCCTGAACAGTGTTGTCGGACTCATCCTTGATGACGGCATAAAATTGCAGGTTATTTCTGGCGCTGACCTTGCAGGAGGCCACCACCAGCAGCTGGTCCTTATTGATGACATCCACCGTAAGGTCCAGGCTTTCGGTCGCCGCCGCGCCCACGGAGTCGCCGCCGTAGTAGCCGACCTTAGCACCATTCTCCAGACGCTTGTCGCGGTAACGCAAATCATTGAATCCATCCGGCGTGTACTTCATGTCCTCCCGACTGAAAAACACCGCGTAAACGCTGCCGCTGGAAGGGTCGAACTCCACCACCCAGTTAGCGTTCCACAGGTCCGCCTCGGCTTCCGTCTCCGGATAGATCCAGGAAGCGGCGGAATCCTTGTTGTTCTTGTCGTCAGAGGTCACGTAGGCCAGCGTGGTCGGCTTGTAGTTTTTCTTCTCCGCGTCCTTGGGAATCATGTTCATCAGCTCGGCAGCGCCTACCCCGCCGGTAGGCTGATAATAGCTGTCCTGACCGGCAGCCTGAAGCCGGGTCATCCGGTTCTGCACGGCGGAGAAGATCATCTCCGCCCGGCTGTCCAGCTCCGTCTGCCGAAGGTTTTTCTGAATTTTGGAGATCGGGATCATGGCCAAGGCAAACAAAATCACCAGGATCAATACCGTCACCAGCATCTCCATCAGCGAAAAGCCGCGCATATTGTTCCGTGTCGCCTTGTTTTTCATGGGGGTCCCTTTCTCCTCCGGCCTTCCGTCAGGAGGCCACCTCAAAATACGTGATCACCAGATCCGTCTGCACCAGATCCCGGTCCTGGCCCTGATTGGTCCGGATACTCAGATCGGAGATCTGGTTCATATTCTCGCTTTCGCTCAGGGCGTCCACAATGGCCCGCGCCTGGGCGTAGGTATGGGTCTGGAAGCTCATAGTCACCGGCCGCAGAACGATGTAGCTGTCCTGCGTGGTGCTCTGGGAAAAGTCCAGAGAGTAGTCCACCGCAGAATCCAGAATGCGGTGAAGGTCCAGCATGAGCCTTCTGCTGTTGTCATACTGAGGGATCGTCCGTTCCTCGCCGGAGGCCCGGACCTCCTCGATCTTGCGCTGCATCTCCTGCTTCCGCGTCAACAGGATCAGATCCTGCTCCAGCTCGCTCTGCTCCTGAGAGGTCGTGTCCTGATACTGGGCCACCTGATCCTGAATCGGCTCAAAGATCAGCTTGAAGTAGCCCAGGAAAATGACCAGAACCACCAAAATCAGCAGCAGGACCGTTTCCCGTCTTGTCAGTTCCCGATTCATTCCGCCACCTCCGTTTCCGGCTGCAGATAAATCTTCACGGAGAAGCTCAAAACGGAAGCCGCCCTGTTTTCCTCCGTGGAAGCCACATTCAGCTCCACGCTCTGCACGATGGGCTGCTCCTCCATCACGGCGAACATCTCGGAGATCTGGTCCAGCCGCATATCGGACATCTCCACCTCGGCAGCGTCATCCAGGATCTCGACGGAGAGCACCTTGCCGCGGGGCATCATCAGGTCCTCCACCAGATCCAGCACGTCCCGCCGGGGGACAGTGACCAGCTTGCCCTCGCTGTCCGCCATGCCGTCCAGAGAGCTGCTCCGGTACTCCGCCAGCACCTGCTCGTAGTCCGTCAGCTGTTCCTGACAGGCGGTGAGCTGGCTGTGAACCTTTCCGTAGGCGCTCTGGGCCTCGGACAGACGCCGGTACTGCTCCATCACGCCGAACCGGGCCACCAGACCCGCCATCAGCAGGATCACCGCCAGACCGATCACTAAGGTCAGCATTTCTCCGGTGCGCTTTTCCCGCTTGTTCATATTGATGCCCGTCTTGCTGGGGCATTTGATCATTTTCCGGGGGGCAGCCCCGCTGGGGGCAGGTTCATAGGGGATGGTTTCCGCCGGCTGTTCCACCGGGACGGAGACCTCCTCCCGCTCTTTTTCCAGAATCATTTCAATCCTCCCTCACAGACGCTGCCGATGGCCCGCAGATACAGCCACGGCTCCTCGGCCGGGCGCATCCCCTCGTCCAACAGCTCCTCGCCGCCCCGGACCGTCAGGTTCACCGTGTCGGCCACGGTCTCCCGCAGCGGCATGATGGCCGCGCCGCCGCCGCAGAGATACAGCTCCTTCAATTCCCGGGCCCGGTTGTTGTAGTGGTAGAAATTGACGGCCTTCATGATCTCCACCGCCAGACGGCTGTAAAATTCCCTGGCGTACTCCGTTTCCAGTACACCGTTGAAATTGTTTTGCTTGTATTCATGGGCCACATGGATCTCCACGTCCAGCTTGTCGGCAATGATCCGGTCCAGATCCGCCAGACCCATGTCGATCTCCCGGACACCCACGCACTCGCCGCCCTGCAGGAAGTGCATCCGGGTCACCCGATGGCCCAGATTCACCACGCAGCGGCCGATCTCCGGCGCGCCGGTGCGGCGGATGTGCTCCGCCATCAGCGCGCCGTAGGCGCATTCCAGAGGTGTCAGCACCTTCAGCTTGAAGCCAGCCCGGCGGAACATGGCCCGGTAGGCCTCCACCCGCTCCTTCAGCATGGCACAGGCGAACAGATCCATCTCCACGGGGATGCCCGCCGCATCCTTCCGGACCTCCCGCACGGAATAGTCGAAGAAATACTTGCTCTTCTCCTCCGTCAGGAAATCGTGGAACTCAAAGGGCAGATTGTAGGATAGCTGCTGCTCCGTCATGGCAGGCATGGTCACATCCCGGGTATAGGCATCCGCCAAGGACAGGGACACCGCCGCCCCCGCCCGCGGAATGCCGTTGGCCCGGGCGGTATCCCGCAGGAAATCCGCCATAGCGTCCATGGACAGGATGCGCCCGTGGGACACCATGGCGTCCGGCAGCTCCGCGCACACCGCCTTTTTCAATTCATTACCGGCAAAATACGCCAGCTTGACACTGTGATCGCCAATTTCAAAGCCTACGATCTTCCCCATGTCACGTCCTCGCTTTCTCGATAAAAAGACTCAGGCAAAAAAACCCAGATACCAGTTGATAAACGGCTGTCCCGCCAGAGCGGTGATCCACGCGCCGACGGCGATGGACGGTCCCCACGGGATGGCCTCGCCCCGCCGTTTTCCGGCAAGGCCCCACACGATCCCCACCACGCAGGCCAGGACCAGACACAGCAGGTTCCCTTTCCAGCCGAAAAAGAGCCCCGTCAGAAACAGCAGCTTGATGTCGCCGCCGCCCAGCGTCTCCCGCTTCATGCGCTTGTCCATATAAAGGGATAGCAGCAGCAGGCCGCCGGCCACGGTCACGCCGCCGATCAGCCCGTCTGTCAGCCGGTGAAAAGGCTCCGGCTCGATCAGCAGCGTCACGGCGAACAGCACAACGCCCGCCGCTATAAAGCGGTCGGGAATGATGTACCCCTCCAGATCCGCGAAGGCGCAAGCCAGCAGCACACAGGCCAGCAGCCACGCTTCGAGGGTTTGGAGCGAAATATCATATTGGAGCAACAGGCTCACGAACACCGCCGCAGAGATCAGTTCCCCCCACACATGGCGGGCGGAGAGCTTTGCGCCGCAGTAGCGGCACTTGCCCCCGGAGAGCAGATAGCTGAACACCGGCACCAGATCCCGGACGCCCAGCACATGGCCGCAGACGTCGCAGTGGGAGCGCCCCCGGAGAACGGATTCCCCGTGGACGGTGCGCCATGCCAGACAGGCCAAAAAGCTGCCCGTACAGGCGCCCAGCAGGGCCGCCACCGCGCAGCAGTAAACGGTGATGAACGGAGACAGGCGCAGCATTTTGGTATCCTCCGAGACTGTCGATAAAGTGGTAAATTTTCCGCAACGGTAAGGAAGGGTGTGCGCGGGAAACCCAAGAAGGGTGTCCTGCGCCATTGAAATCCTAAGTTTTCAGAACTTTTATAAAGTTCTGAAAACTTGCTCAGCGGGGCGAAAAGACTTTTTCGACACGCTGTAGTTCCTTCGTGGGGGATGGCCGCCAACCCTCGGCCACCCCCTTTCGCTATCTTATCCGGTGAAGGATGAGCCCTCTGCAGATCCGGCTCATCCAAGAAGGAAGGGGGCGTTCCCCCGCCGGAGCGACCGCTCCGGCGAGGGCTCGAAAAACTGGAACAACTTTTTAGTCGATTTTAGTGCCAAGAGTCCAAGAAAATGTTTTTGTACCTTCAGGAGTCTCAATTTTCTCCGCAGTATATTCAACCTTTGCTGGAGTAGTGCCCGTTTTTTCCGTGTATTTATATCCGTGGGAATCTCCTTTATAATTCATCTGCTTCTGGATAGCTGTATCATCCCATTTAACATCTTCGCCGCTAATTGCCTTGACCTGATACTCAGCGTAAGCAGCACGGATATTGGCAAGGTCAGCCGCTTCCTTGGACTTGGTCAAAGCGCCGTTGAAGGTGGGAATGGCAATGGCAACCAGGACAGCAATGATGGCAACCACGATCAGCATTTCCATCAGGGTGAAGCCCTTTTTATTGGTGAACTTCTTAAGCATAGTGAAGTTCCTCCTTCTTTTTAAAGTTCTATTTATATCGCCCGGAGCGGGGTGGACGCCCGGGGAGATACCAAAATCAGATACTGCCGTACATGGAGAACATGGGCAGGTACACTGCCAGCAGCAACATGACGGTGATGACCGCCAGCACGATGATGATGACCGGCTCCAGAACCGCCAGCAGCCGCTCCGTCATGGTGGCGGCCTCGTGGTCGAAGTAGTCTCCGATCACGTCCAGCGTTTCCTCCAGAGAGCCGGAGCGCTCGCCCACGGCGACCATTTCCGTCAGCATTTTGGGGAAGCACTCCACGCCCTCCATGCTGTCGGCAATGCCGCGGCCCCGCTCCACGCCCTCCTTCACCTTCCGGACGCCCAGAGAGAACACATAGTTGTCCGAGATCTGGCTGACGATGCCCAGCACCGTCTGCACCGGGAGACCGGCGGAGAGCATGGTGGCCATGGTGGAGGCGAACTGCCCCGACAGGTGCAGGGTGTGAAGCCGCCGCAGGGGCGCCCGCCGCAGCGCGTAGCTCGCGATGGCCAGCTTGCCCCGCTCCGTCCGCTTGAAGGACAGGTAGCCGATGGTCAGCAAAGCCAGAATAAACAGGATCATCCACCACCATTTCGTCAGAAAGGCGCTGGTGCTCATCAGCCACCGGGTCACCGCGGGCAGGTCCGTACCCAGGTCCGCAAAGGCGGAGGTAAAGGCGGGGACTGCCACCACCATGATGATGGCGAACACGATGATGGCCGTGACGATGACCATGACGGGATAGGTCATGGTGCTGACGATCTTGGCCCGGGTCTTGGCGGATTTGTCATAATACTTGTAGAGACGCTTGAAGCACGCTTCCAGCGCGCCGGACTGCTCACCGGCCCGGACGGTCTCTACAAAGGTCTTGGGCAGGCCGGGGATGTTGGTCTCAAAGCTCTGGGCCATGGAGTAGCCCGCGCCGATGTCCTCGGCGACCTTGTGGAGCATCCGCGCCAGGTGCTTGTTCCGGTTCTGGCCCGCGACCATTTCCACGCAGCGCATCACCGGAAGCCCCGTGCCCAAAATGATGGAAAACTGAGAGCAGATCAGAGCCAGATCCTTTTCCTTGATCCGGGTCCGGATGGGGCGGGTAAGAATACTGTCCTTTTTCTCCCGCACCTCCTCCAGCTTGATCACAAACGCGCAGGTATCCCTCAGCTTGGAGACTGCATCATATTCATCATAGGCGCGGATCACACCGGAAACCTTGGAGCCCTCCGGCGTCTGTCCCTTATAACGATAGGTCGTCACGCTGTTTCACCTGCTTTGTTCATTCGTCCAATGTGGAGTTGATGGTCCGGGCGGCTTCCTCCGCCGTGGTAATGCCCCGGAGGACCAGATCCCGGCAGCTGTCCCGCATGGTGCGGTAGCCGTTTTTCTTGGCGGCGGCCAGCAGCTCATCGTAGGCCGCGTCATCGTTCACCAGACGGCGCACCTCTCTGTTGACCATGAGGATCTCAAAGGCCGCCCGGCGGCCGACGTAGCCGGTGTGGCGGCACTCCGGGCAGCCGACACCTTTATAAAAAGTGGTCTGGCTGTCCTCCGGCATCCCCAGCAGGGCCAGTTCCTCCTCGCTGGGCTGATAGGCGGTTTTGCAGTGGGGGCAGATCTTGCGCACCAGACGCTGGGAGATCACGCCCCGGAGAGCGCTGGCCACCAGCCAGGGTTCCACGCCGATGTCCCGCAGACGGTAGACGGCGGAAATGGCGTCGTTGGTATGTAAGGTGGACATGACCAAATGGCCCGTGATAGCGGAGCGCATGGCGATGCCGGCGGTCTCGCCGTCCCGGATCTCGCCCACGGAGATGATGTCCGGGTCCTGACGGAGGATGGCCCGGAGGCCGTTGGCAAAGGTCATGCCGGTCTTTTCGTTGATCTGGCACTGGCTGACGCCGGAGATGTGGTATTCCACGGGGTCCTCCAGCGTGACGATATTGACCTCGTCCCGGGCCAGATCCCGGATCATAGCGTACAGCGTGGTGGATTTACCGGAACCGGTGGGGCCTACCAGCAAGATCACGCCGCTGGTGTTTTTCAAAAGGGCGTTGTACAGCTCCAGGTCCCGGCCCTCGATGCCAAGGCTCTCCTTGTCCAGGTTCCGGTTGGACTTATCCAGCAGACGGAGCACGATCTTCTCGCCGTAAACCGTGGGCAGAGACGAGATACGCAGATCGACCTCGTGGCCCTTGAGCTGCACCACCGCCTGACCGTCCTGGGGGATCTTGTGCTCGGCGATGTTCATGCCGCCCATGATCTTCAGGCGGGAGATCACGGTGCTTTGCAGCTCCGTAGGGACGGTGAACAGGCGCTGCAGCAGACCGTCGATCCGCATCCGCACCACCATTTCCCTCTCCTGCGGCTCCAGATGGATATCGCTGGCCCGCTCGTGGAACGCCCGCTCGATGAGGCTGTTGACAAAGCGGATGGTAGGGGCGGAATCTGCGGTCTCCCCGGTCATCTGCGCCGGGACGATGTCCGGCGCGGCGGTACCGGCCTCCCGCTTCATCTCCTCGATAACGCGGGCGGTGCCCTCCTTGCCGTACAGGCGGGCGATGGCCTGCTCGGTGGCCTGACGGGTGGCGATCATGGGGATCACCTTTTTCCGGGACGCCGCCTTGACCTGCTCCTGGGCTACGAAGTCCAGAGGGTCGCTCATGGCCAGGTACAGGGTGTCCTGCACCAGCTTCACCGGCACCACGCAGAATTTCCGCGCGATATTGCGAGGCACATACCGGGCCAGCTCCACCGGGATGGAGACCGCCGTCAGATCCACGAACTCAACGCCCAGTTGGATCTGCAGCGCGTCGATGAGGTTCCGCTCCGTAATGAAGCCGTTCTGCATCAGCACGTCGCCCAGACGCTGGTGGGTCTCCTTTTGGACGGCCAGGGCCTTATCCAGTTGTTCCTGCGTGATGACGCCGGAGGCGATCAGCAGATCGCCCAGCCGCATATATGCCATATCTATCACTCCAAAATACGCGCCGCCCCGTTTTTTTCGCGGCAACCGGCGCCTTGTCGGCGGGGCCGCCGGTCTTTCTCCCGGAAGCGGCAGGTTTTCTCAAAAATCGACGCTTTTTACGTACAGTATTTATTATAGGGAAGCCCTTGAAAAGTCAAGGAAAATCAAATTTTTCGGGGTAAATTATAAGCTAAGCTGATGCTTAGTCTTCCGCCCCGTTTCATTCTGCTGAAAAAATGATTTTTTTCGGTAAAACTACTTTATTTTTCGGAATTTTTATATTATAATTGCCCCTGCATAATTTTTTTCGACTTTAAATAGCCAAAATCCGCCGGAATAACCGCGGCCGGATTCTGGCGGGCGTCCCTCGGTGGGACAGGAACTGAGAACGATATGAAGCTAAATCGCAAAGGTTTTACATTGATGGAGATGCTGATCGTTATCGCGATCGTTGCCGTGCTGATCTCCGTCGCGGTCCCGGTGCTTTCCTCGCAGTTGGAAAGGAGCCGGGAGGCGGTGGATCTGGCCAACGTGCGCGCCGCCTATGCGCAGGTCTCCACAGAGGCCCTGCTTGGAAAGACCGATGTCACCGTCACGGTCAATCTGAAGCAGAAGCAGGCCGGGTGGCAGTCGGTGGACCCCGTGAACATCGGCGGCATCGTCCATTCCAAAAACGAGGGCGACACGAATAACTGGAAGGGTAATGCCGCGCCGGGCGGAAGCTGCGAGGTCTCCTATAACGAAGCTTACGGCGTGGTGCTCACATGGAACGGAACGGCAGCGCCGGTCAAGCCCAGCCATCCGTTCGATACCACGCACACGCAGTTTTTTGATAATGTGCTGTATAAAACCGACTTTTGGAAGAACGGTGAGGTAAAACAGTATAATTTTGAGTTTGACTCCCGCTGTCCGGACTCAAGCTACATCCCGCAGATCAAAGAAGCACTCAAAGGAAACATGACCAACAGCCTTCTGCAGCAGGAGAACTGCACCTGGGCTTTTTTAGGGGACGGGCGTGATGGATATACGGCGGACCGCTACCTTTTCTGGACCTCTCTTGACACGAACAAGGTCGGCGCCGGAGTGAAGATCCCCGTGCTCATCCAGACCGGTGACGGGAAATACTATGTTTCCGAAACTACGACCGGGGAGCGAACAAAGGGAAATGGAACTCAGAAAAAAACATACATTGCAGTATCCGAACAGATCACAGAGAAAAAAGACTATAAAAAGTTTTTGAAAGCTGAAGCGCAATACTCTTCTTTGACTGAAGCCTACGATGCCTATGTAAAGGCTCTAGCTGATCCAAAATATGAAGGCGTCCGTGCCACACAGACTTCTGCACCGTAAGCGGGATCACGGCTTCAACCCTTGCGTCCCAGTCAAATCAAGATATAAAAGCACTTGCGCATGGAAGCAGGTGCTTTTATGGAATCGTCAGGTTTCCCTGCCATTCAACCGTTCGCTTGCCTTTTCCCGATTTTCCCTGCTTCTATTATATACCGTACATCGATGTACGGTACAAGAGTTTTTTCGTTTCAAGGGAAATTTTTTTCAAAATGTAGGAAATGGGCGTTTCCTGTTGGTTAAATCGCCAAAACTCCACTTCGGTCTCTCCTGCGGCCGCTGCCACCCGGGTCTGACCGGCATTTTCCGCCGCTATCCCCTGTTTTCCGAAAGATCCTGCCAAAAAAAGCCCAGGAACGTTACGTTCCTGGGCTTTGTCTATGTAGGCTTTTACGCTGGTTTTAAAAGGTGATGACCTCTTTGTCCGTTTCAAACTGGGCAGGCTCGCCGTTTTTGATGCTGCGGATGGTATCCAGCATCTGATTGTTGTGCTCCTCCGCCTTGGGGTCGTTGTTCCAGGTGTTCTCGTACTTGAAGATCACGTGGGAGATAGAGCGGCCCTTCTTATGTTTGCGGAAGGAAACCTTCAGGTTCGTATACTGGTTGATAAAGCCCAGATTCACCTCAATGACGTTGCGCACAAAGTCACCAGCGCTCTTGTACTTATCGTTGCAGTCGAAGAAATCCCGCAGGTAGTCGATGGCCAGCACGATCTCGTCCGGGTCGGTGGAGATATCCGGGAAGGCCGGGGTGTTCTCCCCCTTGATGATGATATTCACCCAGCTGGTCAGCAGCTCAAAGAGGCGGATGGAATAGTTGGTGGGCAGTTTGATGATGCTGTCGTAGGAATAGAGGGTGAACATTTCGCTCAGGCCGATGAGGTACGGCTTCAGCTCGTCGCTGAGGCGGTAGGTCAAAGTGCCGTCCTTATACTCCACGCTGCTGAGCCAGTGGAGAATCTTGTAGTTGGGCTTGCCTTTCTTATCAGGCACTTCCTTGTCCCGAATGAAGATGACCCGCTGCATGAGGCTGATGTTGATGTCCTGCATGGAGCGGTAGACATTGGTCTTAGGCACCTCCAGAAATTCCGCCAGCTGCGAGACATTGACCTTGTAGGTCCGCAGATCCTTGTCCCCCTTCATGATCTGGGAGACCGCCAGGCGGATCAGCTTGGATTCCATCAGCGTCAGATCGGACTGCTTGCTCCGCAGCAGCTCGTTGGCCTGCACGATATTGAAGTCCTTGCTGTAACGGATGGCAATGCCGCTTTCCCCGGACAGATTATCCTCCGGAGTCTCTTGGATCAGCGTATAATTGTCACGTTCCTCTGCGTCTGCATTTACATCCGGGATCTGGATCTGTTTTTCTTCCATGTTCTTCTCCTCTGTGCGGCTTTCTGCAAATTCATTAATTATCATATTCTATTTACGAAAAAGAGTCAACCCAATTTTTCGAAGTTTATGTTTTTTCCTTCCTGCCCCTTCGACCAGCCTGCTGCCTGCCCAAGCTGCCGTCCTGCCCTGCCCTTACCGCGGCAGCCCTTCTGCTATTCACGAGGTTTTGATTCTTCTAAGCCGCCTATGAGCCGTTTCTGCTTATGGGAGACTGTATCATTCACGAGGTTTTGATCTCGTTTTGGGAATTTACGAGGTTTTGATCTCTCCCATATCCCGCCGAAGGGCATTTACGAGGCCAATGTCACTCCGGCAGCCTATTTACGAGGTTTTGATCTCGTTTATTGTACCATTTTCGGTATGATCGTTCGGAATTTCTGTTTATCGGTAAACTCTGTAAAGTATTATTGCTTTACACTTCTTTTTGTGAATTTCACCCTCTCTTATGGGGAGCAGCCCCGTTTTTCCTGCCTCTTTTCCGGCAAAAATCAACGTTTTTCGTAGAAACCGCCCAATCTAACTCTCAATATCTTGTTGCTTTTTTATGAAAGTGAATCACATTTGGTGTCCGCCTCCGGCCTCTCCCAGCGTCATCCCATATACGAGGTTTTGATCTCGTTTTTGGGGTTCCGCGCGTCGGTGAGAGATACAAACCTCGTGAATCAGCTCCCTGCGTCACGCCAGCAGAGAGATCAAAACCTCGTGAATTGGATCAGGCCGAAAGCTGACTGAGCGAGATCAAAACCTCGTATATACATTATATATATAGTATATATCTCGTCTTTCCTGAGATCAAAACCTCGTAAATCAAGTCTCCCTGGGTGAAAATGTGAGATCAAAACCTCTTAAATCATGCCAGAAACGGCAAGTGGAGAGATCAAAACCTCGTGAATAATGCAGTCTTCCATAAGCAGAATCGGCTCATAGGCGGCTTAGAAGAATCAAAACCTCGTATATACGCGGGCACCGCCCATTTTTTCGTGGTTAAAATGTTCTTAAATTAGAAGCTTTTCGAGAAATCGCCTGTGGATCTCCTAAATTTTGTTCCCGGTTTTTTCGTCATTTTTTGAGGGTAAAATTGAGACATTGGCCTCGTAAATCAGCTGATTTCGGTATGAAAAGAGAGATCAAAACCTCGTATCAAAAGATACATCCCTCGTACTTCAGAGATAAAACCCTCGTCTATATACGATACGAACCTCGCAGAAACGAGATACAAACCTCGTACCGGGAGGGGCGATACTTATTAAATAAAAATAATAAAATAGAAAAAGTTCTATAAAAGTAGGAAAAACCGACTGAGGTCCCCTACGGGGACTCAGTCGATTCTGCTTTTCGAAGAAAAAGCCTTCTGATATTTACAGCGAAATACGTTCCTCTGGCTTCCAGTCAGGAAAACGACTCCATTTCCTTCGATCACGGCGGAGAAACAGACTCTCCAGAGCAAGAAGCTGGAAGAATCGAGCTACAAACACGCCTTCTATACGTTTACCCACTCGGATTCCAAGCCTAAAATCTTCAGAACCAGCTATTCTGCCGACACAAACGTGCTGGAACAGGAAAATGCATGAGAGCGCTGACCGAAAAATGGACTTACAGGCAAAAGAACGCAGAGCCAAGATAACGATACTGCCTTGCTCTTTTAGAGTCTCTCGGTTGTTTTACCCTCTTTTTGGCGACATTTGAGTCATGGGTCCGCAGAAAATCTGTAAAACCCGGTTTAGAACGGTGACAGATCGGTTAAACTGATGATAGTGGCTGCGGAGCACATGGGAGAGATTTGAATTCCGCCATGTGAGAATGAGTTTACATAAAACTTTTCGCAGAAGCAAACGGACCCCTGGACCGGCAGAAAATTATGCCAAGTTCGTCTTTGTGTTCCAAAAGGGTCTAAAGCCTTGCGACTTCAAGGGCTCAAGAAAGCAAGGGACACAAAAAATTGGAGCAAATGATAGGGCACTCAATAAGTAAACGATTACGTTATAGAATTCAGCCAATGCCATATACTCATAAGAGGTCTTACAAGAAGAATTTCCTTGCGTACAATTGAGACGGCGCTGCCTGATACGGCAAACCCAAATGAGACGGTCCCTGTAAATACGGGCCATTGCCTGCGGCCTCTCCCCTTCCCGCAAGGAATGACAGTCGAATGACTGGCTTGCGCTTCCACAAAAGCTGCTGATCGACAAAAAGCAAATATCATGTTGAAAAAGATGACTTTCAGTTCAAATCACTTTTCCATTTCCGATGGTTTAGCTCCTATAATATGCGCAAGGTATCCCAAAAATCAACTAATTTCCCTTTTTGCTCCTATACGCTCCTAAGCCCTTGAAGTTGCAAGACTTTAGAACCTTTTGAAAAACAAAGTTGAACTGAGACAAAATAAATACTGAACGGAGAAAATGCAGCCCGCTCATTTTCGCAGCTGCTGCGATCTTCCCCTCGTATTTCCATGGAGGTATAAAGGCGCGGGAAAGCAACGTGAAGATGGAAAAGAAACCCGAAGGAGCGCCCAGATCAGGCACCCCTTCGGGATATTCGAATTCCCTGTTCAGTTTACAGCAACCCCCGCAGATCCAGATAATCCAGCAGAAAGCTGGTGCGGACGGCACCGATGCTTGCGTTCAACCGGCGAGCCAACTCCAGCATGGCCTCCTGAGTTCCCGGCAGCAGATACACATTCATCCGATTGGAGCTGAGATTGACGGCGTGATTTTTGGTCAGCGTGTAGACCTCGGCCATTTCGTGCAGCTCGTAGTCCGCAGGCAGGTCTGTCAGGGTCTCCTCCATGATCACCGTCAGCATTTTCGGGACGGAATACCGGTTTTCCGCAGCCAACTGCCGCAACCGGTCCATCAGACCGATATTTACCCGCATTTTCACGGGGACACGCTGCTCCGGGCCTTTTGGACGGGCCATTACTGTCCGTTCCGCAGGAGATCGGCCAGCTCCGCGGCCTCCTTGGCCAGCTTATCCAGACTTTCGACAATGGAACCGTCCCCATCGGCAGCGTCCATTTTCCGCAGAGAATTCAGCCGCCGCTTGCTGGAGGTGATTTTAGAGAGGTCAAACGTGACCTTATCGTACTTCCGGATCAGCGTGGCCTTTTGGGTGCGGACCGCCACATCTCCGGCGGGTTTGGCGTGAACCGGCGGAATAATGGCATCTTCCAGCCGGGCCAGTTCATCTTCCCGGCCGTTGGTCATGCGGGCGGCCTGAGCGGCCCGGTCCGTGATCCGGGTGACATAGGTATGCTCCAGAGCCTTGTCCCCATTGGACATCTGAATGGCCTTATTGATGGCATTTACATAGAGAACCTGCTCGCTGGGTTCCAGCGGGCAGAGCGACAGGGCCTGGGCGTGAGAAATGGTGCCATTTTGGAAGAATTCCTTCACATCGTCGATCAAAGACTTGTCAAACTGGGTGTAACGCTGGACCGTGGAGTCCGTCATCTGGGTGCGGGACTTGAAATATGCCTCGGCAGCCCGGCGATCTACCTGAAATTTCGCCTGCAAATTGTCCAAATACCGGGAAATGCAGGCCTGAATGGTCTTTGCATCACCGGAAAGGCCACGAACCATGATATTTGCCTCGTCCAGAATGATCAGCTCAGACAACTCATCCAGTCCGGTGTAGGTTTGGGCCTGCACCCGATCCCATTTATGAGCCTTCTGGCCGGTGGGATCGCTTTCCTGCTCCCGTTTTTGCAGTAAACGCAGGGCTTTTACCCGGCGTTCACCGGAAAGCAGCATAAATGTGCCGTCTTCCCGTTGACTGACCACGATGTTGTGCAGCAGGCCGTTGCGCTCGATAGCGTCCGCTAGCTGCTGGATGCTCTCGTCATCATCGTTGCAGGACCAGAGGTTATGGGGGTTAAATTCAATGTTTCGCAAGAGAATTCGGGTCAATTCCGTGCCTTCGTTCTGGAAGGACATGGCGATCTCCGTTTTTGCCAGGTGGTTTTTGGTAGATAATTCCTGAGAACCCTGGGGAATTTGGCTTTTTAGCTTATCAAGCTTACCCATTATTCGTCAGCCTCCTTTTTTGCCAGACGCTGTTTGATCTCGTTCCAGAGCTGCATGTAGTCCACGGAGGGATTGGATTTTTTGGCGTAGCGCACCACCGGTACGGCAGCAATGGTGCTCTCCGGCACGGCGCTGCCCTTGCGGATGCCGGTTTTGAAGAGAACAGAAGCGTATTCAGGGTTTTCCTCGAACATCTGGCGTACCAGATTGACGGCAGCCGTCCGCTCCACCTGGGTCAAAACCACGCCTAAAATGTCTATTTTGACATCTTCCCGGGTTTCCAGATCCAAAATCATGGCCAAAGTGGTCTCAAAACCCTCCAAAGAGAAGTTATCGCACCGGACAGGGATCAAAACCTCGTCGGCGCAGAACAGGGCGCTGATGGTGAGGTTGTCCCGGGCGGGAGGGGTGTCGATGACGATGTAATCATAATCATCGTTGATATTGGCCAGACAGTGGATCAGGAAGGTGTAATTCTTCATTTTGTACTCGTCCGCCAGCAGATCCAGCTGGTGAACGGCACGAGGCGTCTGAGCAGTGCTGGGGATAATATGAACGCCCTCCACATTGGTGGGGTGGATGTAGGGTGTCAGATCCATCCCGCCCAGATCGAAGTTCATGAACATATTCACCAGACCGTGACCCTTGTAGAAGTTCTCGGCCTTCTTGTGCTGGGTCAGCATGTAGGTGGTGTTGGCCTGCTGGTCCATATCCACCACCAGGACCCGCTTTCCCTCAGCGGCCATCAGAGCAGCCAGATTGACGACTGTGGTTGTTTTGCCGGTACCGCCCTTTTCAATGGCGGTTGTCAGGATCAGAGACATAAAACCCCTCCGTTTTGCGTGTTTCGGGAGATTTACCCCCGGTTTTGCTGTATTTTTTACGTTCTCATTATAGCTTGCTTATTATAGAACTGTCAATATAAAGCCGCACATTTCTCTGACTTTCTCAAAAAGAAATTCAAATGACACGGACCCTGTAAATGGACCACAGCAGAACAAACCCACTTGACACGGTCCCTATAAATGACAGTCAAGAGCGGAAAGCCCAAATGAGACGGTCCCTGTAAATCTGCCTAATCCCGCAGCGGAGTGGGGGACAGCCTCATCATACCACCTGCCGCCCGGTATTTTTTGTCGGAGACTGACAGCTGAGGACTCAAAAGGGAGGGGAGGTCTCAGAATAATGCGTTAAAAAATTAACAATCAAAGGTAAGGCCGATCCCGCTGCCCCGCACACGCCTGTTTCCCCTCGGAAACAAATCGTGGCAACCGCCGCCACTTTGTTGTATACTATACAAAAAACAAGCAGGGAAGGAGGGGAGCGCCATGCTTACCGAACAGCTGACCGCCGACGCAGCAGCGCTGCATCAGGCTATCCTGCGCCACGGCGGCGAGGTCTCCCCGTTCTTCTGCGGAAAAGAGTTGGGCTGGGAGCACCGCCGCATCGCTCGGGCCATGGAGGAGCTGGTGGCCGCTGGGATCATAGACCCAGCAGCCGCCGTCCTGCCAAAGCCCCTGAAACAGCGGAAAACCTACGATTTCCCGGAAATTCAGGCCATTTTGGCGGACTTTCCGGCCTTTGCCCGGGCGGTACACGCCGTGGAACACGCCGCGGGCCGCCGCCTGCCCACGGCGGATCTCAGCGCCCTGACGGAGCTGTTCGACTTTCACGGCCTGTCTCCGGAGGCACTGGAGCTGCTGACGGCCCAGTGCTGCGACGAAGCCATCCTCCGGGGCGAGGAGCGCCCCACGGCCCGCCGCATCGAAAAGTTGGGGCTGGAATGGGCCCGTCTGGGCGTGCGCTCCCGGACGGATGCCGTGGCCGCGATCCGTCGGATGGCCCGGCGGGAACAGACGGTGGCGGAGGTCCGCCGTCGGCTGCGGCTGGAACCGGACGCGCAGATCCCGTCGGATGACGCCTACATCGCCGCGTGGCTGGACTGGGGCTTCACCCCGGCGCTCATCGAGCTGGCCTTCGACCGCACCGTGCTGAACTGCGGCCGCCTGAACTGGAAATATTGTCACGGAATTCTGGAAAGCTGGCGGAAAAACAGCCTGTTCACCGTGGCGGACGTTCTGGAAAAGGACGCGCCGCCCCGCAAGCCGGAAACCGCGCCGGAACCGGAGGACCCGTGGCGCTACATCCCCTGATCCCCCGCGAAAACCGTCATATTCGGACAGAACTTGGTAAGTTCTGTCCGTTTTTTTGTCCTCCCCCGCAAACCACTATATAAAAAAGAATGCCCCGGCCTCAGTTACACAGACCTCCTCAATGTTACAACCGTGTAACAAATCGGCGTAACCACTTGCATTTCAAAAAGTCGAATGTTATCTTAGCATTACAAAACAATGTGATCGAAACTTACCCCCGGTTCAGATATTGGGTAGGCTAGCCACGATATGTAAATCGGGGCGGTTAAGAAAACCTTGTTTTGTAAAACCAACTCCCGACAGGGAGAATCTAAAAGGAGGAAACCCCATGAAGAAGTTCCTTTCTCTGGTACTGGCTCTGGTGATGACCATGTCTCTGGTCACCGTCTCTGCTGGTGCCAAGGACTTCACCGACAGCAGCAAGATCACCTATTCTGAAGCTGTCGACGTGATGTCCGCCGTGAAGGTCATCGACGGCTATGCCGAAGGTGACTTCCGTCCCAGCACCACTCTGACCCGTGGCGCTGCTGCCAAGATCATCTGCAACCTGATCCTTGGCCCCACCACTGCTGGTGCTCTGGTGGCTGACGCTGCTCCTTACAAGGACGTTCCTACCAACCACACCTTCGCTGGCTACATCGCTTACTGCCAGAAGGAAGGCATCATCTCCGGTTACGCTGACGGCACCTTCCGTCCCGCCAACTCCCTGACCGGCTATGCCTTCATGAAGATGCTGCTGGGCGCTCTGGGCTATGACGCCGAGGTCGAGGGCTACACTGGCCCCAACTGGTCCGTCAACGTTGCTAAGCGCGCTCTGAACATCGGCCTGGCTGATGATCTGAACGGCGAGTTCAACGGCGTCAAGGCTGTCAACCGCGAGGAGGCTTGCCTGTACGCTCTGAACACCCTGACCGCTGACATGGTCGAGTATGATGCCAAGACCACCGTTTCTACCAATGGCACCACCGTTGTCATCGCTGGCTCCAAGGCCAAGGAGATGGTCAACAACGGCAACACCGATGGCAAGATCTTCACCAAGGACGGCGTCATGCAGTTCGCTGAGAAGTATTTCGACAACCTGACCGTCAAGACTGGTTCCGATGACTTCTCTCGTCCCGCTAACGTGTGGAAGGTGAAGGCTGAGGAGATCGGCACCTACACCAACACTCCCGACGCTTCCTACACCAAGAAGGTCGAAGTTGGCGACATCTACAAGGATCTGGGCCTGGGCTCCAAGATCGAGAAGAAGAATGTCTCCGTTTACGTTGACGGTGTTGCGAATGCCTCTCAGCCCGCTTACGCCATCACCAAGGGCGATGACGCCAACAAGTATGGCGATAACGGCGTTCTGACCGAGGTCTTCTATGATGACGACGCTGAAACCGTTACCATCACCGAGATCAACACCTACATCGACTCCATCAACAAGACCGTCAAGGCTACCGACAAGAAGGACGCCTATGTGGTCGTGACTGCTGAGGGCCCCGTCCCCGTGCAGGGCTTCGACAATGAGTTCGAGACCGACGAGAAGTTCGAGGACGACGCTTATGTCCTGTACACCTATTCTCTGTCCGCCAAGGAGATCAAGTCCGTTGAGCTGGCTAAGAAGGTTGAGGGCAAGGTCACCGTCGCTGAGAACAGCGATACCAATAACAACGATAAGAAGGCTCTGACCATCGACGGCACCCGTTATAAGGCTGCTAAGATGATCGGCGGCGAGAACCTGGCTGACGTTTCCGTCAAGCAGGACTACACCATCTATGTTGACTCCTATGGCTACATGATCTATGTCGAGGAGAACGAGGAGATCGGCGATTACGCTCTGATCCTGAACATCAAGGGCGGTTCCGACTGGTATCTGGGCAACCGCGTTGAGCTGCTGTTCACCGACGGCACCACCAAGATCGTCACCACCGACAAGGATTACGCTGCCAAGAAGGGCATGACCAAGAACCAGATCGTCACCTACAAGGTGAACGATGGTGGCGAGTACACCCTGAAGGCTCTGGACTCCACCAAGACCTTCGCTGAGACTGACAATACCACCTTCAAGATGGAGAATGACAAGGCTGGCATCATTGTCAAGACTGTTGGCTCCACCAACACTGTTGTCACCGCTAACAGCGCTTCTCAGTTCGTTGTTCGCGATACCAACGATACCGATGATTACACCGCTTACACCGGCATCAAGAACGCTCCCTCCATCACTGCTGGCACTGTTGCCAACAAGGCGGACGTTGACGTTTACTACTACTGCAAGTCCGGCAAGATGGTCACTGTCATGTTCATCATGACCTCTGCCAACACTGCCGTTGAGGATGACAGCAGCAACGCTCTGTTCATCGCCAAGGGCTCTGTCTCCAACCTGATCCACGACAACGACGGTGACTACTTCACCTACAGCGCTGTGGTCAACGGCGAGATCAAGACCGTGAAGGTTGCCAGCGATGTGAAGGTGGGCAATGTTGCTATTTATCCCACCTCTAAGGATGTAAAGGACAACGTGGGCGGCCTGTACAAGAGCTACTCCGTTGATAAGCACGGCATCATCACCAACCTGAACACCTACACCACTTCTGCTAACGGCACCGTTGTCGATACCACGAAGAATGAGACTGCTGGTGTGTACACCGGTATCAAGAAGACCTCCAAGGAGTACACCATCAGCGTTGGTCTGAAGGCCGATGGCTCCTACACCGATATCCTCACCGTTGGTGATGACGCTAAGATCTTCTATGTCAACGATGACGATGAGATCTCTGTTTCCTCCTACAACGCCATCGCCGAGGACAGCAACGATAAGATCCATGTGGTTCTGAAGGACTATGTCGTGAAGACCCTGGTCATCTACGAGAAGTCCGGCAACACCACCAACAATAGCCAGACCCTCAATCCCGGTGAGAAGCCCGTTGACGCTCAGCTCGTCGGCAGCGACCTCTACATCAATGTGATTGATAACGACACCACCGCTGCTGCCAACGCTGCGACCAAGGTTCTGAAGGACGCTGGCTATCGCAGAATCGACCTCAGCAACGGTGAGGCGATTGATGCCAACGGCGATTACTTCTACTTCGATACCATCACCACCAATTACTACACTCTGAAGGTTGATGGTGAGGTTGTCGAGTATATCAAGAAGAACGCCAAATCTGAGACCACTCTGGGCCAGATTCAGGGTGAGGGCACTGGCTACATCAAGGATAACGGTGCTTCCGTTATTGGCTATTCTGCCAAGACCGTCAAGACCGAGGTTGTGAGCAACGCTACCGCTGCTACCGTCATCGAGACTGGTTATGTCAACGTGAACACCAATTCCGTCTCCGATGTTAGCGTTGAGGCTGGTTATGCCAAGGTTGGTTCCACCGTTAAGGTGACCTATACTGGTACCGTTGCTGCTAACGAGTCCCTGACCCTGACCTACAACACCGATAAGACCGTTGATGCCGTGAACAAGGTGTTCAGCATCAAGGCTGACAAGGACATCACTCTGGTCAAGGTTGATAAGGTTGCCACCTACACCGTGGCTGCTCCCACTGTGTCTGCCAGCCCCGTTAAGGGCCTGACCGTCACTGCCGTTGCTGACAAGACCTCTGCCAAGGCTGGCGAGAAGGTCACTGTGACTGTCACCATTAAGGGTGAGGCTACTGGTGATGCCACTCTGACTATTTCTGGTGCTTCTTGGCTCGCTCCCTCTGTTCCCACTGGTGTCACTTACACCAGCAGCACTGTGCTGACGGTTAACAATGGCACGAACCTCGGCGATGGCGTGACTGCTCAGTACACCATCACCGTCTCTGCCGACGTGAACACCAATGTGATCACTGTTGCGTAGTTGAAAAACCGTCTCTTTGAATATGCAAAGACATTTTCCCACTGGCTGCTTTAGCAGCTTCTTGAAGAACTGATAAAGCGACTGGTCGAACTGCTTTTGAATATTTAAAAGACACTCCCCGCTCCTTACGGAGCGGGGAGCTTTGTTTTTTCCCTTATTCTGCTTCCAAAATGGCAAATATGCCGTAGTTGGCCTTTCCGTTGGCCGAAACAATGCCGGAATTATTTGTATTGGTCCATGTAACGCTGTTTTCCTCCCATGTGGCCTGAAGCTGATGGGTCATTGACCCCAAATGCGTGGTTCCGATGGAAAAATCCCGGATCAAAACCGTGATACTCTGTCCGATGATGATTACCAGCACGGGTTTTGCCGGAAATGTCCAAGATTTCGTGGCTTCACCGTCCCCGGTGTAACTGGCCGTGTAAAATCGGCAGTTGCGCGTCCCCAGCGCCGTGTCGATCTTGTCCCAGTTGTCATTGAATTCCTCCACCAGAATGCGGTCCGTCCCCGCCCAGCGGGACAGCCGGTAGTTGGGTGTCTGTTGGCTTGCCATATGCCTAAACCTATCCTTTCCTTCAACGTTATTGTTGCATAACAAAATACGAAATCAAACATATTTTCTCAGAATTGGATGTTGCATATGGATTTTTACGATTCTAACGAATCCGACAGAACCTTCTACCGTTCCCCAAAAGAAATGTTGCATGGACTGTCTCCGGAGCGCCCCTTGACGGCCCTCCGGAGACCTGTTATCATGACCCTGAGAACAACACCGGGAGGGGCCTATGATTTTTCAAAAATCCGCCTGCATCGAAACGCTGTACACGGAGCTGCCCTTTTTAGAGCGGTTTCGCGCCGCCAGAGCCGACGGCTTCGAGTTTGTAGAATTCTGGAGCTGGACCGACAAGGATCTCGCCGCCGTAAAGGCCGCCGCGGACGCTGCCGGGGTCGGTATTTCCGGCTTCAACGGGGACGCGGAGCTGTCCCTCATCGACCCTGCCCAGAAAACGGCCTACAAGGCCTTCCTGCGGCGTTCTCTGGACGCCGCTGTGGGGATCGGTGCAAGGTCCGTCACGGTCCACTCAAACGGTCTGGGGGAGGGAGGAAGGGTCCTTTGCCCCTATGACGACCTCAGCGACGCCGTGAAGCTCTGCACCATGTTCGACACGCTGAAAATCGCGGCGGAATGGGCGGAAACTTGCGGCGTGCGGATCAATCTGGAGCCGCTGAACGTCACCACGGACCATCCCGGCAATTTCCTCCGCCATACCCGCACGGCCGCCGAACTGACCCGGCTCATCGGCTCCCCGTACTTGAAGGTGCTGTACGATGTGTACCACATGCAGCTCAACGAGGGCAGCCTGTGCGACCATATCCGCGCCTATGCCGACCAGTTCGGCCACATCCACATGGCGGACGCGCCGGGCCGTCACGAGCCGGGCACCGGGGAAATTTATTATCCGGCGGTGTTCGCCGCCTTGGAGCAGGCGGGCTACCGGGGACTCATTGGCTACGAGCTGTTCCCCAAAACCGACACGAAAACCGCCGTCCGGGCCATCATGGCGGATTGACTGCCTATTGCAGAAAAACCTCTCGGAAGTCATTCCGAGAGGTTTTTTGTGGAAAGGAGAGGTCGTTCTCTCCTAAACAGATGGTAAGAATGCAGGGAAACCGTTGCTGCGCAAGCGTTTGCTTTACCATGACCGAAAATGTTGAAAGTGTTGACAAGCTTTGTTTATTTCCTATGAATCGGAAAAAGGAATAGTCAAAACGTAAAAAGGCGCAAGCGAAAAAGCGGGTAAAAGTAGCAGATTACACAACTAATTCGGCAAAACCTATGGGGAAAACTGACCAAAGCATGATGGAATTTGTTGACAAATTTGAGCAAAAATGCTAAAGTGCTATTAAACCCGATAAAAAGGGTAAATGATGATGGAGGTACGTTATGAAAAAGATTTTTTCTCTCCTGCTGACGCTGACGATGGTCCTGTCTCTGGCCGCCTGCGGCGGTAACAGCTCTACCCCCAGCACTCCCAGCGGGGACGGCACCCAATCCGATGCCGCCAATTCTGATACCATTAAGATCGGATATGTTTCCGACCTGACCGGCGCCACCGCCCTGTGGGGCACCGCCGGACAGTACGGCGCCGAGTTGGCCATCAAGCAGGTCAACGAGAACGGCGGCGTCCTCGACGGCAAGATGCTTGAGCTGGTCCCCATGGACGGTAAGGGCGAGCCTGCCGACTCTGTTTCCGCCTTTAAGAACCTGGTTGAGGTACATAACATCGTGGCCGAGATCGGCACGAACTTCTCCTCCTGCAACATCCCCATGGCCTCTGTCGCTGACGAGGTGAAGGTGCCCATCATCGGCACTGCCGCTTCCAACGAGCTGGTCACCGTGGATGAAAACGGCAAGCTGCACCCCTATTCCTTCCGTATGTGCTTCATCGACTCCTACCTCGGCACCGTCATCGGCAACTATGCCTATGACACGCTGGGTTCCCGGAACGCTGCTCTGTTCACCGTGGCCGGCAACACCAACTCCGAGTCTGTTGGTCAGTTCCTGCGTGACGCCTTCACCGCTAAGGGCGGCACCATCGTGGCTGACGAGCAGTGCCAGGATGGCGACGTGGACTTCCGTGCACAGCTGGCCAACATCGGCGCCAAGAACCCCGACATCGTGTTCGTGATCATGAACGACTATGCTAAGAACGCTACCTTTGCAAAGCAGGCCCGCGAGATGGGCATCGACTGCATGCTGATGGGTCATGACGGTTGGGACTCCGCCCAGCTGGCCGGTGAGGCTGAGGGTGCTCTGGAGAACTGCCTGTATGTCTCCCGTATCGGCTTCAGTACTCCCGAGGCCAAGGCCTTCGGCGAGGAGGTTGCCAAGGCTTATAACATCACCATGGAGGGCGAGTGCCTGTTCGGTCATGACGGTGTTATGTGGCTGGTGGATGCCATCAACCGCGCAGGTTCTGCCGATCCTGAGGCCATCCGTGACGCGCTGGAGCAGACCGACGTGTTCGAGGGCCTGATCGGTACTCTGGTCATGGATCCCGCAACCCACAACCCGTCCATGGCTTGCGCCGTATACGAGTGCCACGGCGATTCCTTTGAATTCAAGGAGATCATCGAGGCTCAGTAATGTCCGCCGCAGGGGGAAGGAGATTCTCCTTCCCCCTGCGTTTTTTTAAACCTTTCCTTTACTGCGACTTTAGGAGTGATAAATTATGTTCTTACAACAGTTGGTGACGGGCATCTCTGTTGGCGGCATCTATGCGCTGCTGGCAACGGGCTATTCCCTGATTTATAGTCTGCTGGACTTCTCAAACTGGGCCCACGGCGAATTTGCCATGGTCAGCGCCTACATTGCTATCGTTCTGTCCAGCTTTATGGGAATGCCCTTTGTTCTCGCCGCCGTTGGCGGCATGGCAGGCGGCGCGCTGGTGAGTTTTCTCTGCGAACGCTTCGCATATCGCCGCATCCGCCGCAACGGCGCTCCCAATATGTTCCTGATGATCGCCGCCATGGGACTTTCCAACGTGTTTCAGCAGGCGGCCAACCTGATTTTCTCCGGTCAGTACCGGTCCTACCCCTTCAAGCTGCCGGTTTCCACGATCAAGGTGGCATCCGCTTACATCGGCGTTTTGGATCTGGTGAGTCTGGCTATTACCGCCGTGATCATCACCATTTTGGTGTATCTCATCAATAAGACACAATTCGGACTCAATGTCCGCGCAATCGCCTGCAACGCCCACGCAGCCAAGGTCCTTGGCGTCAAGGTGGACCGCTGCATCGCTACGGTGTTCGTTCTGGCTGGCGCTCTGGCCGGCGTGGCTGGCGTTTTGTACGGAATGAAATATAATGTGTTCCCCACAATGGGCAACGTGGGCCTCAAGGCATTTATCGCCTCTGTTATCGGCGGTCTGGGCAGCGTTCCCGGTGCCATTGTGGGAGCGATTATTCTGGGCGTGATCGAAACGTTCGTCTCCGCGTTTATCAGCTCCAGCCTGCGGGACTTCTTCTCCTTCGCGCTGTTGATCGTGCTCCTGCTGGTCAAGCCCAGCGGCCTTTTCGGCGTGGACGTACAGGACAAGGCATAAGGGGGGCAGAGAAATGCTTGCATTATTTAACAGTATCAACAGTGCCGTATGCGGCGTACTGGGCATCAACTCCTATTTGCAGGGCGTGATCATCATGGTGTGCATCAACGTCATCGCCGTGCTGGGTATGTCGGTGCTGACGGGCTTTACCCGGTTGTTCTCCTTCGGAAACGCGGGCTTTATGTCCATCGGCGCGTATACCGCCGCTATTTTGGCGGTGAAATTCAATGTGAATTTTCTGCTGGCGATCGTCATTGGCGCTCTCTTTGCCGGTTTCATCGCGTTTTTACTGGGATCGATCACTCTGCGGCTGAAGGGTGACTATTTCCTCATCACCTGCCTGGGCTTTGGCGAGTGCGTTCGGGTGTTGTTCAATTACACGAAGAACATCACCGGAGGCTCCGCGGGCTTCCCTGGCATTCCCGCGTATTCCAACGCTCTGTTCAGCGTACTCTGCGTTGTGCTGGCGTTTTTTGTGGCATGGCGCTTCATCCATTCCAAATATGGCCGGAACCTGACCTCTATCCGTGAAAATGAGATGGCGGCCGAAGCGGTGGGCATCAATGCTTATCGGGTGAAACGGATGAGCTTTGTGTTTTCTGCCATCTATGCCGGCTGGGCTGGCGCTCTGTACGGCGGTTATTTGATGTACATCGTTCCCAGCAGCTTCAATCTGGCCAAGAGCTGCGAACTGATCACCACCACCGTGATCGGCGGCCTCGGCTCTCTGACCGGCTCTCTTCTGGGCGCTGTCATCGTTACGGTGCTGCCGGAGGTCTTCCGGTCCCTCGCAAACTATCGTATGCTGCTCTACGGTATTGCCGTGGTGCTCATTATCCTGTTCAAGCCCAGCGGCCTGTACGGCTATAAGGAATTCTCCCTGAAGCGGACCATCCGCTGGTTCCGCACGCTGCCGGAGCGCCAGAAGGGGCGGAAGCAGGCTAAGACTGAAGAGAAGGAGGGCCGCTGATATGGCAACACCAGTCCTTGAAATGCGGAATGTGGAAAAGAATTTCGGCGGCGTTCGAGCCATCGACAATTTCAGCGTGACGCTGGAGCCGGGTAAAATCCATGGCCTGATTGGCCCAAACGGCGCGGGCAAGACCACCATCTTCAACAACATCACCGGCATTTATGCGCCGGATAGCGGCAAGATCATCTTCAACGGTACAGACATCACCGGCAGCACACCCCATCGGGTAGCCCAGCTTGGCATCGGCCGGACCTTCCAGAATATCCGCCTGTTTTCCAACCTGTCCGTCCTCAGCAATGTGGTTATCGCCAGCAATCTGGACGCCACATACAACATGGCGGACGCTATATTCAAGACGAAGAAGTACAGAGAACGGGAAAAGCACCTGGAAGAAAAGGCCATGGACCTGCTGGAGGTGGTGGGTCTTGCGGACAAGGCCAACGAGCAGGCCAACTCTCTGCCCTACGGCCACCAGCGAAAACTGGAAATCGCCAGAGCCATGGCGCTGGACCCCAAGCTGCTGCTTCTGGACGAGCCGGCTGCGGGCATGAACGCCGAGGAATCCGTCGAGTTGGTAAACTTTGTGCGGCAGATCCGGGAGCGCTTTGATATTACGATCCTGATGATCGAGCACCACATGGACGTTGTGACGAATCTCTGCGACCATGTGACGGTGCTGAACTTTGGCAAGACCATTTGCGTGGGTACGCCGGAAGAGGTCAAGAGCGATCCTGAGGTCATCAGAGCCTATCTGGGAGGAGAATGATATGGCATTGTTGGAAGTCAAAGACCTGACGGCGGCCTACGGCGGCATTCAGGCGCTGCGGGGCGTGTCCCTGAAGGTGGAGGAAGGACAGATTGTGGCTGTCCTGGGCGCCAATGGCGCCGGAAAATCCACGCTGCTCAAGTGTATCTCCTCCGTGATGAAGCCCACCGGCGGCACGATTGAGTTTCTGGGCCAGCCGGTTTCTCAGAAGCCCTATGAGGTTGTGGAGGCGGGACTTGTACAGGTGCCGGAGGCGCGGCAGATTTTTGCCAAGCTGACGGTAGCGGAAAATTTGCGGGTCGGCAGCGGCCTGCGGAAGGACACAGACGGGATCCGGAGAGATTTGGAACGAGTATATACCATGTTCCCCCGTCTGAAAGAGCGTGAAAAGCAGTACGGAGGTTTGCTTTCCGGCGGCGAGCAGCAGATGCTGGCTATTGGCCGGGGTATCATGGCTAAACCGAAGCTGATGATGCTGGATGAGCCGTCCCTCGGCCTGGCACCGGTCATCGTGACGCAGGTGTTTGATATCATCAAGGAGATCAACCAGGAAGGCATGGCCATCATGCTTATTGAGCAGAACGCCCAGAAAGTTCTGGAATTCTGCGATCAGGCTTACATCATGCAGGTGGGTAAGGTGGCCATTTCCGGCAAGGGCCGGGATCTGCTGGAGGATAACGCTGTGGCGGCGGCCTATCTGGGCGACTAAGGGAATTGAACCAAGAAAGGACGAATATATATGGAGGCAAAAAAAGCCGCAGGGCTTTCTCTGCTGGGCGCTCAGATGCGCAGAAGTGCGTTGGAAATGGTGTACCGGGCAACATCCGGGCATCTGGGCGGCTCCATGTCTTTGTGCGAGATCCTTGCTGTACTGTATTTCGACAAAATGCGTGTGGATCCCACCAACCCTGGTGATCCTGACCGTGACCGCTTTGTACTGAGCAAGGGTCATTGTACGCCTGCCCTCTATTCCGCTCTGGCGATGCGCGGTTTTTTCCCAATGGAAACGCTGTCCACCTTCCGGGATATTGACGGGCACCTCTCCGGCCATGCCGAAATGCATCATGTGCCCGGCGTAGATATGTCCACCGGCAGCCTGGGACAGGGCATCTCCGCCGCAGTGGGCATGGCGCTGGCCGGTCAGGTGGACAAGAAGGCCTATCGGGTCTACGCCGCCTTAGGCGACGGCGAGCTGGAGGAGGGACAGGTCTGGGAGGCGGCGATGGCCGCCGGAAACTACCATCTGGACAACCTCTGTGTTTTTGTGGACAATAATAACATCCAAATTGACGGCACGTTGGAGGAGATCATGTCCCCCAATCCCATCGACCAGAAATTCGCGGCCTTTGGCTGGAATGTGGAGCGGTGCGATGGCCACAACGTAAGCGAAATCGCCGCCGCGTTGGAACGGGCCAAGGCGGCAAAGGGAAAGCCCACGGTCATTATCGCCAAGACGGTCAAGGGCAAGGGAGTTTCCTTCATGGAAAACGATAAGGAGTGGCACGGAAACGATCCCAATACGGAACAGTATGAAAAGGCTGCTGCCGAGCTGGATGCTCTGGTTGCCGCGGCTGAAAAGGAGGCGGAGCGTTATGAATAAGATCTCTACCAGAACGGCTTATGGCGAGGCGCTGGCTGAAATCGGCTCCGATCCCCGGATCTTTGTGCTGGACGCAGACCTTCAGTGCTGCACCCGGACGGAAAAGTTCGGTGCGCTGTATCCTGAGCGCTCCCGGAACGTGGGCATTGCAGAGGCCAACATGGTAGGCATCGCCGCTGGTATGGCCACCTGCGGAAAAATCGTATTTGTCAATTCCTTTGCCATGTTCACGGCGGGCCGCGCATTTGAGCAGATCCGCAATTCGCTGGCGTATCCGCATCTGAATGTGAAGGTCATCGGCACCCACGCCGGCGTCACCGTAGGCAAGGACGGCGCCACGCATCAGTGTCTTGAGGACCTGGCCATCATGCGGTCCATTCCTGGAATGGTGGTACTATCCCCCTGCGACGCCAACGAGACGCGGTTTATGACCAAGGCCATGGCGGAATACGACGGGCCGTGCTTCATGCGTTTGGGACGGCTGGATGTGGAGCAGTGCACAAATTTGCTCCCGAACTATGAGTTCCGCTGGGGCAAGGCCAGCCGGCTTCACGAGGGCAGCGATGTGACCATCATTGCCACCGGTCTTATGGTGCAGGAAGCGTTGAAGGCCCGCGAGTTGTTGGCACAGGAAGGCATCAGCGCCGCCGTGCTGGATATGCACACGATCAAGCCCCTTGACGAGGAGGCCGTCTTGAAGGCGGCAGAGGAAACCGGCTGTATCGTCACCGCGGAGGAGGCCAATATTCTCGGCGGACTTGGTGGTGCTGTGGCCGAGATCGTCAGCGAGCACTGTCCGGTGCCGGTGATCCGTGTGGGCGTGAAGGATATTTTCGGCCGCAGCGGCGATCCTTATGCCCTGCTGGAGCGCTACGGACTGACGGCTAAGGACGTGGCGGCCGCGGCCAAGCGGGCTGTGTCCATGAAGAAGTAAACGCGATGCGGGATGTCATTTATATCGCATGCGATGATTCCGGTGCGGAGGCAAAGAGCTGGATCATCGCGTATCTGCGAGATCACGGCTATGAATGTCAGGATCAGGGAGGGGACGAGACCCCCTCCCGGTATCCCTACTATGCGGCAAAGGTGGCGGCGGCAGTCTCCCGTGGAGAGATCCGCCGGGGCATCCTGATCTGCGGCTCCGGTATCGGTATGAGCATTGCAGCCAACAAGTTCCGGGGTGTTCGGGCCAGCGTAGTGACGGATGATTATTCCGCCCGCCTGACACGGCGGCACAACGACTCCAACATTCTCTGCCTTGGCGGACGGATGGTGGGCCGGTGGATGCTTCTCCGTATTGTGGAGACCTGGCTGACAACCGAATATGACGGCGGACACCATCAAGGCTCTTTAGACCTGCTGGCTGAAATGGAGAGAGCCATGCTGTCCGAGTCTGTATGGTGCCCGCCGGAGCTGCCGTATGAGCCGTTCAACTGGGACCCGAAGCAAACGCTGTGATCAAGTGACTACGTTGATGTTCTGGGCTTGACAAAAGGCGGCCCATTCTGCGGAGAGGGGCGCGTCGGTGATGATCGTGTCCACCAGCTCCAAGCCATTGAAGCGGATATTGGCGCTTTCATCAAATTTGGTATGATCCATAATGAGAAAGCGCCGCCGCGCGTGCTTGAGCATGGATTCCCGCACGCGGGCTTCGTTGAGATAGTTGTCTGACAGACCCTCGCTCAACGTGGCCTTCGGGCTGCTGATAAAGGCGCAGTCCGCGTAATAGGTGCTGAGAATATCCGTGGTGTGGTATCCCACAAAGGACAGCGTCCGGGCGCGGAGACTGCCGCCCAGACAGATCAGATTGATGTGGCTATTGGGTTCCGTGCAGAGACTGCAGATCATCATAGAGTTGGTTACGATGGTCAGGCTCAACTTGCTGTTCAGCAGAAGTCCTGCCAACGTAAGGCAGGTGGTGCTGGAGTCCAGAAAGAGTACGTCCCGGTCATGGATAAATTCCATGGCCTTCTGGGACATCTGGCTTTTTTCCTGCTGGTAAAGCGTTTTCCGCAGAGGAGAGGCGTAGGTCTTGTCATACTTGTCGGACAGATATGCGCCGCCGCGGATACGGTTGAGCTTTCCGACGGATTCCAGTTCCCGCAGATCCCGCCGCACCGTTTCCTCGCTGCACCCCAGCATTTGACTGAGGGAGGGAATCTCCAGACTGCCTTTTTTCTTGAGTTCTTCTTCAATGCGGGCAAAGCGTTCAATTTTCAGCATCGTATATCACCCTTACCAAATTTGATGTTATGTGACTACTTATTATAGTATACGGTGCGTTTCAACAAAATTCAACAGAAATGTTCAACCAACCAATTCACAGAAGGAGAGGACCTTATGTCAGATTACAGCGCCTTTTTCTTAATGAAGCCGGAGGATGTGAAGCGGTACGCCGTGGATGTGCTCCATTTTTTCCAGCCGGATGAGGAAACCGATTGCGTTGAGATCGGCGACGGCAACATCAACTATGTGTTTCAGGTGCGCTCCCGGAAGGACGGCCGCTCCGTCATCGTGAAGCAGGCGGACAAGCTGCTGCGCTCCTCCGGCCGCCCGCTGGATCTCTACCGCAACAAGATCGAGGCGGAGACCCTGATGCTGGAGGCCCGGCTGGCTCCTAAATTCATTCCGGAGGTCTATCATTACGATGAGACCATGGCCGCCCTCTCTATGGAGGACATTTCCGCCTACAAAAATCTCCGCAAGGAGCTGGCGGCGGGCCGGGTCTACGGTCATCTCAGCGAAAATCTCTCCGATTTTCTGGCCCAGTCCCTGCTGCCCACCACGGATCTGGTGATGGACCGGCAGGAAAAGAAGAAGCAGGTCAAATTCTTCACCAATCCGGAGCTGTGCGACATCACGGAGGACCTGGTGCTCACGGAGCCGTATCTGGCCCAGCCCATGAACCCCCGGAACAAGAATATCGTCACCCCCGGCAACGAGGACTTCGTGCGGGAGCATCTCTATGAGGACGAGGCCCTCCACGCCGAAGTCGCCGCCCTGCGGAACGGCTTTATGAACAACGCGCAGGCGCTGATCCACGGCGACCTCCATTCCGGCTCTATTTTTGCCAATGAGCAGGGCATCAAGGTCATCGACCCGGAGTTCGCTTTCTACGGCCCCATGGGCTACGACATCGGCAACGTCATCGGCAACCTGTTTTTCGCGTGGGCCAACAAGGCCTATACCGGCGGCAGCGCCGAAACGCAGACTGCTCTGGAGCAAACCATCCGGGAGACCTGTGACAAGACGGCGGACAAGCTGGCGGCGGAATACGACAAGCTGGTGACCTTCCCGCTGTACCGCGCCTCCGCCTTCCGCAAGGCCTATCTGGACGGCGTGATGGCGGATTCCTACGGCTACGCCGGTACGGAGATTATCCGCCGGGTGGTGGGCGATTCCAAGGTGATGGAGGTCACCTCCGTCACCGATCCGGCCCAGCGGCTCCCCATGGAGCGCGCCCTCATTGATTTGGGCATCTATCTCATCAAAAACCGTGCCGGCGGCCTCAACGGGGCGGCTGTGACGGAGGAATTCCGTAAGATCTTGGCAGAGGGGAGGGGCACACATGGTCAGAATGGATGAAAATATGCCGTTTCTGCTGCAATATGAAAATGTTGCGTGGTACGAAAACGGCAAGGTCCGCATTTTAGACCGGCGGATCTACCCCACGGAGGTCCGGTTCGTGGAGTGCGCTACCTATCAGGAGGTGGTGCAGGCCATCGCGGACATGGTGACCCAGAGCGCCGGCCCCTACACCGCCGTTGGCATGGGCATGGCCCTGGCTGCGTGGCAGGTCCGGGACAAGGGCGCTGCGGAGCAGGACGCCTTCTTGCAGCAGGCAGCCTATGATCTGGCCCACGCCCGCCCCACCACCGCCAACCGCTACGGCCAGATCACCTACCGCTGCGCTGAGGTGGCCAAGGAGGCGCTGGCGGCAGGGAAGGACCCCGTGGAGGCCATCGTGGAGAACACGGTGGAATCCCTGAACCGCCGGTATTCCACCATGCAGATCGTGGGCGACCATCTGGCAGAGCTGATCCCGCAGGGGGGTACGATTCTGACCCAGTGCTTCGGCGAGACCATCATCGGCACCGTGATCCGGGCCGCCCGCCGTCAGAACAAGGACTTCAAGGTGTTCTGCGCCGAGACCAGGCCCTATCTGCAGGGGGCGCGGCTCACCTCCGGCTGCTTCGCCCAGATGGGCTTTGATACCACGGTCATCACCGACAATATGGTGGCCTACGCCATGGAGCGGGAGGGCATCGACCTGTTCACCTCCGCGGCAGACACCATCGCCCGGGACGGCCACATCGCCAACAAGATCGGCACGTTCCAGATCGCGATTCTGGCCAAGTATTTTGGTATTCCGTATTACGTCACCGGTATCCCCGATCAGGACAAGCACAGTAAGGATGACATCGTCATCGAGATGCGGGACCCCCAGCAGGTCCTCAGCTATCGGGGCATTCCCAACACCGTGCCGGAGGTCAAGGCCATCTATCCCTCCTTCGACGTGGTGCCGCCTCACCTCATTTCCGGCGTGGTCACGGATAAAGGCGTCTATGTGCCCTATCTGCTGGATCACTATTTTGATTCTGATGTAAAGAAGTTCTATTAAGGGAGAGGTCACTATGAAGGTTTATGTGCGTGCACCTTATGAGGAAGCCTGCCTTGCCGAACTGAAGGAAATTTTTGATGAGGTGGTCTACGAGCCGTGGACTGCCACCGGCCAGCGGTACTATGAGGATGAAATGCTGGAGCATCTGCTTCGGGTACAGCCGGATGCGCTGATTACAGAATTGGACCGGGTTACGGAAAAGGTCCTTGCAGGCTATGACCACTTGAAGTTTATCGGCGATTGCCGGGGAACACCCGCCAATCTGCAGGTAGATGCCTGCACCAAGGCCGGTGTTCCGATCCTCTGCACCCCTGGCCGCAATACACAGGCTGTGGCCGAGATGGTAGTAGGTCTGATCCTGACGATGTACCGTAAGACCATTCCCGCTATCCAGTGGGTAAAGGATGGAAAATGGGTTCAGGGGACCACGCCTTATTATCTTTGGATGGGCAACGAGCTGCAGGGTAAAAAAGTCGGTTTTGTGGGCTTTGGTGCCATCAGCCACGTCGTAGCTAAAATTCTGGACGGCTTTGAGTGCGATATTTCCTTCTATGATCCCTTCCTGCCAGGGGATCAGGGGCACTACCATAAAAAGAGCCTTGAGGAGATTTTCTCGGAGAGCGATATTGTAACGCTCCACCTGCCGGTCACGGATTCCACCCGAGGGATGATTACAGAGCCGCTGCTGCGATCTATGAAGAAGACGGCGCTGTTTGTCAATGCCGCCCGCTCTGCCATCGTAGACTATGCCGCGCTGGAACGGGTTCTGAATGAGGAAGCCATCGGCGGAGCCATCATTGATGTGCTGGACACCGAGCCACCCACCGAGGCGGACTTGAGCATCGGCAGATGCCCCAATGTACTGCTGACGCCCCACATCTGCGGTGCCACCTATGAGGTAACGGATCATCAGTCCCGCATCCTCAATGAACGGATCAAGAAATGGATGCGGAATGAAGATCTGGAAAAGGTCGTCTATAACCGGGATGTTCTGAAGGGATAAGCCTATGAAGCATTATTTGCTGGTAGATCTGGGAACGGGCAACAGCCGTGTGGCCTTGGTGGATGCCAATGGCACAATCTTGGGACTACGCACCTATACCAACGTCTACCACCGAGACAGCGCCTATGAGGATGCCCAGTATTTCTTACCGGAGGAATGGGCGCCTCTGCTTCTGCAGGGCTGTCGGGAGTTGTGCGGTGAACACCCGGATGTCCGGATTGACGCAATCTCCGCAGCCGGCGCCCGTCAGAGCTTTGTGCTGCTGAACCACGCAGAAGAAGCGTTTTTGGGCCTTCCAAACATTGACAACCGAGGCCGGGATTACATGGCGCGGGTGCCGGAGCACGATGAGATCTACCGGATCTCCGGCAAATGGGCCACTGAGGATTTTGGAGCGGCCAAGCTGCTGGGCCTGCGCCAGATGTATCCGGAGCGGTATCAGGAGGTGGAGACAGTCCTAAGCCTGAGCGAGTGGATAGGGTGGATCTTCACGGGTCGGAGAGCCATGGAGTATTCGCAGGCATGTGAAAGCCAGCTTTACGACATCAGCCAGCGGAATTGGTCTCAGGCACTGTGCAGCTTTTACGGTTTGAACCCAGCGATTCTGCCCCCGCTGCAAGCGGCGGGGACGGTAGTCGGTCCCATTTTGGAGACCTTCCGGCGTGAGTTGCATCTGGCTGAGGACGCCGTCTTTGTTATGGGCGGCGCGGATACCCAGATTGCACTGCTGCAAACCCATATACGCCCCGGGGACATCGCCGTGGTCTCCGGTACCACATCCCCGGTGATCACGGAGGTCGAACAGAAGTTTTATGACCGGGAGCAGCGCGTCTGGACGGACGCCGGTTTGGGGGCGGAGGGCTATCAGGTGGAGATGAACCCCGGCGTCACTGGCTTGAATTACCAGCGGATCAAGGAACAGCTCTGCCCGGACATTCCCTATGAGAAATTGGAAGCAATCTATCGGGAAAAGACCCGGTTCCACAGCACGGCATCGTTCTCGTCCCTTCTGTTTTATCAGCGGCGCGCCTTACGCCGCGGCGGGTTCTTTATGCGTGCACCGCTGGCCGCAGAAGCGGAGAGGACGGACCTTGTCTGGGCGGTCTTGGCGGACATCGCCTGCTCCATCCATGAGCAGCTGCAATATTTGGCCCGGTTGACCGGAAATCAGAGCCCCTACATCCTTGGCTGCGGCGGTGGCTTTCAGTCAGAGGCTCTCTGCCAGATGCTGGCAGATCTGTCGGGGCGGGAGCTGCGGCTGCGGCCCGGTTTCCGGCAGGCCACGGTACAGGGCCTGACGGCGCTTTGTAATGATTGCCTTGGAGAAATTCCCGTGAAGCAGGGAGAAACCCCGCAGATCTATCGCCCCAGAGAGGGCCAGTTGATTCACCGGTATGAACCGGAATGGCGGGAAAACCGAGATTTGGCTAATGGGATCAGCTAACGCAGATGCCACATCGTAAAATATCGAATAATTATAATTGGGAGGAATATAACTATGCTGATGCAGGAAGAGAGAGAACTGGTCGTTGAATACGGCAAAAAGATGAGCGCCGCCCGGCTGAGCACCGGAACCAGCGGCAATATCAGTATTTACAACGCTGAAAAAGGCCTGGTGGCTTTGAGCCCCTCCGGCATGGATTATTTTTCCACCACCCCGGAGGATGTTGTGATCCTGGATCTGGACGGCAAGGTGGTGGACGGTAAGCGGAAGCCCTCCAGCGAGTGGGCTCTGCACACAACGTTCTATAAGCATAAGCCCCATGCAAGAGCAGTTGTCCACACCCACTCCGTCTACTGCACGACGCTGGCCGTGCTGGGTGAGCCCATCCGGGCGGTACACTATGTGATCGGTGACGCAGGCGCGGCGGAGGTTCCCTGTGCCCCCTATCAGCTCTTCGGCACGGAGGCTCTGGCGGAAGCGGCTATGAAGGTCTGCGGCAAGAGCGATGGTGTTCTGCTGGGCAACCACGGCCTCGTGTGCTGCGGCAAGGATATCAAGGGTGCTTACGGCCTCGCCTGCAATCTGGAATACATCGCGGAGATCCAGTGCCGCGCCATGAGCATTGGCAAGCCCAATGTGTTGACGGAAGAGCAGATGGCTGAGGTCATGGTGAAATTCCAGTCCTACGGTCAGCCCGGCGCAAAAAAAACCGGATATTGAAAGGAGCAGGGCATGCGCGCATTTGACTTTTACAGTCCCACCTACTTTGTGTTTGGAAAAGAGCGGGAAACGGAAACCGGCAGGTATGTCAAGCGCTTCGGCGGCAGCCGGGTGCTGGTGGTCTACGGCGGGCAGTCTGCCAAACGCTCCGGCCTGTTGGACCGGATCATGGCCTGCCTGAAGGAAGAAAAACTGTACGCCGTGGAGCTGGGGGGCGTAAAGCCCAATCCCCGCAGCGGCCTTGTCTATGAGGGCATCGAACTGTGCCGCCGGGAGAAGATCGACTTTGTTCTGGCCGTGGGCGGCGGCAGCGTCATCGACACCGCCAAGGCCATCGCCATCGGCGTGCCCTATGACGGCGATTTCTGGGACTTTTTCTCCGGGAAAACGCCGGAGCAGGCCCTGCCCGTGGGCACCGTCCTGACCATCGCCGCCTCCGGCAGCGAAGGTTCCCCGGACTCCATCATCACCAACGAGAAAACGCTGGAAAAGAACGGCGCGGAAGCCGACTGCCTCCGTCCCTGCTTCTCTGTGCTGGACCCTGCCCTCACGGAAAGCCTGCCCGCTTATCAGACGGCCTGCGGCATCACGGACATCATGGCCCACACCTTTGAGCGCTATTTCACCAATACGCCGGACGTGGAGGTCACGGACCGGATGCTGGAGGGCGTTCTGCTGGCCATGCTCCATGAGGGCCGCCGGGTCATGGAGGCCCCTCACAATTACGAGGCCCGTGCAAATATCATGTGGGCCGGTATGGTGTGCCACAATGACATTATGGGCGTGGGCCGTCAGCAGGACTGGAACAGCCATCATCTGGAGCACGTGCTCTCCGCCAAGTACGACTGCGCCCACGGCGCGGGTCTGGCGGTCATCATGCCGGCGTGGATGCGCTACTGCGCTGAGCACGGCGGCGAAAAGCGCCTGGCTCAGATGGCCGTCCGGGTCTTTGGCTGCCAGATGGACTTCGACGATCCCAAGCGCACGGCGCTGGAGGGTATCGAGGCCTTCCGGGCATTCCTGCGATCTATCGGGATGCCCCTGACCTTCGCGGAGATCGGGGCCGACCCGGCGGACATCCCGGAGCTGGTGGAGATGAACCACATCGGCGACGGCAAGACCGGCGGCTATATCGGCCTGGACAAGCAGGCCCATTTCGATATCTACAACTTGGCCGCCGGGAGCTGCGTTCCCGAGACTTGAATGGATATGACATAAGTGCTGCGGTTCGAAAATGAACCGCAGCACTCAACGGTTTTCCTAGTGGGCGCTAACAACTCGACGAACACAGCCTGCAGGAACGCTAAAAACCATTAAATGGTAACGCAAAAATATGTGCTAACACTGATAAACCTCCTTCGCTGATTAAGATGCGGCCGGCCAGCCACTCTCATTCTACCGAAGGGGGTTCATCTTTTACATCGGCATAGCCTTTTGGGTAACGCAAAACTCCCGGATCAAGCGGACAAAGCCGCTCAATCCGGGAGTCTTACGTCAAAAAAGAAATCCTGTAGTTACTTGGGCATGGTCCACTCTCGCACCCCAGGGAAATAGGGACTCTGCTTCCGGAGCCGGAAATCATCCTGATCCTTCCGGGACCAGTCATACAGACCCTGTCCTGCCGCCTGACCGGTCCTGCCGGAGGCCAGGCCGTCTATCGTGGTCTTTTGCAGCTCTTTGGTATCACACAGGTCGGGATATACGTTCCCGGCAATGGTGCTTTCCAACTGGAAACCCACGGCATCATAATATTCCAGCAGGCCAATGGAAGCATAGCGCATGCCTACGGCGTACTTTACCGCTCGGTCGATATCGGCCGCTGTGGTAATACCCTGCTCAATGAGATAGATGGACTCCCGGAACAGGGCCTGGGCAAAGCGGTTTACCAGCAGTCCCGGTACGCTACGGTTCAGCACTACCACCTGACGGTGGAGGGCCTCCAGCAGAGTCAGCGTCCGGTCAATGGCGGACTGGGCCGTCTTTTCGTGACGAACCACTTCCACCAGAGGCAGCATGTGCACCGGCTGGAAAGGGTGGGCGATCAGCAAGTTCTCCGGCTTAGGAGACAGACCCGCCAGAATCTCCGCATCCATGGAAGAGGAACAGGAAGCCACCACGGCACCCGGCTCCGCATATTTGGCAATGTTCTCATACACTGCCTGTTTCTCCGCCGCACCCTCAGCAACAGCCTCAAAAACATAGGTACAGCCTGTCAGGGCGGTGGGATCGTTGGTGATGGTCAGCAGGGCCAGAGCGGCGGTCTTATTCTCCTCGGCAGCCAGGCCGTTGGCAATCAGATCGTCCCAGTTCTGGGCCACGGCCTTGCGGCAGCGTTCTAAGCCCTTTTCCGAGTGACCGATGACCGTACAGGGAATGCCGTGTCCGATGATGAGGGTGGCTTCGCAGGAACCGATGGTGCCGGAGCCGTAAACCGCGATTTTTTCCATAATGACTTCCTCGTTTTTCTGCAAATGGCGTATTCGTTACATCATGGCCCAGCCGTGGGTCAGCCGCAGGGACTGGCCGGTGAGGGCACCTTGGTCATTGGAGAGGAAGAACAGGGTATTGGCCACATCCTCCACAGTGGTAAACACACCATCCACGGTATCCCGCAGCATGATGTTCTTCACCACTTCCTCCTCCGTGATGCCCAGGTCACGGGCCTGCTCGGGGATCTGCTTTTCCACCAGCGGCGTTTTGATAAAGCTGGGGCAGATGGTATAGGTATAAATGCCGTACTCTGCGCCTTCCCGGGCGATAGACTTGGCCAGGCCTGCCACGCCGTGCTTGGCGAAGTTGTAGGGTTCCTTCAGCTTGGAGCCTACAAAGGACTGGACAGAGCCGGTGAACACGATACGGCCGCCCTTGCCGCTGGCTTTCATACGGCGGAAGGCCGCCCGGGACACCAGAAACGCGCCGTCGGCGTGGATAGCCATCATTTTTCGCCAGTCGGCGAAGGGATACTCGTCAAAGGGGTGGACAATCTGGACACCTGCGTTGGACATCACCAGGTCGCAGGAGCCGTAGACCTCCATCATCCTGTCGAAGCCGACTTCGACCTCTTCCTCGCTGGCCACGTCCATGTGGACGGCGATGGCGGACAGGCCCTCTGCCTTCAACTGCTCCGCAAGGGCTTCCGCACCAGGCAGATTCACATCGGCGATAACCACGCCGTAGCCCTCACGGGCCATTTTTTCCACGCAGGCCTTGCCGATGCCGGAAGCCCCGCCAGTAATCAATGCGGTTTTCATAAAAATCACCTTATCTTCCTGAATATATCGTCAGCCGGCTACCAGGTTAGGCAGGCCCGTAACGAGCTGGGGGAATGCGATGCAGAGAACGGTCACAAAAAGGATAATCAGAATGAAAGGAATTACGCCCTTGTAAATCTCGGAAATTTTTACCTCCGGGGGCACAATGCCCTTGATGTAGAACAGTGCGAAGCCGAAAGGCGGGGTCATAAAGCAGGTCTGCAGGATAACAGCGGTCACGCCTACCAACCACAAGCGGTCTACGCCGAAATTGTCCATGATTGGTAAGAAAATGGGCAGAACAATCATTACGATACCGGTCCAGTCGATGAACATACCCATGATGAACACCAGAATCAGCATGATGGCCAAAGCACCAAGTCTGCCGACACCCAGACTCATCACGAAGTTCGTGATGATCACATCGCCGTCCAGGGACATGAAGATGCCGGTGAAGGCCGCCGCACCGAACAGGATGATAAACACCATGGCGGAGGTCTTGGCGGTATCAATGACGGAATCATACAGCATTTTCCAGCTGAACTGCGTGACCAACATGATGGAGGGTGGAATCAGGATGCCCAGAGAACCGCCTGCACACACCATACCTGCCGCCAGACGGTGGTCATAGCCGCATTTAAGCAAGATGGGCATAGACAGCATACCCATGGTTACAACGGAAGCGCCTACGATGCCGGTGGTAGCCGCAAAGATGGTAGACACCACAATAACTGCCAGACCCAGGCCACCTTTCAAGGGGCCCAGCAGGTAGCGAATGGAAAGGAACAGACCGTCTGCCACCTTGGAATGTGTCAGGAAGTTTGCCATCAGGACGAACATGGGAATTGCCACCATGGAATAGCTTTGCATCTGGTCATATATCTTTGTGGCGGCAATATTCAACCCGGATCCGCCCCAGGCGATAACGCCGATGATGATGCCGGCGCCGCCCAGCACGAAGGCCAGCTCCTGACCGGCAACAAGGCCGATGATCATGATGACAAATAGGGAACTAATCAAAATGGCACAGAGGGCCTCATAGGAAACGCCGCTGGAAACCACTGCGTTTCCAATCAAATCTTGGATTATCTGAAACATTTACTTCTCTCCCTTCTCGTCAACAGGGATGTGTCCGCCGTTTTCAAGAATTACTGCCTCAGCGGCACTGGGACCCTCATCAATCTGGGGATCTTTGCAACCGTTGCGGATGTACTCGATCACCCAGTCTACGTGCTTGAGAATTTCGGATATGCCCTGAATGGCCAGCAGCAGCATTCCCACAAACAGGGCCAGTCGTACCGGCCATGTTACAGGCTGCCATACAGAGTAGCCCAATTCATGGGTGGTGTATGCGCGAAGGAAGAACCGATAGGTAACAGGAACCAGTTCAAAGGAAAACGGGACAAAGAAGATCAGGTAGGTGACGATATGCATGATGTGGCGCACAATACCGGGAAGCATCGCATAAATGACATCCACGGAGACATAGGCTTTTCGCAGGAAACCAAAGGCACTGATCAGGATGATATAGCAGCCGAAGCTCATCACAATCATATCCATCGTCCAGATTTGTGGACTGTTCAGGATACGGCGCATGAACACCTCGAAAATAATAACTGCCATCGTAAGCAAAGAAATGAACGCGAAAACACGGCCTGTCCATTCCGTAAACGTATCGATGCACTTGCAGATGACTTTTATCGCTTTCATTGAATCAACCTCTCCAAGAAGTCCCGCGATTTATACACGGGCGAAATATCCATCCGGATTACTCGAAATCGTGGGTAAAGCCGAAACCATAGCCGACGTTGTTCAACATGCCGCGGTAAGGATCAACCACCTTGCAGTATTCTTTCATGGAATCATAGACCATCTTGAAGTTGGGATTGTTAGCCGCTTCCTCTTCGTAGACCTCAACTGCGGTTTTCTTAATGGTGGCAAGATCCTCATCGTTCATGTAGGTGACGGTGACGCCTTCCTCTTCCATCATCTTATTAGCGGCATTGCAGTCCAACCAAGTGTAACGGGCCAGGTTCTCGCCACGGCAGGCGGCAGCAGCAGTCTCGATGGCCAACTGATACTCCTCAGGCAGGGCATCCCAGGCCGCTTTGTTGATGATGACGCCATTGTTGCCGGAGGACTGATACCATGCGGGTTCACACCAATACTTGGCAACCTCTTCCAACTTCAGGGTGGAGTCAGCATTAGGGCCAGAGAACTCACCGGCATCAATGACGCCACGCTGCAGAGACTCGTACAGCTCAGATGCTGCCACGGTGGTGATGTTAAAGCCCAATTTCTGGCCCACGCGTCCGGCCATAACACCGCCGAGGCGTGTCTTCATGGTCTGAAGATCCTTGATGCTGGTGATAGGCTTGGAGGATCGGATACCGGATTCGGAGAAGTGGCACAGAATGGGGAACCAGACTAGATCATACTGGCCGTACAGCTTCTGCGCGACCTCAATGCCGCCGCCTTGTTCAAACCAGACGTAGTAGTCCAAGCCGGAGAACAGGTTCATAGTTGTAGACAGCAGTTCAAACGCGGGGTCCTTGCCTGCCCAGTAACCAGCCCAGTCGCCGGCGCACTGAACGGTGCCATCCTGCACCGTATCAAATACGGCGTTGGCGGCACAGACTTCGCCTTCACCGTAGTTGGTGATCTGGAACTTTCCGTTGGTCAGTTGGCTCACCAGTTCGGAGAATCTCTGATCAACAGTAAAGTGCACATTGCCGGAGCCCCAGGTAGAGGCCATCTTCCACTTGACCACAGGCAGGTCATCATTACTGCCGCTCGTATTCGTGACTTGACTCATCACGCCAGTGGTCTGACTGCTACCACAGGCAGACAAAGATAGGCTCAATGCCAGGCAGAGCAAAAGCGCAAGAAGTTTCTTTTTCATGTGATTTTCCTCCTCTTTCAGCCCCATATGAAATTATATATTTTCCATATATTACATATGGGTCACTTGTGTATATTTATTATATTCGACAGACATATTAGAATCAATGATTTTATCAAACGAAAATAATAGTTAAAATCTATACGAAATAGACAAGACGATAATTTTGCTTTAAAGCTTCTATAAAAAATATTTATAGACAAAGCACTGCGGCCTGTTAGACCGCAGTGCTTTAGAAATCAAAAATCGTCCTCTGGCAGATTTTGCTGGATGTAATCTAGAAACAGCTGGCAGGACCGGGGCATGTATTTTTCCTTGTTCCAAGTCAGCACGATGTCCCAGTATTTCATACTGTCTGTCAGGGGGATGCACTGCACATGGGGATGGGACTGCTTTTCCAACACAGGTTTAGGGAGGATGGAGACCGCATGGTTTTTGGATACCAGTTCCACCATGAAGTCCCATTGGCTGGTTAGCAGCGCAAATTTCGGCCGGAAGCCCGCAGCGTGGCAAGCCGTCATAATCTGCCGGTGCAGAATGAAATTGTGGTTAAAAATGGCGAAGGATTCATCCCGCAGATCCGCCACAGTGATGGATTCCCGGTTCGCCAAAGGATGGCTCTCATGGAGCAGGGCTACGTTCCGTTGGGTGGTGAAATGCCGCTTCTCTACGGCGGCGGTGAGCTGATCCGTATTCAAGGTCACTCCTAAGTCCACCTCACCCCGGACCACCTTTTCATCGATGCGGTTGGCACCGTCCTCCACGATCTCGATGTGGATATTAGGGTAGGCCGCGGAAAAACCCGGCAGCAGGTCTCCGAAAAAGCAAGCCCCAAACAGTGGCGACAGCCCTAAAGTGAAGGAGCCTTCTGTATTGCGATCCATGACCTGAACGCCCTCCACCGTTTGCTGGTAGGCTTCCATGATCTGCTTGGCCCCCTTCATCAGCCGAAGCCCCTCGTCCGTTAGCCGCTGCTCTCGGTTGAAGGAGTAGAACAGCTGGACTCCTAGTTCTTCCTCTAACTTTTTCACAGCCACCGACAGCGTGGGCTGTGAGACCGTCAGGTTCTCTGCTGCCTTGGAAAAACTCTTTTCTCGTGCGACAGCCAAAAAATACGAGATCTGCTTAATATCCATTATGTCACCTTTCTGATACTAATGTCTTTTTATAAAATAATAGCATATAAATATGTGGTATCACGTTATGCGTGATGGCCTTCCGGCGCTTTTATGTGAGCCTTTTAATTTACGCTGGGTTGGAACTGTGGAGCAGCTTCAGAATTTACAGGTTGCGTGACTTACTTTCTGCTCTCTATTTTACGGATAAGTACTGCAAACGGCAACACTTTCTTTCTTGTGATAAAAAGATGCCACTACCTTTCCCTTTGCGCTGAGCCAAATTCCGGCTGTGGGAGAGAAGCCTGTTAATGTCTATGGGCTTAGCGCCCATGACATAAGCACCTTCCACACATCAGACCGCATAATAGATTTCTTTTAATATAAGGCGAAACAGAACCAATCTTCCGTAATCAAGGTCGACCCTCGGTATACCAGCCAGTGCTGTCCCGTCTGTGGACACACAGAAAAGGCAAATCGCAACAAGAAGATACATCTGTTTACCTGTAAGAACTGCGGCTACAAGTCGAACGATGACCGGATCGGCGCAATGAATCTGTATCGCATGGGAATCAACTATCTCTATGATAGTCAAGTACCTGATACAGTTGCGGCAGAGTAAACTTTGCCGCAAAGGGTGCTGTCAACCACCCTACGATGTAACGCCACTTGAGACAGCAATGCCTCTTGGGGTTAAAGGTCGGAGGAGCTATCCGTTACTACGACTGGGCAGTTACAAGCCCATGGCCTTTTGGCCGTGGGTTGTTGACACATTAGCGTATACACAAATCAGAAAAGTGTGTTCGTTGCGAAGCTGATGAACGGATCATCCTCGCAGCTTTGGCGTTCCCAATGAGCCTTGTTCCATAAGGAAGCGGAAGACCTTGCATCGTAAGGCTTTCCGCAAAAAGCGCCGCCCGTGCTTTGGAAAAAAATCCGAAGCATGGGCGGTGTTAAATTTTGTCAAAATTTATCTTGACATCTAACCATGATCAGAGTACCATAAAAACAACTTTTTTGGATTTAACTCTTTAATCCAAAAAAGCGCACGTCATGTAAGGAGAGACGAGAGGAGAGACACTATGTACAATTTTGCACTCGCGTTTGTGATCTGCGGCGTCGTGTATTTCATCGGCGAAGCAGTCTCAAACCTGACGAAGGCCTGGATCCCATCGGTTTTCGTCACCGCCGCCGTACTTCTGGTAGGCTTCTGGACTGTTATTCCCACCACCGTTGTAAGCGACTCCATGCTGATTCCCTTTGGCAGCACCATCGGCATTTACCTGCTCATCACCCACATGGGCACGGTCATCTCCATCAAGCAGCTGGTATCCCAGTGGAAGACCATCGTTGTGTGCCTGGCCGGCCTTGCCGGTATGTGCGCGCTGTGCCTGGTCGTTCTGCCCGGCGTGATCGGCCGTGACCTGGTGGTTGCCGGTCTGCCCCCGCTGACTGGCGGCATCATTGCTGCCACCACCATGATGAAGGCTGCGGAGGCTAATGGCCTTGCTGAAGCCGCCATCTTCGCCATCGCTATGTACTGCGTGCAGGGCTTTGCCGGTTATCCCCTCACCGCTGTCTGCCTCCAGCTGGAGGGCAAGAAGCTACTCAAGGGCTATCGCGCCGGTGAGTACAAGCTGGAGGGTGCCGTCAGCGATGTGGACGCCGTCAACGGCAAGCTCAACAACGGCACTGTTGAGGAGCACAAGAAGCTGATTCCTCCTCTGCCCGCCAACTGGAACGGCCCTGTGGTCATCCTGCTGAAGCTGGGTATCGTGGCTTGGCTCGCAACCCAGCTGGGCTCTATCGTGATCCCCGTCATCAACATGAAGATCAGCGGCGCTGTGTATGCGCTGATTCTGGGCGTCATCTTCACCAGCATCGGCTTCCTGGATGAAAACGCCATCAATAAGGCCAACTCCTATGGCATCATCATGTTCGCTCTGATGATGTATGTGTTCGACGGTTTGAATGGCTGCACCCCCGAGATGCTCAGCAGCATCATCGGCCCCATGATCCTCTTGATCGTGGTGGGCGTTGCCGGCATGGTCATTCTGTGCTTCATCGCGTCCAAGATCCTGAAGGTCTCCTTCCTGATGGCCACCGCCACGGCCTTGACCGCGCTTTACGGCTTCCCGCCCAATGCCATCATCACCGAGGCCACCTGCACCGCTCTGGCGCAGACCCCTGAGGAGAAGGAATTCCTGATGAGCAAGATGTTCCCGCCCATGATCGTGGGTGGCTTCACCACTGTGACCATCACCTCCGTGATAATCGCCGGCATCTTTGCCGAAATGTTCTGATCCAGTCATCCGCAAAGCTGTCCGGCTCTTTCCGCCGGACAGCTTTGTTCACAAAATCACTCTTGAACATCCTGGAAAAATCGATACAATAAAGCTACTACAGATTATATGAAGAAAGGATCTTGTGTATTATGGATATCAAAACTCTTGCGGAACAGTACAATGATTATATCATTGATCGCCGTCGGTATTATCACACCTGCCCGGAGCTCTCCGGCGAGGAGAAGAACACCCGCGCCCATCTGAAGGAAGATCTGGAGGCACTGGGCATCACCGATATTCACGAGATGGAGACCTGCTACGGCCTGACCGCCACCATTCACGGCGGCAAGCCCGGCAAGACCGTGGCGCTGCGCGCCGATATTGACGCCCTGCCTGTCAAGGAGGAGACCGGCCTGCCCTTCGCCTCCCACAACGAGGGCAAGATGCATGCCTGCGGCCATGACAATCACATGGCCATGCTGCTGGGTGCCGCCAAGATCCTTAACGAGGTGAAGGACGAGCTTTCCGGCGACGTGCGTCTGGTGTTCCAGCCTGCGGAGGAAACCGCCGTGGGCGCTCTGCAGATGATGAAGGAGCATGCGCTGGACGGTGTGGACGCCATTTACGGTGTGCATGTCTGGGGCACCTATGACGCCCCGGGTATCGCTTTCCCCGCCGGCAACCTCATGGCCTGCTGCCACGGCTTCACCATTGAAGTGGAGGGCAAGTCCGCCCACGCTTCCGCTCCTCACGAGGGTGTGGACGCTGTGATGGTGGCAAGCGCCATTCTCCAGTCCATCCAGCAGCTGGTCTCCCGGATGAACGATCCCCTCAACCCGCTGGTCATCACCGTGGGCAAGGTCACGGCCGGCAACCGCTGGAACGTGCTGGCCGGCCACGCCACCCTGGAGGGCACCGTGCGTACCTTCCTCACCGGCACGCAGGTGGAGGACGCGCTGCGTAAGGTGGCCGAGTGTACCGCTGCCGCCTTCGGTGCCAAGGCGACCCTGAGCTATCAGTACATGACGGAGCCTGTCATCAACAGCGACGAGCAGCTCAACCGCATTGCTCAGACTGTCGTTACCAAGCTTTACGGTAAGGAATCCCTCATTACCCCCGCACCCCTGATGGGCAGCGAGGACTTCTCCTGGTTCGGCAAGGACGGCATCCCCTATATCTACGGCTTTGTGGCCAGCCACAATAAGGACTGGGGCTATATGTACGGCAATCATCACGAGAAGTACGACGTGGACGAGACGATCCTCCATCGCGGCGCCGCAGTGGCCGCGCAGTTCGCCGCCGACTACCTCGCTGAGACCGCACAGCAGTAATTCAGCTGGGGAAGGAGCGGACAATGGACATCAAAGCATTGGCACAGGACGCTGCCCCTTATGTGGTGGAGCGTCGGCATTACTACCATCAGCATCCGGAGCTGACCGGGGAGGAGAAGAACACCCGGGACGCCATCCACCGGGATCTGGAGGCACTGGGGATCACCGATATCCGGGATATGGTCAATTGTTACGGTCTGGTCGCCACTATCCACGGCGGCAAGCCCGGCAAGACCGTGGGCCTGCGGGCAGACACGGACGCGCTGCCCTTCCAGGAGGAGACGGGACTGCCCTTCGCCTCCTGCGAACCGGGGAAAATGCACGCCTGCGGCCACGATACCCACATTGCCATGCTGCTGGGCGCCGCCAAGCTCCTTCAGGAGCACCGGGAGGAGCTGCGGGGCGATGTGCGGCTCATTTTCCAGCCGGCGGAGGAGCACGTCATCGGCTCTAAGGCTATGATCGCAGAGAGCGCGCTGGACGGGGTGGACGCCATCTTCGGCCAGCATGTCTGGGGCACGCTGGATATTCCCTATATCGACGTTACCGCCGGTCCCCGCATGGCCTACTCCGGCCGCTTCACGGTGGATGTGATTGGTACCTCCTCCCATGCGGCTACGCCCCATCTGGGCGCGGATGCCATCACCGGCGCTGCGGCGATCATCAATAACCTCCAGCAGTATGTCTCCCGCATGAGCAACCCCCTGGACCCCGTGGTGCTCACCATCGGAACCATCTCCGGCGGCAATCGCTACAACGCGATCGCCAATCATGTCACCATGGAGGGCGTCACTCGTGCCTACTTCCTGGATAAGCACGAGGAGGCCATGCGGCAGATCGTGGAGAACACGGCGGAGGGTCTGGGCATGAAGGCTGTGCTCAAGTATGCCCATGTGGTGCATCCCGTGATCAACGATGACGATGACCTCACAGAGATCGCCCAGAAGGCCGTGGTCAAGCTCTTCGGCGAGGAGACGCTCTGCCATATGCCCGCCATGATGGGCAGCGAGGACTTCGCCAACTACGCTGCGGAAATTCCCGCCGTGTTCGGCTTCATCGGCTGCCGGGACGAGGCCAACGGCATGATCTACAACAACCACCACGAAAAGTTTACGGTCAACGAGTCCCTGCTTCCCAAGGGGACTGCGCTTATGGCGCAGTTTGCCGTGGATTATCTGGCCGACAACGCGTAACAAAGGGCAAACAGCAGGAGGGAGGGACCCTTTCCGAATGGACCCGCTCCCCGCCAAAAAGACGGCGAAAGAATATAAATTACGGCCAGCAGCCGAAGCGCTGCTGGCCGTTTTTTATGCACCACGGCGGGGCGAAAAGACTCTTTCGACACGATAAGAGGGGAGGCTGTCGATAAAGAGGTAGATTCTCCGCAACGGAAAGGAAGGGTGTGCGCGGGAAACCCAAGAAGGGATACACCGTCGGCTCAAGCCAAACAGCGAATCCTGCGTATCCAGCGTGAACGCATCCTTCGTGACGTTTTGCAGTCCGATGCGCTCCATTTCCGCCTTGAGCATATCGCCGGTGGCAAGCTCCGCGTCGGAGCCTGCTGTCCGGTAGCCAAGGGTTTCGTTGCTGCGGATGTCCTCCAGCTTCAGCGCCAGCTCGTAGGCGTAATCCACGTCTACCGTGTCGAGGTAGGCTTGTGTGGGGTCAGCCACGGGCTGTGCGGCGTCCGCGGCGGGCTGCTTGCCGCAGGCAGTCGCGGATACCAGCAGGAATCCTGCCAGCAGTGCACTCACGATTCTCTTTTTCATGTTTTTACTCTCCTTTGCAGTCATAGACCGGCGGAAGAACGAAAAAAAGCCACAGACGCACCTGCGCCCGTGGCTTGAAACATCCAAACAGAGAGAATTACCCTTTTCCGCATAGACCGGGGAGCACCGTGCATGCAGTCCATTTTATCACTCTTATTGATTAACAAAAGGCGCACACCTCTTCCAAAGCAGTTTGGGAGGGGTTAGCCTTTTTCCTTATTCCCCTGGTTTCGTATATACTCGGTAATAAGTTCGTGGCTGCGTTCACTCACAGTGCAAACAAAATACGAACGACTCCAGAGATAGGGTTTCCAATAGAACGGAGCAAGGTATTCGGCGAATTCTTTTCTGAGTAGTCTTGCCGTTACCGTCTTGTAGGAACAGACCAAGGAGGACAAAGTCATTTGAGGCGGTGCCTCGAAGAGGATATGGATGTGGTCCTTATCGGTGTTTATCTCATTCACGTAGCACTGGAAGTTCTCCTCAAAGATACGATACGTCAGTTCTGTGAGCCGGTCCTTAAAGGCTCCGTCTATGACCGGATGCCTGTATTTTGTTACTACAACCAAATGATATTTCAAGTCATAACAACTGTGCCTATTTGTTCGATAGCTCATGTTTACGCCCTCCGCATGTCACTTTACAACCAATTCTTATTATGGTAGAATAATACCATAGCCAAAGGCATTTAGCAACAGGGGGTGAAAGCGTATGGCAAAGATAGTTTCAAGCTATTGCACGAAGGTCATTGACGAAAACAGAATCTTCAAAGATACCATTCGGGTTTATCGCGATGCGCTTTCTCTTCTTATCCGCATCGTAGAGTCTGAATGGGATACCGGTCTTGGAGAGTTCTATGCGAAGTCCACGCTCAAAGCACAGAGGACAGTTGAATTGCTTGTTCATGCAAGCCGTACGAGTGTTGCCAAGTATCCTGAATTCGACAAACAGTTCTATAAGTACCCCAGTTACCTGCGGCGGTCCACGATTTCCGAGGCGCTTGGCGCCGTATCTTCGTACCGTGCTGCTGTTTCTCATTGGGAGAGTGCAGGCAGAAAAGGGAAAGAACCTAAACTCCAGACCTCTCGTTCAGCTATGCCGACTTTCTACAAAGACAACATGTACGAAGACAACGGTGATGGGACGGCCCTGTTGAAACTCTACCACAAGAACGATTGGGTATGGGTCAAAGTTCTGCTTAGAAAGCAGGATACAGACTACATCCGGGAGCATTGGGGGGAGGTTAGCGGGTCAGCGCCTAAACTCGTGAAGCGGAACCGCCGTTATGCCTTATGCTTTGCCTTTGAAGAAACGGTTGCTTACGGCACGAAACCACTCACAGACCAGACCATTCTTGCTGTTGACCTTGGCATTAACACCGACGCTGTGTGCAGCGTTATGCGTCCAGACGGAACTGTCCTCGCACGGAAGTTCATCGACTTCCCGAGTGAAAAAGACCGGCTGAATACGCAATTGGGCCGCGCACGCAGAGGTCAGCGGGAGAATGGTCATCGAGGCGGCAACCGCCACATGAAGAAGGCTGTTCGCATCAACGAGGACTTGTCCAAGAAAATCGCTCCGGCAATCGTTCGGTATGCTGTTTCTGTCGGAGCCGACATCATTGTTATGGAACATCTTGACTTCATCGGGCAAAAACCCAAGCACAAAAGCAGCGGCTCCACATGTGGAGAAATCGCGACATTCAGAAAATCGTCATGCATCAGGCCCGCCGCAATGGAATTCATGTGCGTTTCGTCAACGCACGAAACACCAGCAGGTTGGCTTTCGATGGTTCTGGCGAAGTAGCCCGGAATAGTACCAACATGGCGCTGTGCCGGTTCCAAAACGGAAAGCAGTATAACTGTGACCTGAATGCGAGTTATAACATCGGCGCACGCTACTTTATCCGAGAATACTTAAAACCCATCCCGGAAACGGAATGGTCTCTAATTATGGCAAAAGTTCCAGAATTAGAGCGAAGAACAAATTGCCCATTATCCACCCTCTTTAGCCTCTACGCGGTGTTGAACTGTCAATCAGTTTCAGCTTCTGAGTTTTGGCCCCATGGTGGAAATGAGTCTAGGGCCTAAACCCCCGGAAGCACCATCCATAGCGTTCACGCTTGGGTGGTGAGGTTCACTCGTTTACAAGTTGTGTGCGCCAGAACGTAATAAGCAACTTAAAAACTTGAGCTCTTCCGCTCGATCAATAAGGCAACAAAGTTGCCAACCCGCACCCGCGGTGCGGTCCCCGGCTCTTCGACGGGTTTTCGGCATTTGACCCGGCCGTCCGTGTAGCCTCGATCCCTCGTCGGAGGGATGGTCAAGACGTGCATATGCACAGGCGTTCTGAAAAAGAACAGGGCAACTTTAACACACTGAAAAAAAGATGCCAAGATTTTTTTGCAGTTCCCGGTCGATGTGCCGTTGCCGCACGGGACAGGCATACATACGCCGCATTTGCCCATAATGTGTCTTTCAGAATTGGGTTTTGCACTTGTATTAAACGGCAGGATGTGGTATAAACTAAAGTGTCACTTTGGATTTGCATAAATAGTTGCGGCGAAGGAGGGAGCTTCATGTATTACGAGAGATCAATTGCGCCGGTTATTCAAAAAATCAACGAGACTTTTCCGGTGCTGATCGTCACGGGCCCTCAACAGGTTGGCAAAACCACATTGCTGACTCATCTGGCGGGAAGGGAACGAAAAATCGTATCTCTGGATAATCCCACAATCCGTGCGTTTGCGAAGAGTGATCCGGAATTGTTCCTACAACGATATGCACCGCCGGTCCTGATTGATGAGGTGCAGTATGCGCCGGAACTGTTCGATTACATCAAAGTCTATGTGGATCGCGAGAAACAGTGTGGGGATTTCTGGCTGACCGGTTCACAGACCTTCCGCATGATGAAGCGGGTAACGGAATCTCTCGCCGGCCGTGCCGGCATTGTACGGATGGAGGGGCTGTCCAACAGTGAGATCAACGGCAACCACTTTCCTGCGTTCACAGTAGATATCCCTGCATTGATGGATCGGATGACTGCCGCTCCGCAAATGTCGATCTCTGAGATATTCACCCGCATCTATAAGGGCTCCATGCCCCGCCTCTATGAAAATGAGCAGGTGGATCGAGCGCAATACTACGAGTCCTATCTGGAGACATACATTAGCAGAGATATCAAGGATCTTTCACAGGTCGGAGACGAAACGACATTTTTGAATTTCATGGCGGTTGTAGCGGCACGGACAGCCACCAATGTGAACTACGAAGCGCTTGCGTCCGAGGTCGGCGTATCTGCGCCAACCGCAAAGCAGTGGCTTTCGATTTTGGTATCCTCGGGTATCGTGGCATTGATCCAGCCCTATTCCAACAATGCCTTGAAGCGGGTGATCAAGGCCCCGAGAATGTATTTTCTGGACACGGGACTTTGCGCACACCTCACCAGATGGACCAGCGCGGAGACATTGGAGCGGGGTGCCATGGACGGCGCGTTCTTTGAGACATGGGTTGTATCCGAGATTTATAAGAGTTACCTCAATCAGGGGAAATCTCAGCCTCCGCTATACTTCTACCGTGACAGCAACAAAAAAGAGATCGACCTTATCATCTATCAGGACGGCGTTGTTTCGCCGATAGAGATCAAAAAGAATTCCGCGCCAAAGGATGCCACGAAGAACTTCAGCGTGCTGAATCCCATCGAAAAAGAGCCCGATGCGGACAGTATTTCAGCTGGAGCCGCGCATCTGAAAACAAAAATTGGGATCGGCGCGGTCATCTGCATGCCGCCAGATCTGATTCCGGTTGACCAGAAGAATTGGTATGTCCCAGCCTGGCTGATTTGAGCAAATGCATATCTAATTCTACAAAGAGCACTGCCGCAATTTTGCGGCAGCGTTTTTTTATCCGAAGGTCCGTTCTGCATGACCATCTGCCTTATGTCCAATCGCCACCTGCCTGCGCTGCAATTCCTGACGGGTGGGTTAATCTGCAGCCCTCGGCGGATTTGACCGACCCTGTTTTCCGCATCTGGAGGCCCCTTGCATAAAGGCTACAAAAACGTTGAAATTTTTGCTTAGTAATTTGGTAACGAATTACCACGCTAAAGCGTTGACAAATTAAATCGTCCCTGTTATGATAAATGCCATCAAAAGGGCGGCACCAACGTCCCAAAACCAACAGAAACGAGGGCAAGAATATGAAAAAGGCAATGGCAATTTTGTTGGCGGCTGTTCTGGCACTGGCCTGCACCGCCTGTGGTGGCAGCAAGAACGGAGAGACAAAGGATCGTCTGGCACAGATCAAGGAAAAGGGCTACATCGAACTGTGCACCGAGCCTTATTTCGCTCCCTTTGAATACGTAGACCCCTCCAAGAGCGGGGAGGACCAGTATCAGGGCATGGACATTGAGGTGGCCAAGTACATCGCCGACAAGATCGGCGTGGACCTGAAGATCACCGCTCTGGATTTCACCGCCGTGCTGGCCGGTGTGGCGGACGGCAAGTATGACTTCGCCATCTCTGCCATCGCCTATGCCCCCTCCAGGGCGGAGGCCATGCGGCTCAGCGATGTGTACTACTCCTCCAATATCGACTATGGCTTCATCGTCCGGACAGAGGACGCCGGCAAGTACAATGACCTGGATTCCCTGAAGGACGCCGTGGTCATCACCCAGAGCGGCTCCGTTCAGGAAGCGCTGTATAACCAGTATATCAACGGTGCCTGCAAGGAATTCAAACTGGTGGCCAACATGACTGACGGCTATCTGGCCGTGGCTGAGGGCAAGGCCGATGTGTGCATCTGCTCCACTGCCTCCGCCCAACTGTACGCCGATGCCAACGGCGGCATGTCCATCCCCGACTACCGCTTTGAGGTGGACCCCAACATGAACGGCACCTGCGTGGCCATGCCCATGGATGACACGGAGTCCCTGGCCGAGGTGGTCAACCAGTGCATTGCGGAGCTGAAAGAAAACGGCCAGACGGACGTCTGGTACAGTGAATATGAAGAGCAGGCCGCAGCTCTGGGCATCGAATAAGCGGTAAAATCGGTTTTAGGAGCGGAATCCCATGGAAAAGGTCGTCAAGGTTTGGTTGAAATATTATCCGGTGTACCTCTCGGGCTTGTGGGGCACCCTTTGGATCTCGGCAGTCACCGTGTTCCTGGGGGCCCTGCTGGGCATGGTAGTGGCCCTCATGCGGATGAGCCGCCTGAAGATCCTCCGGACCGTCTTCAATGTATATGTGGAGATCCTCCGGGGCACCCCCATTCTTCTCCAGCTGTACTTCTTCTGGATCGGCCTGCCCAAGCTAGTGCCCTTTGAACTGACGGACACCCAGTGCATCGTGGCGGCTCTGGTGGTAAACGCCTCCGCCTTCATCTCCGAGATCATCCGAGCCGGCATCGGCGCGGTGGACAAGGGCCAGTGGGAGGCCGCCCGGAGCATCGGCCTCTCCGAGACCCATGTGATGACCCGCATCATCCTGCCGCAAGCGGTAAAGAACATTCTCCCGGCCCTGTGCAACGAATTTATCTCCACCGTGAAGGGCACCTCTCTGGCTTCTGTGTTCTTTGTGGGGGAGCTGATGACCAGCTTCAAGACCGTCCAGAGCGCCACCTTTCTGGCGCTCCAGTCCCTGACCATCGTGGGCATCATCTATTTTCTGTTGAACTTCATTCTCTCCCGGCTCCTGCGGGTCATTGAAAGGAGGCTGACCGTCAGTGACTGACGTGATTCTGGAAACCCGGAACCTGAAAAAGAGCTTCGGCAAGCTGGAGGTGCTGAAGGGCATCTCCACGGGAATCCGCCGGGGCGAGGTGGTGTCCATCATCGGCCCCTCCGGCGGCGGCAAATCCACGTTTCTCCGTTGCCTGAACCTGCTGGAAATGCCGGACGGCGGTCAGGTCCTCTTCAAGGGACAGGACATCACCGACAAGAAGCTGAACATCTCCCAATACCGCCAGAGCATCGGCATGGTGTTCCAGCATTTCAACGTGTTCCCCAACCTGACGGTGCTGGAAAATGTGACACTGGCCCCGGTTCTGGAAAAGAAGATCCCCAAGGATCAGGCGAAAGAGGAGGCCATGGCCCTGCTGCGCCGGGTGGGTCTGGGGGACAAGGCCGATGAGTATCCCCGGAAGCTCTCCGGCGGCCAGAAGCAGCGGCTGGCCATCGTCCGGGCCATGGCCATGAAGCCGGAGGTCATGCTCTTTGACGAGCCAACCTCCGCCCTGGACCCGGAAATGGTCAAGGAAGTCCTGAACGTCATCCGGGAGCTGACCCGCAGCGGCATGACCATCCTCATCGTCACCCATGAGATGGGCTTCGCCCGGGAGATATCCGATCGGGTGCTCTTCATCTGTGACGGCGTTATCAAGGAAGAGGGCACCCCAGAGCAGATCTTCACCTGCCCCCACGAGCCCAGCACCATTAAATTCCTGAGCATGGTACTGTAAAGGAGATTGATACAATGATCCAGACCATCAAAGATCTGGTTTCCACCAAGGCGGATACCGCCGTAGCCCTGGCCAAGGAGATCTGGGGCTACGCCGAGCTTTCCTACGAGGAAACCAAGTCCGCTGCCGCCCTCATCGCCGCCCTGAAGCAGGAGGGCTTCACCATTGAGGAGGGGATCGCTGACATCCCCACCGCCTTTACCGCCACCTATCAATGCGGCGGCGGCAAGCCGGTGGTGGGCTTTCTGGCGGAGTATGACGCCCTGTCCGGCCTGAGCCAGAAGGCGGGCTGCCCGGTACAGGAGCCCGTCCGGGAGGGGGGCGCCGGGCACGGCTGCGGCCACAATCTGCTGGGTGCGGGGTGCTATGCCGCCGCCGTGGCCCTGAAGGACTACCTGGTCAAGGAGAAGAAGGACGGCACCGTGATCTTCTTCGGCTGTCCTGCCGAGGAGGGGGCCGGTTCCAAGCAGTTCATCGCCCGGGCCGGCTATTTTGACAACGTGGACTTCGCCTACACCTGGCACCCGGAAACCGTCAACGAGGTCGGTTCCCGGGGCAGTGTGGCCATTATGGGTGCCAACTTCACCTTTGACGGCATCGCCGCCCATGCCGGCGGAGAGCCCCACCTGGGCCGCAGTGCCCTGGACGCCGTGGAGCTGATGAACGTGGGCTGCAACTACCTGCGGGAGCACATGATCGATGCCGCCCGCATCCACTATGCCTATTCCGATCCCGGCGGCACCGCGCCCAACGTGGTCCAGAGCCATGCCGTCATCAAATACGAGGTCCGGGCACCCAAGGTCAGTCAGGTTCAGGAGCTGTTCACCCGGGTGGTGGATGTGGCCAGGGGCGCAGCGTTGATGACCGGTACCAAGATGAAGTATGAGATCACCATGGCCTTCTCCGATTATGTTCCCAACCGCACTCTGGGGGCCGTGGTGGATCAGTGCATGCGGGAGCTGGGTGCTCCGGAGTGGACTGAGCCGGACTACCGGCTGGCGGCGGAGTTCCTCCGCACCTATCCCCGCACCACCATGGTGGGTATCCGGGAAAAGCTGGGCTACTACTTTGAACCGGAGGAGCTGGACGCCGCTCTGGAAAAGCCTCTGGACCGAGTTATCCATCCCTTCAACTCCAAGGAGACCGCCTACAGCTCCGGCTCCACCGACGTGGGCGACGTGGGCTACGCCACCCCCACCGTTATGTTCCATGTGGCCACCGCCTGCCTTGGCAACGTGGGCCACTCCTGGCAGAATACCGCCTTCGCCTGCTCCGACATCGGCATGAAGGGTATGCTGCGGGCGGCGGAGATCATGACCTTGGCCGCCATCCGCACCATGGACCAGCCGGCGGTCATTGCAAAAGCCCGAGAGGAATTAAAGCAGAAGAACGGCGGCAGCTACCACTGCCCGCTGCCGGACTATGTGACGCCTCCCATCGGCCGCTATTGAGCTTCACAGCCTTCAGCCGCCCGTGCCGGTCTGTCAAAGAACCGCTGCTTTCAAATACATCCGGCCCATCCGCCGCCTGGAACGCATCTGACTACAAAAGCAAAAGGCCCGCTCCTTCGAGCAGGCCTTTTCATTTTTATAGTTCCAGCAGAAACCGGGCGGCGCTTTCCATGGCCGCCGCCGCTTTTTTGATGGGGAACATCTGAAATACGTGCCACATTCCCTCGCTGACCTCCAGCCGGCAGGGCACATGGGCCGCCCGCAGCGCCGCAGCCAGGGACGCGGAATCGGAATAGAGGATCTCATGGTCTCCCACCTGGATCAGGGTAGGTGGAAAGCTCCCCAGGTCCCCCAGCAGGGGCGACAAATCCGGGTCATGGAGATCCCTGTCCCCGGCGTATGCCCTCCGGACGGCCTCGATGTACTCCGGTGTCAGCATGGGGTCGCTCTCCACCCGCTCACGGTAGGATGCCCCGGACATGGTCATATCCGTCCAGGGGGACATCAGCAGCAGGGCCCGGGGCATCCGGCGCCCAGCGGCCTTCAAGCAGCGGCACAGCACCAGGGCCAGGTTGCCCCCGGCGGAATCTCCCGCCACCGTCACGTTTTCCGCCCCGTATCCCTGATACATCAGATAGTCCCAGGCCCGCATGGCATCCTCCACTGCCGCCGGGTAGGGATGCTCCGGCGCCAGCCGGTACTCAAAGCTCAGCACATCGTAGCCGGTGACGTGGGCCAGCTTGGAGGACAGCACCCGGGAATAACCCAGGTTGCCGCTGGTATAGCCGCCGCCGTGGCAGTAGAGGATCACCCGGTGATCCCCATGGGGCGCTTTCAGCCGGGTCCAGGCAGCAGGCATGGCCCCGATGGAAAGCTCTTCATACTCCATCCCCGCCATAGGGGCGGTAAGGCGGCCCAGAATTTCCTGGTTCCGGCGCTGATGCTCCAGCTCCTCCGGGGTCATGGCCTCCGGGGAACCGGCGCTGTGCAGGGCTTTCAGCGCCCGCATCAGCGGGTCCATCCGGGGTTTTTCGGCATCCGTTTTCCGTTTTCTGCCTAATTGCAGCTTTTCCATAGGTCCTCCGCTCTTTCGTGTTAATTGCAGAATACCATAAATCACGAAAAATGGGAAGTGGAAAATGGGCCATCTCTTGTCACGCTTTTCCCCATGTGCTACAATGATCTGTAACTATTTTCGGGGAGGTGACGCGGATGGCAAAACCGGACAGTCAGTGGTACCGGCTGGACAATGCCGGTATTCTCTATTCCGCCCTGCAAAGGGAGGAATATTCCGCCATCTACCGCTTCTCCGCCCTGATGACAGAGCCGGTGCGGCCCGCCGCCCTGCAAAACGCCATTGACCGGGTGCTGCCCCGGTTCCCCAGCTTTTCCGTCCGCATCCGCCGGGGTCTATTCTGGTACTATCTGGAGCCAAACACCGCCCCGGGCCCCTTTCTGAAGGCCGACGTGGCCAATCCCTGCCAGCCGGTGCGCTTCCGGGAGGACAACGGCTGGCTGGTGCGGTTTTACTACTACCGGAACCGCATCTCTCTGGAGGTGTTCCACGCCCTGTCCGACGGGGCCGGGGCCCTGATCTTTTTCCGGACGCTGCTGGCGGAGTATCTGCGGCAGACCGGCATAAGCGTTCCAGCCGGAAACGGCGTGCTGGACCTGGAGGAACCGCCCCGGAAGGAGGAGTTGGAGGACGCTTACGCCCGCTATGCCGGGCGGCACGCCCTAGGTCTGCGGCGGATGCCTAAGGCCTATGCCAACACCGGCACCCCGGAGCCTTTTTACACCTTCCATGTCACCATGGGCTTCGTGCCCCTGGGGAAGCTTCGGGAGACCGCACGGAGGTATGACGCCTCCATCACAGAGTTCCTCTCTGCCGCGCTGATCCACGTGCTGCTGGAAAAGCAGCACCGGGAGCATCCCCACAAGGAACGCCCGGTGGCCCTGGCGGTACCCATCAATCTGCGGAGCTGGTTCCCCTCGGAAACGGTGCGGAACTTCATTACCACCGTCCGTCCCAGCATCGATCCTGCCCTGGGGGATTACACTTTTCCGGAAATCGTCTCCCAGGTGCGGCACTATATGAAGCTCCACATCCACCGCCAGGAGCTGCAGGCCGCCTTTACCGGCAATGTCCGCTTCACGAAGAATTTCTTTCTCCGGGCGGTGCCAGTGTTTCTGAAAAATCCGGTAATGGCCCTCAACTACTATCTCCTGGGGGTGCGGCCCTACTCCTGCACCTATACCAATCCCGGCGCCTTCACCGTGCCGCCGGAGATGGCTCCCCATATTCAGGGCATGGAGGTGGTGCTGGGCCAGGCCACCGTGCCCCGGTGCCACTGTGCCTCCATCAGCTATGGAGACATCATGGAAATCACCTTTGCCGGCACCCAGGCCGAAACGGACACGGAGCGGGACTTTTTCCGCTTTCTGGTCCGGGAGGGCATTCCGGTGCGGATCGAGAGCAACCGATAAGAGGAGCATTTTATGTCTTACTGTGTCAACTGCGGCGTGGAACTGGACCCCAGCGCTAAGACCTGTCCCCTGTGCGGGACGCCTGCCTGGCATCCGGAACTGGATGCACCGCCCTATTTCCCTGCCAACTCCGCCGCCGTACAGCCCGCCTCCAGGCGAGAGGCCGCCATTCTGCTGACGGCCATGCTGGTGTCCGTGTCCCTGTGCTGCGGGCTTTTGAACCTGTTCCTGCCCACGGACCGTCCCTGGTCCCTGTACGTCATCGGGGCGGCGGTGATGCTGTGGGTCTGGTTCACCCTGCCTATGGTGCTGCGGCGGCTGCCGGTCTTTTTCCGGCTCACCGCCGATGTGGCGGCCATTGGCATCTATATCTGGCTCATCTCCATCGACCTGAGCGGCAGCCGCTGGTTCCGGGGGCTGGCCCTGCCCATGATCGGCTGGGCTGGGGTGCTGGTCTTTCTTTTGAGCTTTCTGCTCCGGGGCGGGCGGCGCTCCACACTCTCCGCCATTGCCCTGATCATCGGGGCGGCTGGGCTTCTGGCGGTGGGCATTGAATTCTGCATCGACCGGTATTTCCGTGGTGTGTGGCAGCCAGGGTGGTCCCTGATCGTGCTGACGGTCTGCGTGGGACTCATCATCCCCCTGCGGATCGTCCGGCGGGTGCCCTCTCTCCGGGAGGAGGCCCGCCGCCGCTTCAACCTGTAATTTTAAGGAGGCTTTCTTTATGAACATCTCTCAGATCGTCAATAACCCCCACCAAATCTAACGATTTGGAGGGGGCTTGCGAGAAATCGTAAGCCCTGATTGACTACCCTAAGTGTTTCGAGCACTACGTTACTCAAGAATGTAAGAATAGGCACCGGCGGGCGTGAATCCGAACCTGCCGCACTGCGGTGTGTGATTAAAAGCTCTGAGGGTAAGGAGCGGTGTTGCACACGAAAACCTTGAGATAACATTGGGTACGGATACCTGACGGCCGAAAGGCCGCGTGGCTTTTTCGTTAGCCACAATCAAAGAAGAAGGAGGAAGGCATCATGCCAAACAAAGTGTATGTCATCAACAAGCACGGACGTCCGCTGATGCCCTGCTCCCCGGCAAAAGCCCGTCATCTGTTAGATGACGGGAAAGCCAAAGTGAAGAAGAGGACGCCCTTTACCATCCAGCTGCTTTTTGGCAGCACCGGCTATACGCAGGAGGTCATCCTCGGCGTGGATGCCGGCAGCAAAACCATCGGACTTTCGGCTTCTGCCGAAACGAAAGAACTGTTCTCCGCAGAGGTAAAGCCTCGCAACGACGTGGTGGACTTACTGTCCACCCGTCGAGAGTCTCGTAGAGCGAGAAGAAACCGCAAGACCCGTTATCGCAAGCCGCGCTTCGATAACCGAGTCCGCAGCAAGCATAAAGGCTGGCTCGCACCTTCTGAGGAAGTAAAAATCCAAGAGCATATCACTGCCATCAAGATGGTTTGCCGCATCCTGCCCGTGAGCAAAGTGGTCATAGAGACCG
>ERZ1673745.177-NODE-177-length-81135-cov-37.148619_pt1 | contig 81135 bp, 102 predicted proteins | sample MGYA00580206_ERZ1673745 | MGnify/ENA primary metagenome ERZ1673745 (study PRJEB41218, sample SAMN15661753) | gut metagenome | host: Homo sapiens | place: Canada: London | collected 2015-08-20/2019-03-30 | study: EMG produced TPA metagenomics assembly of... | reverse complement strand
AGAGCAACTGACTCTTAATCAGTGGGTCCAGGGTTCGAATCCCTGAGGGTGTACAGTAGATAAGACTTACATGTTTTCCGAAGTGTAACTGAAATTGGAACCTTTTTCCGATGGAAGAAAAGAACAAAACATGCTGAGTCTTAGTTTTTTAATATACGGACATTGCAACAAGTTCGGAATAGAAAAGAAAATATTTTCCACTTTTTACTCTGGATAACATGCTACCAAATAAAGTTTTAGAAGAAAAGGCCATATTTATATCGTTCTGTATAGAGCAATATGCGAAGGCAAAAAACAAGAAAGCCGAGGATGTAGCGACACTATTTGAACAATATGGAATTTCAGAGCACTTCTGCGAATTTTATGAAATTCTTCACACTTACGGTCATCAGTGGCTGATTGAAGAAATTGACGAAATGATAAACAAAAGAAAGTAATGAGCAAGGTATATCATGGTAGCATAGAAGAAGTAAGGAGGCCGGAGATACGCCACCCCAATCGTTCGCTTGACTATGGAAATGGATTCTATGTTACGACCTCCTATGAACAGGCTAAAAGATTGGTAGAGCGAAGGATGAAAGATAATGGAGTATCTATAGGCTATGTAAACGTCTATGAGTTGGACGACGAGGCAATCAAGTGCATGAAATTACTCATTTTTGAAAAGACCACAGAAGAATGGGTGGAATTTGTTATGAAGAACCGTACCCAAAGAGGTTTTACCCACGACTATGACATTGTGTATGGTCCAGTGGCCGATGATAGCGTTTATACCCAATTCACACTCTATGAAGGAGGTATCATCAGCATGCCGACCCTTATTCAGGAACTGAAAACCTACAAATTGGTAGACCAATATCTTTTTCATACGGAGAAGTCGCTGCTTGCCATTCGGTTTGTTGAATCAAAAGAAATTAAGCTATGAGTACAAAAATAACGCAAGGTAATCTCTATCTGTTGTTACCTATCAAAGTAGGACGGCTTGCTTCTTGGCTTTCTGAGGATAGAGGTATTAGCATTACTGATGCCATTAACTGCATCTATCATTCAAAACTTTATAAAAAACTCTCCACTGAAAACACCAAATATTGGCATTTAGGTCCTGTTGACTTGTATAATGAGCTAAAAACGGAAATGTAGATACAGAATGTTTTTCTTGTGCAGGCTTTTTAGGGGATTTGCTTTTTCGTTTGAAGCGGGTGTAGAAACGAGCAACGTAACAATATGCACCGCACTGTGTAAAATGTTTCTTTTTAGGCACGGATTACACCGAAAATAATTTTATGGAACAGCGAGATTATTGGAGTTTACATAAGGATAGGTTATAGAGTTTAGATATCTTCATCCAAATAAGACATATGATACCCTTGAACGTTTCTTCAAATTCCTATAATATTCTACTTTTTGTACAATTTTAGAAAGGAAGAATATCATTGTTCATTATGATAGAAAGCTATTATCGATTACGCATCGCTTTCATTAGACGAGAGATAGTGGAATTAGATATTTTTTTCGTGATACTTGCGCATATATTCCTCAATAATAATGTTTTGAGCTGCAGAAGAGAAGTTGTTCCTATGAAAATCATCCACTTCCGAATGACATTTGATACACAAGCATTCAAGGTTAACTTCTCGATTGTCGGTTTTTACTCCGTTCTTGTGGTGAGTCTGCATAAAGTAGTGGTCGAAACCATCTTCTACATGGGTACCACAACGTTCGCAAGTAAAATTCTGCTTTGTGCGATAAGCAAGGGATATTTCCTCCCAATTCTTGACATAACCAAAAATATCGACATCATATTCGGTGGCTTCTTCCACATCACCCGCTTCTTTAAGAATTTCCACAAAGTCGGTAGAATCGTTCACACGTTCTGCTTCTTCCTTCATCAGCATACGTTTACAATAGCCACACAGTTCCATTCCCTCGACTTCCACTTCCTTGTGAGCGTTACGGGAATAAACTTTTATGGGCTCCGCATTGGCAAAGCGGTAGGCATCACGGCCAAAATTTTCAATGGCAGTACATTTGCAGACATGAAACTTAGGGTTCTTCTTCATGCCTTGGTATTCAAAATAGAAAGCGGTTTTATACATAAAGCCACGGCGTTTCACGCCATCATCATCAATATAGAAGATGCCGCTGTCTTCAAAAAGAATACGTTCACCTATGTCTTCAGGTAACACATCAACTGTACCTACCGAACGCCATGTACCAGCTTTTCCTATTTGTATCCCCATATCAGTAAGGCATTTCTTTAAATTAGGAAAATCGCAAATAGGGTCAGAATCGAAGGGCAAATCTTCTTCTGTGTCTATCTTAAAATCAAAACTCATTTGGTGTTTTCTTTTACAAAATTTTCAAGAATTTCATCACCGGAAGTGACTATTCGAAACTCCACACGACGTGAGTAAGCACGGTCAATCGGTTTTCCAGAACGAATGATAAAATCTCCTTCTGAATCAAGAGCTTTTCCATAAGAAAGTCCATTGGCTGTAAACCAATACTCAAGTAATTGTTTTTGTTTTTTTAAATATGTTTTAAATTGAGGCATCGTGCGGAAATACTTAACGACAGCTAATGCTCTTTCTTGGGATAGCATAGCATTGGCAATATAGGGGTCTGAGTGTTTGCTTGGCATGGGAACATCATCGGTATGTCCCTCAATACGGATTTCTTGGATATTAGAGCGTAAACTGTCATTTAATAGAATATTAAAATAACGAGGCAGAAACTCATCAAGAATTTCTTTGAAACGTGGTGTTAATTCAGATGAACCTGTGGAAAAAAGGACTGTTGGTTCTTTAAACTTCATAGTAAGGTCTTTGCCAATAGTCATTTGCCATTTAAGAGTGTCGCCTTCAAACTCTTTAATAAGTTTGTTGTGCAACTCATTCTTTGTTTCCACATAATCCGTTAGAACTGATTGATTTTTCTGCACACGGCTGATGTAGGCGATTGCGACAAAAAGAAAAATAATCATCAATCCAGTCATAAGGTCTGAAACTGACATCCACACATTTGTCTTAGCCATAATTATCTACGTTTATCAATTTGTTCTACCATCTTAGTTATACAATTATCAAGCTCGGCAAGAGTTGCGCTTAGGCGGCCATAGAATTGACGGTCAAGTGAGGTAAGTTGCGAGTTGAGCGTCTGTGAACCTTTCGTAATAATACCAACCCCTTCCTCCATCTTATCTTTCGTTCCCTTCCAAAACTGTTCACCATAATCACGTATTTTATTAAGTTCCTCAAGTTTAGCAATGAGAAGTTGTACGCCATCCACAAAATTACGTTGTTTACGCACCCATTCATTAAGAGATTGAGTAGATTTATTGAATAATTCCATATTGGATTTGGAAAGATTAGCTGTTTCATGCAATTCTTTGGTAACCTCAATAAACCTCTCATCCTCTATGATGACTTGATTAAGCGCATCAACAAGCTGATGTAATTTTCCCCCTTCGCTAACTAAAGTAGTTGTATCATTTTTAACACGAGTAAGCGAAGATGAAGTAGCCTCAAAGTTGTTCGACATCTCCCTGTACTGTTGAGTAAGAGAAGCAATCATCTCTTTGTTTTCCTGCTGCCACTGATTGAGTCTTTCTACAGATTTGTTGAGCTGGTCAAAGTTCTCTTGAATAAGTTTGTTGATGAGTGTATTCATCTGTTTTTGAAATTCTTCGGTAACTTTCTTCATTACTTCGACAAGTGCTTCTGTATTACTTTTTTTAAGTAATTCTGTAAATTCATTGAATTTATTTTCTAATAAATTATTCGTTTTAGCCATGTAATCCTCAATTTCGATAACCTCACCATGTATAATTTCCTTTAGCTTCCCGACCTTTTCGTTAATTTCCTCTTCTGTTCCACTTATCCCAGAAATAACATCGAGAATTTCGCCAAGATGATGTGTGTATTCGCTAACCTCTTGTGTGTTTTTTGCAACAGAATTAATAGAAGTGGTCTGTTGAGTTGTAATTTCTTTAAGGCTACCAAACGAAACAAGAATAGAAGAGTTTACTTCCTTTATATCTGCAAGAGTGTTTTCTTGACTACGTTGCAACACCACTAAGGAATCAATGGCGGAAGTTATTGTTTTTTGAGTTTCAGACATTTTAGACATTACATCGCCAACTGTTCGGTAAAAAGCTTTGCGGTCAGCTTCTTGCTCTGCTAATTGCTGTTGAATGGAACGTATAGTTTCTATATTTGCATCACTCATTGCCTTTACAGACTGTGTAATTTCACCTGCGGCTTGATTAATATCAGAAATGCCTCCGTCTTTCTCATCCTGCTTCTTGTTAATGAAAATTGAGAGTATCATAGACCCTATCATCCCGGCCAAAGATGTAAAAAAGGCTGTTTTCAAACCGTCAAGTAAGCCAGGAATGGAATTATCAAGGTCGGTGGTGTCAAAAGCCATCAAGCCTTTAGTAATTCCCACAAATGTACCCAATACACCAAGTGTGGAAACCAATGAAGGGAAATAATCCACTATACGGTGATTAGCCATTAATTTATCACTATTTTTGTATCTAAATACATAAATAAAGCAAAATGCAAAAGCAACAGCAATAACGCTTAAGCAAATCCAAGTATCGGTTGAAAAAAATGAATTCATAGCGTGATATTATTTATGTCTAAATTTTAGACTATTAAGAATACCTTCATTCAATTGTACTGCAATTAAGTCTTTATGTTTATGAATTAAACGCTTGTCAGCAGAGATAGAATCATTTGTCAGTTGCTGTACTTGTGAATTTACAGAAATTATTAAATGAGCAATATGGGACAATTGCCCATTGTTACCATTTTTCTTCTTAAATGTGTTTAATAATCTCATTGTTATTTTCGATTTATATTATTTAGAGCCTATTTAAATTTTATTTAATATCATTCTTATAGAAGCTAATTTAGCCATTTCTTCTGCCGAATCAAATGTATATTTATGGTTTCGGCAGAGCCTTCTGTAATACTCAAGCCAAGCGAAAATTCTCTTCACAATTTATCTGTTTCCTATTGATTTAAAGCCGTTTGCCTTATTTTACTTATAATACTTCTAGTATATATCTGAAAGTTTTTTATCTTCTCTGCCATTTCTCTACGATAATCGGCATCTGTCAATACCAAATTGAGGTTACAACACAACTCTTTCAGGTATCTTATAAATAAGCAGGCGGCTTTATCATCATACATTACAATGCAAAGTTATATAAAATAAAGATTTTTCGATAAATAAAACGCTGAAAATCTTGTTTATTGTCATACTTTGGTTATGTGAAAACTGTCGTATGTTTAGTAATTTTAGTTGTACCCAAATAAATACATCTAAATATCAACAAGATAAGATGGTTCATCCGTTTTTTGGTAATCGTTGGACAGATTCGATAAACATTTACGGCTTTATAGCAAATCAAGTATTTTCTTATTGGCTTTATCCACAACAGTAGTATCTAACGATGCAAGATAAATCTGCGTAGTATTCTCAGAATCATGTCCTATATCCTCGCTGATAACAGAGATAGGAACGTCACGGCTTTTGGTGATATTTGTCCATGAGTGTCGATCAGCATACATCATTAGGGAGATTGGTAAATCCAGCTGCTTCTCGATTTTTTTTCAACTAATGGTTCACATGGTGGAGTTCGTTAGCATATTGCTTTCGATAATTCTCGCCACGTTTTGTAATAATAGGCAAGAGGTATTCCGTTTCGTTTATCGGATATTTGTCAAGAATCTCTTGCATATACTTTCCCCATTTGATGAAAAGTTGTTGTTCTATCTTATGTCTGCGATAAGAAAGAGTACCATTCTGCAAGTCTTTCTTTCTCAGATAAATCATGTCGATGAATGACATTCTCCTTGTGTAGAAATAGAATAGGAATATATCACGGGCATAATCAAGGTTGGGCTTTAATGATAACTCTAGCTTATTTTATGGCTATTGTTATGTTTATTCTTTCCGCCTGTGGTATTGCGTGAAGAAAACGCCCTATTCAGCTATGTATTTCTGTTTAAATACCTTTTGGAAAGCAAACATATATATTACAGATGCCCCCCCATTTCTTTTTCGATGGATGTATTTTTCTCTTTGTATTGCATAAAAATACGCACTACACTGCGTAAAATATAACAGCATGTATAAAATAACAGTATATCAGATAATTAAGAGGATGATAGAATACACTTAATGATTTTTTTAGGCACGGAATTACGCGGATTTCACGGAAAAAAGAATAAAAAAATCTGTGTTTCTCGTGAAATCCGCGTAATTCCGTGCCTAAAAAAGAAACAAAAAGTAAGCGAATTTTAATTTTAACATATTCTTTTTTTGTTCGATTCGCTGAAAATTTACCTTTTCATAATCTTTTTGAAATCCTCGGCAATCTGCTGTCCCATATGGACTATCGCGCTATCGACTTTATGTACCTCTGCCGGTGTGACCGCATCTTTGTAGCGCGCCTTGCCGAGCTTGAACTTCATATCGTCCAGAGTTCCGGATATATTCAGGCCCAGTTTGAACGGAATGGGGGATTTCAGGATGGAGATGTGATAGTCGAACTTCATATCCAGCCCTTGTGTGCCGCCTACCGCCGCTCTGTAACGGTCCATTGATATTTCGAACGGATAGACGGTTACATTTCCGTCTTTGATGCCGATGTTTACGGATATGCTGTCTATCATGTTTCTTTTCTTGTTTTTGAAGAAGAATTTTTTGGAGATTTCGGCGAAAGTCTCACCGTCCATCAGGACAAGGCTGTCTCCCTTGACATGAATGGCCGACCGCATGGTGGGGATTTTGATGTTCAGGGCGGAATCCAGGGAAGCGGCGGCAGCCACATTGAAATCGACCGTTCCTTCGAATGAGCGCAGCATGGGGACAATCGTGTCCAGGGAAGGGGCGAAGTCTACCAGCTTCCCAATGTTGATGTTGTGCAGCCGGAAGTCGAAACCGGCAAATCCCTCTTCCGGAGATTTTGCCTGATAGACGAGGGTGGTGTTCATGTCGGAACCCATGCCTTTCATGCTGAGCTGTTTCAGGTAGACGGACTGGTTGCGGATGTCTACAGCTCCGCGGACATCGTTGAATGTGACTTTCTCGTAAAAGATTTTCCTGAAATCGGTCTGCAGTTCAAAATCCAGGTTCTTGGGGATGACGAACAGCTTTACTTCGGTGGAGACCGTATCGCTTTCCGCAGCCAGTGTATCCGACGGGAGCGATATCGACCGTATCAACTGGTTGCAGTCCAACTGTTCGGACGATACGTCCAATTTGGCGCGCAGAAGCTTGTGATGCCGCATGGCGCCGTACAGGTCGTGAATTGAACCGGTAGCGGTGATATCGGATTTGCCGATGCGCATGGTGGCATTGCGCAGGGTGATGACGCGGTCGTTTACCGTGACGGAAGTTTTCTGCACCTGTATGGGAAGCGCACATTCCGGGGTGCGGAACGCCATGCGGTGGAAACCGATGATGCCTTTGGGTGTCCACAGCGAATCGCGTACTTTTTCGGCTGTTATTCCGATGCCTGCTTTGTCCATTCCCAGGCGGGTGTCGCCCATGCGGCAGAACAGTGTGTCCACTTCCAGTGTAAGCCCTATCTGCGGATTGGCAGGGTTGTGCTCTCCGGGTTGCAGCTTGAGGCGGGCGGATGATTTTCCGCAAAAGAGGTCGAGCGAATCCGCCAGGGATACTCTCAACTTGTTCATCTCTATCTTGCATTCCGTTTTGGCAGGGCGCAGCGTGTCTTGGGAAGGATAGGTGCTGATTGCCGCCGTAAAGCTTTCCGTGGCTGAGTTCAGGGCAGGTGAGCGGAGCGTCATATCCTTGATTTCAACACGCCCTCCGAGCCATTCGTTGCCGGCAAAGTCCAGCGTAGCGTTGCTTGTGAACTCGAAATTCTTTTGGGTATGGCGTAGCACGAGTTTGTCCGTTCTGATTTTGCCTTGCATCTTTACCCGTCCCCAATCCTGTTTCTTGAGGGTGGACAGGCGGCAACGCAGTTTCAGGTCGGCATTCATCTTTCCATCCATGCCGATGCCTTCCTGAAGAGGGAAAATCTGCGCCAGCGTATTCAGGTCGACGGTGGAGCGGGTATGAAAGGTGATGTCCGGGTCGGTGAGCAGGTTGTCCACTTTCATATCGGCCAATATGTCGGTGTCGGCGCCTTTGAACTGGAAGATTTTCAGGTTCAGGCAAGAGGGGGTATTCCGCATGAGGTCTATCCGGGCGGAAAAGTCGGCGTTTACCTTGTCTATGCCGTAAGGCAGCCCGGCGTATCTGGCGAAAGCATCTTTTATCCTGATGTCCAGCGTGGCAAGGGGCATCTTCTGCTTGCCGTACATGCCTTTCAGTGTGCCGATGAAACTTACTTCTCCTCCTGCCGATACTTCCGCCTTTTTCAGGATGCTCTCCGGAATCATGTGCAGTACGGTTTCCAGTGAGGGGGTGTGCAGCCCGTATTGCAAATCGACGTCGAGCGCTTGGGCTGCGGTGTCGCGGCGCACGGTTCCTTTTACTCCCAATTTCGTACCGTTGATGTCAATCATGGCATCGTGCAGGAGCAGGGAGTGCCGGGCGGTATTCAGTTCAAGGTCGGTGCGCAGGTGGGTGGCGATGCGGTTTGCCAACAACTGCCCGTCTTGCCAGAAGAGAAGGTTCTTGTTGCGGAAATCTACTGCCAGCATGGAATGGCCTTTCTTCATATTGGCTTTCAGGGTAAGGTTTGTGTCCCATAGGTTGGCGAAAATGCGTGTGTCGCGGTCGTCCATGGTTACCGTGGCGTGCTGGATGGAAATTTGCCGGATGTCGAGCTCGCTGATGTTCATGGCGTCTCCGGCAGGTGAAGAGGCGGACTGTACCGTATCCGGAACGGTGATGTCCCAGTTGGCAATGCCGTCTTTGTTTTTATAGGCATAGATGTCGGCATGTTCCAGTGCCAGGCGGTGGATACTGATTTTCTGTTGCCGCAGGTAGTCTATGGGGTTGACCACCGCTACGGCCTTTTTGAATGATACCAGGGTGTCGGTCCGTTGCCACAGCGTGTCGCGGATGGCTTTGGAAACCAGGGTTCCGTCGGTCAGTTGCACTCCGAAGCGGGGGAATGTTGAGAAAAAGGTAAGCTCTACGCTTTTCATGTCCAGCTTGGCGTTCAGGTTGCGGTTGGCGGCTTCCAATACTATGGGAGTCAGCTTCTCGGAAGTGAATATGAAATTCAGAACTACGGCAATCAGTATGCCTGCAACGGCTGTGAGTGCTCCCAGTATGATACCGGACACTTTGAGTATTTTCTTGGTTTGGCTTTTCATTTTGTAATTCGTTCTGTAAATATTGGGCAAGGAGTGGCTTTCTTTCCTTAATCACATGCAAAGTTATAACTGTAATTTGATAAAGCCGTAAGCCGGTATTGTTAAAAAATGATTAAAGGAATTTATGAATGATTTTTCCGCTATAATGAATAATTGAGTTCTTTTTTTATGTTAAAGCGTGAATAAATGCTGCTTAAATTTTATATTTGTACCGTTGGTATCCGGTTATGTTGCCTTATATATAAGGTATATCGGGATGCCTTAAGTTTAATCTAATAAATTGATGTTATGAAAAAGTACATTGCAGAAATGCTGGGAACCATGGTTCTCGTTCTTATGGGCTGCGGCACGGCAGTCAGTCTGTCGTGCACATCGGCCGACCCCAATCTGGCGGCCACGGTAATAGGTACGGCGCTTGCTTTCGGATTGTCGGTGGTGGCTATGGCCTATACTATCGGTGGTGTTTCGGGTTGCCACATTAATCCGGCGATAACGCTCGGTTGCCTGCTTTCCGGCCGTATGAGCGGAAAGGATGCCGGTATGTATATGCTGTTTCAGGTAATAGGAGCTATTTTAGGTTCTGCCGTTCTTTGGGTGCTGACTTCCAATGCGGGTGTGAGCGGAACAGGCGCCAATGCCTGCCAGGAAGGAGTTTCCGTAACGGGCGCCCTGCTGGCCGAGATTGTGTTTACATTTGTGTTTGTACTGGTGGTACTGGGCACTACCGATGCCAAGAAGGGCGCCGGTAATTTTGCCGGACTTGCCATAGGTCTCTCTTTGGTACTTGTACATTTGGCCTGCATCCGTTATACCGGTACTTCGGTTAATCCGGCTCGCAGTATAGGCCCTGCGCTCTTTCAGGGTGGAGAGGCTTTGAGCCAGTTGTGGATTTTCATTGTAGGCCCGTTTATCGGTGCGGTACTGAGTGCCGGAGTATGGAAGATATTTGCCGGCGGAAAGGAATGAGCCGGTGCCTTGCCTGAACCGGGCCGGTGATATTTGAAGAGGATATTTAAAGAGGATGTTTCCCGACTGCGGCAGAACGCAGTGCTTGGGGAACATCCTCTGTTTTTTTCTTACTCTTTCGACTGATGTACGGTGAGTTGCGGGAACGGGAATCCGATACCTTCTTCATTGAATGTCTGGTAGACAATTTCGTTGATATCGTACAGTACATTCCAGTAGTCGGCGCTTTTTACCCAGACGCGTACCGTGATGTCGACGCTGCTTGCGCTCAGTGAACCTAAGACGATGAGGGGGGCGGGGGTGTCCAATATGCGGCTGTCTGCATTGATGATGCGTTGCAGCACGGCTCTTACTCTCTTCACATCCTCGCCGTACTCTACGCCGAACACCCATTCGACACGGCGCTTGTCCTGCTTGCTGTAATTGGTGACAGCATTGCCGCTGAGGCTTCCGTTGGGCACATAAATCATACGGTTGTCGAGGGTGGACAGTATGGTGTGGAAAATCTGTATTTCCTTTATCGTGCCGCTTACTCCCGGTCCGTCTATGTAGTCGCCTACTTTGAAGGGTTTGAAAATCAGTATAATCAGCCCGCCGGCAAAGTTGGAAAGATTTCCGGAAAGCGCCATACCCACAGCCACACCGGCGGATGCAAGCAGCGCCGCAAAGCTGGTGGTTTCCACACCGAGCTTGCCGATGATGGCAAAGGCAAGAATCATATTCAGCAGAATCTTTATCAGACTCTTCAGGAAGGTCTGTACGCTGGTTTCAATCTTCCGCTTTTCGAGTATTCTGGCTACCAACACGCTTATCTGCCTGATGATGAAACGTCCGATTACATAGATTAAAATGGCGATTAATATGTCCTTGCCGGCATCCATTCCAAAATCTATCAGTTTTTCCAATGCCTGTTCGAGTTTCCCACCGGCAGCGGGAGTGTTCAATAAAAGTAAATTCATTTCTTTTTCGCAATAAATAAAATAATATTATAAAATAGGTGTATATTCAGCATGCAAAGATAATCAAAATTCGGGCGGTTGTGGCGTATGAAATATATAATGCGTATTATTTCCTAAATAGAATTAAAACATTAATTTTGCCGAATATTACACTCTAACTTAAATAAATTAATAAAAAATGAACGTATGAAAAAAGTATTAACTTTATTCGGATTGCTTTTTGTGCTGTTGGGTAGTGCCCATGCACAGAAAGGAAAACAGGCGATAGGTTTTGGCCTGAGTTACGGAACGGAAATCGAAAGTATCGGGTTGGGTATCAAGTATCAGTACAATATTACCAATCCTATCCGTATAGAGCCGTCTTTCAACTATTTCTTCGAGAATGACAATGTAAGCATGCTGGATTTGAACGTGAATTTTCACTATCTGTTTCCGGTGGCCAAGAGCGTTAAGCTTTATCCGTTGTTCGGTTTGACATTGTCCAACTGGATGTTCGACATGCACGACTTTGATATTGATATGGACGAAGGCCATGTGCATATCGACGATAACGGCAATCATAACGAATGCCGGTTCGGTGTAAATCTGGGAGCGGGAGCGGAATTTGCACTGCCTCGTAACTGGGCGATGAATTTTGAGTTCAGATACCAGCTGGTAAGCGATTTCGACCAGGGGATTATCAATATAGGAGCTGCATACAGATTCTAAGGGAGCAGCGTATATTTTCGGGCACGGATTACACGGAATTCACGGAAATACAAATTACACGGAAAACACGGATTTTCTTTATTCTTCTTCCGTGAAATCCGTGTAATCCGTGCCTGAAAAAATATCATGTGCATTTTGCACGTCCTCTTATAACGCGTTAAACAAGAGGTGTTTCAGTATATCAGAAGTTTGTCCAATCGCACGGAAAAGTCATTGTTTCTCCATATCCGCTGAGGGTGTATGAAGATATGGCTTTATTCTCATTGAGCGTGTAGCTCAGATTATAACGTTCGGTTGAGTTCTCGCTCGGATCCTCCAGGTCGGTGTTTTTGATAGTCATTGCGGTGGGCAGGTTTGCACCGGCATTTCCCAGATAACCAGTTATGGCAAAGACGTTGAATACGCAATCGTCCGAAGCCAGCGCTTCCGGGAGAAGAAGCAGGGGCATGGCGTTATAGGTGTTCTTTATTGCCTGGGTATATTCATAGGTTTGGCTACAGGTGATGTTTTTGCTTTTTGCTTCTATTTTTTCCAATACCTTGTTGTTGTAGGTGTAGTTGATTTCACCTGATTCGGAGTAAGAACCTTCGTCATCTTTACCGTCGACTTTCATGCTGATTTTCTGCATCTGTCCGTCCGCATTGTAATTGAAAGTATAGGCTATATTCATTTCTTCTCTAAAGTCCGGATCCGTATCTGTATATTTTAATTTATAGGCAGTGACAAACCCTGAAGTGTTGAAAGCAAAATCGGAAGCAATCCAGCGTTCGCTTTCACGTTCGGATGAAGTGATGCTGATTAAAGAGCGGATAGGGTCTACCTTTATTGCACGCGAAGAGGCATAATTGAAAACAAGAGTGTTTCCATCTACTTCCGCTTCTTTGATGGTTCCGTCTTCATTGTAGGTTACGTCAACGCCCGACATGGAAGTGGCGCGTACACCGTCGATAACCGACGAGGGAATGCCGATTGGTGCAGGACCGTTACCTTGTGTGCCGTTTTCGTCATCGTCGTCGCAAGCTGTAAGATTCAATGCGCAAATTGAAATGCAAAAACAGTACAGCAGACTTTTGCTCAAATTTGCCAACTCAAATTTCTTTTTCATAATGTAATTCTCCTAACCCCAATTTCGAAGGTCCGTTAAAAACAGAAATAGAAAGAGATGTGAAATTGTATATGCTATTCTTTATATAAAAGAGAAAAGCTATAACATCCTTTCGTTGCAATTCTTGAATATGTAAAAATATCAGTAATGCAAAAGTAGGGTTGAATTCTTATTTAAGGAAATTAAAACAGAGATTGTTAGGTGCGAAAACCGACCGGATAATCAGGCTTTTGTGATGTATAGTCCGATAGGTTGAATGCAGGTGATTTGTCTTTATTTCTGCATATCCGGCATTAATGATATATTGTCAATATTCAGGAATTAATCTGTTTTTAAATATGATCCCCGGAAGATGGAAATACACCTGATGGGCGTGCCTTGATTTTATCCGCGAATTTTTTCCAGCCTTCGGCCGTTTTGTAGGCTTCAACGGCTTGTGCGGGTACGGAAATGCTTGTTATGGTTTCCGGAAATCCGTACCATTCGCCTTCGGAAGTGGCAGGCGGTGTGAGGGCTTCCACAATGACCTCTTTTATGCCTGTGTTGTCGAAAGCGGAAAAGTCGATGCGGGTGACACGGGCGGGAATGGTCAGTGTATGTACCTTTTGGTTGCCGGTTATCAGACCTTGGCCCAAAAAGCTTATGCTTTGAGGAATTTCAAGGCGGACAAGGTTGGGGCAGCCCACAAAGCAGTGCTCTTTGATTACGGCATCCGGATGGTTGCTTGAGGCAGGACCGTATGCGGATACTTCCGTCAGGTTGGGGCATAGGTAGAAGGCACGCGTCTCTATGGCGGAGATGCTGTTGGGAAGTTGTACGGTGGTGATGCCGCTTCCCCGGAATGCTTCCATACCGATATGTGTGACGCTTTGGGGGATTACTGCGGATTTCAGATGTTCCGTTATCATGAATGCCTGTGTCCCGATGGATGTGAGTGCAGACGGCAGTAATACTTCTTCTACTCCGGAGCATGCGAAAGCGCTTTCGGGAATCCGGGTGATTTGGGTGTGCGAGAGGTCGACCCGTTTCAGCCGGTCGCAGTAGTAGAACAAATCCGGCGCAAGCTGCTTCAAGGTGGACGGGAATACGATTTCCTGTACGCCGGAGTTGAAGAAGGCCATTTCGCCGATAGAGGTCAGTCCCTCGTTCATCACGACTCTGGTGATTTGCCTGTTCTGCATGAAGGCTTCCGGTGCAATGGCTGTTACGTGTGGGGGAAGCGTGATTTCGCTGTATCCTTTATATGCTCCTGTCAATACGCCTTCCTGCACGTAGACGGGGACAATGCTTACGGTGAAGTTTGCCTGACGGTCTTCTATGCCGATAGTCAGTTCCAGCCGCTCTGCCGGAACATCGGAAGAAAAGCCGCTGACCTGTTCCGGGGTTACAGTAAGGGGGGATTCTTGTCCGGTACTGTAGATGCCGGTCAGCAGAAGGCCTTCCAAATCCAGCTCTTCTCCCAAAGTATATACTATTTTATGAGGCGGCTGTACAATGGACAGTCTGGTAAGTGTTGCTTTGTCTTCCGGCTGCTCTTCTCTGGGGGCGAGGGCGGAAGTCAGGCGGATTTCAAGCTGTATGTCTTTTCCGGCATCTATCGTTTTTCCGACGGACCATATACGGTAGTTATCCGGACCGCCGCCTTCCTGTACGACAAACGTCAGGAAGCGCTGCGATTGTCCGGAGAACCATGTTTCGCCGGGCAGCGTGAACAGGGCGATGCCCTGCGCGTTGGCGGTTGCGCCGGCAGTAGGCGGTGTGAGGTTATCTTGCTCGAATGCCTTGTAGTCTTTTTCGTCATACATTTTTACGGGAACGCCGGGCATCACTTTTCCGTTTTCGTCATAAACGGTTACGCTTACACGGCTTTCTTTTCCTGTGTGCTGCTCCTTTTCGCATGCTACCGTCAGGAAGACCGCACATACTAAAAAAATAATCTTATTCTTCATATTCTTACACATTTTTAATCGTTGTTCCGGTTGCAAAGATAGTGAATACGGCTCTTCCGGGAGTTACGATTTGAATGTGTAAATCTAACGGTCGTGTTTTTATGCTGTTGTTTTACAGGTGATTATAAAATGAGATTTTGCTTTTTTCTAACACGGCTCTGACATCTATCCGAAAAGGGATAAGAACAGGTCGGTATGGGGCGTTCCGGCAGTTTTGATGCGCGACTTCAACCGGGATTTCCGGGCATAGATGTTTGCCACGCTCTCTTTCGTGAACAGACTGATTACTTGCGGGGAGAATCCGGTGAAGATGTAGCAGAGCAGGCGGATGTCATTTTCTTTCATTGCCGGAAAGTCCTGCCGGAGTTTCTGCATGACGTTGTCATGGCAGGTATCTGCCATTTGTTCGAGCTCCCGGAGCATTTCACTGTTTTCCGAGAAGTCGGTGATTATCCGTTTTACTTCCTGAAACATGGCTGCCTGTTGCGATGGGGTATTCTCGCGCTCGTAATAGGTCTTTCCGAGTTTGTCGAGGATGTCGAAGCGGGAAGCAACCAGACTCTTCAGCCGCTTTTCCGTGTCTTGCCGTCCTTCCAGTTGCCGGGTGAGCGTCCGGTATTCGGCACGGGCCTCTTCCGCCAGCAGCAGGTAACGGTCGGTGCGTTCGCGCTGGATGCGCAGGCGCTGGCGGATGATATAAACGGCTATTCCGGCGAGGATGAATATGGCGCAGATAACGGTGGTTTCCCAGAAGATGCGGTTCTTCATCCGGTATTCGGCAAAGGCGGATTGTTCCTGGAAATATTCTTTCTCCGTTATGCCGGCGGAGACCTGCATGGTGGAACGGGTGAGGGAGTCTGTGAGGTAGATATAGCGGTGTATGTGGTCGGTCGCTTTCCGGAAGTTTCCGGAGAGGGCCTCTATCCGGTAGGCTGTGTATTGCAGTTCGGCCCGGTCGAGCACGTCATTGTCTTGCGCCTCTGCCAGTTGCAGGTAGTGGCGCGCGCTGTCCGTATGGTGTTTGAGGAGCTGGACGTCCACCATAGTGTGTGCGCTGTAGCGGGATGCCTTGCGTGCCGACTGTTCGATGCGTTGCAGCAGGTCCTGGGGAATTTGTTTTCTGCCCGATTTTACATAGAGGGAAGCAAGGTTGCTGAGGGCTGCTCCGGCAAGACGTTCGTCTGCCTGCTCGTCTGCAAGGTCGAGGGCGGCGGAATATAGTCTGATGGCACGCTCCAGGTCTTTCTGGCGGTAGGATGAGGCTGCCATATCAAGCGTAGCTTCCGTTTCCTTACGAAGACTGTCGGATACCTGAAAATTCTCTCTGGCCTGCTTGAAGTAGTGGTAGGCGCGGACGTAGTTCATCTGTCCGTAGTATATACTGCCGATGCGTTCGTAGAGAAGCCCTTTATTGTAAGGGTCTTGCCGGCTTTGCAGCTGCTCTTCGATTTGCAGGAAGATACGCAAAGCCCCGGATTTATCGCCGGCATCGGTCAGCAGGCTGTCCGCGAGGTCAAGGCTGGGGAGCGGTTTGCGTTCATGGCATCCCGCCAGCGATAGGAGCATACATATAATAGGTATGATAAGGCGTTTCATGCCGTGAATGTAGTGATAAAAGATGTTTTGCACAAGTGAAAGGCGGGAAATGAGGAGCTTTGTGTGAATTTCCTGCATTTCTTTTTTTAGGCTTCGCGGAACTTCCTATCTTTGCACTTCTAAATGTAGATAAAACCGTAACACTTTGGAATGGCTATATAGTTTGTTTGTCGAACACTCCGCTTTGCAGGCGGTGGTGGTGCTCTCGCTGATTTCCGCTATCGGATTAGGGTTGGGGAAAGTGCATATTTGTGGTATTTCCCTCGGCGTGACGTTTGTTTTCTTTGCCGGTATCCTTGCCGGACATTTCGGACTGTCCATCGACCCGCAGATGCTGAACTACGCGGAAAGTTTCGGACTGATAATTTTTGTGTATGCACTGGGGCTGCAAGTGGGGCCGGGCTTTTTCAGCTCCTTCCGCAAGGGCGGGGTGCAGTTGAATATGCTGGCGCTGGGAGTGGTGCTCATCGGTACGCTGATGACCGTATTGGGCAGTTATACCCTGGATATTTCACTGCCGGACATGGTGGGTATCCTTTGTGGCGCTACCACCAATACGCCGGCGCTGGGTGCGGCACAGCAGACATTGAAGCAAATGGGGCTGGAAGCCAGTACGCCGGCTTTGGGATGTGCCGTGGCATATCCGCTGGGGGTAGTGGGCGTTATTCTTGCCGTGCTGATAATACGCAAGGCATTGGCGCGTAAGGAAGATTTGGAGTTGAAAGAGAAGGACGATGCGAACAAAACTTACATTGCGGCGTTTCAAGTACACAATCCGGCCATCTTCGATAAAAGCATCAAGGAGATAGGCGGCTTGAATTATCCGAAGTTCGTTATCTCCCGTCTGTGGCGGGACGGCAACGTAAGCATTCCCACTTCCGAGAAGATAATCAGGGAAGGAGACCGCTTGCTGGTGGTGACTTCGGAGAAGTATGCTCCGGCACTGACCGTACTGTTCGGCGAACAGGAACATACCGACTGGAACAAAGAGGATATAGACTGGAATGCTATAGACAGCCAGCTCATCTCGCAGCGTATCGTGGTGACGCGTCCCGAACTGAACGGAAAGAAACTGGGCTCGCTGCACCTGCGCAATCATTACGGCATCAACATCAGCCGTGTGTACCGTAGCGGCGTGCAGTTGCTTGCCACCGCGGAACTGACCTTGCAGTTGGGCGACCGTCTGACAGTGGTAGGTGAGGCTGCCGCCATCCAGAATGTGGAAAAAGTGTTGGGAAATGCCATCAAGAGTCTGAAAGAACCGAATCTGGTAGCAGTGTTTATCGGTATCATCCTGGGGCTGGCTTTGGGTGCGATTCCCATTTCCCTGCCGGGCATCAGTGCTCCGGTGAAGCTGGGACTTGCCGGCGGACCGATTATTGTAGGTATTCTGATCGGTACGTTCGGGCCGAGAATGCACATGATAACCTATACCACACGAAGCGCCAACCTGATGCTCCGTGCATTGGGACTGTCGCTCTACCTGGCTTGTCTGGGACTAGATGCCGGAGCGCATTTCTTCGATACGGTGTTCCGCCCGGAAGGCCTGCTGTGGATTGCCGCAGGGTTCGTGCTGACCGTTGTGCCGGTGCTGATAGTGGGAGTGGTTGCCTTTAAATGGATGAAGGTGGACTTCGGCTCCATGGCAGGTATGCTGTGCGGAAGCATGGCCAACCCGATGGCGCTGAACTATGCCAACGACACCATTCCGGGCGATAATCCATCGGTGGCTTATGCAACGGTGTATCCGATGTGTATGTTCCTGCGGGTAATCATAGCGCAGGTGCTGCTGATGTTCCTGTTGAATTGAGAGCTGAGAATTGAAAATTGAGAAATGACAGAGAGGGCTTAATTGCTGATAATTGAATATATATCATAAATCTAAAATCATAAATCGTATCATGGGAACTATTACTCCGGAAAGTATAGTCAACGACTTACGCTATTTGCAACTGTTGTCGCGCAGTTTTCCTACCATCGCCGATGCCAGTACGGAAATCATCAACCTGGAAGCTATTCTGAATCTGCCTAAAGGTACGGAACATTTCCTGACGGATATTCATGGAGAGTACGAGGCTTTTCAGCATGTGTTGAAGAATGCTTCGGGTGCGGTAAAGCGGAAGGTGAATGAAATCTTCGGGCATACGCTGCGCGAAAGCGAGAAGAAGGAAATCTGTACGCTGATTTATTATCCGGAAGAGAAGTTGCAGTTGATAAAGGAACAGGAAACGGACCTGGACGACTGGTATCTCATCACCCTGAACCAACTGGTGAAAGTCTGCCAGAACGTATCTTCCAAATACACACGCTCGAAAGTGCGTAAAGCCTTGCCGGCGGAGTTCTCCTATATCATTCAGGAGTTGCTGCACGAGTCCAGCGTAGAGCCTAACAAGCATGCGTATATCAATGTCATTATCAGTACGATTATCTCGACCAAGCGTGCGGATGACTTTATCATTGCCATGTGCAAGCTTATCCAACGGCTTACAATCGACTCGCTGCACATCGTGGGCGATATTTACGACCGTGGTCCGGGTGCGCATATCATCATGGATACGCTTTGCGACTACCATAATTTCGACATTCAGTGGGGCAACCATGACATACTGTGGATGGGCGCCGCATCGGGCAATGACGCCTGCATAGCGAACGTTATCCGTATGTCCATGCGCTATGCCAACCTGGCAACGTTGGAGGACGGCTACGGCATCAATCTGCTGCCGCTGGCTACCTTTGCGATGGATACCTATGCGGATGATCCTTGCACTATCTTTGCTCCGAAGATGAACTTTGCCGATGCCAATTACAACGAAAAGACACTGCGGCTGATTACGCAGATGCACAAGGCGATTACGATAATCCAGTTCAAACTGGAAGCGGAGATTATAAACCGGCGTCCGGAGTTTGACATGGACAACCGGAAACTGCTGCACAAGATTGACTTTGAACGGGGCGTATTTGTGTACGAAGGCAAAGAATACGAACTGCGCGATGCCAATTTCCCGACTATTGACCCTGCCGACCCGTATCGCCTGACGGATGAAGAAAGGGAGCTGGTTGAAAAGATTCATGCTTCGTTCATGAACAGCGAGAAACTGAAGAAGCATATGCGTTGCCTGTTTACGTACGGCGGCATGTATCTGGTGTGCAACAGCAACCTGCTTTATCACGCATCCGTGCCCCTGAATGAGGACGGAAGTTTCAAGCATGTACGTATCGGCAAGAAAGAGTACTGGGGACATAAACTGCTGCAAAAGACCGACCAGCTTATCCGTACCGCCTACTTTGACGAAGATGGTTCGGAGGAGAAGAATTTTGCGTTGGATTATATGTGGTATATGTGGTGCGGCCCGGATGCGCCCTCTTTCGACAAGGATAAGATGGCTACTTTCGAGCGTTACTTCATAGCCGACAAGGCATTGCATAAAGAGAATAAAGGTTATTACTACACGCTTCGCAACCGTGCGGATATTTGCGACAATATCCTGGCGGAGTTCGGGGTGGAGCCGGGACCTCATTCGCATATCATCAACGGACATGTGCCGGTGAAGACGATTAAAGGCGAGCGCCCCATAAAGGCTGATGGAAAGTTACTGGTGATTGACGGTGGTTTCTCCAAAGCCTATCAGCCCGAAACGGGTATTGCGGGCTATACGCTGGTATATCACTCGCACGGCATGCAGTTGGTGCAGCATGACCCGTTCCAGAGCCGTCAGAAAGCGATTGAAGAGGGACAGGATATCAAGTCCACAACTTTCGTCATCGAATTCAACTCGCAGCGTATGATGGTGAAGGATACCGATAAGGGCAAGCAGCTCGTGACGCAGATTCAGGATTTGAAGAAGTTGCTGGTGGCATATAGAACGGGATTTATCAAAGAAAAGGAGATTTTCTGATATGGCTGTATGTTCCGGTGCTTGCATTGCCTGGCTTTTCAGGCACGGATTAGTATTTGAATAATACCACACCGCCTTCTACAATGGCTCCCTTGTCGAAGTTGGCATTTCTGTTGTAGTATCTGTCCCAACCGTAACCGCCCGTAACGAATACTCCTAATTTTGCCGTCAGACGGTATTCGAGGTTGATACGGGTTTGGAGAGAATAGAGGCGGGCAGGGAAGCCATAGTCTTTATTCTTGAAGGTTTCTACGTGCTGGTATCCCAAATCGCCGCTGATGAACAGTTGCTTGCAGACGGGCAATTCCAGTCCGGCGCGGTAGAAAAGCGCACCGGAGAACTTATCGCTGAAGTCGAGGAAATGCGTACCGCCACCGAGGATGGTATAGAACAGTTTGTTCTTGAAGCGGGCTGCAAGGTTCAGTTTCGTGGTGTTGCCGCCGAAAAACATCATCTGTACTTTGGTGTCCGGGTTGGCATTGACCAGTCCCAGTTGGAAACCGTCCAGCTTCTCCTTGTAGTAGTTTACCAAACCTATCTGAAGGCCTTTGGCACGGACGGCTACATTCAGGGGAGAGAGCTGCACGCCGGCAGACGTACCGCCTGTAATATTGCCCAGACCGGAAATCTGGAGCCCTTTCATATCATCGCCCACCACATTCAGCAGGCCGGATATGGTGACACCGGAAAAATTACCGCCCGATATATTGGCGAGTCCTGAAAGCTGTACGCTGGCAGTCTTTTCGCCTGTAATGTTCAGCAAGCCGCCTACAATCATTCCGTTGCTGTTATCGCCCGTGATATTGGCAAGGCCGGAGAAGACCATTCCCCGTGCGTGATTACCCGTGATGCCCACAAGGCCGGAAACGGACAGACCGCTGAGGTTATTGCCGTTGATATTGGTGATGCCCGCTACCTGTACGCCCCGCATACTTCCACCCACCATATTGGATATACCGGAGATTTGAACTCCGTTCATGTCTCTGCCCGTAACAGCTCCCAAAACATTTACTCCCAAGCCGTTCAAACGGTTCATCGCCGAGAAGATACCGAGATTGAAGAATGTGCTTCCGACCGTATCTGTACGCTGTGTGGAAAGATTCTTCCAAAGGGAAAGGTTGATACCGGTTTTTTCTTTATGGGCAGACTGTTGCCTGCCTGTCCGGGCATAGCCTGTCCCTGCCAATAGCAGGGACAGACAGATCAGTGGAAATATACGTTTCATAATTCTTTATAATGTTTCATCGGGCCAGGGCGCCAGTCGGTTGGTGGCACGTAATACAGGACGCTGCGCATCCACCGACCGCAGATAGTTGCTCAGTTTCTTTGATAGTTTCTTTACAAGTTTGGGGTTCTCGGCGGCTACGTCATGCTTTTCGCTGATGTCGGCAGGGATATTGAACAATTCGTGCTTGCCGCTGTCGAAGTAGTACACCAGTTTCCATTCTCCGGAACGGATGGAGCAGGTGGCGCCTATACCCGGACCGGAAGGGCCCCAACTGTGCGGGTAATGCCAGTAGATGTCACGGGCGGGCATCCTACCTTTGCCCGTAAGCAGGGGCAGGAAGCTGATGCCGTCGCGTTTCTGTACCGTATTGTAGTGCTCCACACCGGCTATTTCGAGAATGGTGGGGAAGAAATCTTCTATCATCAGATAATGGTCGCATTTGGTTTCTGCCGCTACCACGCCGGGCCAGCGTACAATCATCGGTTCGCGCACTCCGCCTTCGTAAGCGGAACCTTTTCCGCTGTTGAGCGGATAGTTCTGCCTGTGCAGCTCTCCTGCACGGGTGTGTGCAGCCAGTCCGCCATTATCGGACATGAAGAGCAGTACAGTGTTGTCGGTGAGGTTGTTTTTGTCCAGATAGTCCATCAGGTCGCCGAGGCTTTTGTCCATGCCTTCAATCAGGGTGGCATACGCTGCTTCTACCGGGGGAAGTCCTTTGTCCAGATATTTTTGGTAGAAACGCATGTCGGGCTGGATAGGCGTATGGATGGCATAATGGGCCATGTAGAGGAAGAAAGGCTTGTCCGTTGTCCGGGCGTTGTCCAAAGCTTTCTCGGCTTCTATGGTAAGGGCTTCGGAGAGGAATATGTCTTTGCCGTGATATTTTTCCAGTCCGGGTACGGCAGCCAGCGGGCTTTTTCCGCCGGGTTTGTTTCCGAAGTTCTGCATGCCGTAGTAGCTGGCGGGAGAGCCTGCCGCATGGCCGGCTATGTTCACGTCGAAGCCCATTTTCAGCGGATCGGCTCCGGGCGTGTCATTAGCTCCGAAGTGGGCTTTGCCGCAATGGATGGTGTGGTAACCGTTGTCCTTGAGCACTTGTGCCAGCGAGGTGACTTGCGTGGTGCGTTCCACACCCGGTTCCTGACAGATACCGTTGACATTCCATTCGGGGTATATCATAACGGAGTCCGGCTGTTCGTGGGTGGTATTCTTGCGTAATGTCCAGCTTGTCACCCGGTGACGCGCAGCGTTCATACCCGTAAAAAGGCTGACACGCGTAGGCGAACTGATGCTACAGGCATAGGCTTGCGTGAACATCTTGCCCTGCTTTGCCAGTCGTTCCATATTGGGTGTATGGTACGTGTCGTTGTAGCGGGTGCGTTGTGTCCAGAAAGGCAGGGATGTGTCCTGCCAACCCATATCATCCACCAAGAATAAAATAATGTTCGGACGCTTGTCCGTAACAGGAGCCGTTTCATTTGACGGCCTTGTGTGTACTTCTCCTGCCATTCCACATAACGGAAGCAGCGCAGCAGATAATAACAATTCGTTTTTCATCGGGAAAAGAGAGGTTAGTGGTTAGTGGTTAGTGATTAGTGGTTAGTGATTAGTGGTTAGGGATTAACATTAAAAATAGCGGTAAATAATTAGCGCAATATACTGCACAGCCTACTAATCGCTAATCACTAACCGCTAATTACTATTTCATCATCCTTTTGCTTCTTGATACAGGAAGCGTTTGATGGATTTTTTGGGTGTCTTTTCAAATTCTTCGGGATATATCTTCATTTTGGAAATCTGGCTGTAAGCAGGCAGTTCTGCATTCAGAGCCACACGATTCTCTTCCATGACACGTTCTATATCGTCGTTGTTGAGGCCGTGGGCAAAGGCATCGTCAAAGTCGGGATATACCAGTCCCACGAGCTTTTCGTTCTGTTGTACGATGATGCTTTCAGCTACGTACGGCAGGTTGTTCAGCTTGTCTTCTATTTCTTCGGGGTAGATGTTCTGCCCGTTTGGACCGAGGAGCATATTCTTGCTGCGTCCTTTGATGGTGACATTGCCTTCGGCATCCATCAGGGCAAGGTCACCGGTGTGCAGCCAACCGTCTTTGTCCACAACTTCGGCGGTAGCCTCTTCATTCTTGTAGTAGCCCAGCATGACGTTGGGACCGCGGCAGACAATCTCGCCGGGGATATTCTCCGGATCGGGAGAAAGAATCTTCACTTCCATGCGCGGAGCGGCTTTTCCGCAGGAACCGGGTTTGAAGCGCGTCCAGTCTTCGTAACAGATGATAGGACCGCATTCTGTCATACCGTAACCCACGGTATAGGGGAAGTCTATCATGCGCAGGAACTGTTCTACTTCCTGATTGAATGCCGCACCGCCGACAATGACTGTGGCAAAATTGCCGCCGAATGCCTGTACCATTTGCTCGCGTACGGTGGCTTTTATCTTGTCGTTAATGATAGGTACTTTCAGCAACAGTTTCATGGTAGGCGTTTCCAGCTTGGGCAATACGCTCTTCTTGATAATCTTCTCGATAATGAGCGGTACGGCTACGATGAGGTTCGGCTTTATGTCGGCGAATGCTTGGAAGATAATCTTCGGACTTGGCATACGGGTGAGATAGTAGATGTGGCAACCTACGGAGAACTCGTACAGGAATTCGAATGCCAATCCGTACATATGAGCCATCGGCAACATGCATACCAGTTTATCGCCCGCTTTCAGCGGCAGTACTTCGAAAGCGAATCGGGTGTTGGACCACAAGCTGCGATAGGGGAGCATTACGCCTTTCGAGTAACTGGTAGTACCGGAAGTATAGTTAATGACCGCCAGCTCTTCGGGTTGGTCTTTGTGATAGTCGATGTGTTCCTTACGGAAGTTCTTGGGAAATTTCTTGCCGAATATCTCGTTGAGATGATCGCGGGCGTAAGTAACCCGTTCGTTGCGCGAGACCAGCAAGGTGAAGTCCGTCATCATGAAGATACCTTCGAGCAACGGCATGGCGCTTTCGTTGAGATTTTCCCACACCTGGTCGCCTACAAAAAGAAGCTTGGCCTCGGAGTGGTTGACGATGTTATGCACATTGTCCGCCTTGAATTCGTGAAGAATGGGCACGATGACCGCACCATACGTCAGGGTAGCGAGGAAAGTGACTCCCCAATGCGAACTGTTACGTCCGCAGACGGCGATTTTATCGCCTTTTCTGATGCCGCTCGCTTCAAAAATGATATGCAGTTTTTCTATTTTGCGGGCTACATCCTTGTATTGCAGGGTGGCTCCCTTATAATCGGTCAGGGCATCCAGGTCCCAGTTTTCCTTTATACTATTCTCTATATAGGCGATAAAACTTTGTTCCATTATATATTGCACATTTAGTTGAAAATTGTGCAAATATAAGGGTTTATGTAGAGAATGCAAACTTTTAGGGGGAAAAAGCATTTTATGCAAATTCCCCCTTTGAGCCTATTTATTGTTATCCAGATACCAGCGGTACATCCGCTCTACACCTTCTTCGATGTCTATTTTATGATGCCAGCCCAATGCGTGCAGCTTACTCGGGTCGGTAAGTTTGCGCATGGTCCCATCGGGTTTGGAAGTGTCGAAGGTCAGCTTTCCGCGATAACCCACAACGTTGACAATCAGTTCGGCAAGCCGGCGGATAGTGATTTCCTTACCTGTGCCGATGTTGATGTGGCAGTTGCGGATGTCCTTGTCTCCGGGTTGGCAGGTGTCTTTGAAGTCTACGTGCTCCATGACGAATACGCTGGCATCCGCCATTTCCTCGCTCCAGAGGAATTCGCGCAACGGAGTTCCCGTACCCCAAAGCCGGACTTCTTTTTCGCTGATGCCGTATTTGGAAAGTATGTTCAGTATCTCTCTGTTGCTGTTGCTGCCATTGATTCCTTCTACCGGACGCAGGTTCATGTCACGGCGTACGGCATCCCAGTCGCCTTGTTGCAGGCAGTGGGCCAGGTGTATCTTGCGAATCATGGCAGGAAGTACGTGGCTGCGTTCCAGGTCGAAGTTGTCGTTGGGACCGTAGAGGTTGGTGGGCATGACGGCAATGTAGTTCGTGCCGTATTGGAGGTTGAAGCTCTCGCACATTTTCAATCCGGCAATTTTGGCAATGGCGTACGGTTCGTTGGTGTACTCCAGGGGTGAGGTGAGGAGTACGTCTTCTTTCATCGGCTGTTCGGCATCACGCGGATAGATACAGGTGCTGCCCAGAAAGAGCAGTTTCTTGACATTGTGGCGGAAACTTTCGCCTATGACATTCTGCTGTATCTGGAGATTCTTGTAAATGAAATCGGCACGGTAGATGCTGTTTGCCATGATACCGCCCACGAAAGCAGCGGCAAGGAATACGTATTCCGGCTGTTCCTCATCGAAGAAACGGCGGACGGCAACACCGTCCAGCAGGTCGAGTTCTTTGTGGGTTCTGCCCACGAGATTGGTATAGCCTTTCTCTTGCAGGTTTTTCCAGATAGCGGAGCCTACCAGTCCGCGATGCCCTGCAATGTATATTTTTGCGTTCTTGTGTAACATTGTTATAAAATGAATTGGTTTCAGACAGAAGAACAAAAGAACATATCCGGTTTATACTCTTTTTTATTTTCTCATATATATATATGTTCTTTTGTTCTTCTGTCTGAAAAATTAAATTATCTGTTTCACTCTTCTTTGCTTCTCAAATGCAGTTTCCGTACAAACTTCATGTCATGTTCCGCCATGATGCGTACCAACTCCTCAAAGCTTGTCTGCTGCGGATTCCAGCCCAGTAACGTTTTGGCTTTGGTAGGGTCTCCCAGCAACTGTTCCACTTCGGAAGGACGGAAATATTTGGGATCCACCTCTACCAGTACCTTACCGGTTTGGCTGTCGATGCCCTTCTCGTTCACGCCTTCGCCTTCCCAGCGCAGTTCTATGCCGGTTTCCTTAAAGGCAAGTGTGGCAAATTCGCGTACGGTGTGCATCTCTCCGGTGGCAATCACGAAGTCTTCCGGCGTATCGTGTTGCAGGATAAGCCACATACATTCCACATAGTCTTTGGCATATCCCCAGTCGCGGCGTGCATCCAGATTGCCCAAATACAGTTTGTCCTGGAATCCCTGTGCAATGCGGGCGGCAGCCAGCGTAATCTTGCGGGTAACGAAGGTTTCGCCGCGGCGCTCGCTTTCGTGGTTGAAGAGAATGCCGTTTACGGCGAACATTCCGTAGCTTTCGCGGTAGTTCTTTGTAATCCAGAAACCGTATTGCTTGGCTACGCCGTAGGGACTGCGCGGGTAGAAAGGGGTAGTCTCCTTCTGCGGCACTTCCTGCACCTTGCCGAACAGTTCCGAGGTAGATGCCTGATATATCCTGGTTTTCTTTTCCAGACCGAGAATGCGTACAGCTTCGAGCATGCGCAGCGTACCTATAGCATCTGTTTCGGCGGTATATTCGGGTACATCGAACGAGACCTTTACGTGGCTCTGTGCAGCAAGGTTGTATATCTCGTCCGGCTGCACCTGCTGGATAATGCGTATCAGCGAACTGCTGTCCGTCATATCTCCATAATGCAGGTTGATAGTTCGCTTCTGCTTCATGTCGCGCACCCACTCATCGAAATACAAGTGCTCGATGCGTCCGGTATTGAACGAAGATGAGCGGCGCAATATGCCGTGTACTTCATATCCTTTTTGCAACAGGAATTCTGCGAGGAACGAACCGTCCTGTCCGGTTATTCCGGAGATTAGAGCTTTTTTCATTGTTTCTGGTATTATACTTTTTTTGATTGTTGCATATTTCGTCCTGCAAAAATCGTAATTTATTGTGAGACAACAAAGCCAATGCGGTAAATGATTTTGAGATTATTTTTGCTTTATACCGAGAGTAGCGTCCGGATGATTGCTGGAAAGCAGATATGACATCGTTTTTCTGTGTCAATCCTTTATGAAAGAAATGAATTAATTTCAAATTTGATACGAACAAACAGACGTTATTTTTTGTTTTAATAACAAAGATAAATTATACAAGTATATGGAGAATTTAAATAAAACAGACATTGGACTGATAGGGCTGGCCGTGATGGGCGAGAATCTTGCATTGAATATGGCGGACAAGGGCTGGCGGGTTTCGGTTTATAACCGTACGGTTCCGGGGATTGAAGAAGGTGTGGTGGAACGTTTTATAAACGGACGCGCACAGGGTAAAAGTATTGAAGGATATACGGATATAGCTCGTTTTGTGGAGTCTGTAGCCGTTCCGCGCAAGATAATGATAATGGTTCGTGCCGGTAGTGCGGTAGACGAACTGATGGAGCAGCTTTTCCCATTGCTCTCTCCGGGAGATATATTGATAGACGGCGGCAATTCCAACTATGAAGACACCAATCGCCGTGTGGCATTGGCCGAAGCGAGAGGCTTCCGTTTTGTGGGAGCAGGTGTTTCCGGCGGTGAAGAGGGTGCATTGAATGGAGCTTCTATCATGCCGGGCGGTTCGGTAAGCGCCTGGGAAGAAGTGAAGCCTGTTTTGCAGAGTATTGCTGCCAAAGCATCCGACGGCACGCCTTGCTGCCAGTGGGTGGGACCGGCCGGTTCGGGACATTTTGTCAAGATGATTCATAATGGCATCGAATATGGCGATATGCAGCTTATTTCCGAAGCCTATTGGGTGATGAAGAACCTGCTGAAGCTGGATAACGGAGAAATGTCTTCGGTCTTTTCGCAATGGAATGAGGGCAAATTGCGTAGCTATCTTATTGAAATTACTGCTAATATCTTGCAGCATAAAGATAAGTCGGGCGGTTATCTGATAGATAAAATACTGGATACAGCCGGACAAAAAGGTACAGGCAAATGGTCGGTAATCAATGCTATGGAGCTTGGTATGCCGTTGGGGCTGATTGCCACTGCTGTTTTTGAACGCAGCTTGTCGGCTCAGAAAGAACTGCGGAAGTCGGCTGCCGGGCATTTTACCTGCCGGCGCACGGAGGTGGTATACAACAAATCCGAAATGGTAGGAGATATTTATTCGGCGCTTTATGCATCCAAACTGGTGTCTTATGCTCAAGGCTTTGCTGTATTGCAACGTGCTTCGGACTCTTTCGGATGGAACCTCGATTTGGCTTCCATTGCCCGTATGTGGCGTGGCGGTTGCATAATCCGCAGTATCTTCCTCAATGATATTGCAGCCGCTTTCGAGCGGAGTGAGAAACCGCAGCATCTTCTTCTTACTCCTTATTTCAGCAATGAGATGAAACAACTGCTCTCCGGCTGGAAACATCTGGTGGCACAGGCTATGAAAGAGGAACTTCCGGTTCCTGCATTTTCATCGGCATTGAATTATTTTTATTCACTCGTCTCCGCCAACTTACCGGCGAATATGATTCAGGCACAGCGCGATTATTTCGGAGCGCACACCTTTGAGCGTGTGGACGGACTGCGTGGGCAGTTCTTCCATGAAAACTGGACAGGACACGGCGGAGAAACGAAGTCGGGAACCTATAACGTGTAGTCTTTCTTTAGTGTGAAGATTACTGAAATTCCCCTACAAACATAAAGCTATGAGTAAATTTGTGATGATAATTTTCGGCGCTTCCGGTGACCTGACGAAGCGCAAGTTAATACCGGCATTATATAATCTGTACAAGGATAACCGCCTGCCGGAAGGTTTTGCTGTTTTAGGCATCGGACGTACCGGATACCGGGATGATACCTACCGTGCTTATATACGGACGGAAATGGAACGTTTTGTGGCTTCGGAAGAACATGCCGGCGGACGTATGACTGATTTTTGCAATCATCTGTACTATCTTTCGCTTAATCCGGCCGAGGCTGCCGATTATGGAAATCTGGATGCCCGTCTCCGGGAACTGACGGGTGAGCAGGAGCCGGATGGCATGTTGTACTATCTGGCAACGCCGCCGTCGCTGTATGGTGTGATTCCTCTTCATCTCAAGACTGCCCGCCTGAACCGTCCTCATACGCGTATCATCGTCGAGAAGCCTTTCGGTTATGATTTGGAATCTGCCCGTGAACTGAACCGTATCTATGCTTCCGTATTCGAGGAGCATCAGATTTACCGTATAGACCATTTCCTGGGTAAAGAGACTGCGCAGAACATTCTGGCTTTTCGTTTTGCCAATGGCATCTTCGAGCCGCTTTGGAACCGTAATTACATTGACTATGTAGAGATTACCGCAGTAGAGAATTTGGGTATCGAACAGCGTGGAGGGTTTTATGAAGGAACCGGAGCATTGCGTGATATGGTACAGAATCACCTCATTCAGTTGGTAGCGCTTACCGCGATGGAACCGCCGGCAGTTTTCAATGCCGATAATTTCCGCAACGAGGTGGTAAAAGTATATGAATCTCTCTCTCCCTTGACAGAAGAAGACCTGAACGAGCACATTGTCCGTGGGCAATATACCGCGTCTGCGACCAAGCCCGGTTATCGTGAAGAGAAGAACGTAGCTTCCGATTCCCGTACCGAAACTTATATTGCCATGAAAATAGGCATTGACAACTGGCGGTGGAGCGGCGTTCCTTTCTATATCCGTACCGGAAAACAGATGCCGACCAAGGTGACCGAAATTGTGGTACACTTCCGCGAGACACCTCATCAGATGTTCCGTTGTGAAGGTGGTCACTGCCCGCGTGCCAACAAACTGATTCTGCGTTTGCAGCCCAATGAGGGTATTGTGCTGAAGTTCGGAATGAAAGTTCCGGGACCGGGGTTTGATGTGAAACAGGTGATGATGGACTTCAGTTATTCCGATTTGGGCGGTCTGCCCGCCGGAGACGCGTATGCCCGCCTGATTGAAGACTGTATACAGGGAGACCAGACACTCTTTACCCGTAGCGATGCCGTGGATGCGTCATGGCGTTTTTTCAATCCTGTGCTGAAGTATTGGCAGGAACATCCGGATGCACCGCTTTACGGTTATCCCGTGGGAACGTGGGGACCTTTGGAAAGTGAAGCTATGATGCGCGAACATGGGGCCGAATGGACTAACCCGTGTAAGAATTTGACGAATACTGATGAATATTGTGAATTATGAAAAGTTATGTATATCCTGCTGCAACCTCGACTGCACGTGCTCTTATCCGATATATAATTGATATGATGAACCGGGAGCCGGAGCGGATTTTTTACTTTGCTTTCAGTGGAGGAACGACTCCTTCCCTTATGTTCGACATTTGGGCGCATGAGTTCAGAGAAGAGACTCCTTGGATGCGGATGCGGATTTTCTGGGTGGACGAACGTTGTGTATCCGTCAGCGACTCGGACAGTAATTACGGTACTATGCTGCGTTTGCTGCTGCAAGAGGTTGGCATGCCCGATGAATATGTATACCCCATTCATGGTGATTGCCGTAGTCCGGCGCAAGAGGCAAAACGTTATTCGGATTTGGTTTCCGGTACGGTTCCTTTGCGCCGGGGTTTCCCGACCTTTGACATAGTGCTGTTGGGAGCAGGTGATGACGGACATACTTCTTCTATTTTTCCCGGTCAGGAGTATCTGCTCTCTTCTTTTCATCCGTATGAAAAGAGTATAAATCCTTATAACGGGCAGCCGCGTATTGCCATGACGGGATGTCTGCTGTTCAGTGCCAGAAAACTTATATTTTTGATAACGGGCAAGAACAAGACGGAAGTTGTTTATGACATTCTGAAATCGGGCGATACCGGTCCGGCTGCCTACGTGGCGCATCATGCCGCGGATGTGGACATCTTTACCGACATAGAAATTGACGGATAAGCGGTTACCCTTTTGAGGTTCCGCTTTCCAGTATGCTTACGATGGAGAAGAGTGTGAAACAGATACCGCCCAATCCTGCCAGTACACGTGCCGGTACAAAGTAGACTTCGTGTATGCTTGCCATTTCAAAAAGGAAAGCAGACAGGAACAGACAGAGCAGTGCGGTAAATACGGGTATCAAGGGAATTCGGTTTGCCAGTTTGAAAGTGTTGCGCCATATTGCTGCCAGGAGTATGACTTTGCTTGAAATGCTGTAGCAAACCAATCCCAGGCCTATCATTATATACCCTATGGAAGATTCGGCAGGGTTCGGGTTTTTCAGTATCAGTAGCCCCCAAAGGATGCTGAGTGTTCCCATGGCAAGTACCATTACAGGCCACCATTTACGTTCTGCATGCGAGTAACTGTTACGTATTTGGCGTACGATAGTTGCCACCAGTGCCACGAGGCTTGTACAGATGCAGGCTATTCCTGCCATGACATGCCCTGCTACATAATAGGCGTTGTGCACATCGCTTTTTGCAAGCAGAAGGAATGTCCATATCCAAGTGGCAAGTGCCAGCAATGTCGCAACAACTATAAGAAGCTTACCTTGTGTGCCGTTAAAGGCTTGTGGGGGCACATTGTTTTCCGTCGTTTGGGAATTGGCAGGTATAAGGGTGAATCGGGTGGAAGAAGTGGCGGTCGTTGCCACACAGGCAGTGATGAAAGCTACGCCGCAGATTACATGTCCGGCTACGAAATGACTGGCGGTGGCAGCTTCGCTGATATATTCCCAGCCGCAGATGAAAGTCAGTAGGGCAGCCAGATAGCCAAGCACGGGCAGAGCGTACAGGACAACCGTATTGTATGTGTGAATAATCTGCCGGATAATGGTAGCTGCTGTTGCAAACAAGGCAATGCAAATCATTCCTAATGACATTACTACCGGACCGGCAACGTTTTTTGCCGGGTCCGTTCCCATATCAAGTACAAAAGCTCCGTAACCAAAACAAAACAGGGCCATCAGCAGAGGGATGGTGCGAAAGAGAACACTGATTCCGTAATTCATAATTATTTTCTATTAAAGTTTTCCCCTCTAACAGCAGCATTATGACTTTGTTTCTCATTTTAAGCTTTATTCATAGGATATAATACTTTGACAGTCCGGTTTAGGGTGCAAGGCGGTTTATCTCCCATTTTTCGGAGTTTGGACACGATAGGCCGGAAGCGGACTTTTCTTCGTGGAGAGTATATTCGAAACGGTCGTGCAGCCTGCTTTCCCGTCCCTGCCAGAATTCGAAGCGGGTGGGGGTGACGGCAAAACCGCCCCAGTTGTCGGGACGTGGTACGGTCTGTCCGGTCATCCTGGCAGCTTCCTTTACAAAAGCGCGGATTATTTCCGTCCGGCTGCTGATGACGTGACTTTGGGGGGATATTCTTGCGCCGATCCGGCTTTTGTAGGGTCGGGTGGAGAAGTAAGCGTCCGATTCTTGAGGAGTGCATTTCTCTGCTTTCCCTTCAATATGTACTTGTCTTTCCAGCTTATGCCAAACGAAAGAGAGGGAGATGTAGGGATTGGCTGTGAGTTGCCGTCCCTTACGGCTTTCGTAATTGGTGAAAAAAATGAGTTTACCGTTTTCCACGCCTTTCAGCAGTACGGTGCGGGTAGAGGGCCGTCCGTCCGGTGAGACGGTGGCTACAATCATGGCGGTAGGTTCGTTCTCGCCGCAATGCAGGGCGTCGTTGAGCCAGCGGGCGAATTGCTCGAAGGGATTCTCTGAGATAGTATTCCGGGTGAGCTTGCCTTTCTTATATTCTTTTCGTATGTCCGAGAATTGGGAATTCATATAATTACTGTTTATTATTATAACAATGAAAGAGCGAAAGGGTTGAAATACGGATACGTTAACCGCTAAAAATATCTTCTTTTTTTCTTTGTTCTTTATATTGTAATAATAATTCTTCTCAATTTCGTTGTGTGTTTCCGTAATATAGGACGATTTCATGTAAATAATGTTTATATTTGTACTTCAATTACAAACATTGTTTATATGAGCGACAGACAACAATTCATTATAGATTGCACATCTCTTATTCCTGTTATAGGAACTTTGGTTTTAATAAAAATAGCTAACGAACAAATGGTTACAATGGTTGCTGCTTATGTACTTTGTGGCGAACTTTTGGGTGTGTTGATCAGTAGGATATTGAGGTTATATTATATTGATGTGGCTTTCGTCTGGTTGGGCGGAATTATGCTTTGGCTGTGGTATTGGTTCGGAGTACAGCCCAGCTATATGGGGTGATAGAGCATCAGCTGCAAGTATGGATAGGACGTCTTGTAATTCAAGTTATCAAATGGACAGACGATTAATCGGAAGAAGTTGATATTCATAAAATTAGTATTTAATAGGTCTATAATAAAAGCACTTCCAACGTTCGCTTACGGAGGAAGTGCTTTACACAAAAACTAAACTAGACTTATAGTATTGAAAATGCAGTTGTAATCTGTGTATCATTCCTTTGCAAGTTGGCTGAAATAGATGTCCGACAATAAATGAGAAAAATTAGTCCATATTTTGTAATGTTACGTTACTTCTATTTATATTTTCGAGCACTTCATCAATGAATAAAGAGTGGTAATGTGGGCATTCAAGAACGCCCTTACTTTTTGCTTCCCTATACACTTTGGAAAATAATTTTGCTTTCTCCTTGTCGGTAATTGGCAGTTGCTCTATGGGGGTACCGAGGAACCGACACCCCCAACCTTTGCAGGTAGGGGTGAGGGAACAGTGGTTTGGACTTTTCCACTGATATGAGCAGTCAGTAATTATTTGATTCATATTTTCTATAATCTATCTATATCCAACAAGGTCTTTTTGTTTTTTTCTGACTTGAATCTTATTGTAACTTCTTCTTCCCAATATGTTTTTACTATATCGGCAAGACCATCAGGAACAACTATTGTTGTTCTTACTCCATCGCCAGATGTTATTTTAACTTTTCCCAAATTATCAGCAGCAGACAAAACACCAGTGATTGTGTTTTTGTCGATTGTTTTATTACTATTTGTTTGTTCTATAGAGTCTGTCTCTGTTTGCTTTATTATAGAGGATATTTCTGATTTCTTACTAGTTAACTGGACTCTTCGTTCTTTTCCATTCAGTATAGAGGTAATACCAAATAGGCTAATGTCATCCCCGTCCGGGGCAAGTTGCTTCGTTAATCCGATAAAATTATTAAAGTATGATTCATCTTTAATATTCATGCGAAGATTGTCTAAATCTCCTCTTCCAATCAATTCAATGTTGTCATTTATATCTTCAATAACATCTTCAAAAGAACTAAATCCTTGCAATGGAGAATCTATCAAGCTACCAAATTTCATACGAAATGCCATACTTGCAGCTCTCGGTGCTGTAATGAATGACTGACATACGTCTTTTAACTCATTGGGTATTTTTCCTGCTGTTCTGAATGCCTTTCCTGCTTTTCTTTCAATAGTTCTGATGGCTAATTTTTTATAGGTTTCTACTCTGTCTAACGCATCATCGCTTTTGGCATATCCGAATCCTACCCCACTTCCCGCTATAACTAATTGGACTTCATTTTCATGTAGAGTAATTCCTTTGAGGGATAAATGTCTATTGAAGTTTACGTTTTCCAACATATCTCTTAGTTCTTCTGCTATATCTGTAGGCGGTTCTCCAGATAATGCTAAGCTGATTAACTTTTCTGCATCTCGGTTTAATCTGCATCTCATGGCAAGAGAAGCTGCACTTTTAAGCAAAATAGATATTGTAGGTTCACCTAAATGGGATTCCAGTGCAATAGTGGCGGCCTCTTTTTCCAATTCATATGCTTGTGCATATAGTTCGGATGCTTCCTCAATGTTCCCATTGATCTTTTTCATATCGCCCAATTCGGCCAAATACATGGCTTCATTATGTTTTTCTCTTATATTTCCCATAATAGTTGCACTTACTTTTCGACAAAAATAGCTTTTAATTTGCTAAATTCAATAATTGATATATATGCTGGTAAACAACTGCTATCTGATTGTTCGGTTTGTTTCTTTTTTATATTTAGCCGTTTCTCAATCGTGTTGGTCGTAGCCTCTTTTAGGATTCCTGAAATTTCTAGTCTTGCAACGCGATTAAACAATATGTCATCTTTATATCCCATCCAGTAATCAAATCCATCTCCCTTGCATGACCGTTCTATTATTGTATAATCTGTTTCATGGACGGCAAGAACACAAGATATGCAAACTGCCGCATGGTCTGTACAGTAATTTATCTCTTTCCAAGAACGGTCTATCTCATCATCAAAATAATCATCCCAATGTATTGGTATATCACGTTTACTATTTCCGTCAAGATGCAAAAAATCCCAATCCTTATGCCCTGAACGATGGAGTGTGGTCATGCAGGCGGAATAATAATGTGAAGCTAAATCCCGATGCATACCAGGCATTCCCTCTTTTATACTAGGTAAATCTAAATAGTCTTTCATTAGTTGCAGATACGGTTATGTTGTTGATTGTTTTATGTTTTTCTTAAATATTATTTAGGAAAAACATCGATGAATTGATAAATAGTGTTAGGGCCTATGTAGTCACATATCCAGCTCTTAGCGGCAGCTATCAATTTTTCTCGTGAATTTGCATTTGAAGCAAATTCTAAATTTATGATTTCACCATTATAACGGAAAACAGCAATATATTCTTTCATAATACATAATTTGAGTTTGTTATTTAATTTGTAGTACTCCGAATATCTGGAATATGATATGATGTTTAGAAAGGTAATCCTGTTATTTCGTATAAGCTGTCTTCATGAAATATCTCTCTCATTTTTCCGAACATCGAAGAATCCTTCTCTATGATAGGATATATTTTATGTATATAATTTTGCATGATTTTCTGGAGGTTTATCTTTTTTATGGAAGTGCTATCGTTTGCAAGCATTAATTCAAAGTTCAATGTTGATTTTAATTCTTCTATTTTTTCATAGAATAACCCCAACTCAAAAACCACATTATCACGTACTGTAGTTTTTTTCTTCACCTCTGATCTCCAGTTTATCCTCTGGAAGAAAAACGAAGGATGCAAAGTCTGAGTTCTCAAGTACTGTGCTCAAGTCTTCTAATGGCGAATGAGATAGTTTGAATACTCCTTGACTCCACACTGTAACGTCCATATCAAAGTCTAATTCGGCCTTAATGGCTCTTGCTACTGGAAGGCCTTCAACTGAAGAGCCTATAAATAATCTTGGTTTTGCCATAATTTCTAAATCACCATTATAAAACAACATCAATCTTTGTGTTCATACATATCAATTGCTTTAAAGAAATCATCTTCATAATTAAAGATGTCATCTAAGCTTTCAATTGTATGCTTCACATCTTTCTTATTTTCATCAATAGTAGCTACATATTTAGTAGCTGTATTGAAATACATGCGACAAATAGGTTTTCGGTTATTGTTGTCAAGTAATATACTGAAGTAAGTCTGTGCATCACGGTATACTATACGAGATATATCCACTTTCTTCCGGCAAATAGCCTTGACGATGCGATAAGCGTCAAGTTCATCCTCTGTGGTTACAATTTTTGATTCAGAATGATTTTCCTCCTGATTGTCTTCGGATGAAGTGTCTGTCTGTTTGGACTGTACAGGTTCGGGATTGGAGTCGTTGACAGTTAAAGCTCCTTTCAAACGGTCATTAATAATATCGTTGATGTGTGAAGAGATGGCACGTTTGACTAAAGGTGTGAACTGATCTATTATGTTTTGAAGCATTCTACCTTCATAAACTTTTGTAGCAAACATTTTTACGAAATCAGTGCTAGGAGAGGAGAATTCTTCTTGTATGATAGCTTTTAGTTCTCCCATATATTTTAATTCACTGGCTGAGTTCAGAATATTGTCCACATCAAAGTATGACTTATGGAATTTTTTCAATTCTTCGATTTGATTATCCCTCAAGTCTGTAATATCCACTTCTAAAAATGGTTTATCATCCATTATATTGGGTTCTTTTAAATCTGTATAGAAGCGGTAGATAATTCCATTGGTTAAAAGTCCGAATTTAGCCTTTGATACGTTGAAATAGCGTAGCAATTGGTTGTCGTGCAGGTTTAAGTCTTGTTTCCAATGCTTACATTCAATCAGCAATATAGGCTGGTCGTCCTTCATGATGGCATAATCAATCTTTTCTCCTTTCTTGGTTCCAATATCACATGTCATTTCGGGGAGTACTTCTAAAGGATTGAATACATCATATCCGAGAGCATTAATAAAAGGCATGATGAAAGCATTTTTAGTTGCTTCTTCTGTCTGAATGTTATCTTTCAGCTTTTCAATTCTATCAGCAAGCTGTTTAATAGTGTCTTTAAAATCCATAGTATTTTACTTTTTAGATTGATATTATAGTCTCATATTACGTTCAACGACCTTAATCACATTGTATATCTCCACTACATCGTCAAATAGTATAATTAGAAAGGTAAATTATCTTCAATTTTTTCTCTTTTAAAAGATATAAAATCTTCTTTCCATTCAGCAGGACGATATAATTTTAGCTTCATATTATTATCAAAAATGGATTTATCGATAAACAATTTATCACTTTCTCCATCTTCTTGATAGTATCTAGTAAATATATACTCTTTTTTATTGTTGTCGGCCTCTCTGAAGCTTCTAGCGCTTAATAGATTTTTTAAGTCATTAAAATCTTCAATGTAAAATTTGTATTTTATATTGAGATATTTTTTTAACTCACCTATAATTGGATGCGATGTTTTTATTATTTCTTTTAATTCGTCTTCTTTGTCTTTATTTGTTAGTTGTATATAATCTACTAACTCTTTAAGTGTGGTGGCTGTATTATTAATGTCTCTTATTAAATTAGTTTCGTTTTCTCTTTGCTCTTGTATGAAAAATTTTTTCATTAATCCAGCAAATTGCTCTCTTAAATAAGATATTATATTATCTGCACTTTCGAAATCTTTTATGTTATTGTTGTTGGGCAAGTTTTTTATTTCTTTAATAAACTTGTAAATATTAATATTGTCTACATATTTGTATTTTATGTCTTTGTTATTTTCATTTAGAAGAAAAGTTTCATATTCAACAAAGACGCTTTTTTCTATAAAAATAAATATATGTTTATTTTGTTCTATAGCTGTCTTTAATTCCATATTTGATATAGAACGTTCTTTATTTCCTTCGCTTATACTTCCAAATCGATTGCCGATTATAGAAATGAAAATATCAATGTTTGAAATTTCTTTATAACAATAATTTTGCAAAGATTCATTTGACCCGTAAGCTATATCTCCCTCTTCATTACGTATAGGCTCATATCCAATACTTTCTAAAAATTTGTCTAATTCTAAACGTACTAATCGCAAATCATAAAATGTTGAGCTTATGAATACACGTGGTTTTGCCATAGTATTATTTTCTTTCGATTAACAAAATTAGTTTTTCTAAATTCTGGCTATTCCTATTGTTAGCCTCTGCATTGAGTATATTGGCTTCTGCATTTTTCTTACTGGCTTCAGAAAGATTTTGGATGCACTCTATATACTCGGATACATTATGGATTGAATCAATATATGATTCATTTGTACTATATTGATTATTTTGGGAGAATGCTTCTCCTTTTCCGGTTAATAACCAGTACGCATTAACCTTTTCTACTGAATTGACTATTTTTTCAAGTATATCACTTGATGGCTTAGAAGCTCTGTCCTTTCCTAAGTAGTTAGATATGCTTGTAGGGGCTATTCCGATAGCACGTGCAAAGGCGGCTTTGTTTCCGTCAAATAACTCTTCGACAATATATTGTAATCGCTCTGCTATACTCATTGTAGTATAAATTGGTTAAAAATAGTAAATATGGTATGAAATAATAATCAATATAGTTGTTTTTAATTCTCAATATAGTATCTTTGCAACATCGAACAACAAACAACGACAAAGATGCGAAGTTTGATTGAGATAACCAAAAAAACAACATACCTAAAAAGGAGTAAGACAATGAAAAAGTACGATTTACACAAGATTATGAAAACGGCTCATGAGATATACAGAAAGTATTTCAAGCTATACCAACTTACTCACGGTGTACAGACTTTCGGTGACTGCCTTAAACTTGCTTGGACTAATGAAAAGAAGCGTGTCGCTGATGAAGAAGCAAGAAAAGCTGAGAAAGAAGCTATGAAAGCAGCTTTGGCACAACCGGAAAGAAGAAGTGCTTATGATTCTTTCAATGCTCCAATTTCCGCCTACTACAATCCAAATAGCAAAGGTGCTTTCGGTTCTCGTTATGTAGGTGACTAAATATAAACAAAGCTGCAGAAAAGGTCAGTGCTATACCGGTGATAAAAGCCGTGAGGGATGCTGAGTACAAGCTACCCCTTTACCCTTCACCGGGCAGCTTTCCAAAATACTAAACTTAAAACGAAAACAGATATGTTACAACAAGAATTTGAAGAGAGAACAGGATTAAAGCTACCGGTTGACGGTTATGTCGAGGTTGAGGAATGCTACATGAATACAGACCTTGATAAAGATGTTTTTTGTAAGCTGTGGATTGAGAACCCAACCGCACTTAAAGAAATAGAGCGAAAGACTGCATTAGTACGTGAACTACAAGAAGAGCGTAAATGTCTTTCGAATCTTTTGATAGACCAAGCCGAAAAATGTAGCGCAAGTGATTTGAGGGAAATGGCAATCGCCATGATTGGTGAACGTGAGTATCTAAGCAGAAAGATTACTAAAGGCTATAATCTTTGGGAAGTGGATAAAGAGTTGCTTTTGGATATTCTGAAAAAGTAGAAATAATCTCTATCCGGTCTTTGAGCCTACCCTTTGATGGGAGATAGAGAACGAGATGGAGTGATTGCCCTAAGCAGTCTATTCGGAAGAATCCGCGTCCAGTAGGTTTGAAACCACATTATAAAAAGGGGCGAGTAAAACGGTGGTGTGTACTTTTAGGGGAAGCCGCTATCAAGGGTCGAAGCAAGCAGCTATGGAGCAGAGGCAAGCAGCCTGGGAAATAAGGAGCCAACATGCCCCGAACGGTACATCATTCCGTCTTGAAATCGTTGTAGATTATCGGGGCACGAATATTAATAAAAATAGAGAGAAAATGAATGAAATCATAGATTACATTAAGGATTCACCAATCGAGTATGCAATTGATGCCTTGTCTGTGAATTATGTGATACAGACTATCGTTCAAATGGTACTGTTCCCCTTTGTACTATACTTTTGTTGGAGGGTTTTTAAAAATATACTTCGTAACATGAGGAATAATTAACAGAAACTCCTTACAATAGTATATGCAACCAATACGATGATAAACAGCAGGAATGAGACATACGAACATCCTTCACAGAATACGAAGATTTTTCTTTTTGGTATGCTTTCGTATACGTAAGCTTGACCGTGCGGTAATTCCCCGTTATGATATTTTCTTAGGTATTCCTGATAGGTGCGCACAGCTTGATTGCTCAACACTCTATTCTCGCATAGAGATATTCCAGAGAAAAGGATACAGAGTGCATTTACGCATATTGCAGTCACAAGGAGAACCTTGTTGCAAAGACTGTCCTCTGAAGGACTGCTTAAAGAAATGATTACCGCAAAGGTGGTTGAGGCTACCATTAAAAGCGTTGTTTGTATTTTGAATACCCATTCGGTTTGTTCATCCAGAGAACGCATATATAACCTAATTAGATTTCTTTCCCAACTCATACTTACTTAATTTTTAGATTTTGCACTTCAAAGTTAAGTAAATCTCCCGAATAAAGCGTGATGCTGCCAATCGAATTGGTTCGGGAGAACTCAAATATTAATCAACTAATTACATACAAAAAATGGTAAAGAGAATTACAGAAAATTGGACTGCGGCTTTGCTGAATATGGAAGTAGGTGAAGTTGTTGAATTCCCGCTTGAAAAGTCTGAATCTATTGTCGGAAGTATTATTCCACGTTTGCGAAAAAGAATGTGGAGAGAAAAGGCTAATTGGAGTAGAGACGGGGATTACGATACAGAGAACGGAATTTTCAGAGTTAAAAGGATAGCGTAATGGTTTCCCTTTCTCCAGCGGAAATGCTTGTTGCAAATGAGTATTGTAAGGGACTTGCTGACAAAGAAGTGGCTGACAATCTGAGTAAGTCTGTTTGGACTATCAAGACACAGAAGCGGACTATCTATCGAAAGTTAGGCATATCCAAAGATACTGAATTGCTTCTGTATATGATTTGTAACAAGATGAAACGCAATTTCGATTTGAATGAGTTACGGAAGCATGGACTTGAACTTTTGTTCTCCACTCTTTTCGTTGTGATGCAGGTTACTTGCAATGACATTGATTTGCGGAGAATGAAAACACCCTCACGGGTACGGACTGCAATGCGCTATATAAGAGTAGGGGGACGGAGTAATAATAATTTTAATTTTTGGCAGCATGATATATGAGGTAAACGGTGATTTACGCAGTTCTATGTTGATTGATGGGACGGCGGAGGCAAGGTTGGCAGATATACTTACCATCATGGATAAGCGTACATTTCCTAAGAGGGAATCAGAAAGAATAGTAGGTGGACCCGGTAGATTGAAAACCTTGGTAAATTCTCGAAGAGTGAGAGTTGAATATAGACCTAATGGACGAAGTTATTATAATGCTTCGGATGTGTTGAGTTTTGCAAAAGTAAGAAAAGGAAGAAACCATGAAAAGAATAATTCTCAACGTGCTATTGCTTAATGTATTGGCTCTGCCTTGTTTGGCAATGTTCAACGGTGTTGATCCGATGACGGGAGAGTGGAACTATACTATTAACCTTTTTGGCATGGTATATTCTGTTTGGTTCTATTACAATGTATTGAAGAAGATAATAAAAATATGAACCTCAGCGGAGGAAGTGCATTACATAAAAACTTGTTTTGTTAGACTACTGCCGGCAAGGTCTGTGAAGATATAGCGGGCAGAAACGGGTAATTAGCTCAGTCAGGTAGAGCGGTACATGATTATTTTAATGTTGGTAATTTGTCATGGTATTATTTAAAGGTTTCATTCATGTACAGGTCACGGCGTTCGAGTCCCGTATTACCCACACAGTTTTTTTTATGTTTAACCAGTAATGCCGACGAAAAGGACGTCGTAGGGAGAATGCCCCTATTTGAGTTTTATATTTCATCTATCTTGTTAACTACCCTTCCCGGTGTGGTTTGACCGCCTATCCGGGAGCAATGCCCAAGCGAGGGCAGATATAGTTTAGTATGTTATTTTGTGTTTGTGCTGGGTGTGCCGTCTGTGAAGATAGTACACCTTTTTTATTCGGGAGTTCGGTGTAATGGCTAACACACCTCATTCGAAGAGACTGGCGGTTCGAGTCCGTCAACTTCCACGACATTTTTTATTAACCACATAAATTTTATCATTATGAGTTTGATTAAGAAACCTAACGAGCTGACCGTTAAGACTACATTGTCAGCACTGATTTACGGACAGCCGGGTATGGGTAAAACAACATTGGCATTATCTGCTCCCAACCCTGTACTATTCGATTATGACGGTGGTATTCACCGTGTCAATGCCGCCCATCGTGTACCGACCGTTCAGATAACAAGCTGGGACGAGACGAATCAGGTACTTGCTTCCGAAGAAATCAAGGAGTTCGACACGATTGTGATTGACACTGCCGGAAAGATGCTCTCTTTCATGGATAAGGCTATCATGGCAGCCAACCCAAAAATGAAGAAAGCTGATGGCACTCTTTCCCTGCAGGGATATGGGGTACGAAAGAATATGTTTATCAGCTTTGTGAATCAAGTTACCCTCATGGGTAAGTCGGTTATCTTCGTTGCTCACGAACGGGAAGAGAAAGTCGGTGATGAAAAACAGATACGTCCGGAGATTGGCGGTTCATCTGCCGGTGATTTGATTAAGGAACTGGATTTGGTTGGTTACATGGAAGCCATTGGCAAAGATAGAACAATCTCCTTTGACCCGTGTGAGAAGTTCTACGGTAAGAACACCTGCAATCTTCCCTCACGCATTAAGATTCCTGTCATTATTGACGCTTCCGGTACCGTCACGGGAAAGAATGATTTTATGACAAACATCATCAACACTTATAAGGATTATCAGATGAAACAAACAGAGTTGTCCTCTGAATATGATAAGGTTCTTGAAGTTATCCGTGATACGGTGGAGCAGGTAACCGATATGCAGTCGGCTAATGAGGTACGGGAAGCGATTGTGAGTATGAACCATATCTTTGACAGCAAGGTAAGGGCTGGTATGATGCTCAATGAGAGATGTAAGCAACTCGGATTAAAGTTTAATAAACTCAACAATAAATATGAACCAGCCGCCTAAGTACAGATTTTACCCGTCGCTGCTCGATAAGTTCGAGCAGTATTTGCGGGCGGATGAACAAGTTGAAAGCTTTTGGAATGTCGACAATGAAACGGGGGAATACAAGAAAAGCCCCGAAGAGATTGAAGCGGAGCTCAAGCAAACTTTGCTTGATGCGATAAACCGCGTTCCATTTGAGAGTGAAGCTGCTGATAGAGGAACGGCATTTAATGCTATCATAGATTGTTACATCCATAGGAAAAAACATATTCCAAATGAACGGGAACCATATACCATTATCGGTGATGAAGAAACCAATATTATACAAGTTGCTTTTCCGTCTACGGATATAGCGCCTGCCCGTCATTTTTTGTTTGACCGAGCATGGTGTATTGAACAGTCGAGGTATTTTGCTGGTGCATTGTCTCAAGTCTTTGTCTCTGCCACTATTTCCACCCGTTACGGTGATGTGGAGCTTTACGGGTTTATAGACGAACTTCTCCGAGATACGGTCTACGACATTAAGGCGACCTCAAAGTATGATTTTGGTAAATATGAGCATGGTTGGCAGCGGCATGTATATCCTTACTGCTTGATTGCTTCTGGTCAAATGGGGAGTGTGAAAGCATTTGAATACACTGCATATCAGTTGAAAGGTGGTACGAGCCGTACCCCGCTAATTAGCGGAACGCAATATCCGGAGTATTATACTTACAATCATGAGCAGACGGTTAAACTGTTGACTGCTCATTGTGAACATTTCATAGAATTTTTGGAAGCAAATCGGGAGTTTATTACGGATAAGAAAATATTTGGATTAGAGTAATGGCACAGGAAGCAATTCTTGAAAAGGTTAACGGCAAGGTACACATAAGCAAGTCATTTGACTTCATGTGTTCTCAATTACGTAATGGTAGGTATCGTGTGAAAATTGAACGTTTTACGGAACCGCGGACACTATCGCAAAATGCGCTTATGTGGCTTTGGTTCACTTGCATTGAGCAGGAAACCGGAACGGATAAACAAGATATACATGATTACTACTGCAGCCTATTCCTGAAGAGGACTTCTTATATCAAAGGCAAAGAAACGGTTGTTACCGGAAGCACATCGAAACTCAATACAGTGCAGATGACAGACTTTCTGAATAAAGTCCAGGCTGACGCTGCTGCCGAACTGGGAATAATACTCCCTCTTCCGGCTGACCGTTACTATAACGAATTTATCAACGAATATAAAGACAGGAGATAAAAATGAATATCACAAAAGCAAAAATAACAAAGGACAACACACTTGTTGCCACTTTTAAGAACGAGAATGAGGATAATGTGACTGTTGAGGGAAAGAACCTTATCCATAAGGATTTGCGGGCAGCGTTTGACGAGCTGATTCCTCACCTTACTTTCCTCTGTGAGCAAAAGGAAGCTGACGGCAAAGATTCCATAGATGAATTGCCGGAAGAAATCTTCTCTACATTCGAGGTTACTGGTTATACGATTGGTGGTTCTGATGATAATATCGGGGTTACTTTGGTCGGTAAACGTTTCCTAAAAAGTAAAAAGGTGCTTAATCTCATTGCACCGTTTACCATGTTCAACAATGAGAACGAGGAATACGAACACGCCTTTGAGTTACAGCAAGCCATTGATGCTTGTAATTATGAAGTAGAACAGTATCTGACCGCAAAGAAATGGGCAGTAGTTCAGCAGGAGCTTCCATTTGATGAAAGTGCTCCGACTGATATAGTGGCCGACCCGGTGGGGGACGCTACTTTTGAGGAGGAAGCTAACGAGTTCCTCAAACAAGTGGCGGAACAGACCGGCACTACTTTGATAGTGGACGGTAAGAAAGTGAAACCGCGTCATTCACGTACTAAGAAAGTCAAAGAAACAGCAGCTTGATTATGGCAGCACCTTTTTGTATCACCAAATATCCGGACGGCTTCAAACTTAAATTCATGTACCATCCGATGCTGATTAAATGCGTGAAGAATATTCCATCGGTCAAAGCGAATGCTAAAAAGGCTTATCTTTTCAATGAGAAAGCATGGTGGGTTGACCTTGCCGATGAATGGTATGTCAACACCATGGCGAATTGGGCGGTACAATATGGTTATTGCGGATCAGTACAGCGGTCGGAGCAACGGAAAGCTGATATAAGTTTTGAGATTGTTCCGATGCCGCAATTGACCGTACCTCACGGATTGCTTCTCGAACCGTATGATTATCAGAAAGAGGGTATCGCTTATGCTTTGGCCCATAAACGATGTATCTTCGGTGACCAGCCGGGGCTTGGTAAGACATTACAGGCAATAGGCACGGTAACGATTGCAAAATCTTATCCGTGCCTTGTTGTATGTCCGGCCGCACTTAAGATAAATTGGCAACGCGAGTTCAAGAAGTTTGCAGGAAAGCAGGCATTAATCCTTGATGATAAGAATAAGAATACTTGGCAACGCTTCATCGAAACTAAGTGCTGTGATATTTTCATTACGAATTATGAGAGTTTGAAAAAGTTCTTCGTATTGGACGTGAAGAATGATACTCGGTTTACGTTGAAGTCAATTACCTTCGACCCTCGCATAGCACTTTTTAAATCAGTCATTATTGATGAGTCTCATAAATGTAAGTCTACCAAGACACAGCAAAGTAAATTTGTTGAGGGTATCTGCAAAGGTAAGGATTTTATTCTTGAACTGACGGGAACGCCAGTTGTGAATGATAATACCGACCTTATACAACAGCTTAAGATAATGGGACGCTTGGAAGACTTCGGTGGGTATAAGACATTTACCGAACGTTTTTGTAACGGGCCGAAGAAAGCGTCTAATTTGAAAGAATTAAACTGGCGCCTTTGGAATACCTGCTTCTTTCGACGGGAGAAAGCAAAGGTGCTGACCCAACTTCCCGATAAGACACGCCAGTATATTGAGATGGATATCACTACGCGGCTGGAATATGAGAAAGCAGAAAGCGACCTTATTCAATACCTGCGTGTCTATAAGAATGCGGACGACGAGAAGATTGCCAAGTCCATGCGCGGCGAGGTAATGGTAAGGATGGGTATTTTGAAAGCCATTTCCGCCCGTGGAAAAATTAAGGCGGCTGCCGAGTTTATTCATGACGTTATCGATGGGGGAGAGAAACTGATAGTATTTGCTTATCTGAAAGAAGTAGTAATGGAACTGAAAAAGATGTTTCCTCAAGCTGTAACGGTTACTGGTGAAGATAATGCTACCCGGAAACAGATGGCTGTAGATGCTTTCCAAAACAATCCGGATTGCACACTTATTATTCTGAACTACAAATCGGGTGGTACGGGGCTTACTTTGACAGCTTCCAGTCGTGTGGCTTTTATTGAGTTCCCATGGACGTTCAGTGATTGCGAACAGGCGGAAGACCGGGCACACCGTAACGGCCAGAAGAATAACGTTAACTGTTACTATTTTCTTGGCAAGAATACCATTGATGAATACATGTATGATGTCATTCAGCGTAAAAAAGGTATAGCTAACGGAGTTACCGGAACGGATGATGTAGTAAAGGAGAATGTAGTAGATATGGCTATGGACTTATTCAAAGGTAGATTATGAGAAAGAAACAAACTACACCACAATCAGAAAGCCAGATACAGCATAGCTGCCTGACTTGGTTCCGGCATCAATATCCGTCTTTAAGCCGTATGCTGTTTGCCGTTCCTAATGGTGGGAAACGCGATGCCCGTACCGGTGCGCAAATGAAATACGAAGGTGTTTTACGTGGCGTTGCCGATTTGATACTTCTTATCCCTAAGAAAGGTTTTGCGTCTCTCTGTATAGAGATGAAAACTCCGAAGGGGGAACAGAGGGAGGAACAAATTGAATGGCAGAGAGAAGCGGAAAAGTATCGAAATAAATACGTTATCTGCCGTTCTCTTCAAGATTTTATGAACGAGGTTAATTCCTATCTACGATGAATTATATTGAACTAGTCAATAATTTTTGGACTGTGAGGCGTATTAGACCAATGACAAGTTACGAGGCAGATTTTTATTTCTATTTGCTGAAAGAATGTAACTCGAGAAACTGGACTAATCCGTTCGAATTGCCGTCGAGGAATGTGGAGCTTGAACTTGGCATCTCTCGCAAAACAATTTGTGACCTGCGCAACAAACTCCAGCAAAAAGGATTGATTTCTTTCAAAGAAGGGAATAAACGGGCAAACGGAGCATTTTATCAGATACTTTATGTTTCTGACGGTAACGAAAGTGGTAACATAAACGGTAACATAAATGGTAACATAAATGGTAACCCTTTATATAAACAGAAACATAAACAGAAACCTATGGGGGAAAATAACTTGTCAGAGTTATTCCCACCGGAACCACCACCGAAAAAGAAACCACTCAAAAATAAAGTGGAATTTATACCACCGACTGCCGAAGAGGTGAAAGAGTATTTCCGTAACAAACTTCCTGATTGGGAGCTTCAAGCGGATATTTTCTATAATCACTTCTCTGGACTTGGTTGGAAAACAGCTACTGGTGCCAAGGTAGAACGTTGGGACAGCCGGGCTAATCTTTGGATAATCGAAAAAAAACAGCAAGGCAATGGAAAAACAGAAACTCAAGGACAAAACGGTCGGGATGCTGATAAGGCAGCAAAGGCAAGAAACCTCATTGCAGAGTACGCGGCCATCGAACAGGGATGTGATGCTATCGGCCATCAAGCAGAGATACCCGACCTTTAGCCAAGCATCTGCCGCATATTCGACATCGCTCCAGCCAATACTTCTTGCCGACCTTGATAAAGCGTACAGCGAGAAGTCACCTACATTGTCAGACCTTGAACGGATGTACGGTGACGGCTCCTCGGCTTTGTGGGCAAAGACGCAGCTACTGACTATTGATTTTGCCTCTGCCACGAAAGAGAGTGCCGATGAAAATGCTTTGAACGAGTTCTCAAACCTGTTTGTAAGGCAGTACCACTACATCAAGCTGACCGAATTCATTCTATTTGTCGCCCGGTTTAAGCTGGGCAGATACGGTAAATTTTACGGTTATTTCGACACGATAACTATTGGCGAGGCTTTCTGCAAGTTCCTCAAAGACCGGTCGGATGAGCTGGATATAATCATCCGGAACCGCAATAACCGGACACAGGAGCAACAAGTACCTGTAGAGCGGAATCACCAACCACCCGACGACTTACGGGCAAAACTCAAATTAAGATGAAAGACATAAAACTGATAGCGACTATTCTGTCAATTCTGATAGTGTATGCCGCTTTTTATTTTGTCTGCTACTGGATAGCGGACTATTGTTTAAGGACTTACTTGTAACTGATGAAAAAAGATACACGATTATGAAACCAAGAAAACAATTAATTGACGCCGCCATAGCCAATGGTAGCATTGACAGAATGAACATGTTGCTATCCGCTGCACACCTGCTGAACTGTGAAGCCAACAGCTTGGTTGAAGAAGCGAGCGATTTAATGGCTGAAAACGGTCTTCTGCTTGGAGACTTGAAGAAGCTGCACAACGACTTTGTTAGAGTTGCCGACAAGTATTTCAAAGAGTTTGCCACCCTCGTAACCACCGATACCACTAAAATGGATATGTTCTCTGACCTTGACGGATTCGACAGTGCTTTCAGAGAATGGGCGAAAGTACCTAATGACTGGAAACCGAAGGATGTCCCCTCAAATGAGACCTATTTATAACCTTATAACCCTCCTCATGAGCTGGCTTTCGGTAGAGGTCGGAGCGGATGAAGAGTGGTTCTGAATTATGGAAATGAAGAAAAGCGAATTGACACACGGCTCTCTGTTTAGCGGCATCGGTGGCCCGGAAATAGCTGCCGAGATAATGGGCTGGAAAAACGTGTTCCATTGTGAAATAAACCCGTTCGGGAGAAAAATACTTGATTATTGGTTTCCAAACAGCAAAAGTTATGAAGACATCACGAAAACAGATTTTACAGAGTGGCGGGGAAAAATCAATGTCCTCACCGGAGGTTTCCCCTGCCAGCCTTTTTCTTGCGCCGGACAGCGAAAGGGAGCGGAAGATGACCGCTACCTCTGGCCGGAAATGCTACGAGCGATACGGGAGATTCAGCCCGATTGGGTTGTTGGTGAAAACGTTGCTGGAATCCTCTCGATGGTACAGCCCGGCAGTGAAACTGCGTTGGGACGTGAAGAATCTCTGTTCGGAGAGGTTGACCGAAAAAGAATATTGCATCGGCAGGAATACGTCGTCGAAACAGTGTGCAACGACCTTGAACGTGAAGGATATTCCGTCCAACCGGTTGTTATTCCGGCTTGTGCCGTCGGAGCGCCGCACAGAAGAGACCGTGTCTTCTTTATTGCCCACCGTGCAGACGCAGGGGTTAAAGGTATGCAACGAAAATGGGAAAACAACATTCTATCCGGTAGGGCTGCTCCCAACTCCGATGTCTACCGACATACACCATGCAAAACGGGTGAAGGATTTGAAAAATGCAGGTGCAAAAACGATGGCGAGTCGAAGAAACGGAAGCAATCGTCCGAATGGCCTAATGGATTTCATGGATTTCCACGGAATGTTACCTACACCAACGACAAGTTGTCACAATCCCGGAACGGCAAAGGACCGGAAAGACGGCAGTCCCCGGACATCAGAACTGAACCATTTGTGTGCCCGCCTGATTGGGAAAACTTCCCTACTCAATCCCCTGTTTGTAGCCGAGATGATGGGATTTCCACCAGATTGGACGGTATTGCCTTTTCAAAGTGGCGGCAGGAATCGATAAAGGCATACGGCAATGCGATTGTCCCACAAGTAATGTATGAGATATTTCTGGCAATAGAATCTATAGAAAAAGGCAAATAGTATGAACATCCATCAGACAGTCCCCCGCTCCGATTGCACCTCTTTCGCGAAATGTGGCAAGCATTCCCTTGCTTATTGCCGGAAGTACGGTGCATCCGAATGCGGTCCGTGCGAGATAGTGAAGCGGAAACCGAGGAACCGGGTGATGGTGGACGGTGTAGAACGCAAGGTGTGCAGCCGCTGCAAAAGACCGCTTTTACTATCCTGCTTCTATGACAGGACAATCTATCGCAATGGAAAGGTGTATCACATCAAGACATCATGGTGCAAAATGTGTGTTTCGGAAGACAATCGGGAACGGAATAAAAGAAAGGAAAACAAATGAATATAAAGAAAATAAAGGAACATAACCCTCAATCCTTTTTAGACGATTTGAAACGGGTAAGGGAAATCATGGTCTATGTAGCGCATACCAACTCCTACTATAAGATTCTTAAACACGAATTGTTGAGAGATGCGGAAGAGAAAGCCATCACGTACTATATAACGGATTCTATATTCGCCAGAAAGCGTGATGTCATGGTAATAATTTAATCGAGAAGATATGAAACAGACAGCAGAAGAAGCAGCCTACAACTATCTCCAAAAGATATTGGAATCAAGCGATTTTGAGATAAACTTTGAAGAAGATAATTATGATGCCGGTGCTCGCGATGCAGTACTTGATGTAACAGAACGGGCTTATATAGCTGGTGCTGAATGGCGCATTAATAGCGTGTGGCATAAGACCAAAGATGAAGTGCCACAAGCTCATGGAGAATACGAAAATGAACATTATCCGCAGATACCATGCCTTGTATATGGGAAATTAAGCACTGGAACTGGTTACGGTGTCCGCTATTGGAATGTAACAGAGCAGTGCTGGGACGATGAAGAGTGCGATGATTACGAGTGTTCCAAAGATGCCATTGAAGAATGGGCGTATTTGGATGATTTAATACCTAATAAAAAGCAATGATTATGAAATCAAAATATGTATTATCAGTCGAACAGATGGAACATTTGCAGGAGCTTGGGTTGGACACAAGCGATGGAAGCATGTGTTGGTGCTACGCTCTTTCTTATAAAAATGCAAAATGGGAACTTGAAATATATGAAGATGTAATTAATGAAAAACGAGATAGTGCATTTTGGGAAATAATTCCCACTTACACCTTGCAGGACATTTTTGATAAGCTGCCGCGATACATAAATGTCTTCTGTATAACGTATAAGCTGTGCGTTGAGCCTCTTTTTGCTGGTCCTTGGGCTATAAGTTATCAAAAAAGCATGTCTGAACCATTCATCGTTAAAGTTTCCGGAAATCTATTGGATGCAGTCTACGAGATGCTGTGTTGGTGTATTGAAAACAGGTATATTAAAACTAATCAGTTATGAAAGCAAAAATAAAAGCAACTGGAGAAATTGTGGAGGTTGAGGATTTATATGATGATGGGACTGCCTTAGTGAAAGGTAGGTATTTCAAAGTGTCAGAACTCGACTTCTTTGATAATTTTGAAACTATTGATTGGGAGCAAAGGCGTTATGAATTGGCGAAGGCTGCAATGCAAGGATTCTGTAGCAATCCACATCAACAGATAATGGATGCTGACTCAAATATGGTGGCAGAATGGAGTATTGGTTTCGCTGATTCACTAATAAAGAAATTGAAAGGGAAATAACCATGGATATAGAAGAAGCAAAAAACAAGAAAGCGAAAGCCGAAATGGAGATAGCTCATATTCTGGAAAAACTTGAAACCGAAACGGGTTTAAAAGTCAGCAACATGTTTTATATATGCAGAGAAAAGGATAAATCTGCGTTAGCTGTTTCCCCCATAGAGCATATAAAAACCAATATAATCTTAACGTTGTAATCATGGAAATTTCCGATAGGTTATCAGTTGATATAAGCCTTAAAAAGAAGGAGGGATAAATATGCAGAATGAAATTTCGTGGAACGAAAATACTTATTATAAGATTTACAATCCATATAGTGATATTTCTCCTTTAGAACCGTGTGATGCACCCAAAATGAAAAAATATCGCCCAAAATATGATAGGTGTACAAATAAGCAGATTGCGAAACGCAGGAAGAAGAATAAAAACCGTAAAACGCATAGGAGAAAATAATCATGGAAATAAAGAACGGAATAATAATAGACGGAGTGCTACATGAATTGAAGGAAGCGAAACATGATTATTGTTTAAAATGTTCGTTACGGAATAAATGCGATAATAGCGATTATCTTATTTGTGATATGTTTGGCGCGGGTCATGATGATTATTTTATCAATTGTGGCAAAGTAACAGATATTAAGATAGATAAGGAGGAATAACTATGGGATTTACAACACCGTGTTTCATAAGAAAGAATACACCGGAGCTTCGGAAGAAGTTGGAGGAGTTGGGATATAGATTATTTGGGGCGGAACTTAACGAAGATTTATGTATTTTCACTGGACCCGAATACAGTCTATATAGTGTTGAGTTTTTCAGTAACATTCCACATCCTGACGAAACCGATAGTGTTGATTGCAGAACCAACGAAGAGCTTTTCTTGGCTATCGCTGCATTAAGGGATGATACAGATAAGTTTCAATGGTTTACCGATGGAAATAAATGGATTTTGTGTCCTGAAATCAAGTTCTCTACCTATTGGGCTTACAATGATGTTGACATTAACACAGATACCATTCACAAGGCTACCGTAAACGAACTGATTGAACACTTTAAAGTATGAAGAAAATAATTATCCTTTTGGCAACAGTTGCACTATTCGGGTGCAATAACTCTGGAGAATACCCTATAGAACACCGTACAATTGAGGGAAGCGTGACTTATCTCAATGATAGTATAGTGATTATCCGTACCCATAAAAAGGGGCTTGACAACTACGAAACGAAGATTATTAATTTGAAAAGACAATAGCCATGACCGAAGAACTTGTAACATTAGAGACTGCGAAGCTGCTGAAAGAGAAAGGCTTTAATGAAAGAACATTGTTTGCTTATAAAAATAATGGAAATTTATACCAAGACTTTAATAGAATTAGATTGAGTTATAATTCGCTTCCTGTTCCAGAATTATGCGAAAATTTCTGTGCATGTGAAAGTGATAATCCATGTTATAAATGTGGTACAGCCGTATATTTAACGTCTGCACCAAATCAATCATTTGCCCAAAAGTGGCTGCGCGAAACCAAGAAGCTGCACGTTGAAGTATCCTATATGCATGGGGATTATTGGATATATGATATACTGACAATTCCGGAACATGATTTAGTAGGATTGTCGGATAGACCTATTATCCATTATAAATCCTACGAGGAAGCACCGGAAGCCGGGATACAAGAAGCATTAAAACTTATATGATTATGAAAGCAAACCTAATATTTTTTCTTGCGATATTCATCATATCAGCATTATTCATCGGTCACTTCCGACTGACATTCTCACCGTTCAGTGTATCCTTTCTCTATTGGCATAGGACTGTAGGAGTTATTCTTATCGTTGCAGGATGCTTGGTTTACAACATAGGTGAGCATATATCAGGCTACAAGAAAGGACTGGATGAAGGCGTGGAGATTGTTTTGAAAGAGTTAAAAGAAAGATACAACCATGAATAGAAAAGAATATCAGGAACACTGCAAGCATAGCCCCTATAGTGGGCAATGCTACAAAAAGTCATTCATATCGGGTGTAGCAAACAATGTGCATGTGAACATGCGGTGTGACGGGAAATGCCCCCGTATGAATAATTACGACAAGAGAAATGGAATATTAACTGATAAAGAAAGAACAGATGAATCTAAATGAACTGCGCGACCACGCCTATAAAACCGCTTGCGACCACGGTTTCCATGATGAAGAATTGAGTAACGAACATTGCTTTTGCCTTGTAATATCCGAGCTTATGGAAGCCGTGGAAGCGGATAGAAAAGGGAAACGGGCCAATGTTGATTGGTATAATAAGAAGATAGCCAATAGCCGTATTTGCCAGGGGCTGGTTCTAGGCACTCCCAAGGAGATAGGTTTCGAAGTTGCATACAATGAAACTATCAAGGGAAGCATAGAGGAAGAACTTGCCGATGCTGTAATCCGCCTGCTTGATTTGTGCGGATTGCGTAAGATAGACATTGAGGACTTTACGGAAGAAATGTTGTACGGGGCAGAGGAAAGTTGCAATGATGAAACCTTTACAGAAAGTGTATACGCTATATCCACAATTCCCATCAGATATGAGTATGAATACGACTGTCCATTAGAAGGGCAATTAAACGGCATGCTATTTGCTATTTTCGGGCTTGCTAAACATTTGGACATAGACCTTATATGGCATATCAATCAGAAGATGAGGTACAATGAATTGAGAGAAAATAAACATGGAAAAAAGTATTGATTATGAAACGTGAAATAAAATTCAGAGGGAAAAGTACTGATACGAGGAAATGGATATATGGATTTCTCTCTTTTTTCTATACTGCCGGAAGGGACGAAAACGGACTTATCCTCACAGACAAGGCTAAGATATATTCTCCGGAAGACTGCCAGTGCGATGACGTATGGGCAGAAACTGTTGGGCAGTTCACGGGCTTATGCGATAAAGATGAAAAGGAAATCTACGAAGGCGACATACTTATGTGTGAGCAACATATAGCTCTTGTATTGTGGAACAAAGAACTTGCTACATTCGCATTACAATTCGATTTTGAAAAAAAAGTCGGCATGAGGCCTTTAGGAGAATGGCATGCTATGACAGTCGTTAGTAATATTCACGACAACCCGAATTTGTTGAAAGAAAATAGCCATAAGTAAACTATACAAAGCAACCCTCTTCGGCAAATCATTCATTATAGGATGGTTCAGTTATGTAGATAAATGGTATCATAAATTTAGTATAATATATTGAACCAATGAGAAAAGCAGACTGGATAATCAGAAACAAGAATACCGCACAGCCAGACCTTCTGATGAAGAATCTGTTGTGCGGCAAATGTGTCAGACTGTTCTTTTTCTGAAAAGACACTGTCCATAAAATTGTGTCATCAGAATACAATTATCCTTTTACGTAAAAAGAGTGCTATATGTATTGAAAGCTTCTTTCAGTACTAATGATGGGTTAATGTCCGGTACTTCTCCTTTTGCAAAGTCTACTATTCCTATATTGATATTGATTATTGCTTTATATTCTTTATTGTAATAGGTGTACTCACCTTGTTCAAAATTGTGATAATCAGCTAATGCTATAAATATTTTCAAAATATACTCAGATTCTTCAATGCTGAAATTTGATTTATTAAGTTTATTTATAGCAGATTCCATATCCTTTATTGTGCTAAACATTGTCCGAATAAAATCGAAAACAACCAAATTCGGAAACATATATACTGGTGCTCTCCTTCGCCCTATATAAACCAATCGATCTCCTTTAAAATCTTTATTAATATATTTCAGTAATGTTCTTATATTAATTGACCCATTTTTGACAAATGCGGATAATATACTACAGCAAGTTATATGTGAATAATAGCTATTGTTATTTAGACCCACTTCTTTATCTGATTTGGTTGTTGCAAGAATATGTGCTATGGCTTTTATAATTTCATTTGTATTATTAAAATGGTATATTTCTTTACTATAGAATTTATCAATGTATCCATTGAAATCTACATTTATTCCATATTTGGCACTATAAATGTTTCTTATATTATCAATATCACATACTAAAATTATTTTGTCAAATCCAAATTTATGCTCTTTAGTACCACAAAAATCATTATGTGCTGATAATATATTTAATATTCTAAAGATATGTTCAGGGTCTATACGGTCTAAATCATCAATAATGAGGACAATTTGTTTATTGGGACTATTATCGGTTTTGGTGCTTGATACAATAGAACGGATGATTTGAGTTATTGTATTATCTTCATAGATGCTTCCTTTCTCTATGCTAATGCTATCGAAGAATTTCTTGATATGGGATTCTTCATTTTTCGAATTATCTTTTGCATATGTTTCAATGTTTTCTTTCAGTGCGATACACCTGTCTATAATATCTGTGCCAAAAGTAACTTTTTCTGCTATAGAAAAAAAATTACCCCAAAAATCATTAGGATGATTTACCATATAAAAATATGCGGCATTGCTTAATGATATTTTTTGTTTCTCAAAATCATAGGGAACTTTTTCTAATAACTGCATTAATATGTCCACTTTGATATACTCAAAAATATCTTCATTATTAGCAACAGAGTAATTAATTGGAGTTAGATATATTCCAGTGTATTTGTCTTTGTGCTGATTAAAAAAATTATTTAGAAAATATGATTTGCCTATTCCAAAAGCTCCAGAAAAGATAATGTTCTCATTGTCTTTTTGTTTTAGGAAATCAGCAAAACGTTCGGTTTCTTCAGATATACTTATTTCCATTTTTATATTGATATTTGATTTGTCTCAAAGTTAATATCTTTTTTCATATTGAGCAAAACCTTCTGCCAAATCGTGTCAGTAACTTCTTTGATACCGGATAGTCCGTTCATGGATTATTCGGTATCTTTATTTTGTAAATCAAAATAATAAAGTATGTACGCAGTAAATCAGTATGATGCAATCGCAGAGAGTTACGATTCTCTGTTTAAAGACAAAGCCAGCATCGATGAGAATAGTAAGATAGCCTCGATGCTTTTTGATGTTCCCGGAATTATTCTTGATGTGGGATGTGGTACCGGACTGTTCCTTGATATTCTGAAAGTATCTTCGGATGAATATTTTGGTATCGATCCGAGTAATAAGATGCTTGATATTTTCAGAAAAAAGCATCCTGGATACTATAATTTGTGTATTCCGTTTGAGATGTTAAATCTGAAGTTTGTGGTATTTAATACTATTGTCGCTCTGTTTGGTTCGGCCAGTTACATTGAAATCGAAGCGTTAACGGATATCCCCAAGGGGAAGAACTGGTTCCTTATGTTCTATAAAGAAACGTATCATCCGGTGACTTACGAACGTAGCGGTTGCGAATTGGAATATTATGAACATTCGAGGGGTGAGCTGGAAGAAAGCTTTCCTCACTGTGAAGTAAAAGAATTTGGTAACTATTATATCGTGACTAACATATGATATTATATTCGGAACAAAATGTGTATGAAGCGGCGAAAGAACGCATAAGGCAACTGTTTTCTATAGGTGGTCGTTTGGGCGTTTGCTTTTCCGGTGGCAAAGATAGTACCGCTTTACTGCATATCACTTTAGAAGTGGCGCGGGAACTTGGTATTCAAAAGATACCGGTTCTGTTTCTTGACCAGGAATGTGAGTATACATATACAGTTGAGTATATGCGTTATGTTATGTCTTTGCCGGAAGTAGAGCCTATTTGGGTACAAGTACCATTCAGATTATGGAATGCTAACAGTGGTGATTGGTTTATTCCTTGGGAGCCAGGGAAAGAGTGGATGCGTGAAAAAGAGGATATTGCTTTCAAAGAGAATGTATATGGCTCTGACAGATTTAAAGACATGTTCAATGCCATTGCATTTCATCATTTGGGAGAAGATTATGTTTCTTTGGGTGGTGTCCGTATTGAGGAATCTCCGGTCCGTCGTGCAGGATTAACTGGCAAAGAAACTCTTCCTGGTATGACATACGGAAAGCGTTGCAGTCATGGAGTAGTTATGTACCCTTTGTATGATTGGTCTTATCGTGATATCTGGTATTATATCTTCTCCAATCGATTAAGATATAATAAGGCCTACAATTACATTTTCTCAAAAGAGCCGTTACGTTCGGCCAGGGTGTCCTCTCTGATTCATGAGAACAGTAATCAGAATATCCCATATTTGCAAGAAATTGACCCGAAGGCATATAATGCTATGTACATCCGCATTCCTAATATAGGTACGACAAATCATCTTCTGTTGGATGCCTTTGAAGAGATGCGTAATTATCCGAACTGTTTTAAGGATTGGCCGGAATATTTGCAGTATCTCATTGATAACATAGTGGCTGAGGATAAGAATAAAATCATTTTCTCCAATAACCTGAAGACTGTGATTGCTAAAGTCACAAATTGGTCTGATGTAGACCGTCTTGATATTTACCGAGCTTTTGCTCGTGGGATTATTACCGAAGACTTTGAACAGACAAAGTTGAATAACAGATTATTGGTTCATAAATCAAAGTATAAATATGGAAAAACTAAAAGAAATAATCATCCAGATGCTTGATGAAGCACCAGACAAAATAAACTTCTTCAATGAAGTGAGGCAACTTCTATTTTCCTTGTCCCCGGAGAAAGTGAACCCGGTGGATCGTGTTCTTTGGGTTCCAATGGAAATAGTAAAGGCAAACAACTATAATCCTAATGCTGTGGCAAAGCAGGAAATGCAATTGCTTTATACTTCTATTCGTGAAGATGGATATACTCAGCCTATCGTTACGATTTGGAGTGAGGAAGAGCAAAAGTACATCATTGTAGACGGATTTCACCGTAATCTCATTGCACGTATGTACAAGGATATTGCCCGACGGAATAGTGGTCGCCTCCCTATTGTGGTTATTGACAAGGATATTAATGACCGTATGGCATCTACGGTCCGGCATAACCGTGCACGTGGAAAACATTCTGTCGACGGCATGACGAATATCATTTATAACATGATTAAAAATGGGGAGTCGGATGCAGTCATTTGTAAGAAGCTTGGCATGGAACCGTTAGAACTTGTAAAACTTAAACACATTACCGGCTTTGCTAAGATGTTCAAGAACTATGAATACAGTAAAGCCATTAAAGAAATTGTTCATCATACAGATTCAGCAGAGTTATAATTATGGATATACAGAATATTGCAATAGACAAAATCATTCCATATTGGAATAATGCTCGGGACAATAGTAAGGCTATCAAACCGGTAGAGGAATCAATCAAGAAGTTTGGTTTTAATCAACCGCTTGTAGTAGATAAGAACCTTGAAATCATTGTCGGTCATACAAGATATTTTGCTCTCTTAAATCTTGAATACAAGGAAGTACCTTGTATCATCGCTGATTTAGACGAAGAAAAGACACGTCAATATCGTATTGCTGATAATAAAACATCGGAGTTTGCATCATGGGATGAAGATAAACTGATACGTGAACTTAGGACTATGAATGTCCCTGCAGATATGCAGGATTTCTTTTTTGAACCAATAGAACAGTTACTTGGATTTGATATAAATTTTACTCCTGCAAATGATTATGTAACAGAAGATGCGCAAGCAGAGGAAGTACAACGGGAATTCAATCGGGAAATAGAACGTCAAGAGAATGAGGCTTTCAAAAAGAAAACGGAACGTATTGAGGAGAACTTAGAGCAAGAGAAGACCGAATATCTTGAAATGGCATGTCCTCATTGCGGAGAAATAATCAGGATTAAGAAGTGATATGGCAGCACCAACGGGAAATAAATTTTGGATGTTAAGGAGTAAGCATGGGAGAGATAAACTTTTTTCCACGCCGGAACTTTTGTGGGAAGCTGCATGTGAGTATTTCCAATGGTGTGATGAAAATCCCTGGCTCTCCAAAAAGGCTATTCAAAAGACTGTTCCTGTGAAAAGAAAGAAAGGAAAGAGAGTGGAAACTGTTAATGAACAGCAAGTGCAACAGGAAGTTTCCCCGACTTCCCGCCCGTACTCTCTTACCGGGTTTTGTATTTATGTAGGCGCTTCATCCAAATGGTGGAGCACCTTTCGTACAGAATGTAAAAATAAGAATGACGAAGATTTTTTAGAGGTCATCGCACGCGTGGAAGAAACAATCGAAACGCAACAGTTTGAAGGTGCATGTGTCGGTGCTTTTAATGCGAATATCATTGCTCGTAAACTTGGGCTTGCGGATAAGCAGGAAGTGGACCATACGAATGCGGGGAAAGAATTCAAAGGGTTTAATTTTCTTCCATATACCCAAGAGGCTGAAGATATGAAGTAATGGGAGAGAGAGTCAACATAAAGCAGCGTTTAGCCTATAACTATCTTCGTGACGATGTTACGAAGTTCTTATGTTATGGTGGTGCCGGTGGCGGTGGTAAGTCATGGCTTGGTTGCGAATGGCTGATGCAATGTGCTTACTATCTTCCCGGTACTCGCTGGTTTGCCGGGCGAAATAACTTAAAGGATAGTAGAGAGTCTATTTCTGTAACTTTCGATAAGGTTGCCAAATGGCATAAGTTCACTGATTACAAGCAAACAAATGACGGTATAACGCTGGGGAATGGTTCGGAAATTATCTTTCTTGATTTAACTTATTATCCGGTTAAAGACCCTATGTATGAACGTTTGGGGTCTAAAGAGTTTACAGGTGGTTGGATTGAAGAAGCTGGACAGGTTCACTATCTCGCTTTTGAGGTTTTAAAGACCCGTATAGGCAGGCACTTAAATGATGCCTATAACATTCCTGGTAAGATACTTATTACTTGCAACCCTAAAAAGAACTGGCTTTATAGAGAGTTTTATAAACCATGGAAAGAAAAGAAACTGAAAGCTCCTTACGCTTTTATTCAGGCACTTGTACAAGATAACCCTTATGCAACAGAAGATTATATAGATACTCTCCGGAATACAAAGGATAAAGTTACAAAAGAGCGTCTGTTGTATGGAAACTGGGAATATGATAATGACCCGACAGCTCTTTGTGATTATGATGCTATTTGTGACTTGTTTACAAACGAGCATGTACAACCGGTAGGCTTATCGACTGGTTCTTCCGACCTTGCTATGAAAGGTCGAGACCGTTTTGTCAGTGGGCATTGGATAGGTAATGTATGCTACATCAGGTTAGATCAGGAATATAGTACGGGTAAATCCATTGAAACGGACCTTAAAAACATGATGATACAGTGGAAGATTCCACGTAGCATGATGGTAGTTGATAGTGATGGCCTTGGAAGTTATCTTGAGAGTTATCTGAATGGTATCAAGGAGTTTCATGGTGGTAACCGTCCTATTAATTCGGAGTTTGATAATCTGAAATCAGAGTGCGCTTTTAAGCTTGCTGAACTGATAAATAACCGACAGATAAGGATTATATGTACGGAAGCCCAAAGAGAGCGTATAATCGAAGAATTAGGAGTTTTAAAGCAAGACCATATAGATGCTGATACCCGAAAGAAAGGAATAATCAGTAAAGAGAAAATGAAAGAGATACTTGGTCATTCTCCAGATTATCTTGATATGCTGATAATGGCAATGTTTTTTCGCATCAAACCAATTCCCAAACGACCAAAAGCAAAATTAGGGCAGATATGACAGTAAAAGAATTTTTGATATTAAGTGAGGTGGCAAGTAATGTTACTGAATTATTGGAACGGATAAAGAAGCTTCCAAAACCGGATTTCATTTCGGGAGTTCGTTTGCCAGATAATCTGAATGGTGCTACTATTGGACAACTTATGGGACTGCAATCTATATCAAACGATATTGATTGTATAATGACACCATGTCGTGTTCTATTAGGATTTTCTGTTGGGCGAATAGAAGCATGTGAGGTAGAGGCTGTCTTGGGATTTTCCTCATGGGTTACTAAAGAGGTGGAACGGATAACGAAGCTATTTGAAACAACAAGTGTGGCGCCTACTCCAGAAGAAAAACGTGCAGGTGTAGACCAACTGTCATTTGGTCTGTTTGGGCTAGTAGACTATTATGCAACCCGCATGGGAATTACCGACCATGAACAGGTAGAAAGCGTTCCATGGATAAGAGTGTATAAATGTCTTGATATGGATGCAGAGAAGATAAGATATGAACGAAGATTACGTAAAATTTATCAAGATAATAGCAAATGAATACAAGTGTAGAAAGGAAAATAGCTTCTGTTGCAGAAAAGCTAAAGGGTATAACCTATTTGTTTGATAACTGGGCGACAGCTAATATCCGGTTGGATAAGATGCCATTGCCGGCTATTATTAACTTACTGCCTGTATCCGGTAAGTTCGTTATATCCAGAACACAGTTGAAAGATTGTCCTAATTGTATGATAGCATTTGCAGATAAAACAAGGTTTGATTTCGACGGCGTGGAGAATGATGAGGTTATTGAGAAGTGTAAAGGGTATGCCGTACAGTTTATCAAAGAACTGAATAAAAGCGGACTGTTTGAGTGGGTGAGCGATGAAGTGCCTTACTCCATATTTTATGATAAGTTGGATGTGAATGTTACTGGGATAATGATAGAATTGAAACTTAAAGAGGTTCAAGGAGTACCCATGTGTTAGTTATGGAAGATAGGAGAAAAGAGATAAAGGGTATTCTGAATGAAGAGCTAGATAATCTCCGGCAACGTATCATTGAGAACCATGTACGGGCCGGACAGCGTGCAAGTGGCAGAACTATTAAAAGTCTGCATATTGTAGTGGATGATAATTATGGCATTCTGTTTGGCAGGCAGGCTTTCAGCGTATTGGAAACAGGACGTGCTCCAGGTAAAGTTCCTAAAGGATTTTATAAGATTATTCGACAATGGATGATGGATAAGGGTATTCAAGTAGAGAAACCTAAGTCTTTTGCATACCTTGTGGCTCGGAAGATTGCTCAAGAAGGAACTGAATTATATCGGAAAGGAAAGCATGAGGACATATATTCAGAAGATATTGAACAAACAATACAAAATATAATGAACCGTATATTTGGTATTTTCTTAAAAGATATACAACATATAAATTTGAATAACAATGCGAACTCATAAAATTGGAAATACAACAGTTGAGTATCCGGATGAAATATCTTTTTGTTTTAATCCGATAGTTATTAATGTCCTTGGGTATCCATGGGCATGGGTAGAGGCCGTGGTTCGTGATGTGACAACTGGTATAGAACATGTAGAGAAAAGGGTATTATTTCAAAATACTTGTTTCTTCGATGTTTCTTTTTATACCCAATCGTATTTTGATTCAATTCAATTTGGCAAAATAGATTATACTCAATCGGGAGCTGCTGAAACTCCGTTCGGCCGATTGTTTTCTCTTGACTTGAATATGTATTCTGAGGGTGGAGAATTAAGTGAAAGTTTTCAGTTTGAAACTTTTGTTGTTTGGGGGGCGATGAAGATTGGTGAACGATATAATGGTGATAGGGTTTTGACATGGTTTAAGAATTTTCCTTTTACAGTTGGTATGTATACAGCTGGAACCAATAGTGTTAATATTATTGCAGATAACGTTTCTTTGCCTTCCATTAGTCTGCAAAAACGTGGTATTTATAATTTGTTTTTAACAGGTATTCATGCACAGAGAGAAGTGGTGTTAGTGTTGCCAGGAAGTGGGATAGGAACGAGTGTTTTCGATATGACTTTCGATTATACTTTTCATGCGGTAGAAGGAGTTCCTTCTCATGTTCGGTTATTGGTCGATGATTGTGCAATGGGAGTATATCTTCGTTGGGTTAATCGTCATGGTTTTTATTGTTATTGGTTGTTTAAAGCTGGTGACGAAAAAAAACAGGTTGTAAATGATGGGGAGTTTATTCGTAACAATATGCAGGACTACAATTATGTGAATGGGTATCATAGTGGAACTGGACGCAAACAGCGTAAGACAGAGGAAAATACCCTTCTTGTATGTGCACCGCTTGTAGATAGTGATACATACAATTTTCTTTTTCAACTTGCTATGTCGCCAGTTGTAGATATGTATATGGGAAAAGATTCTGATAAAAAAGATAGGTGGCAAGGAGTAAATGTTGCAGTTGAAACTTTCAATAAAACTCGTGCTGTTCTTCAGGATTTTATAGCAACGATTATTTTACCAGAAACACGGGTGCAAAGCTTATGAGAAATGAGATGTTATTTATAGACGGAGAATTGGTTGATTTGGGAGAAAACACTAAAATCACATTAAATCTCAAAAGTAATTTACTTTCCGACCTGAGTAAGATTGTTAGTAATAATAGCTATACGATAAGATTGCCAAAGACAGTACGTAACCAACGTATTATAAAGCATGCTGATATACCTTCATGTAGTACCGTCTATCCGAGAAAATATCATCATGCCAGGTATTTTCGTAATGGAGTAGAGATAATCTCAAATGCAAAAGCGGTACTTCTATCTGTTTCTGATACCATTGATATTGCTATTACGTGGGGAAATATAACATTGTTAGCCGGTATCGTAGAGAATGATAAATCTTTGAATGAACTTATTGATAATGACTATTATATGATTTGGCGAAAGGAAATTAGTGATTATCAGAATGGAAATCCTTTTATTGTATCTGATATAGATATGGGCATCAGGGGATTTGATACTTTGAATTATGTGCATCCTAGTGTAAGGGCCAATTGGATATTAGAGCGTATTTCATCTGATAATGGTGTTAATTTTTTATTTTCAAATGATGTAGTGAAGGAATTTATCAATAAATTAATAATCCCATTATTGACACGCCATGGTAGGGGATTAGATGCGGATAATCAATTTGGCTTAACTGCTAAATATAATAATGGTGTTCAATATGATTATAATTTAACAGTTGTATTGAAAAATTCTTTTTCTAATAATTTTTTAGCTGTTGTAAATGCCGGTTCAAAAGACTCAGGGGTTAAAATTCTTAAAGACAATACAAAGATTAGAATATCAGCAAAAATGTTTTTTGATTTTATTAGTACAGTCCCGGTAAATCCTGCTTTTGTGGCATATAAAGTGGTGGATGGGAGAGCGGAAGAAGTGTTTTCTGCTGATGCTTCTAATTTACAAGGAAGTAACGGACAGACCTGGACAGTATATTTTGACTTTAAGGATGAGACATCCATATTGTCAGAGGGTGATATTATTTATTTTGCTTTCCGTGATACGGGATATTTTGTTAATAATTGGGGAATAGATACTTTTTCTCTTGCTTTAGCGCCCTATATTGATGAGGTGGTAGTCGAGGGGCAAGGAAGTGATGGGTATTATCCCATCATATCCAATTTACCGGATATAAAGCAGGTTGATTTTATCAAAATGATTGCTGCAATATCTGGAACATTTGCTGTCGTCGTTAACGATACTACTTTGGGCTTTTTTTCTGTGGATGATATTATGTCGAAACGACATAAGGCATATGATTGGACGCGTAAGGTGGTTGCTTCTTTCAAAGAAAATAAACCACAAGAAATAAGTTACTCCCTTGATGATTTTGCTCAACATAATTTGTTTAGATGGAAAGATGACATTGCTGTGAAAGGTGATTATAATAGTGCTTTGTATGTGGAAGATGAAACAATTGAAATGGAACGGATTGCTATTGAACTTCCATTTGCTGCAACTGATATGTCTTTGGGCAGAGCTTCAATTCCACTGTATGACTACTCTGGCAGTGAGACTATCGGAGAAATGAATAGTGTGGAGCCACGGCTATTGATTGAGGTTAATAATACAGGAAAATCTAAAGCTTCATTTGAAGGATTAAAGTGGGAAACTTTGCTCAGAAAAAACTATGGAACATATCAGAAAATTATTCGTAGTCCTATTGTGGTCAGCGAAAAGATTGAGATTAGTGATATTGAGTTGAAAGAGTTAGATGTGACTATTCCTGTCTATTTAGGTCAATATGGTAGATACTATGCTATTATATCAGTAAGGGCAGAAAATACGGGGATATGTGAGTGTAAATTATTACAGTTGGAGGTGTAACTATGGAAAATGTAGAAGAAAGAGTACTGGATATCCGGGTACGATACGATGATGCTATTCGAAAAATCGCAGAATATCGTACTCAGATAGACGTTTTACATCAGGTTGAAAAAACACTTAAAGATGATTTGAAAGCTGGGCGTATTGAGCGTGAGGAATATAATGTAAAACTGACCGAAACTCAAATAGCGACTCGTGAAGTGAACGAGGCTATTCGAATTCTGAATAAGCAAATACAGAATGAACGTAAGGAACAGATGGAGCTTGAAGGTAGTTTAGTTAGATTACGTGCGGAACTTTCTAATCTGACTGCTTCTTATGATAGATTAAGCCGTGCGGAACGTAATAGTGCCAAGGGTAAAGAGATTCAAGATAAGATAAATGCCATTACCGATGAATTGAAGGAAGCGGAAGAGGGTACGCAGCGTTTCTATCGCAATGTCGGTAATTACGAGGAAGCTTTGAAAGATTTTGTAGGTATCAACGATGACTTTGCAAACTCTTTGTTGAATATCGCCCAAAACTCAAATGGAATAAAAGGCTTTTTCTCCAATATGAGAACAGAAGCATCTGCTTTAGGTTCAACGCTAAAGGCATTATTGAAAAATCCGGTATTTATGAGTATAGCAGGCATTGCTGGAGTTGGCTTTGCTTTCAAATGGTGGTATGACTACAATAAGGGGATAAAGGAAGCTACCAAATTGACAAAACAATTTACGGATAAGTCTGGCGATGATTTGAAAATCTATCGGAGTGAAATACAAGCCTTGGCTGATTACTATGGTAAAGACTTCCGGGATATGTTGACAGCTATCAATTCCGTAGAAAAACAGTTTGGTATATCTTCTGGCGAAGCGCTGAGGTTTATCAAAGATGGTTTCATTGCCGGAGCAGATGCGAATGGGGAGTTTCTGTCTGCTTTGAAAGAATATCCGGCGTACTTCAAAGAGGCCGGTATCTCTGCGGATCAGTTCGTCGCCATTATTGCAGAAACTAATAAGCAGGGTATTTTCTCTGATAAGGGAATTGATACCATCAAAGAGGCGAATACTCGGCTTCGGGAAATGACTACATCAACGGCTGGTGCATTAGATGGTATTGGTATCAGCTCTAAACAAGTCCAGAAAGATTTGCAGACAGGGGCAAAGACTACTTTTCAAATCATGCAGGAAGTATCTGCCAAATTAGATGAACTACCGGAAAGCAGTGCGGTGGTTGGAACTGCCATTGCAGATATCTTTGGTGGTCCGGGAGAAGATGCAGGCTTGCAATATATCCGTACCTTGAAAGATATTTCTGTTAATCTGGATGAAGTCAAGGGTAAGACTGGGGAATTAGGTAAAGTGGAAGATGATTTGCTTGCTTCCCAAGCGGAACTAACGAAAGAAGTCGCTTTGCTTTTTGATACTACTGGTGGCTCGTTTGAGAAAATGACGGCTAAGGTTGAGACTTTTGTCAATGGTGCTTTATCCTCTTTGATTAAAGATGTACGAACTTTGTTTGAATCGGTAGAGGATATATCAGAACGGGAAACTAAAGCTGCTGTCAAACTTGGAAAGAATGTTGCAGAAGCTAACGTGGGGGATGAATATGCCAAGGTAGAGGCGACATGGGCTCGATATGTGAAAGCGGGGCTTTCTGAGGAAGAAGCTTTGAAAAAAGCCAAAGAAGAAAGACTTCAGATGCTGAACTTGTCCCTGAAGCAGGAAGAAGAATATTTGCAGGAAACTGTTGCTATCAATGAGAAATACAATAAAGAACTGCAGGATGCTTCATTTTGGCGTCAAGGAATTGGTAAAGACCGTTCCAATTCAGCCATAAACAAGGATATTACTTCTTCATGGAATAATCGTATGGCACAGTTATCAGCTGTGGAGTCCAGGAAAGAGACTATTAACTTGGTGTCTTCATATACCGGGAATGCTGATAAAAAGAAGACGCCGATTGTTGACCCTAAAGCTGTGGCCGAAGCTCTTAAAATCAAAAAGAAAGAACTGCAAGAGATACGTAAGGCTGAGGATGAAATGCTAAAACTCGTCAAAGATAGCCGGAAAAAGCAGACTCAAGAGATAGAATATGAATATAGCCGTCAGATTGAAGATTTGGAAATCCGCTTGAAAACCGAAAAAGACTTGACACCTCGTGCCAAAGAGGAAATCGGAAAACAGATTCTTGCTCTTGAACAAGAGAAAACAGTTGCTTTGCAAAAGCTCTCTGATGAAGAACTGAAAAAGGAGATTGAAAATCGGCAGAAACTTATTGCCATACAACTTGAATCAGTAAAAGTTGGAAGCGAGCAGGAGCATCAACTAAAGATGCAACAATTGATGACCCAACGTGATGCAGAACTGCAGCAGAAAGAGCTAACCGAGCAGATGAAACTTGCTATCATGGAGAAGTACAACAAAAAGATTGATGATTTGACTGAGCAGCATAATAATTCCATTATCAAGAAGCAAGAGGATGCATTAAGGATACGTTTTGAAACAGAAATAGCCCAGGCATACGGTGACGAACAAGAAATTCTCCGTATAAAGATGGAGCAGAAGCTTGCAGAGTTGAATACTATACAGCAACTTGAGGGGGAAAGTATAGAAGCTTTTAATTTGCGTAAACTTCAAGCTCAAAATGACTATAATGATGCAAAGAAAGCTGTTACGGATAAGGAGATAGCTATCGAACAAGCCAAATATGATACTATGGCTACTGTTACAAATGGACTTATTGCCTTGACAGATGAGATAGGTAATCAAGACCGTAACTTTGCCATTGCAAGTAAGGCTTTGGCTCTTGCCGAAATTGCAATCAATACAGGTAAGGCTATTTCTAAAATGGTTTCGGCGGAAGCAGGAAAGGGTATAATTGGACTTGGTACAATGGCTAGTGGTATAGCTACTATACTTTCTAACATTGCGGCTGCTATTTCTACGGTAAAAAGTGCTAAATTTGCACAGGGTGGTTCAGTAGTAGGTCCGGGGTCGGCTACAAGCGACTCTATACCGGCGATGTTATCTAATGGTGAAAGTGTTATGACGGCTGCTGCAACTTCTATGTTTGCTCCGTTGTTATCAGCCTTTAACCAAATGGGTGGTGGCATTCCTATCAATGTAACAACCTCATCCAATCAGGCAACGGGTGAGGATATGCTTGCCAAAGCTGTTGCAAGAGGTATGATGATGGCTCCACCACCAGTATTGTCAGTAGAGGAATTTACTTCTGTTGCAGATAGGGTGAAATATGTCGAGAATCTTGGTAGTGTATGAATGCGTATGAATTATTAATGCTGAATAGGAGCATTCTCCAAGTAATGGATAATGTTTCGCTTGATGTTGGAGATGTAAAATATATTCCGGTATATCAAGATTATATTCGCCTATTACAAGAAGGGCACAAAAAGACCTATATCATGCAGTATTTATCTGATGAATATAGTATTGCAGAGAGAACCATCTATCGGATTATTGATAAGTTTTCAAATACAGTTAATATCTAAATGAGGGCGGAGTGATTCTCCGCTCTTATTGTTTATAGAAAGTTACTGTCAAAGCATGTCAGTAGAATGAACTTCTTATTTTCTTCAAGCCGTATCTTGTTTTTTACCTTTGTTACAAACAATTATGTGATATGGCAAAATTATACATTAATAAAGACATTGTAGCCGATAGAGATAAGCTGGAGAATTGGTACTTGACCGGCGATGAAGGGATTTCGTTTCCTGATATTCAATGTTTTCTTTCATGGCTTGACCCAGCTGACCCTACAATTGATATTGAAATACATTCATGCGGTGGCGATACAGTTGAGGGGTATGCAATTTATGATGCGTTACGTGCATCTGGTAAGGATATTTCTTGTACTGTTGTTGGAAGGTGTGCTTCTATGGCAACAATTATTCTACTGTCTGCACCGCTGGAACGCAGAAAGGCTTATCCTCATGCAAAATTTCTTATTCACAATCCATATTTGGCAAAGTATGACGATGTTTTAGACCTTGAAACAATAGAATCCCTTAAATCAAGTTTGGAAGCGGAAAAGGCTAAAATGTTAGCTGTCTATGTTGAAAGGACTGGGGCAGAATCATCTGTATTGGAAGCTCAAATGAATAAGGAATCATGGTTTGGCGGGGAGATTGCAAAACAACTAGGATTTATATCTGCTGTTCTTGTCCCAACTACAGCAAAAGGAGTCGATTATAAACTTAATAGTAAAAAAATGAACAAAGAAAAACAAGTGACAGTGAAGCAATCTATCATTGATAAGTTGCTTGCCAAATGTGGCTATCAAAAGATTGAAGATATTCCAGTAATATCTATGGAGTTGACAGATGCCGAAGGTAATGTACTAACGGTGGAACGTGAAGAGGGAGAACCACAAGTCGGGGATGCCGCGTCTCCTGACGGTGAACATGTTATGCCTGATGGGAAGACTATCATCGTGACCGATGGGGTAATTACGGAGATTAAAGAAGAAGAAAATAGTGGTGAGGATATTGAAGCTTTAAAGAACCGCATTGAAGAACTTGAAGCAGAAAATGCGACTTTGAAAGTTAATGCCCGTACTGTTGAGGACAATAAGATTTTGAATGCTGTAAAGATGGCGGGTGGAGAGAATTGGTTAGCGAAGCATTGTTCAACTTATAGGGTTTCCTTACGCGCTCAGACCTTTAAGGAAACTGTTGACCATCAGGATAGTGCGGAGGAGACTGCTATTCAAAGGAAGTTGAGAGAGGAAAGAGAGAAGAGAGCTAAAAAGTAAAGAAAGGAGAATTAAGTATGCCTATTTTAGATTTTTCAAAATTGACACCGGATAATCAGGCGGTGAAGGATTTGAAAGACTTGATTGAACTGACAGTTTTTCAAAATGAGGATATGGAGCGTTTTATGACGTTCATGCCTAAAGTGACCAATGGTAAGAAAGTAGGCTTCATCGGTGAGATGGAGGATGTCGGTATCGCAGGTTCCGGATGTGATCCTACATATCAAAAGGTGGCTATCGCTGCTGCCCAAAAGGTTTGGGAAATAGGTGATTGGCAAGTTCCATTGGAAATGTGTTATGAGGATTTGGAAAATACTATTGCTAAATATTGCCTAAAAACCGGCACTAATATTGCGGACCTTACTTCTACTGAATATATGGATGGAATCGTTCTTCCGAAATTAACGGAAGCAATGATGAAAATGTTGTGGCGTTTTACTTGGTTTGGGGATAAGAATGCTGCTAATGTTGAGGGTTCCGGGCAAATTACAGATGGTTTGAATGTAGAATTGTTTAAGACATGCGATGGTTTCTTTAAACGTCTGTTTGCTATATGTACAGCTAATGCAGGCCAACATACCATCATATCAGCCAACGCTGAAACATCTTATGCTTTGCAAAAATCCAAGATGAAAGAATTAGGTGCTGCAACTTCTATATTTGATGCAATGCTTGAGGATGCGGATAGCCGTATTTTCCAGAAATCTGGACATGCAATTTTTGCTACGAAATCATTGTGTGATTCTTTATCTCGCGATGTGAGGGAGAAATATAAGGTTATTATGCCTTGGGAAGTTATTTTTGATGGACTTGAAGTAGGAGAGTATGACGGTGTTCCAGTTGTAAAATGCTCAATTTGGGACCGATTTATTCAAGCATATCAGAATGATAAAACCAAACTGAATCTCCCCCATCGTGCAGTTCTGTGTTCTCCGGACAATTTGATGTATGGCTGCGAAGGTGATAACCCTATATCAGACCTTGATATTTGGTTTGAAAGAAAATCCCGTAAGAATTACATCTATTCTACAGGCAAACTTGGTTCTATGATTGGCGAAGATAATCTGGTACAAGTTGCATATTAGGAAAGGAGGTATTTATGGGAGTATGCGATGATATTTTGAAGAAAGATATTTCTCCGTCTTGTGATGACCCAGTCGTACAAGGTTTGGAGCAGGAAGGCGTGATTATGAATCGCGCTGATGTAGATTTCGCTGCGACAGTGTTCAATGCAACTCGTAAAAATGTGATTGAAACATTGGCGATGAAAGAAAAGAAAAAGGCGTATAAAGTTGTGGTTCCAGGTAAAACTCCATTTACTGGTACTACTACTGCTTTGGCAACAGGTACATATCGTAATTCATTCACAAACACCATTACACTTGTGATTTTGGCAAATGACCCAGATGTTTGTGCCGATATAGTTGACGGTCTAGCTAATGGCTCTTATGTTGTAGTATTGGAGAATAAATATAAGGGTTTACAGAAAGAAGAAAATCCGGGTGATGCCGCTTTCCAAGTTTTTGGATACTATCAAGGGCTTACAGCTACAACTATTGAAAATAATAAATACAGTGAAGAAACGGAAGGTGGTTGGAGTGTGACCCTTGAAGAACAAAAAGTACCGAAATCAGCTTTATTCTTGTTCAAAACAAGTTATGAAGCGACTAAGACGGCAATTGGTACATTGACAGCAGAACCAATGGGGTAACGGAATGACTGTTGTAGAAGTGGTTGATAAATTAAAAGAGTTGGGGGGTAAAATCCCCCTCTCTTCTTCTGATAAATCAGATATTGAAGTAATATATCATGAAGTCTTCGGACGAACTTTTGTCAAGACTTCATGTGGTGATTGTTATCGTGATGCTGTGATTGAAATGTATTCATATTTAAAAAAATACGGAAAGATGAAAGAAAAATCAAATTATGCATTGAAAAATGGTGTTTTACTCCAGGTTGGCTTTGGGAGTAGTGAAATGTACACCAATGATAATCTAACAGATGAAGCAGCAGAAAGATTTCTTGCAGAAAATCCTAAAGGAATAGTGCTTTTTGCTTTAACACCTTCCAACTGGGAGGAAAGGGTTGAAAGACTCAAGAATCCGGTTATAGCTTTGGATGAAACTTTAGTTGCAGAACTGGTGAAAGCTTTCCAAGTAGAAGGTGCGACAGTCAAAATAGTAAAAGATGCATTTAAAACTTATCAGGTAGATGGAAAGAAGGTGACTGCTAAATTATTGGATACCCATATAAAAAAGGCTCAATCCCTTCTTGAATCAAAGAAGGAAACTGCAGACAAAGAAGTAGCAGGAGAAATGGTAGAATAATAAATGACCTCACGAAGCGATGAATGTAAATGATTTAAAGAAGAAAAGTAATAGGCGTGTTGATACGGGGTACGTACGTAATCTTGGCATCCAAAGCTATGGTGATGATAATTTATATCCTCAACATTTAAGGAATATCATCGCTGCTAGTTCAACTGGTAGTGAATGTGTGGAACGTTATGCCAATTTTATAGAAGGGAATGGTTTTCGTGAGGTCACTTTTTCTGAATATGTAGTTAATCGTTGTGGTGATACAACTGATGATATCCATGCTTTTGTATGTAGGGATATTGCAGATTATGATGGGATAGCAATACATGTGAACTATAATATGTTTGCTGATATAGTAGAGATACAGCATGTTCCCTTTGAAAATTGCCGTTTATTAGAGGAAGATGAAAACGGATATATTGCTAAGATTGCGGTTCACCCTGATTGGAGTGGAAAGAAAACCCGTAATGGTAAGGCTATTAAGGTTATACCGGATAATGTAGAGTTCATAGATGTTTTTAATCCTTGTAAAGAAGTGGTGTATGCACAGATTCGTGCTGCTGGGGGAATTGAAAACTATAAAGGACAGATATTGTGGATTAGTAACATTGGAAAATTTGTGTATCCTGTCGGAAGGGCTGACCGGGTGATTACGGAAATGAGTACGGATGAAGGGCTTGCAAATGTAAAATATCGTAATGTTCGCTGTAATTTTATGCCTTCTGGAATGATTGTTACCAAGAAAGGTGTTTCTCCGGTACATCTTGATGAAGAAGGGAATCCGATAAGAGAAGATAAGCAAAGCGAAGATACAGGCTTTTCAGATACCGTTATACAACTTCAAGGAGATACTAATGCTGCAAAAATATTGGAAGTTACTTTAGAATCTGATGAAGAAAAGCCGGAGTTTGTGGATATCAGTTCTAAAAATTATGATAAAGAATTTACTGTGACTGATGCCAGTGTGGTAGAACGTATTTATTCTGCTTTCGGACAAGAACCTTGGTACTGTATTCGTATTGGTAAAGTGGGTTTTTCCGGTGATATATTGGAAGATGCCTTTGAATATTATAATTCTATCGTATCAAAACAACAGCGAATGGTTGAACGTGCTTTTCAGAAAATCTTTGAACATTGGTATGAACCTGTTAATCCCTCTAATGACTTTAGTGTACAACCTCTTAAATACGTAAGAAATGCAGCAGTATCTAATAACAACGGATGAAGTTTCTAAGTTGGCCCGTACGATGTCAGTACATATAGATACGGAAAAGATAGAAACATATATCCGAGAGTCAGAGAATATTGATGTGAAATCGGCTTTGGGTGATGCACTATTCTTAGATGTGAAAGAACATCCAGATAATTACAGTGAGCTACTTGATGGAAGTTCTTATGATGTAGAATGTGGTGGAAGACGCTCTTTTGTGGGGTTAAAAGCCGCTTTAGCTTATTATACTTATGCCCGTATAGTAAAGAATGGGGATGGTAGTGTTACCCGTTTAGGATTTATGCATAAAGATAACGAGTATTCGTCTCATTCTGATTTTAAAGAGAAACTTATGGCTTATAATGATGCATTTTCTATAGCAGACCGATATTTAAAGGAGTGTGTACGCTATTTGAATGATAATAGAAAGTCTTTTCCTCTATATAAAGGAAATGGTGGATTGACAGCAAACCGTGTAGCATGTAGAATCTTGGGTGAATAATGGCAGATACTTTTGATATATTGAAGAAGTTGGCCTTGCAGGTGCGAAATGCTACTCTTGCAGGAGAGAATAGTGCAGAACGTATAGGACGAACGTTTGTCGGTATCCTTGATTTAATAGATGACCTTAAAAATATTTATCTCCATAAAAATCAACCTGATGAAACAGAATTTTTAATAAAGTTCCTCGCAGGCGGTGAGTTCGGCGAATTCGTAGACAGTATGATTGCCGGCAAGGGTGCAGGGATATTCCCTGATGGCCGGGCACAGGTAGAACGGTTGGAAGTGCGCGGTTCACTGTCAGTGCTTGACCTTATTATCAATCAGATTCAAGGAATGGAATCTGATTACTCCTTCACCGAGATTGGTAAGATAAAATCCGTGGAGGATTTGGGAGAAAATACCTACCGTCTGAGCATCGAGAAACGCACAGACTTCGACTTCATGAAGTTCCAGGACAACGATGTCTGCTTCTCCATCATTAACACACTGCTTACAGGTGGTTCCGAGTATTACACCAGTTGGATGCGTATTCTTACCACCAATGCGCAGGAGAACAGCATAACGGTCGTGCTCTATCCGGACAGCGAAGTGCCTGGAGGCACGAACTATCCGCCGTTGGCCGGCTACAACGTAACCCGCAGGGGTAACAGTACGCTTCCTGAAGAGGGCGGCTTCAACGGTCGGGCGCAGTCGTGGATGATTTCTTCGCGTGAGGGGCGCATCATGTTTTTGTCCAATGTCTATAAGCCGATATTGGAGGACTACAACTACTCAATCAGCATCGGCAGATTTCCCCGTACCAAGGCACTTGAAAAGCTGCCGATTTCCGAGAATGAGACAGGCGTCATGGCACAGACAGTCATTGCCGAGAAATTCTACCAACTCGACCACAACGGCGATGTCATACCCAACAAAGTAGACCGGGGTATCTGGTCTCTGGAAACGGCCCAGAGCGGTGCTCCTTACCGGTTTGTTCAGTACGAACTGTCGAAGCCTTCCGGCAGCGAATATACCCTGCTGGAACAGCATACGGTCTACCACCTTGGCTGCAAGTGGGGGTGTCTGAAGGACAAGACAACCGACGAACCGAAATGGAACTCTCCGTCATGGGGACTTCTTGAGGGCGACAGCAGGTATTCGCTCCAGCTCTCACTATCAGACGGGGAGGCATTCGTTATAGGTGGTGTGGATGAGGTGATTTCCGGGCGTATATATTTCGGAACTACGGATATAACGGATGATGTGATGGCGGACGATGCTACCGAAGTGGAGTGGTTCCGCAACAGTGGCAATGTTCCGGCGGACAACCTCTGGACGCCTGAGTATGTGGACGGAAACAGGCTTGCCATCCATATCGACAACGGGAACCAGCACGGGGTCGGTTCGGATTTCGGTTTTGTCAGCAAGTCCGTGATATTCACCTGCCGGGTGTTCTTTCCGGTAAATGGCAGGTTGGAGAAAGTGGATATGAATTTAGGATTTGACATCGTATAAGAATTTATAGGTATATGGGATTAAAGAGTAACAAGCAGTGGGGGCGTATTTACGTTGACCCCCTTTCCCTTCAGGGAGAGATAATAGTATTGTCGGGCAGTCCCGTGCAGACGTATGACAAGCAGCTGCGGGAATACAGCCCCGACCGGACCCTGACACCGCTGGTCATCGTGCCGAAGGTATCGGCGTTCGACGAGAAGACGGTATTCGGTGAAATGGAACTCACGGGGGTGGAGTGGTTCGAGGGCGCACCCCGTGACAAGTCGGCCAACCGTATCGTCGAGGGCGAGTATTACAGCATTTCCGACGGCAGCGGCGGTGTGCCCAAATATGCGCTTACCATCCGGAAGAACATTCCGCCGGAGAAGCCGGTGGAGTATTTCGGCATCGCGATATTCACTGACCCGCGCACGAACCGCGAGGTCCGCTGTGAACGGAGCGTGAAGTCCTATGCGCATCTTTATGACAACAAGGCGTATTCATTGCGCCTGAAGGGTGATACCGTGATGGTGACCGACCCGCTTCGCCTGGCCGACCGTTCCGGTTATTGGGACAGGGAGATAGAACCGCAGCTCTATACGGGCACTGAACCGGTGGATGATGAACACGCCGCATACTTCTGGGACATCCTCGAAGACGGAGCATATCGCCCGGTTACGCCGGATGACCCTGGCATCGTCTGCCACGATGGGAACGGTGTATATACAAGAAAGCTGATGTATCAGGCGAAGTATGTCACTGGTGCAAGTTTCCGTTGCCGCGCCTGTGAATATGCGGGCAGCAGACCGCAGGCCCCTACGGACGGGCGGCTGGAAGTGGTAATTGAGGTAAAGACGGAGATGGCAGCTTCCCTCAATTGCGAAATTATCCAGACAAAGGGTTTTACCCTTTCCGATGATATGAAGCAGCCGAGCGCCTATGAAATACGCATCTTCGACAACCGCCGCGAGTACGGTACAGAGTACGATGACCTTTTCCGCATCACATGGAAAGGCCAGAGTGCCAAGCCGGGCGAGCCGGAGAAGGTGCTGGCAACCGGCGGGCGGACGTTGGAGTTCATTCCGGCGGACAAGGGTTTCCCGGCAAAATATATCTTCCATGTGCGGGCGGAAGTGGGGCTTCTCACGGGTGAGTCCCTGATGGGCGATGAGGAAGGCGCCGTTATATCCTCGCAGGTTGACGGAAAGACGGTATTCATTGCCACGGGTCCGGTATATGAATAGTAACAACTTTAAACTTTAATCAATATGTACGTAATTGTAGAAAAGGCAAAGCTCGAAGGCAAATTCTTTGGGATAATGAATACCCTTCCGGATGGCAGGGTGTACATTCCTATCAGTGAGATGCGGAATGTGGGTACTCTTCTTGACATCGACATCATTGGTTCTGCACGTGAGTTGAAGGAACTGATAGAGAAACAGCAGGAAGCGATGCAGGGTTCGGAGGACATCGACCCCGGTTTCAGTGTGACACCCGAAGAGGAAGAGGAAATAGACCCCGGTTTCAGCCAGGAGCCGAATCCGGACAGCGACAGCGGGGCGTCGGAAGAGGGTGAAGGCAGCGTGACCGGTCCGGAACAGCCGGCCGGGGCAAAGACTGACGGAAAAAGGAAAGGAGGCCAGCGATGAACCAGAATCAAGTGACCGCTTCACTGGCTATCGTGGCGGTGAGCAACGGAACAACCGTCAACGGGTATGTACGCGTGGACAATGGTCCGCTTATCCAGGCATGGACAAAGGGAAGTGACAAGTATACGCCGGATTTTGAAGCACTCGCAGAAGACAAACGCCCTATTGTCATCGTCGTATTGCGGGATGTGGGCAGCGGGCGTATCCTCATCCCTTCCAAACTTGTATTCAAGTACAACGGAACCGAACTTGCATTCGGGGAGGACGGGCTGTGCAATACGGAACAGTTTGTCGGCATGTTCAAGCGCGTAACCGGGTATAATGTAAGTGTAGACTCGCAGTCCTATCCCATGACGGGACTTCGCGTCATGAAGAACCTCGTACCCATCTCCGGATATGACAATGACCGCATAACTGTTTCCGGGGAAGTTGAAATTGGCGGGCATACGGTCGCATTCAACGAGCTTGCGACGGATGTTGTCATTCAGGAATCATCGGGTAAACAGTATGAGTTATTCATCACTTCAGACAAGGGTACGCAGATAATCAATCCGTCCGAAGTGCTGACGTTGAAGGCATCGCTGTACAGCGGCGGAGACCTTATCAACGATTTGGGCAATATCACGCTCCAATGGAAGAAGCAACTGCCATCGGGAGAGGCCAACCTCGGAACTCAGGGAACCCAGAACATTGCCGCGAATGATATTGACGGTTCGCTGGTGGTAAGTTGTGAGGCTGTGCAGAATGCGAAGGTCATAGCAAAGGGCTTCATTACCGTGTTCGACCTCAGCGACCCTATACTGGCGGCATTCAAGGTCAAGGGGCTTGCTTCTGACGGGCAGATATATCCGGGAGAGACGGGAACGCTGACGCCGTATGCCTATAAACGTCAGTCCGGTGAGGAGGTGGCGGTGGCAAGCTGGGACTTCGCCACGTTTGATGGCGAGAATAATCCGTTTACGCTGTCTGGCAAAGATAGTAACAAGTTCCAGGGCAAGGACATCGCACTGACCTATACGGATGCGGCACGGGCCAAAACATTCAGAGTAATCGCAACGAATACAAATCCTATTGAGCTATGATGGTGACAGCGGTTTTGAGTGTCGTGGCTGTCAGCGAGCCTGACCCGGTGGAATACGTTGACATCGAGTGCCAGCCGGCTGCCATCTCTGTGGACTGTAACAACGTGCAGCTTACACCGCTGAAGCTGAAAGCCCTGCACCGCAGCGGGGCTGATGCGGCCCTGCTGGATGTATTCTGGCGGCTGCATGTCCAGTCGGCCGGCAAGGACCTCGGTACGGCGGATTCCCCCGGTGCATCGTCCGAATGGGAATACTACCTTCCGTCTGACAAGTGGGGCAATGCGGATTCCGTGATTGTGGAAGCGTACCGTGATAGTGCCCGCGAGACCCTTCTTGCTCAGAAGAGGGCCAGCATTGTTCGGCAGAACCCGTCCCCGTTCCCGGTCGAGGGTGACTGGAAACCGCTGCCGTTCAAATACAAGAACGGGGAATATTTCCTGGATAAGGAGAAGGGGTTTGTATTCATGTGGATGAATCCAGTGGCCGGAAACAGTGATAAACACCCGTTCTTTGACGTGGCCCAAAATCCGGACACTACTTCCTGGAAATCTATCCAGGAATACCCGCTACTGGGTACGCAGCTTTTGCTTGCCAGGAAGATAGACGCAGACCTCATCGACGTAGATAAGCTGAAGGTGAAGCACCTGGATGGTGCAGACGGGACTTTTACAGGTGATTTAAAAAGTGGCAGTGTCAATATTGCCGGCGGGAAAACCCTTTTGAATAAGGATGGAAGCGGGAAATTAGCCAATGGAGCGGTAAGCTGGACAAAGGAAGGCGATGTGGACTTTTCGGGAAAGGTGCATTTGAATAAGGTCACTATAGAGAGGGGTGTTACCCCTGGGATTTCTCAAAATGGGCAGATATGGAAAGTCCCTGATACAGCGGATACCTTTATGGACCATATGGTAATAACCAGTGCTTTGTCTCAAGTGGCTTTGTCTTCTAATTACGATTTTTGGGGTGGACGCTCGCTTACTATCTTTAATGTTTCTGATGGGAAAGTAAAAATATTTGGTAGTGGTGAACCTGGTATATATGTTCCCGGAAACGGCTGTATTCATTTGGAGTGTATTTCATCTACAGGAGCATTGGCAATATGGGGTGTATTGGGTATTATAGAAAATACTTTTATAGCGTTTCCGGTTCCATAATTAAAAAAAATGTATGGATATGTTTTCAAGAATTAACGACAAGCTGCTGCATTTTCTTGCATGCCTTGCCATCACGCTGACAGCGGGTGAACTCTGTGCCGTTACGGCAGGCGTGACGAAAGAAGCCGCTGACTGGATGTATAAAAAGAATTGCAAGGTCGGTACGGGCTGGGACTGGCTGGACATACTTGCGGATGCTGCCGGCATAGCGGTCGGCAGCGTATTAAGGAGATTGGTATTCGATTATTAATATTAATAAAAAGGATTATGTTAGACACATTATTGGTTGCGTTGATTATCTCGATAGATACTGCGCAGGTAAAGGAATTTCCGCAGAAGGCGGAAGTCGAGTTTAAGAAAAACGATTTAAAAGAGAACATCATTAAGTCAGCCTTGAATTTCCATAACAGCGGGAAGAAGGACGACAAGACCTGGAACTGGAAGATTCAGGATGTGGTGTTCAAAAAGGATTAAAACAATGTTCAATTTAAATTCAAAACAATCATGGGAGCTATAAAAACTATGAAGGAAGTCGAAAGCGCACTTCCTCAGAAAAAAGAGATAAATTATGTACGTGCTTTGGACAAAGAAGGCAACCCGATTTTAATCAATAAAGAGGACCTGGCGCAAGTTGTGGGAGAACTGATACCTGTGGCTAACTTTCAAAAGAGCGGACTTTGGGATAAG
>ERZ1673745.172-NODE-172-length-82178-cov-8.827624_pt1 | contig 82178 bp, 62 predicted proteins | sample MGYA00580206_ERZ1673745 | MGnify/ENA primary metagenome ERZ1673745 (study PRJEB41218, sample SAMN15661753) | gut metagenome | host: Homo sapiens | place: Canada: London | collected 2015-08-20/2019-03-30 | study: EMG produced TPA metagenomics assembly of... | reverse complement strand
CCAATGGCGCGCTTTTGGCGTCTACCGGCTCCAATAGTTTCAATCCACGTACCTATATAAGGTACGACGTCGCCTGTGTGTCAGATAAAGAAACAGGATTTGTTTCAATCCACGTACCTATATAAGGTACGACTTTCATTTGTATGTTATCGTTCAAAATAACACCGTTTCAATCCACGTACCTATATAAGGTACGACCATGTTCCTTCATTATCATTTGAGCCGTACCTATCTGTTTCAATCCACGTACCTATATAAGGTACGACATCTGAACCTTATAAAAGTCAGACTGTGTTCTTGTTTCAATCCACGTACCTATATAAGGTACGACCTTCGCATTCGAGATCGAAGCGACGGTTATTAAGTTTCAATCCACGTACCTATATAAGGTACGACAGTTCCGTTCTTTCATAAAGGGTGGTATGTTTTGGTTTCAATCCACGTACCTATATAAGGTACGACAACAGCTATTTTCATTTCTTCTTCCGATATAGTAGTTTCAATCCACGTACCTATATAAGGTACGACGAGATAAAGGTATAGCGACAAGTAATGGATAACAGTTTCAATCCACGTACCTATATAAGGTACGACACCAGCTTGTCCGAATATATTAGTCTGATCTTTGTTTCAATCCACGTACCTATATAAGGTACGACCTATAGGCTTTTCTGCGTATGACCACAAAAGATTTGTTTCAATCCACGTACCTATATAAGGTACGACTAGGGGAAAGTGGTTACGGATATGTAAAGGTAAGTTTCAATCCACGTACCTATATAAGGTACGACAATCCGTTCTCACAAACAAGCGACAGCTTTTTGTGTTTCAATCCACGTACCTATATAAGGTACGACAGGAGGTTCTCACCAGATATGTTTTCTTCTTTAGGTTTCAATCCACGTACCTATATAAGGTACGACAGGATGAAGGCAGACAGGTTGAGATTGATGCTAAGTTTCAATCCACGTACCTATATAAGGTACGACTCTTTTTGGCTCTATTGGTGCGAATAAGCGTCAGTTTCAATCCACGTACCTATATAAGGTACGACGTCCTGTTGGAGCTTAAAGACAGCAGCATCACGGTGTTTCAATCCACGTACCTATATAAGGTACGACTAAATACGTTAGCCATTACTTAAATGATTGAGGTTGTTTCAATCCACGTACCTATATAAGGTACGACTTTTGCGATCCCCTTAAGCGTAAAAAATGGGCTGTTTCAATCCACGTACCTATATAAGGTACGACACCGAAGAAAGGTCAGTCATGGGATGAATTTTTTGTTTCAATCCACGTACCTATATAAGGTACGACAATAGGGTAATCATCTTCTGCGTATCCTGTAAAAGTTTCAATCCACGTACCTATATAAGGTACGACTGGAAGCGATGATTCACCGTCTGGGGACTTTGCAGGTTTCAATCCACGTACCTATATAAGGTACGACTTGTGTTTTCTTCTGTACAAGATTGTGTCCAGAGTGTTTCAATCCACGTACCTATATAAGGTACGACTATGTCTTACAACATCTGGATATTCTCTTTTTACGTTTCAATCCACGTACCTATATAAGGTACGACTCTTTCACTTCATCCCCTTGGATTTCCCCGTCTTTGTTTCAATCCACGTACCTATATAAGGTACGACTTCTTTCGACATAGAAGAACTACCGGACAAACCTTTGTTTCAATCCACGTACCTATATAAGGTACGACATTATACGTTGGACGATGGATCATTTTCCTAAGAGTTTCAATCCACGTACCTATATAAGGTACGACAGGTGACTGGTATCTCAAAATGTCAGAGATCAGAGTTTCAATCCACGTACCTATATAAGGTACGACATAATTGTAGGACAAAGCAGTGCAAGGGCACTTCCTGTTTCAATCCACGTACCTATATAAGGTACGACTGATAGGCGATCTTGTCGGCAAATGATCGAGATTGTTTCAATCCACGTACCTATATAAGGTACGACGAAAATTTTCATTTTTATCATATCATTTTGATAGGTTTCAATCCACGTACCTATATAAGGTACGACTGGGGCACTATCATAACTATCAACGGGTAGGAGAGTTTCAATCCACGTACCTATATAAGGTACGACCCTCGGTAATATAGCACACGTCCAGGATACGGGGTTTCAATCCACGTACCTATATAAGGTACGACAGTAGGACTATTCTACTTTATTTGATTGCAACGGGTTTCAATCCACGTACCTATATAAGGTACGACTGATTACAAGAGGATAAGCACCTTCCATCTGTGTTTCAATCCACGTACCTATATAAGGTACGACCTGGCGGAATGTTCCGCACAAGACTTCCGCCGGGTTTCAATCCACGTACCTATATAAGGTACGACTGATAGGCGATCTTGTCGGCAAATGATCGAGATTGTTTCAATCCACGTACCTATATAAGGTACGACGGTGCACCGTCTGGTTGTATTCTTAGGCCTGTAGAAGTTTCAATCCACGTACCTATATAAGGTACGACCTTGAAATGTATATTGCATATACTGTGCATTCGTTGTTTCAATCCACGTACCTATATAAGGTACGACTTCCTCTTTTTCTATATTCCTTCACATAATTATTGTTTCAATCCACGTACCTATATAAGGTACGACTTTTTGGAAATGCCGGTCTTTACCAAGTCCAAAGTTTCAATCCACGTACCTATATAAGGTACGACTTTCATTCCAATTACGATCATAGGCCCTACCATCTGTTTCAATCCACGTACCTATATAAGGTACGACTCACCTTATTTAAGGTCGATCTGGTAAACTGTGTCGTTTCAATCCACGTACCTATATAAGGTACGACAATAAATCTTCATTTGATCTGTTTTGTTCTTTGGGTTTCAATCCACGTACCTATATAAGGTACGACAATCCTTACATCTTATTCAAGACATCTAAGTTCGGTTTCAATCCACGTACCTATATAAGGTACGACAGAAGAATAATAACAATTCCACTCAGTCCAGTGAGTTTCAATCCACGTACCTATATAAGGTACGACTAAGGTATGCGTTTACCGTTTTCGTCAAGCTGGTTTCAATCCACGTACCTATATAAGGTACGACGACAAGGCCATCCTTTCCGGATTCACATACGAGGTTTCAATCCACGTACCTATATAAGGTACGACCCTCGGCAGCGGTATCCCGACGGTGTTTGCTCAGGTTTCAATCCACGTACCTATATAAGGTACGACAAGAGCTTAATATGCGCAACAACCTGCTGGCACGCAGGTTTCAATCCACGTACCTATATAAGGTACGACTGCATTACAAATAATGCAAACATTTACAGTCTGTTATCAATGCATTTATGCGATAATAAACTTTTTGGATTTTTTATTGATGAAATAAAACTAATAGGAGTGTTTAATAGGCTAATAATCAATGATTGCGAAAACTCCAGCTTTTTGTTAATGCTTAATGTTCGCAAACAGTTATATTATAAGTTCATCTTCTACATTATAGGATGTGACGACACCTATGTATTCAACTCTTTTAGAATAATTATTTCCCAAGAAATAGAAACGAATACTATCTTTTTTATGATCGATGATATCCGATAGTTTTAATCTTAACTCGGTAAATTGAGCAGGCGAGACAGAGCATTCAAAAACGGAATTTTGGACGCGTTGGCCATAATTCAGGCATTGACGTGCTACCTGACGTAACCTGCGCTGTCCGTCGGAAGTCATCGTTTCTACGTCATATGTAACTAGAACATACATGAACTTACTTCATTAAAAAGACCGGATAATTATCTAAATCGTTTCTCAAAAAACGAGCTAAAAGCATCGCCTGAATATATGGGATCAGTCCTATCGGTACGGATTCATTTAAGTAGGGGTGGATTATTGTCTCTTTTTTTCTCTTCTGCCAAGCGAGTAAGACTCCCTTTCTGATATCTTCATCCATTACAATCCCGTTATCTCCGTGTTCGACAAAACCTTTACCGGATATCTGTTTACGATTAATTAAGGACAAAACCAACCTGTCTGCCAGGTAGGCTCGTAACTCTTCCATCATATCTAACGCTAAACTCGCTCTTCCTGGTCGATCGGTATGTAAAAAGCCTACGTATGGATCAAGTCCTACTGTTTCCAATGCAGACTGTACCTCATGATTCAGCAATGTGTAAACGAATGACAATAGAGCATTTACTTTGTCTTTGGGCGGTCTTCTGTTCCTCCCGTTAAAAGGAAAATCCTCACATTGCGATATGATCATCTGGTTAAATACAGAGAAATAAGTTGTAGCGGCTTCTCCCTCTATACCTCTTAATGTATCGGAGGACTCAGCAACTAAAGCCTGATTCTTTGATCTCTTTAACTTTTCAGATACGGATAAAAACAAGGATAGCTGTTTGTCGGAAGAAATGTGATCTCTTTTGAAACGATCGATAACCGTCCGGGAATTTGCTATCTTTCCTGCAATAAAAAGCCGACTGATTTCCAGTGATTTATTTGCATCGTCGGCAATCCTGTATTGTGTTCTTCGTAAAAGGACATTTCCTTTTGTCGGACCGGAGACTCTACCTTGAAACTGTCCATTAGCACTTAAAAAACATAATCCTACATTTCTTTCAGCACACATCTTCATTAATGCCGGAGAAGCACCTATATATCCGAATGTGACAATACCTTCTATATTTAAAACCGGAATTCTGAATATATCTTTTTCCTTAACCCTAATTACAACGTTTTCTCCATCTTTAGTTAAATAGGCTTCAGGAGTAGTTACATACAATGTGTTCAATAATTTTCTCATATTTTAATCGTATAACTGGGACAGGTAAGTATTCACTTTCGGTGTTTTTGTCAGTACTTTAGGCATACATACGTCACATAAAGAACATGACTTGCAATGCGCTTTGTATATTGCCGGCGGAAGAACTTTTTGCTCGTATAGCTTGTGCATTTGGACACATTTATTTTCAACCAGTTTCCGTAATTCTTCAGTAAACTGGACCTCTTCTCGGTGGCGAGTTTCCCCATAATACAAAAAGCCTTTTTCTATGCTGACGTTATACATCTCTTCCAGGCAAATCGCTTGTGCGCATAGCTGGACTTCATCTATCTGATCTTTTTTAGGTTTGCCTCGTTTGTATTCGACCGGAATTAATTGCCAGAATCCCGGATATTTAGGATGTCTTATTGAATTTTGTCCGGAGGTGGAAGCGACCATCTCTACTACATCAGAGATACCATAAAGTCCCAGCCGTCTGGAGACAAGCGTTACGGATCTTAATGTTACTATGCCTTTATTGCGGTTCATCAAGGTAGGATCATCGACTTTTTGATGCATCCAGTTTCCTTCAATAGTGAGGTTGTTTTCCGCCCACTGTTGTTCGATATGTATAAGGGCCCATTGACGTTTACAGAAAGTTATGTGTTGGATTCCGGAAAGCATCAACAGGTCCTCATCTCCGTATTCTATCATATCATGTCCAGAACTTCTACACCTTCCGGTAGTTTATCCTTGTCGATGGTAACAATATAATCGTCGAACGAACGGGGTGGGCGTTGGTCATCCTTAAGTTGAACCTTCACTAAACCGAATAAAGAATGAGCTGAAGCATTACCTAATGCTGTACTGTGTTTGAATACGATCAATTTGCGGGCATTCATCATTCCTCTGGCTGCTGAATGGTCGTGATCGAACATGTTTTTCAATGAATCCCAGAATAAGTTCAGGTCATCTTCATTGAATCCGGTTTGTGCGGCTAAATGAGCGGAAATAAATCCGTTAGCTTTATATAGTCCGTAAGGAACTGTAAATTTACGTCCCATAGTGCGGTTATCTCCACTCTGTTTTTTAGCCTCATCCTCCGTAGCCACAGCCATACGGGTTATACTATGTTCGGCAGTAACAATCGGACTGATGGAACGGGCAAAAGTAAATTGGATAGGGCCACGAACCTGTCCGGCATTTTCGCCTGTACTTAGTACGGCTCCAAATGTCCTTATGTCATAAAAGTTTCTGCACATCCATTGCCGAGCAGCCTCTGTTTTATCTCCTTTCTCTTTTATATCTTTAACCCCTTCCTGTTTATGAGCGTCTGCGATCAGATTATTCAATACCGCTTTCTCTTTAATGAATATATCATACAGTCTTTCTCCTCCTTTTACTATTTGAACAAAGTTCCGGACTTTACGCTTCAGACAGACATCGGAAACCAGGCCTTCACCTGTTTCCGGATCAACTCTGGGTAAATTTCCGGCATCGGGATCACCGTTCGGATTACCATCCTGTACATCAAATAAATAAATGAAGTCGTAACGATTGTTTATTGCTGTTTCCATATTTGTATAGTATTAATTTTTTTCTTTATCTGTTGTTGTTTTATATAAATCTTCTCTTTGATGGTAATAACCGATTGCGAAACGCGATTGGTCGTCCATCGATAAATATTTAGGTAATCCGTTACTATCCAGGTTGGTGATAACACTTTGCAATAATTTTTCATAATAAACAGATTTCCCGGTATCAAATTTTGCAAGGTGATGTCTGGATAAAGACAACAAGCGGCCGAATACAGTTGTCGGGGTTGTCGACGCTGCACCGTAGTAACGCTCTTTGATCGTAGAATTTGCTCCTGGGATAGCATCACTCTGGATCTTTTCAAGGATAGCAAACAAGCGGCCACATAAGTACGCTTGGTTTTTATTTTCTAAATCTAATGCCATTTGAATTTCTTTAGGTGGATTATTATGATTTCTGAATTTTCTATTTAAGTAGGCTTTGAGTATAGCGGCTCTTATCGACGTTATATTCCGGTCTGCTTTGATTCGTATCAGACATTGCATCTGCAATGTGGTCGGGTAGGGTTGGTTATCCCATATGCTTTGACTTAAATCGCTGGCTAAGCAGGGAGGCAGATTTTCCATTTTATTTAAGGAAGCAACTTGGGTCAGTAAGTTGAATAAAGAAAAATAGGCTCTTTGATTCTTGCTTTTAATGATTTCCAAGTCCTTAAAATGTTGTCTGATGTGACTGGCAAATTCGCCTACTGTTCCTTGTCGCCAGAATCTAACGGAGATACGGGCGGCATTAGGAGATAAACCTAACACGTAAAAGGGAGTTTTGTCCTCGTCATTCAATACTCCCGAGAACGGGGACTTCAAGAAGTCTCTGATAACTTCCGTGTTTTTATCCGGATCATCTTTGGGAGGAGATGTAAATATGAAACAGAAACATTGCTCCAACTTTGTCGGTTTCTGAGACCAGAAAACAACGGATGTGTCATGCAAGCGATATTTGTTAGAGGAATCTTTTCCCAATAAAGAATTTAAAGCTGTGGTATAAGCAGCTTCCGCTTCTTTTGAAATGGGTGCGTTCATACCTTGCTCTTTATAATAAGAATCGTAACCCGATTTCTTTTGAAAGCCAACCAGTTTAGCTCCGCTCTTACCCCCGGGTATGGCTATGGCACTATTGAGTATGGCTATCGGAGCCTTTTTTCCGGTGATGAGGCATATCCCTGTAGGTTCATCTTTGTCTGAACAGTCTTCTATAGATGATGTTACATCCGGATTTGCAGCCACGATAGTATTGTTTCCTGCTACTTTAAAGGAGATGTTTGTCCCGTCTTTTTTGATACATTCTTCCCATAAAGGGTCCATTTTTATACGTTGAAGATTATCAGGATTATCGTAAAATTTGGCTACTGCTTGAATCTCTTCATTGGAAGGATACATTTCGGCAAGCCGCCTGACCTCCTGAACAAAGGTTTTATTTTGTTTAGCGGCATCGTCCAGTGCTTTTGGCATTCCTTTATCATCCGTATTTTTAGGTTGGGCTAACACATATCCGAAATGGTCCCAAAATACATTTGCCGTTTGCCAACTGTTGCTGCCGGTACGTCCTTTACTTTTGACGACCAGGTATTTTTTTGCTCGTTTCTGTTTTCCTACCCCCTCGGTGGTATCCTGTAGTTCTAAAAAATTCCCTTTTTTATCTATCAGAATAAGATAAGGTATTTCTTTCCATTCTAATCCATGGGGAGCAATAGTACTCCCCGGATCAGCAGCTTTACGCTGGTAGTATTCGTATAATGCTTGCAAAATCATCGGCGTACCTCCTCACTGTTAATGGATGGAACGATCAAGACTCCTTGTTTCATTATAGCCCTGAAGAACATTGGCTTTGGATCTTTTTCGTTTGTGAAATCCATATCATATAGCATATATCCAAAATCACGATCTTCGGGTATTCCGTTTCCTTTTACCGGATTTTCGATGTATGTGAAATCTGCGGAGAACTCACGGCAACCTAAATAGGGTTGATTGAAACATTGCCCCTTTTTAGCTCTACGTTCGAACATAGCATTATATTTGCCTGGATTTTCGTCAGAGGACTTTGATGGCACTTTCAACATATCTTCTTTCGCTCTATTTCTTATAGGTATAAATTCCAACTCTGCAAAAATTCTATAGCAAACATCTTTTAGTAACAAACTGGATTTTTGTTGCCGATTATCTTCGATGAATAATCCGGATGAACGGGGGCTCATTAAACTTCCAATCTCATTTCTTTTCATGGAAAACCATCTGATTGGATTTAATACTTCTATTCGAGTAATATTCCATTGTATGGCTGGTTTCCAAAATATAGATTCGAAAATAGCTCGGGCAGCAGATGGCGTTATTATGTCGTAGCTAACTCTTTCGACTTTCATCTCCGGACGGGTAAAGCAGGCCATGCTTCCTTTAACCTCAAGACAGTATTCTTTATTTGTATATATCATATGTTTAGGTTAACGTAATATAAGGTGTTTATGCTTTGAGTAATAAGGTATCTTTATAACTCTGTTCAACAAAGATATATTTTATTTTCTAACAAACAAATATTTTAATCCTGTAATCTTCTTGCAAAAAATATTATAAATAGTTGTCCCCGTAAAGGATGCGACATTAAAGACACGTTCAAACGCGCCTTTGAAGAGTGGTTTCAATCCACGCATCTGTAAAAGATGCGACTTGACGAGGACGGTAATGCTTATAAGGTTGATTTCGTTTCAATCCACGCATCTGTAAAAGATGCGACATTATGGGATTATTGTATTCCTTTTGAGGGCAATGTTTCAATCCACGCATCTGTAAAAGATGCGACGTAGACGCCAAAAGCGCGCCATTGCTGCACAAGTTTCAATCCACGCATCTGTAAAAGATGCGACTTGGTTTTGCCGGTGACTGTCCATGCTTGGTCGGGGTTTCAATCCACGCATCTGTAAAAGATGCGACATACGCTGAGCGTCATCATACTTTTGATCCTGTTGTTTCAATCCACGCATCTGTAAAAGATGCGACAAGCCAATTAAGCTCAATTTGAGCGTAAGAAGGAGTTTCAATCCACGCATCTGTAAAAGATGCGACTCGTTTTGATGTTAATGTTCGTTACGACGCCTTGTTTCAATCCACGCATCTGTAAAAGATGCGACACATAATACCCATTACTATGCTCTCCTCGTCACAGTTTCAATCCACGCATCTGTAAAAGATGCGACTTTTCAAATACTGTTCTCGACGGCGAAAGTAAGTTTCAATCCACGCATCTGTAAAAGATGCGACTCTCGGCAAGAGTCTTCGCATAAGCAGCACCTTGTTTCAATCCACGCATCTGTAAAAGATGCGACCAATGGACGCGCGTACCCTAAACCAATAAAAATGTTTCAATCCACGCATCTGTAAAAGATGCGACGATTGAATATAATATAAAATATTGATAATCATGGTTTCAATCCACGCATCTGTAAAAGATGCGACAGAGCCGTACTCGCCACACGCGAGATAGCGCAGCGTTTCAATCCACGCATCTGTAAAAGATGCGACGGCATTGCGAAAAAACTCCTGCGCTCTCGCAAGTTTCAATCCACGCATCTGTAAAAGATGCGACTATTGGTTCTGCCTACATTCGTGCTCGAAAGGATGTTTCAATCCACGCATCTGTAAAAGATGCGACTCCTATCTTCTCAAATGCAAGAGAGTCACATTTTGTTTCAATCCACGCATCTGTAAAAGATGCGACTAAACAAGGAAGAATGATAAACACATGAAGTAGGTTTCAATCCACGCATCTGTAAAAGATGCGACTGATATTCCGAGACAACCGCATCAATAATGGAAGTTTCAATCCACGCATCTGTAAAAGATGCGACAATATCTTTCAGGGTCATGCTGATAGCTGTCAAGTTTCAATCCACGCATCTGTAAAAGATGCGACGAGCTCCACAAGACCCTTTAGTCCGCCTCCATTGTTTCAATCCACGCATCTGTAAAAGATGCGACGATTATGAGAATGAAAAGATAACACAAGGATAGGGTTTCAATCCACGCATCTGTAAAAGATGCGACATTGATAAGTTCGTCCTTCTGATCTTCTTCTTTGTTTCAATCCACGCATCTGTAAAAGATGCGACCTAATTTTCAAACCATTAAAAAGCATGGTTATATGTTTCAATCCACGCATCTGTAAAAGATGCGACCGTTCAAACCGGATAAAGACTATATCATTGTTTTGTTTCAATCCACGCATCTGTAAAAGATGCGACTTCTTTCCCTGCATTATCCTGTCTATCCTTTACAGTTTCAATCCACGCATCTGTAAAAGATGCGACAAGAGCTTCCGTCAAGTGTAACAAACGCTTCAAGTTTCAATCCACGCATCTGTAAAAGATGCGACTCAAAAGACTGTTTTTCATAGAGAAAGAACGGTCGTTTCAATCCACGCATCTGTAAAAGATGCGACTAGGCTGATAACCGATATGGTCAAATTCAGGATTGTTTCAATCCACGCATCTGTAAAAGATGCGACTAAAAAGACGTATAACCGTTGGATAACTTCAGAGGTTTCAATCCACGCATCTGTAAAAGATGCGACTGGTCTTTTTGGCTCTATTGGTGCGAATAAGGTTTCAATCCACGCATCTGTAAAAGATGCGACAAAGGTATGCGTTTACCGTTTTCGTCAGTTTGGTTTCAATCCACGCATCTGTAAAAGATGCGACTTAGGCGTGGCGAAATATACCAAATGAGCGTCAGCGTTTCAATCCACGCATCTGTAAAAGATGCGACTTTCCGCGAGCGTTTTAGCATAGGCAGCACCTTGTTTCAATCCACGCATCTGTAAAAGATGCGACTTATCGTTGCCGATATTTTTTTCTTCCTTCTTTTCGGTTTCAATCCACGCATCTGTAAAAGATGCGACCATTTGAAACGTTTATATCAATGTTGAGGTATGTTTCAATCCACGCATCTGTAAAAGATGCGACTTCTTTTGGCAGTATAAAAGTTAGATTCAATAACGTTTCAATCCACGCATCTGTAAAAGATGCGACCTGCATAATATCTATGTTTTAGAATTATTATCCACGTTTCAATCCACGCATCTGTAAAAGATGCGACCTTTTCTTCTTCGAACTCCATAAGTTCAGTAAAGTTTCAATCCACGCATCTGTAAAAGATGCGACCCTGTTTCACCGCTTGTTAAAACTGATCGTTCTACTGTTTCAATCCACGCATCTGTAAAAGATGCGACTTGATCCATTTCTTTACATCTTCCTTTGGCATAGTTTCAATCCACGCATCTGTAAAAGATGCGACGGAGATAAAGGTATAGCGACAAGTAATGGATAACAGTTTCAATCCACGCATCTGTAAAAGATGCGACTGTTTTATCTGCAAGGTAGTGTATGTACCTACAGTTTCAATCCACGCATCTGTAAAAGATGCGACCTTTAGAGATATAATACCGGATAACGCGAAGTGGTTTCAATCCACGCATCTGTAAAAGATGCGACAGTAGGACTATTCTACTTTATTTGATTGCAACGGGTTTCAATCCACGCATCTGTAAAAGATGCGACATAAAAATTAGTCATAATAAAATGGGTTATTGTGTTTCAATCCACGCATCTGTAAAAGATGCGACGATTGTATTCCAGTAAGTGTAAGCTGTCCTTGTGTTTCAATCCACGCATCTGTAAAAGATGCGACCATGATCTGTCCTTGCCATGCCATACAATATTTAGGTTTCAATCCACGCATCTGTAAAAGATGCGACACAGCTATTTTCATTTCTTCTTCCGATATAGTAGTTTCAATCCACGCATCTGTAAAAGATGCGACCATCGGCAAATTGCACCTTTCCTTGCTTTGCTTTGTTTCAATCCACGCATCTGTAAAAGATGCGACCAAAAACAAAAATCCTGTATATATAGAGAAGCAGTTTCAATCCACGCATCTGTAAAAGATGCGACTCCTATAGAGTTATTGAGTTTTACCGAATTGGGAGTTTCAATCCACGCATCTGTAAAAGATGCGACTGTTTTCTTCTGTACAAGATTGTGTCCAGAGTGTTTCAATCCACGCATCTGTAAAAGATGCGACACCTCTTTTTGACAAGCTTCACACCCCATTTCAAGTTTCAATCCACGCATCTGTAAAAGATGCGACAGCGAAGGGTTGTTTAAAATCTCATCTTTCCGGGTTTCAATCCACGCATCTGTAAAAGATGCGACGTATCCAATATTGACACCAATTGGCAAGCAATGGTTTCAATCCACGCATCTGTAAAAGATGCGACGACCGGCCGTAACGCCGACAAACTCCGCATCCTGGTTTCAATCCACGCATCTGTAAAAGATGCGACTGGTCTGCCGGTTGTCATCATACTTCCCGGTCAGGTTTCAATCCACGCATCTGTAAAAGATGCGACATACATCACGAAATCTTGTTTCACGCTTTCGTAGTTTCAATCCACGCATCTGTAAAAGATGCGACCCTGTCACTTCTGGCATTTCTATCAATGATTTCCGGTTTCAATCCACGCATCTGTAAAAGATGCGACTTTTCTGTTGATTCTGGATTGGAAGTCCCTCCTGTTTCAATCCACGCATCTGTAAAAGATGCGACAATACCTTCTCCGTCATCTTGCTTAAAAACGAAAGTTTCAATCCACGCATCTGTAAAAGATGCGACTCCATGTTTGTGAAAAGCTTTATTGATGACACTTTTAAATTGTAATTTTGCGAATGATAAAGTAGAAAAGCAATAAATGTTCATATTCTCTAAATAAATCTATAAGTGTATGATTTATAGAGGATGCGAACATCCAACGTTTTTTACAATTACTTAGGGTTCGCGTTTTTGTTATTGAAACATAAGTGTAATCATGTTATTTCTAAAGTAATCTGTAACTTTGCTGACAAAGTTAGGAATAGTTTTTATAGATACGATAAATAATGAATAAAAAGATACTTCAGTTAGCGCTTCCTTCTATTGTATCCAATATAACGGTTCCTTTGTTGGGATTGGTCGATGTGGCGATTGTCGGACATTTGGGGGCCGCTTCCTATATCGGGGCGATTGCGGTAGGGGGGATGCTGTTCAATATTATTTACTGGTTGTTCGGTTTCTTGCGGATGGGAACGAGTGGGATGACTTCACAGGCTCTGGGGAGACGGGATCTCCTGGAAGTAACGAGGGTTTTGTTCCGGTCGGTCGGTGTCGGGATTCTGATTTCTCTGGCTCTGCTTCTGCTCCAGTATCCGATACGGGAAATAGCTTTCTTACTATTGGATACGACGGATGAGGTAGAACGGTTGGCTTCCTTATATTTCAATATTTGTATTTGGGGAGCGCCGGCTGTGTTGGGATTGTATGGTTTCTCCGGTTGGTTTATCGGAATGCAGAATTCCCGTTTCCCGATGTTTATTGCGATCACCCAGAATGTCGTGAATATCGTGGCGAGCCTGATCTTCGTCTTTGTGTTCGGCATGAAGGTGCAAGGGGTTGCGACGGGAACGCTGATCGCTCAATATGGAGGCTTCGGGATGGCTGTATTCCTGTGGTTCGTATTCTATCGGAAGCGGTTGAATATTCGTGTTTGCTGGCATGAGGCCATGGATAAGGTCGCTATGCGTCGTTTCTTCCAGGTGAATGGCGATATTTTCTTTCGTACGCTTTGTTTGGTGGCGGTTACTACATTTTTTACTTCTACGGGTGCGAGACAGGGCGATATCGTTTTGGCTGTTAATACATTGCTGATGCAGTTGTTTACGCTTTTCTCCTATATCATGGACGGTTTTGCCTATGCGGGCGAGGCTTTGGCGGGACGTTATATCGGTGCTCGGAACAAAACAGCCCTTAGTCGGATGATCCGTTTGCTGTTTGGCTGGGGGATTGGGTTGTCCCTTTCGTTTACCCTGCTTTATGGAGTAGGCGGGAAAGGTTTTCTCTCCCTCCTGACGAATGACTCTGTTGTCATACAAGAGGCCGGAACCTATTTCTATTGGGTGCTGGCTGTTCCGCTTGCCGGCTTTGCCGCCTTCTTGTGGGATGGTATCCTGATCGGTGCGACAGCTACCCGCCTGATGCTTTATTCGATGTTGGTCGCTTCCGGCACTTTCTTTTTGATCTATTACCTCTTTTTCGGAATGATGGGAAATCATGCATTGTGGATGGCATTTCTGATATATCTGTTGCTTCGTGGTAGTATGCAATGGGTATTATGGAATCACCACAATGAATTAGCGTAATCGGTCGTATGCCCATTGTGCCGGATTGTTTAATATATAATTGGATATATTATGATACGCTTTTTCATCCTGTATGATATGTTCATAATAATTACGTTGCCATAATTTTTGACCGTGTAGATTAATCATTTTTGTCGATTGATATTTAAAATATCCCACAATATGCCCCAGTGTCACCACGTAGGGGCGGGGTTCGCCCGCCCTAAATGCATCCCGATCGATTTTTATAATCGCATGGAAATGATTTGGCATAATAACATATTCGCAACATTCGATATTGGGGTATTTGTGTTCCAAATCCCAATAACATTGTTGGATTATTTCACCATATGGGTTTAATATCATTTATAACCCTTCCTGTGAATAATCATATCCTTTCAAACGGATACTGTGACGATGGTGGATGTCTGGATTGTACTGTTTCATAGTCGATGGTTGTCTTATTGGCTTAATACGAGTCTAAATATAAGGAAAAAGCCGGAAATCAAGAGAAGATATCCGGCTTTTATGAAATTAGATACGCTCTATTATTGTCTGTAGCTTGCTAATTCGTCGGCATTGAATTTCAAGATAAAGCTGCTGTGTTTTTCCACTTCCGCTTCGACATAATTCAAGTATACGACAGCTGATTTGGCAAACATTTCAGGAGTCTTTGTCGCGTCTTGGATCAGCAGGTGAGCCATGATGCAGTCGGCTGCCATTTCATAAAGGCGACGGGCAACAAAGTCCTGCAATTCCTGGTTCTGCGCTTCCTTCACCTTGTTCATGCAGGCTTCGAACTTATTGGCCATTTCAACCAGGCGGCCTTTCAGCGGTTCCATTTCAGGAGAACACGGGATTGTTTCGAATTCTCGGATGGTAGCCAGATAGGAACCGTTGGTCACGTAACGGATGGCTGCAACTGTCTGCAATTGCGTCGTTCCTTCGTAGATGGAGGTGATGCGGGCATCCCGGTAGATACGTTGACAAGCATATTCCAGCATGAAGCCTGAACCACCATGAATTTGGATACAGTCGTATGCGTTCTGGTTGGCATATTCGGAGTTCATACCTTTTGCCAGCGGGGTGAAAGAGTCGGCTAGTTTGGCATATTTTTTCTGTTCCTGACGTTCTTCCGGAGTCAGCTTGCGTTCACGGGCGATGTCGTCCAGTGCTTTGTAGATATCTACATAACGGGAAGTCTGATACAGTAAGGCACGGCCGGCATCCAGCTTCGCTTTCATGATAGACAGCATGTCGTAAACAGCCGGGAATTCGATAATTGCTTTGCCGAACTGTTTGCGTTCCTTTGCGTAAGCTAACCCTTCGTTGTAGGCGGCCTGGCTCAGACCGACAGACTGTGCGGCGATACCCAAACGGGCACCGTTCATCAGCGCCATCACATATTTGATCAAACCTAATTTGCGATCTCCGCAAAGTTCGGCTTTCGCATTCTTGTAAACCAGTTCGCAGGTAGGCGAACCGTGAATACCCAACTTGTTTTCAATACGGCGGACATCTACGCCACCCTGGCGTTTGTCATAGATGAACATAGACAGGCCACGCCCGTCTTTCGTCCCTTCTTCCGAACGGGCCAAGACCAGATGAAGGTCGGCGTCTCCGTTTGTGATGAAACGTTTCACACCGTTCAGACGCCAGCAATTTTCTTTTTCGTCGAAAGTCGCTTTCAGCATCACGGACTGCAAGTCGGAACCGGCATCCGGCTCTGTCAAGTCCATAGACATCGTTTCACCGGCGCAGATACGCGGAATGAAACGGCTGTGCTGGTCTTCGTTTCCGAATTCATATAATGTCTCGATACAATCTTGCAACGACCAGATGTTTCCGAATCCAGCATCGGCAGCGGCCACGATTTCGGCGCACATGGTGTACGGCGTGATCGGGAAGTTCAAACCGCCGAAACGGCGCGGCATCGTCATACCGTTCAGGCCGGCTTTCACCATTGCATCCAGATTCTGCTTGGTCCCGGAAGCGTATTCCACACGTCCGTTTGCGCAGTGGGGGCCTTCTTCGTCAACTCCTTCGGCATTGGGAGCGATGATCTCACCCGTGATTTCGCCTGTGATTTCAAGCACTTTGTCGAACGAGTCCATTGCATCGGCATAATCCTGCGGTGCATAGTCGAACTCTTCTTTATCTCTGTAATTGCGTTCTTTCAGTTCGCAAATACGTTCCATCATCGGATTGTTCAAGTGATACTTGAGTTCCGGAATGTCTGTATAATAATTTGCCATCTCTTTACTTGCTGTTCTGTTTGTAATACTTAATCATCTTCGGAATCACCTCCTCAACAGTGCCGTTGATCACGTAGTCGGCAATCGTGTTGATCGGAGCGTTCTCGTCGTTGTTGATAGAGATGATGATACCTGCATCCTGCATACCTGCGATATGCTGGATCTGTCCGGAGATACCGCAAGCGATATACAATTTCGGACGGACCGTCACACCTGTCTGGCCGATCTGGCGGTCATGGTCACAGAAACCGGCATCAACGGCTGCACGGCTGGCGCCTACTTCGGCATGAAGTTCCTTTGCCAGTTCGAACAACATATCGAAACTTTCCTTGGAACCCATTCCGTAACCGCCGGCTACTACGATCGGAGCACCTTTCAGGTTGTGTTTGGCCTTTTCTATGTGGCGGTCGATGACCTTTACGACATAATCCGTTTCCGGAACATATTTGGCGACGTCGTGTTTTACCACTTCGCCTTTATAACCGGCGTCCAGAATTTCTTTTTTCATCACACCTTCGCGAACAGTCGCCATCTGAGGACGGTGTTCCGGATTGATGATCGTCGCTACGATGTTACCACCGAAAGCGGGACGGATCTGGTATAACAGGTTTTCGTATGTTTTACCAGCTCTTTTGTCTTCGTGCGAGCCGATTTCGAGGGATGTACAGTCTGCTGTCAGACCGCTTGTCAGTGCAGAAGAAACACGGGGGCCTAAGTCACGGCCGATAACCGTTGCTCCCATCAGGCAGATCTGCGGTTTTTCTTCTTTGAACAGATTGATCAAAACAGAAGAATGAGGAAGGGAAGTGTACGGGAACAGACCGGGAGCGTCAAAAATATGCACCTTGTCCACGCCATAAGGCATCACCTGCTTTTCAATCCCTTCCAGTCCGGAACCGGCCACAATGGCTTCGAGTTGGCAGTTCAACTGGTTGGCTAACTTGCGACCTTTGGTCAGCAGTTCGAGGCTTACATCGGCAATCGTTGTACCTTCAAGCTCACAATATACAAATACATTATTCATATTGTTCAATCTTTTTTACCGTATGAATTGTCAATTATCAATTGTCAATTATCCGATAGTGTGGTTAGCTAACAGTTCAACAATCAAATCTTCCACATCCTTGTCTGAGCCGGTCAGCGTCTTGCTTTCCTTTGCCTGGAACACGATGTTCTGAATCGCTTTGACTTTTGTCGGCGAACCGGACAAACCGCATTGTGCGAGATCTCCGTTTACATCGGCAACACTCCATTCCGGAATATTCAGGTACGGGCGCTTTTCATACAGTTCGGGGTATGGCAGTGCCGATACGCCTTCCGGATGGCAGGCGGGAGCAGGAACTTTTTCCTGCGCGCCCAATGCCCGTTTGTATTTCATCACCAACTTGGCATTACGCGGACGGCAGGGGGCAGCCGAACCGTTGACCGTAATCACGATAGGCAGCGGACCTTCCACTGTTTCGACACCACCGTCGATATGCCGTTTCACTGTGATACTGCGATTCTTTTCGTCTACGTTCAGGATTTCTTCGGCATATGTGACCTGTGTTAATCCTAACTTTTCAGCGACTTGAGGACCTACCTGTGCTGTATCGCCGTCAATAGCCTGGCGTCCTCCGATGATAATATCGTAGTCACCTATTTTCTTGATTGCTGTGGCAAGCGCATAAGACGTTGCCAAAGTGTCGGCACCGGCAAATGCACGGTCGGTTAGCAGATAACCACCGTCTGCTCCCCGGTATAAACCTTCACGAATAATTTCAGCTGCACGCCCCGGACCCATTGTTAACAAGGTTACCGTAGTTCCCGGATAGGCGTCTTTCAAGCGGAGGGCTTGTTCTAATGCGTTCAGATCTTCCGGGTTGAAGATTGCGGGAAGTGCGGCTCGGTTGATAGTTCCGTCCTCTTTCATCGCATCCTTTCCCACATTGCGTGTGTCCGGAACCTGTTTCGCCAATACAATAATTTTTAAACTCATATTATAGGAATATTAGATTTCTATATTGGATATTTGTTCGAATTAACCTTCTGAATACTGACCTGCAAAAATAATCAAACATTCTTTATATCAAAGAACTTTCGTCTGGAATCTGCACACTTTAGGTTTTTTTGAGCATATCCTTTCTTTTTACTTACCACCTTACTAATCACCATAATTTAGGCACGGATTACACGGAAAACACGGAAAGAAAATAAATTTATCCGTGTCAATCCGTGAAATCCGTGCCTGAAAGATCGTGATAAAGGTGCTTTGGCACCGTTTTGTCAAGTCGAAATCGAGTAATAGGTTTGCGCCGGTTTATATTAAATTTCGCATGCACAAAGTGTTGGAATCAGGTTGCGGTCGCCATACGCATTGTCTACGCGGGCTACATTCACCCAGAATTTGCTGTCGTGCAACCATTCCAGCGGGAAGGCGGCCTTGCTGCGCGGATACTCGTGTTTCCATTCGTCGGCCGTTACTTCATATTCGGGATGAGGAGCGTTCTTTAATACGTTGTCTTCCTTTGAAGCCTTGCCTTCTTCCACTTCCTTGATTTCGTTCCAGATACATTCCAGCACCTCGACGAAACGATCCAGTTCGGCTTTGCTTTCGCTTTCGGTCGGTTCGACCATCAGAGTGCCGTGAACAGGGAAGGAAAGAGTTGGAGCGTGGTAGCCGAAGTCCATCAGGCGCTTGGCGATATCGCCTTCATCGATACCCGAACGTTCTTTTACCGTGCGGCATTCCAGGATCAGTTCGTGACCGACGCGACCTGTAGCACCTGTGTAAACGATTCCGTAAGTATCTTTGAATTTGGCTGCCAGATAATTCGCATTCAAGATCGCGGTCTTGGTGACCGTTTCCAACCCTTCTGTTCCCAACATGCGGATATAAGCATATGTGATCGGCAGAATGCCCGCGCTACCGTAAGGTGCGGCGGAGACTGTGTTCAGGTCGCTGCCCCATAATATCGGATGCTGTGGCAGGAACGGGACGAGATGTGCGGCAACGCAGATCGGACCGACACCGGGACCGCCTCCTCCGTGAGGAGAAGAAAAGGTCTTATGCAGGTTTAGGTGGCAGACGTCTGCACCGATAGTACCCGGATTGGTCAGACCGACTTGTGCATTCATGTTGGCGCCGTCCATATACAGCTGACCACCGCAAGCGTGAACAATGTCGCACATTTCCTTGATGTCCACCTCGAAGATACCGTGAGTAGACGGATAGGTGATCATGCTGGCTGCTAAGTTGTCCTTGTTGGCTTCGGCTTTAGCCCGGAAATCTTCCAAGTCGATATTTCCTTTGTCGTCACATTTCACCGTAACGGTCGTAAAACCGCATTGAACCGCACTTGCCGGGTTCGTACCGTGGGCAGAGGCAGGAAGCAGGACGATGTTGCGATGTCCCTGCCCGATGCTTTCCAGATAAGCCCGGATTACGCGCAGACCTGTATATTCGCCGGCTGCTCCGGAATTAGGTTGCAGCGTACAGCCTTTGAATCCGGTGATCTCACACAAGTAAGCCGATAAGTTTTCAATCAGTTCCGTGTAGCCTTCGACCTGGTCTTCCGGTGCATACGGATGTATATTCATGAATTCCGGACGGCTGAGTGGAAGCATGGTCGATGCCGGATTCAGTTTCATCGTACAAGAACCTAAAGAGATCATGGATTGGGCCAATGAAACATCCTTTCGTCCCAGGCGGGTGATATAACGCATCAGTTCCGTTTCGGTATGATATTTTTTGAATACGTCTTCTTGCAGGAATTCGGAAGTACGGGCGAATTTCGGATCGAAATAAGTTTTCTCAGGAACGGCTTCTTTCAGCATGTAGTCCTTTCCGGCTGCCCCTGCGAAGATATACAGCAATACGCCGATATCGGTCGGTCCGGTCGTTTCGTCCAAGCTGATGCCGATCTGTCCGGCATCGAAGTAACGCAAGTTCACCTTACATTCCAATGCGATCTCGCGGAGTGCATTGATGGATACATGTTCCGGCAACTGGATTTTCAGTGTGTCGAAATAGTTTTTGTTCAATTGTTTGTAGCCTAGTTTTTCCAACTCGCCTGTTAGGAAACCTGCAGAAGCGTGGATACGACCTGCGATGTTCTTCAAGCCTTCGGCACCGTGGTAAACGGCGTAGAAACCAGCCATCGTGGCTAGCAAGGCTTGGGCGGTACAGATATTGGAGGTCGCCTTTTCACGTTTGATATGTTGTTCGCGTGTTTGCAAAGCCAAGCGGTAAGCCGTGTGTCCATAGGCATCTTTGGAAATGCCGATGATACGTCCGGGGATGGAACGCTTGTATTCGTCTTTCGTGGCGAAGAATGCAGCGGACGGACCACCGTAGAACATCGGGATACCGAAACGTTGGCTGCTTCCGAACACGACATCTGCACCCCATTCTCCCGGAGGAGTCAGCAGGACAAGACTCATCAGGTCGGCAGCAACGGCGACACGTGCTCCACCGGCATTGGCACGTACGATGAATTCTTTATAATCTTCGATCGAACCGTCGGCATTCGGATACTGGACGATAGCCCCGAATACATCCGGTGTGAATTCAAATGTTTTGTAATCACCCACAACGACCTTGATGCCTTGCGGGATCATGCGAGTGTTGATAACGGCCAGTGTAGAGGCGAATACGTTTTCGTCGACAAACAACGTATTGGCTTCTGCTTTCACCTGTGCACGGCTACGGCTACCGTAGAACATGGTTGCCGCTTCGGCTGCTGCTGTCGCTTCGTCCAGCAGGGAACAGTTGGCTAGCGGCAGGCCGGTCAGTTCAGCGATAACAGTCTGGAAATTCAACAACGCTTCCAGACGTCCTTGTGAAACTTCTGCCTGGTACGGAGTGTAGGAAGTGTACCAAACCGGATTTTCAAATACGTTACGTTGGATAGGAGCCGGACATACTGTGTCATACCAACCCATTCCGATATAAGAAGTGAAGACTTCGTTTTTGGATGCCAACTCCGAGATGTGTTCTGCGAACTCACGTTCCGTCATGGGTTCGGGAAGGTTAAGCGGTTCTTTCAAACGGATGTCGGACGGGATGGTCTGATCGATCAGTTCGTCAACCGACTTGACGCCGATGGCTTGCAGCATGGAAGGAATGTCTTCTGCCGAGATACCAACGTGGCGGTTTACAAATTTATTTGTGTCCATAATATTGTGATTTATGATTTATGAATTAATTCTTAATTGTCAATTACAAATAGGGATTGTTGAACTTCTCATCGATGACTCTTGTTTCCGGTCCATGCCCCGGATAGATTACTGTCTCGTCGGGAAGTGAAAGGAGTTTGTCGTGGATGGCGGCAACCAATACCTCCTGGTTTCCACCCCAAAGGTCGGTACGGCCGATACTTCCGGCAAACAGTGCATCGCCGACGATCGCAAAGCCGTTCTTTTTGTTATAGAAAGCGATGCTGCCGGGTGAATGTCCGGGAACTGTCAGCACTTGAAGTTCGGATGTGCCGAACTTAATGATCTCGCCTCCTACGATATATTTTTCAACCGGGACGTTCTCGACATGCTGACGGAGTCCGAACAACTTGGCCTGTTCGTCCGGAGAGGGTAGTTTCTCGACATCCTGCTTGTTCGCTTCGGGTTTCAAACCGTATGTCTTATATATAAAACCGTTTCCAAATACGTGATCCACGTGCAGATGAGTACAGAGCAAATGCTTTAATGTCAACTTGTTTTCGAGGATAAAGTCGGTTAACTCCTTTTCTTCTTCCTTGCGACAGCAACCACAATCGATCAGTACGGCCTCGCGTGTATCATCATACAGCAGGAATGTGTTTTCCTGGAAATAATTGAACTCAAACGATTTTATTGTAATCATAACGGTACGTAAACAACTTTTTTAGTTTGGAAAAATTCTTCTTTAAAATGGTCACTCAGGTTGAGGCTGACAGCTTGCTTGTGGAATGGCAATATTTCATGCTGCAACTCTCCTCCTTTCAGACAAATCAAACCGTTAGGAAGTGCATTTTGTTGTTCCTTCTTTATATTCTTACGGGCGATTTTTACCAGATCGGCCAGTGGCATGACGGCACGACTCACGACAAAGTCGAATAATTGTTTTTCCTCTTCGGCACGACAATGGCGGAAAGTGACGTTTTTCAGACCGATCGCTTCGGCTACAGCTTGTCCGACCTTGATTTTTTTTCCGATACTGTCTACCAAATGAAACTGTACTTCAGGGAGCAGGATCGCAAGTGGTATGCCGGGAAAACCGCCTCCCGTACCGATATCCATAATTGTCGATCCTTCTCTGAATTTCAGCATTTTCAAGATACCTAACGAATGAAGTACGTGGTGCAGGTACAGGTTCTCTATATCTTTGCGTGAAATTACATTGATTTTGGAATTCCAGTCTGAATACAAATCAAACAGGGCGTCTATCTGTTGCTTTTGCGCATCGGTTAGCGTTGGAAAGTAAGACTTTAGAACCCCCAATTGACAATTGACAATTGACAATTGGGAGGATATTGTTGCACTGTTATCCATAAATTATATGTATGGGATTATTGTTATATTTTATTTGTCAATTGTCAATTAGTTTCGCAATTGGACTGTCTTTTTTCAATAGATATAGGATTTCCGCATAGGGTAAGAATACGTTTGTTTCCCTTACCACGTAAGCGGCGATCTCATATTCATTAAAGGTATACGTGATGCCGTCCTCGTCGACCAGGAAATTACCGTTCGGAAAAATTTCTTCGACACTGAAAAAACCGATGTTTTCCAAATCTTTCGGATTCTCCACCTTGTTTTGTTTGGCAATATGATCGATCAATATCTGTGCGAGGCTGTCCTGGAAGTTCTCGATGAAAATATCTTCTTCTGTGATTGCATTGCCTGTTTTCAAGTTGATCACGTGATTGTTGTAGGCATGCGAACCGTGTGCACCGCCTGTATAGTTTTCGAAACTTACAGTATAGCTCAGAATGTCATTCTGGTTGTAGACGATTTCATCCGATGACATTTCGAAATAAGAGAACCAGGCTCCGACCGGCAGATCGTCCTTCTTTTCCAACTCTGCCTTGAAATCGGCTTCCAGTTCTTTATAGTTGTTCAGATAGTCTTCCGTGTACTTGGCGACCGCCTCTTCTGGAGACAGGTTCTCATAATTCTCGCCGAAGTAGGAGAGGACAAAGTCATTCTGTATCTTTTTCAGAATCTCCTTATCGGAAAATTTGGCAGGATAGGTGAAGTTCAATTGCAAGTTGCAATTGGGATTATCGGGATTATTCAGCAGATGATAGGTCCTATCCACCCGGATAGAATCGAATTTAATATCATTATCGGCCGTTTGCTTCGTGTTAGTATTGCAACCGGTTACGAACATTCCTAAAAAGAAAAGCGCTATCAGGCTTTTACTAATTTGTGTACTCATCGGAATCATAGATTTTAGATAATACTTTTAGATGCAAATGTAAGCTATTATCTTGTAATAAACGAATGGCTGGTTTCTTTTTTCAGCCTCGGAGGCATCAAAAGGGTGAGGAGATAGCAGTGCTGGTGTTGTTTCCTGCCTATGTAACGGTCGTTCCCTACCTATGAAACTACTGTTTCCTGCCCATGAAACGGGAGTACCATGCCAGTGGAACTCTTGTGCCAATAAAATGTAACAGGCTTGGCACTGCGTTCTGGCTTATCATCCGGAAAAGGAATTCTGCTTGGCGAAGGTTGAGTTGTAATAAATGTTTTAAACGAAAATAAACGCTAATTAGGCAACCTTTTGAGAAAAAGGTTGCCTAATTCTATTTGTGAAACGAACAAATCCCCTATATTTGCAGAGTGTGTACGCACACCTCTTTGAACCATGTAAAAAATAACAGGTAACAAATGGCTTATTCTAACTATTATGCGGCTTCTGGGCTTTTCCATGGATCTATGTCGTCGGTAATGGGAACGCAGTTTGACATCTTGATGGTCGGCAGTGATCCCCGCCTTCTTGGTACGGTCTGGGAAAAGGTCGAATCGGAAGTGCAGCGATTAGATAAAATGCTGAACCGGTTCGATCCGGAGAGTGAGGTTTCATTTGTTAACCGGGAAGCCGGACACTATCCGGTGACGGTGGGGGAAGAGCTTTGGAATATATTGTTGAACTGCAAGCGTTACAATGAGCTGACGGAAGGATATTTCGATATAACTTTGCAGGGATTCGACCAGGTATTGCTGACGGAAGAAGATAAAAGCATTTTTTTCTTTTCTGAATCTTTACACATTGATCTCGGCGGGTACGGGAAAGGATATGCGCTTGCTAAAATACGGGAACTGTTGGAAGAAAACGGGATTGGTAAGGCGCTTGTCAATTTCGGAAATAGTTCGGTTCTGGCGGTCGGTACGCATCCGTGCGGCGAATATTGGCCGGTGGGTCTTGACAATCCGTTTACGAAAGAGCGGATTGCCGATTTGAAGTTGAGTGATAGTTCGTTATCGATATCGGGAAATATGCCTTCCCATCCGCGCCATATCGTGAACCCGCATACGGGAACATTCGTGGAGGATAAGAAAATGGTGTCGGTGGTGGCGAAAGATCCGGTGGTGGCGGAGATTCTGACAACTGCCTTTATGATCTGCGGCGACGAGCGTGTTCCGGTAATCGCGTCTCAATTTGATATTTATGAAAAACATGTATATAAGTTATGAAAAATGATGAGAATTCAGTCAATTTAAGCCGGCGGGACTTCTTTAAGGAGTTGGGAATGATTGGTGGAGGCGGTGTGCTGCTTTCCGCGTTTCCCTGGTTGCAGTCCTGTAGTGCCGACGATAAGGTGCAGATCGCAAAGGAGAAAGTGCGGATCGGATTTATTGGTACAGGTTCGCGCGGACAGTACCACTTGAATAACCTGAAGACGATTCCGTATGCCGATGTGGTTGCCTTGTGTGATAATTATCCTCCCCACCTGAAAGAGGCTTCGGCTCTCTATCCGAAAGCCAAGACATATGACGATTACCGGAAGCTTTTGGATGATAGAGATATACAAGCTGTCATGATCGCCACTCCGCTGTACGAACATGCGCATATCACAATAGACGCCTTGCATGCCGGAAAGCATGTCTTCTGCGAGAAATCGATGGCGATGACGTGTGCTGACTGTCTGGATATGTATAATGTGTTTAAGGAATCCGGCAAGGTGATGTTTATCGGCCAGCAGCGCTTGTATGATCCGAAATATATAAAGGCGATGGAAATGATCCATGCCGGCTTGTTGGGAGAGATAAATTCGATACGGGCGTATTGGTTCCGTAATAACGACTGGCGCCGTCCGGTCCCTTCTCCCGATTTGGAACGTAAGATCAACTGGCGTTTATATAAGGAATATTCATGCGGCTTGGTAACAGAATTGGCAACCCATCAGTTGCAGGTTGGAAACTGGGCGCTCCGGATGCTTCCCGAAAAGGTAGCCGGCATGGGAGATATCGTCTATTGGAAGGATGGTCGCGAAGTGTATGACAGTATCAATTTGATTTATCATTATCCGAATGGTGTGAAGATGACCTATGAGTCGATGATTGCCAACAAGTTTTATGGCCTTGAAGAAGAGATTATGGGAAGCAAGGGCACGATGGAACCGGAAAAAGGTAAATATTATTTTGAAGATGTCGAACCTGCTCCTGGTATCATGCAGTTGATCAACCAGATCGAACATAAGATCTTCGACAATGTTTCATTTGCCGGCCCGAGTTGGGTTCCTGAAACTGCATCGGTAAACAAGGGACATCTGATCATGGACAATGTCACAACGATCAGTGGACAGTCATCGGTAGGAGCTGCTGGCGACGGTTCTATCGAGTTGGTTACTGCTTTCTGCGAAGCGGCTATTACTGGAAAACCGGCTCCTAACCTGGTGGAAGAAGCTTACTATTCCTCTGTTTTGGGTTTGTTGGGCTTGCAGGCGATTGATGAAGGACGGGTGATTACTTTCCCGGATGAATATAAAATACCGTATCTAAATTTTGCATGATTATGAAAGAGATCGTATTATCTGTAAAGAGACAAAAAACGGAAATCAAGATATTCTGTGTCTGTATCGCGCTCGCTTATCTGATGAACATTATCTCAATCATAGCATACGGTACAAGCTGGTCCGAGCTTTGGACACAATCGTTGTGGATGCTACTCATTACGTGTGGCTTTTACGGATTGTCGGTTGTACTCCGTTTGCTGTATTATGGACTGAGCCAGTTGAGAAAGTGATTGTTGCTTTTCTTTAGAAAGATAAGTAACCAAAGAATTTAATATCGTTCTATTGTTTTTTCATCAGGAGAAAGTGATAGAACGATTTTTATATGTTTTTGATTGATTTCTTATCATGTTTTTCTGTCATAATCCTTTTCTTTGCCCAATAAATCTGATAAGCATGAAAAAGACGATTTTATTTTTCTCAATTCTGTTGGCGTCGTGTGCAGGTAAGCAGACGCAAGAGATCCGGACAATGGAACGTTTGTCCACTGCATCTCATAATGATTACTATGTAAGTAACCGGGCTCCGTTGCAACCGTTGCAATTTATTAAGCTGCCCGCCGGAAGTATCGAGCCAGAAGGCTGGATCAGGCGGCAGATCGAATTACAGAAGGATGGACTTTGTGGTCATTTGGGGGAGATTAGTGCCTGGCTGCAAAAGGAAAACAATGCCTGGTTGAAAAACGGAGGTGAATGGGGGTGGGAAGAAGTGCCCTACTGGTTGCGAGGGTATGGTAACATGGCGTATGCCTTGAGAGACGAGACTTTGTTGAAGGAAACGAAATTCTGGATAGAGGCCATCTTGTCAAGTCAGCGAGCGGATGGTAATTTCGGGCCGGTGCATTTGAATAACGGCAAGCAGGATTTTTGGCCGAACATGATCGTCCTTTGGATCATGCAATCTTATCATGAATATACGAACGATAACCGGGTGATTGACTTCATGACCCGCTATTGTCATTATCTGCAAACGGTTCCTGATGACGCTTTCCTGTCGAGTTATTGGGAAAATAGCCGCGGGGGGGATAATCTTTGGAGTGTGGTTTGGCTGTATAACCGCATGGGTGACGAGTCACTTCTTCGGTTGGCCGAAAAGATTCACAGGAATACGGCGGATTGGACAAAATCAACTCAGCTTCCTAACTGGCACAATGTGAATGTTGCCCAGTGTTTTCGCGAACCTGCCACTTATTTTCTGTTTACAAAAGATTCGGCGATGTTGGCTGCCAGCTATAATGTCCAGAGTTTGGTACGCCGTGCTTTCGGCCAAGTTCCTGGTGGAATGTTTGGGGCGGATGAGAATGCCCGTATCGGTTTCTTCGATCCTCGACAGGGTACGGAGACTTGTGGTTTTGTGGAGCAGATGGCTTCCGACGAGATCATGCTTTTGATCAGTGGCGATCCTTATTGGGCTGATCACCTCGAAGATGTTGCGTTCAACAGTTATCCAGCTTCTTTGATGCCTGATTACCGGGCGCTTCGTTATCTGACTTGTCCGAATATGGCGATCAGCGATTCTCGCAATCATCATCCGGGATTGGATAATTCCGGTCCGTTCTTGGCCATGAACCCGTTCAGCAGTCGTTGCTGTCAGCACAATCATGGTTTCGGTTGGCCTTATTATGTCGAACATTTGGTGTTGGCAACGCCGGATAACGGGGTAGCCGCCGTTTTATACAATTCTTGTAAGGCAAATGTAAAGGTGGGCGATGGAACGGAAATCACCTTACGCGAACAGACGAATTATCCGTTTGAGGAAATGACACGTTTTACGGTTGGAACGTCCGAAAACGTATCTTTCCCCTTCTATCTCCGCATCCCGTCCTGGTGTAAAAATGCTTCTGTCTTGATCAACGGAAAAAAACAGCAAACAAAGCTTGCTCCCGGAACATACGCTTGTATAGAACGGGAATGGAAAGATGGCGATGAGGTAGTCCTGAACCTTCCGATGGAATATGCCGTTCGTCAGTGGCAGGTAAATAAGAATAGTGTCAGTGTCGATTACGGTCCGCTAACCCTGTCCTTGAAAATAGAGGAAGAATACAAGCAAATGCCCAGCACCGAGACTGCTGTTTGGGATTCCAAATGGCAGGAAGGAGCGGATGCCTCCGCATGGCCGACATTCGAGATTCTGCCTGCAAGCCCGTGGAATTATGCCTTGAGAGTCCAGTCACCTATCACGTTGCAACGCAGAAACTGGCCGTCGGACAACAATCCTTTCACTCTCTCTTCCGTCCCGATGGAATTTAAGGCTCAGGGACGTTTGGTGCCGGAGTGGAAAATTGACGAATACGGATTATGCGGAGTCCTTCCATACGAAAACGCCCGCAAGTCCGACTGCCTGGATGAAATCACCTTGGTCCCTATGGGAGCGGCAAGGTTGAGGATTTCTGCTTTCCCAGTGGCAGAGCGGTGAGAATTAAAAAATAATGATCGGTCTCTATTTTTAATTCTCAATTTTTAAGTGCTTCATATATTCTGATGGAGTCTTTCCGTACTGCTTCTGGAAGCAGGTGGAGAAGTAGGCAGGTGACGAAAAGCCGACTTGGAAAGCGATCTCGCTGATGCGGTTCTCTCCGTTCTGCATCAGCAGGATCGCCTTCTTTAAGCGGGCAATGCGGATGAAGTCGTTAGGAGAAAGACCGGACAGACCCTTAACTTTGCGGTAGAGGCTGGAAGTGCTCATTCCCATCGTATCGGCAAGCATCTCAACGGAGAGTGCTTCATTGCTGAGGTGTTCTTCCAAATAATCGTTCAGTTTGCGAAGGAAAATATCATCCACCTGCGAAACGGCGAGAGAGGCTACCGGGGCGAACGGCTTCTCCAAATAGGTTTTGTTCAGTAGCTTACGGCTTTTCAAAAGGTTGCCCACTTGGGCCGTCAGCAGTTCGATAGAGAACGGTTTCTCCATATAGGCATCGGCTCCAGAGTTCAGTCCCTTCAGGCGTGATTGCAGGTTGTGTTGTGCTGTCAGCAGGATAAACGGGATATGGCTGACATTGACATCGTTTTTCATTTCGTTGCAAAGTTCGAAGCCGTCCATGATCGGCATCATGACATCGCTGATGATTAGGTTGACCGTGTTTTTACGGACCAGATCAAGAGCTACTTTCCCGTTTTCCGCTTCTAGCACTTGATATGTTTCCGCCAGTTCGCGGGCGATGAAATGGCGCATATCATTTTGGTCTTCGACAATTAAGATAACCGATTTGCCCGTTTCGGCCAATGTGACTATTTCCGCTTTCTCTTTTCCAGCAGTGGTCTGGAAACTGTCTTCCTGCTGTTCTGGGAGCATCAGGACAAACTGGTTCAAGCCGTCCGGCGTTTGTCGATAGAACAGTCTGCCGCAGTGGAATTCGGTCAAAGAGTGGGCCAGCGACAAACCGATACCGCTTCCTTGCTGGTTTTCTGTCTCTTTGAGGCGGTAGAACGGATTGAATATATTTTCGATTTCACTGTCGGGTATCAGATGCCCGTCGTTGGTGACGAGCAGGGTGAACATGCGCTCTTCACCTGAAGGAGGGAGTAATTCGAGCGATATCCGGCTGTCCGAGTACTTCAGTGCATTGCTGACCAGGTTGCTGACGATCTTCGAGAATGCTTCTCGGTCCAGACAGGCCTCGAAAGGTAGATCCGGCAGCTTGACTGTGAAATTCTTGTTTCCCTGTTCGAAAGCCGGACGGAACGGATGCAGGATCGTTTCCAGCCAGAGGACGACATCGGTCTTGACATAGTTCAGTTTGAACCCGCGGCTTTCCGTCTTGCGGAAGTCCAATAGTTGGTTACTTAGGTCTAACAGTCGCCCAGTGTTTTTCTCGATGATTCGTAGGTTCTCCTGTGTGGCGGGCGTTCCATCCCCTGAACGAAGGATTTTTTCCAGCGGGGCTTTTATCAGGGTAAGAGGTGTCCGTATTTCATGCGTGATAAAGGTAAAGAACTGTATTTTTGCATTATAAAGTTCTTTTTCCTTCTTACTTTCGAATATTTCACGGTTGATGCGGTGTTTTTCTTCCAGTTTGGCTTTTTTATAGTTATACCAGAGTACGATCAGCAGGCATAAGATCGTGAAATAAATGAGTAATGCCCATCCGGTAGCCCAGAATGGCGGTGTCACCGTGATCCGAAGAGTCGTCTCGTTATCTTGCCAAACCCCGCTGCTATTGGTCGATTTTACCCGGAAAACATAGTCGCCGGGTGACAGGTTGGCAAAGGTCACGTCTTTATTCTGCTTCATATAGATCCAGTCTTTGTCACTCCCTTCCAAACGGTAGGCATACTGGATCGCGTCTGGAGATGTATAGCTCAATGCCACATACGAAAGGGTAAAAGTGGAGCGGTTATGCGGAAGTTTCAATTCTCCGTTTTTCATAATCTGGTTGACATTATATTTAGGGGCACCGATGCGGTCGTCCTGCACATCTATGCGAGTGATACATACCGACGGTGAATAAACATCCTCTTTGAAATCGCGCGGATTAAAGGCGATCATTCCGTTTATCGTTCCCATATACATGGTCCCATCCGGCATCTTGTAGGCAGAACAATAGTTGAATTGCGTTTCGGGCAAGCCATCCGTGTACGAGAAAGTCTTCATCACATATGTTTCCGGGTTAAAACGAACCAGCCCGTTGGCCGTTGCAATCCAGAAAAGATGTTCGTCGTCTTCTAAAATACGGTGTACGATATTGCTGGGCAGTCCGTTTTCAACCGTGATGCGGTTGAATGAATCCGATATCTCGTTGTAGAGGGAGAAACCATAGGTCGTTGCCACCCAAATCCGTTTTTTCGAATCTTCGAATATGGATGTCACGTTGTTGTCGCCGATGGTCTGTGACCGCTCGCGGTTGGATGTATAGTGCGCTAACTTCTTGTCAGTTTTAGAATAGCGATAAGCGCCGGAGGTGGTCGCAACCCAGATATCCCCTTTGCTGTCTTTGTAGATTTGACGTACCATCGACTTAATCTCTGTTTTCCAAGGGGTGAAACATTCTTCTTTTTTATGGAAGAGGACAAGCCCTTCGGAGGTCCCGATCAGGATTTCGTCTTCGGAGAGTTTGCAAAAGCAGAGTATGAAGTCTGCCGGAAGCAGGTTGTCGGTATTGTTCCGGGTATATCGTTTGATGATTTTCCCGGAAGGGATGTCCAGAAGGTCGATTCCGGTGTTGAATGTCCCTACCCACAACCGGCTGCCGTCGGCAAGCAGGCCGTGGATATTGGTTGCCGAAAGCGGGTGGACTGGGTTGGTACGGGAGAAGTTCGTGATCTTGCCGGTAGTCGGGTTATAGCGGTTGATCCCGTTATCTTCCGTTCCTAACCAGAGGTTGCCGTATCGGTCCGGACAGATTTCACGTACGGCATTTCCCGGCATTCCCGGATGGGTTTTCCCTCCGATAAAATATTTAAACGGGACATATTCTTTGGGCAGGTAGTTGATTCCTCCGAAAAAGGTGGTAACCCATATCCCTCCTTCACGGTCTTTTGTGATCGAATAGGCTGCATTGTCGGAGATCGTATATTCGTTTGTCAACGATTTTTGCAGGTGCGTGATGCTCCGGTCTGCCATATTCAGGATGTAGACACCGGACTCGGATGCGATCCAGTACGTATTCTCACTACACTGCTTGATGTCGCGAACCTGTATATCTGGGATGACTGTTTCCGTTTTCCGGTTGTGCCGGTCGTAAAACTTGAGTCCTGCCCGGTCTGTCCCGACCAGTATTCCCCAATCCGGCACGAGGCAAAGCTTGGTGAGGTTGATCGGATTTTCTTTTTCCTTTTCAGTCAGTATCGGGATACGGGCGAATTTGTCTGCCTCCGGTTTGTAGAAAAACAGGTCGCTGCGTCCGGCGAGGATCGGCTCGCTCTCTTCGTTCATCGTGATGTCTATCATGCTTATCTGCTCCCCTTCGGGGTAGAAATGCGGACTGCTTTCGCCTGAAAGGGCATAGCGGGCGATCCGGTTGTAGCTCATCAGCCACAAATTCCCTTTTTTATCTTCTCTGATTTGTTGGAAATATTCTGGGGCGTTGTTGCTGTCGGAAAAGGTCAGGGGATGGAAAGCATCTGTTTGATAGTCGTAATAGCAGGTGTGGGAATAGGTGCAGACCCATATCCTACCGGTCGAATCTTCGAAAAGGCTGATGATCCTGTCGTTCGGCAGACTTTCCGGCTCGTACGAGTTGTAGCGGTATATCCGGAACTGATGTCCGTCGAAACGGTTCAATCCGTCGTCCGTCCCGAACCACATGAATCCTTTTTTATCCTGTAGGGCACAATAAACCGTGTTGTGCGACAATCCCTGTTTGTTGGTATAGTGGCGGAAATAAAGGTCGTGCGACCAGCCGGACCGGGGGAGGAGGAGCGAAAGCGTGCCCAGTAGAATGATAAGGAATGTTCTCATGCCCTGCGAGTGTTTTTTTTGTAAAGTACAAATGTAAAGGAATTTTGCAAAACACTCAATATCGAGGTACAAATTCGGTTTATGGGTGGTAGTAACTTGGCGTCGTAAATAGTTCAATGCGGCAAACGTAGGGGACTTTCGGTACGATCCGTCCCGCCCTGTCCGGACGGACGTGGGGCGGGATGGAGAGCCGGATCATCTTACCGGAAATTCCGTAATCCGGAGGGTCGTGCATCCGTAAGGGATCAGTTCGATCGTCTCCTCGTCGCCAAAGTCTTTGCCTTGCTGCGTGTAGTAGGGTACCGGACCTGCCGAGCCTCTGACTTGCGTCCAGCCGTTCAGTCGCATTGCCTTCGTTTTGATGCGTATGGGGGCGTTCTCGACATTCCATGGATAGGGGGTGGTAATGTCTGATTTTTCTACCGTGAAAGCATCCTTGATCCGGTCGGGCGAGAAGGAACGGGCCGGCAGGGCGTAGTTCCAGGGACTGTCAGACGTCACCTCGTAATACCATTTGCCGTACACGTCGGACTTATCGCTTTCAAACGCTTTCTTTTCCCATTTCTCGTTCATCTTCAGGGCATAGACCAGCGGTCCCCGTTCGACAACAGCGCTGTTTTCATACCAGCGGCTGACGGTCACCTCCATCGGCAGTTCGAGGGATAGGATATCGCCCTCTTTCCATTCCCGGTTGATACGTGTGACGGTTCCGGGATAGGCATCGACCGTCAGCGGTTTGCCGTTGAGCTTGACCACCGGTTGCTTGCACCAGCCCGGTATGCGCAGGTGGAAGGGGAAGAAGACCTTTTTCACTTTCTTGTCCGTAAACGAAACATGGTAGCGTACTGTCTCCTCGAAAGGATAGGCCGTTTCCTCTTTCAGGTTCACCTCGATTCCTCCTGCCACTCGTGCCGTTACTTGCGAGGGGGCGAAGAGCAGGGAGGCGAGTCCGTTGTCGGCAGTCGCGTACCAGAGGTTCTGGACGAATTTGGGCCAGCCTTGGTGAAGATTGGACGTGCAACAGGGATAGCCGGTCAGCTCGCCGAAAAGCAGGTCGGTGTCGTCGTGCGGGGTGGAGAACTCCCTCCACTCGCGGGTGACGGCGATCTGGTTGGTCTGCTGGTAATACTGGCGGGCGGAGTAGTCGTCGGTCACTTGAGTGGGCAAGGCGTTGTATGCCACGCGCTCCAGGTAGTCGGCCCATTGCATGTCCCCTGTGACCTCCAGTATCGTTTCCAGTGAGTACATCATCTCTACGGCGGTACAGAGCTCTGAGCCTGTCGTCGGTTTGCCGAAGCGCAGCAGTTCGTCTCCTCCCCAAAGGCCGGTAGGCAATCCGATGGTGTGACGGATGTCGTTGACCGCTTGGCGGGTGGCTTGGATTTGCTTGGAGTCTTTGCCTTGCTGGTAATAAACGATCGGTTCCTTGAAACCTTGTGCGAGGTTCACACAGTGCAGGCTGTGTTGGCGTCTGAGATGATTTTGATTTAAAAAGATATCTGTCCAGTTGAACGTCTGTTTATGGATTAACTCGCCTAAATCCAACAGGAATTTGTCGCCGGTGATGTTGTACAGCCAATAGACGACCATCAGGTTATCCCCTCCGCGCTGTTCGCCCCAGAAGGTCCATTTGCCTAACGGGTTTTTGGGCAGTTCGTCCAGTTGGTATCGGAAATATCGGGTCATGAAGTCGATCACGCGCCGGTCCTGCGTAGCCGTGTAGTATTGTTGCATGACTTTCAGCATGACCATTTTGGGCCACCAGTCTTGCGCGTTGTTGCGTTGCAGACCGGGTTCGTAGTCGCGGTCGGTATCGGGGCCGAAGTAGCCGTTGGGCTTTTGTGATGCCAAGGTCCATTCGATCCAAGGTTGTACCTTTTCGATCAGGGCTTGGTCGTTCAGGAGATAAGCCAACGGCAGAAGTCCGTCGATCCAGTACGGACCCCGTTCCCACACGTCACCGTCACCGCCGAGCCATCCGTTTCGGGGACCCATTACTTTCGTGTAGACCTTATCCAAGTGGCCGGTCATTCCGTCGCGCATACGGGTCAGTTGGTCGTGCATCCACCCTTCGGCGCGGATGGTTCCGAGAGGCAGTTGGATGTAGTCTTTTTGCAAGAGCGGGTGTCGGTTGTTCCGGTAACTTTCGGCTGCGGGTTCTTCGCCGGCGGCCGAGACAGTCGCCACCGTGAGGGTGGCGACTGCTGTCAGGAAAATTTTTTTCAATTTGTTCATGGTGATAGGATGATGTTATGTTATTCTTGATAATCGATCCATACTTTCATCTTGCCTGCTTTGCGGTTGTCCCAGGCATAGTAAGGAATGAAATGTAGTGTTTGTCCATTCGATATGGCTTTGATTGAGCGGATGCCACCCAGGTTGTCCGGTTCGTCTTTGACCTCGAATGAGGAGGTGGGCGTCAGTGCGAGGTCGGCAAAGTCTTTCGCGTTGTCCGTCTCTTCGAGGCAGTAGACCAGCGGTCCGCGTTGCAGGGCGCGCTTGCCCGTGTTTTGCCGCACGCGCGGGTCGGCTGATACTTTTTCGACCGGCATGTCCATGTTGAGCACGATCAAGTCGCCGGTTTTCCATTCCTTGATGACGGTATATCCCTTGTCGGTCGTACTGTCGACTTTGTTCCCGTTGACCGACAGGGTGTATGACTTGCACCATCCGGGGATACGGATGCGCAACTCCTTGCCGAGCGGTTGTTCGGAGGTGACGGTCAGCTTGACCAGCCCGTCCCAAGGGTAGTCCGTTTCTTGTTTCATGACGACCTTTTTCCCGTCGATCGTGACTTCGGTGGTGTTTCCGATGAAGAGGTTTACCCACAAGGCCTTGTCCGATGTCCCATAGATATAGTTCCCGATGGAAGGCAGGAAGCGCGAGATCTGGCTCGGACAGCAGGCGCACCCGTACCAGGCCTGGCGGTGATGGTCTCCGTTCGATTCCAGCGGATTGACGTAGAAGAAGCGGTCTCCAGCCAGTGAGACGCCAGCTAGCGCACCGTTGTACATGGAACGTTCCAGTACGTCTATGTATTTCGAATCGCCTGTGAACTGGTTCATGCGTTGGTTCCAGTAGACCATCCCGACGGAAGCGCATGTCTCGCAGTAGGCATCGAGGTTCGGCAGGTCATAGTCTTCGGTAAAGCCTTCGTTGTGCCGTGAAGAGCCGATCCCGCCGGTCACGTACATGTTACGTAGTACTACGTCGTCCCAGAGGCGGTTCAAAGCCTCGACATAAGCGGTGTCTTTTTTCAAGGCTGCCACATCGGCCATCCCGCAGTACAGGTACATGCAACGGACGGCATGCCCCGAAATGTCGGTCAGTTCTCTTACCGGGATAACATCCTGGTAGTAGGCTGGGTCCCATTTCCCTTCGCCACCCATGCTCCCGTGTCCGTGTCCGCGTTCTTCGAGCAGCCAGTTGGCGAAGTCGAGATATTTTTCCTGACCGGTTGTCCGGTATATTTTCACCAAAGCCAATTCGATCTCCTCATGTCCCGGCACCCAATGGCGCTTGCCGGGACCGAACAGTTCCATCATGTGGTCTGCCATACGGATGCTCACATCGAGCAGTTTCCGTTTTCCGGTTGCCTGGTAATAGGCGACGGCGGCTTCCATCATGTGGCCGGCACAATACATCTCGTGCTTGTCCATGTTGTTCCAACGTTTGTCTTGTCCGGTCAGTGTGTAGAATGTATTGATATATCCGTCCGGTTGTTGGGCTGCCGCGATCTTGTCGATCCATTCGTCCGCTTTCTTTTCCAGTTCGGGGTCCGGGTTGTTGATCAGGCTGTAGGCGATACCTTCCAACGCTTTATATACGTCCGAATCGTCGAAGAAGATACCGGAATGCTTCCCTGTCCCTCTGGCTGCATTTTCAAAATTTTGCATTCTTCCGGTTTGGTTCTCTATTTGGTCGATACAGACAGGGAGTGTAGCCGATGTGTGCTTGGCGAGACGTGGCGACCAGAAGTTGTCCCGGATGTGCACGTGCGAGAAGTCTATCTGGTCGATTATTTTCAAAGGCGGGGTTTCTATTTGGTCTTGTCCGCCGCATCCCCATAGTGCCATACAGGCAAAGAGTAGTACAAAATACTGTTTCATGGTTTTAAAATTTAATGTTATAATTTGCAACTTATTTTTGTCAAAGTAGGAGAGGTGGCTGTCTTTGTCCCGTTGATGAAAATCGACAGTCCGGCTCCTCGTTTATATTTATCACCTGTCTTATCATAAAGCACGCATATTGTTTTGCCACGATAAGTCAGATTGTCCAGGCAAAAGTAATCCCAATATCCTTCCGGTATCAACGGGTTGACATCGAGTTCCTCTTCTTCACTTGGCCGGATTCCGATTAACCCGTTGATGACGAGGTCGCAGAATAAAGAATGATTATAATCTTTTCCGCGTTCTTCGGGTTTTTGGTGACGTGTTGACAACATTGTCCTGGATATCCAATCGCCAGTAAAAGGATTCAGGTTTTCGTCAATCCATGGTGTTAGTATGCCATTCGCGTCTTTCTTATACAGGCTTCGTGCATAAATCGAGAATAAAGTTATGAAATCTCGTGAATCTACAAAAGATTGCGTTTGATTATTTAACAAATTAGCCAATCCGACCAATGTCATCGAGGTCGCGTATGGCCAAGAAGGACCGTTCCACTGGCATTCATGTCCTTCGTAAGCAACTTTGAATTGAGGATGGCATTGTTCGGCAGTTGTTGGCCCGTAAGGAGCGAAAAAATGTCGTGTGTTCATCAGGAATTTCCAGGCGACGGCATAGTCCGCGGAAGCCAGGTCGAATGCCCAAGGCGTATATCCGTGTAGTTCGCGTACGTCTTTTAAAGAAGCGTTTTTTTCAACAGACAGTACTTTTAGAAATTCCGCTTTGGGGTCCCATAAATATTTGAACATGTTTTCTTTGATCCGGCAGGCTTCGGTTTCGAGTGCTTGTGCTTGGTTGTCGTTTTTCCAATGTGCAATTTTGGATAAGGTGGCGGCTTCGGCTGCCATATATGAGTTGATGGTTACCCGAAAACCGTGTCCGCCGATCGAAATTTCCATGCCGTCTTCTCCGTCTTTTTGCCAGAACAATCCTTTTTCAGCTATGAATTTTTTTTTCTTCCACTCTGAATAGTTTTGTAAAAGTTCCGGATATAACTCTTTCAGCAATTGATAATTCCCCGTGATCTGACAATATTGGTAGATTGCATGGGCAACGGGAAAACTGTAGGAATGCGTGTCACCTCCTCCCTTCAGCCAATAGTACGCATAGTCTTTGAGGAAACCGGAATACTTCAGCCACCTGCCTTCCCGAAAGTGGAACCAGGCAGGGCAACAGATGCCGTTGTGCTTTCCGGCCCACGGGACATCCGGAAGGAATTCGGTTACGATGAACCCGTCCGGTGTCTTTTTCAAATGTTTCCGGAAAGTCCACCAGCGGAAATAATAGATTTCCTCTATGTTTTTGTCCGGACATTCGAATAGCGGTATATTGCCGGATAAGAATTCTTTTGCCTGTCCGTTTGAAATATGTTGCACATACAATTCCTTGTCTTGCATGTTGAACCGGTCGATATACGAGCCTATCATGGCGGGATCAAGGACCTGCCCTGTGGTTGTATATGGAAAAGCCGTGACTGTGAGAAGAAAGTATAGGAGAAGGATTACAAGTTTGTTCATAAGGACATTTTTTATTTGCAGGGAAGCTTGCTTCCCTGCGAGGTTTGTAAGTTGATTACGTTTGTTATTTATAATGGGGGTTTTGTTCCAAGTTGGGATTGGAGGTCAAAACTTTTTCGGGTATCGGGAAGACGGATCGGTAATCACCTTGTGGTTTATGCGAGAGCCAGCTTTTTTTCGTGTAAACACCGAATCGGATGGCGTCTCGTCTGCGGTGCATTTCCCATGCGAATTCCCAACCCAGTTCGTCATACATTCTACCGAATCGGATGAGGTCCGTGTTCCCTTTGTCTGTAACGGTGTAGTGTTCCACATAGCCATATTGATATGAACTGTTTTCTTGTAACTGTGCATCGGTTACTATCGCTAATTCGGGATTGTCTTTGAATGCCCGTTTGCGGACTTCCGTGACCAAGAGGCCGGCTCCTGGTTTTCCCGAACGCAATAAGCATTCCGCTTTCATCAGGAGTACTTCTGCGTATCGGAACAGAGGCACATCCGTTTCGGATGAGGATTGCTCGCCTTTTACGATTTCGAATTTGTTCATGCGAAAACCTTCCATCTCACTGGTGTAATTCCCGTCCGGAAGATCTTTCGTATAGACAAGCGGTTCTCCCATTTTGTCGTATGTCCCGTATAGAGGACTTCCGTCTGCAGCTCGTTGTTCGCCCATCAGCCAGCTATCGGCCAGACGGGAATCTTCGGGATCATACGTGTCGATGAATTGAGTGACCCCCATAGCTGAACCGCATCCCCAAGGAGTCGCTTCGGTTTCGTATTTCTTTTTCAGTTCCCCGTGCCAGGAAAACATGTGGATCGAATTACCCCCGGCGATATTTGCATCGAACGGGATGGTGAAAATGACCTCTTTGGATGTTTCCACGCCTGTAGAACGGAAGGGGGCTTTGTAGTTGTCGGACAATGCGAACCTGTTGCTGTTTATGATGTCGTCACACTGTTGGATACAGTCGTCCCAGTGTTCTTCGCCTGTATATACCTTGGCATTCAGGTATATGTTTGCCAACAGCGTCTTTGCCGCCCATTTGTTCATCCGTCCGTAAAAATTTCCGCCTTGTTCTTCACTTAAAGAAGGGATGATTTCTTTCAGTTCTTTTACTATGAAGTCGAAGATCTCTTTACGGTTACTTTTGGAGGGTAGTTCCATCGTGGTTGTCGTGACTAACGGAGCGTCTCCGAAATTGTCGCAGATTTGCCAATAATAATAGGCTCTCATGGCCCGTAATTCCGCTAATCCCATTGTTTTGTCCGCTTCGGAAGATGCCGGTAAAATACCGTTTTCTATTTGTTCTATCACTTTGTTGCATAATAAGGCGCCTTGATAGAAGTTGGACCATATTTCTGAGACGTGTCCTTGTTCGGAGTTCCATGTTTGGTAGTGCATACGTCGATAGACTCCGCCATCATCCCAGCCGGAAGCGTTAGGGGGCATGACGATGGCGTCGGCACTGACCTCTTGTGTCGTGAAATATCCTCCATGACTGGGGAAACTTCTGAGTTGGCTATATACGCTGGCAATAGATGGTGAGAAATCGTCGACTGTGTAATTGTAGGTTTGTTCGGTTATTTTGGAATATACTTTTTCATCCAAGTCATTGCTACAGGAAACGATTGTTCCGGAACAACATAACGCTAAAAAAAATTTTGTATAAGTATTCATGATAATTACGTTACGATTAAAATTTGACAGATATTCCTAATGTGTAAGTCCGTGTAGAAGGATAACGGTTCTTATTGTCGACTCCTGGTGCCAAGCCGCTTATGCTTACTTCCGGATCAATGCCGGAGTAGCCTGTGATAGTGGCGAGGTTGGAAATCGTGCCATAGATTCTCAAGCGTTTTATCCAAGAATTGAATTTGAATGTATATCCTAAGGTCACGTTGTCGATTTTCCAATAATTGCCTTTTTCGATATAATAGCTGACATATTGTAATTCTTGGTCGGCCGCTAAAGGAACTTTCCCGTATTTCGTATCGAATGCCGCATTCAGCACGTTCCCTCTTGACAACATGACCGGCGATTCATATTGCAGGCGTGGCATGTTCAGGATGTCGAAACCGAAAGCACCGCGCATGGTCATGTTGAAATCGAAGTTTTTCCAATTTAGGGTGTTGTTCCAGTTCAAGTAATGTTTAGGCAGGCCGTTCCCGATGATCTGTTTGTCTGTCGGTTGTAGTTGGGATATCGGTTTCGGACTGCCGTCGGCTCCTTCTATGATCCAGTGTCCGTTCTCATCGATATCGATACTTTTGTATCCCCAGAAATTACCAATCGGTTGTCCTTCCTGAATGCGGTGGGTTGTCGTTTGTAAGGGTTCTCCCGTAGAACCTTGATCCGAGTAACCGCTGGAGACAAACTGATCGTTGGAAAGTGACAAAAGTTCGTTTTTGTTTGTCGAGTAATTCATGGATGTCGTCCATTGGAAATCTTTTGTTTGGACAGGGATGACCGTGATACCGGCTTCTATTCCTTGGTTGCGCATCGATCCGGCGTTTGCTACCATACGGGAGAACAGGTAAGGAGGAGATGGCACGTCATAGTCCCATAACAAATCTTCTGTTTTGCGATTGTAGTAATCGATATTACCTGTGATGCGATCTTCCCAAAAACCGAAGTCGACACCGATGTTGATCTCTTTTTTCTTTTCCCATCTCAATTCGGGGTTCGCATTTGAATCCGGTCTGATGGTTTTGATCCATTGATTGTTATAATAAACATAAGTTCCGAAGTTCAGCGTGTTCAGTGACATATACGGATCACTTGGAACCGTTCCCGTGACACCATATCCGGCACGTAGTTTCAAGATGGACAAGACATCGGTGTCTTCCAGGAACTGTTCTCCTTTGATGTTCCATGCAGCAGAAACAGATGGGAAGTTGCCCCATTTGTGATCGGCTCCGAATTTGGTGGAACCTTCGTGACGGAGACTGGCTGCAAACATATATTTCCCTTTATAGCTGTAGTTCAGACGGCCGAAGTAACCGATCAGTTTGCTTTCATTGGCCGTCGAGTATTCCGTTCCGCGTCCGTCTTTCAGTGCCTGCCCTGTGCCCATATTATTATAGGTATAGTCATTGGAGGGAAAATTGAAATTCTGCATGTAAAAATTCTGGTAATGCGTCTTTTGCCAACTATATCCTCCTAAGAGTGTAAACGAATGGTCTTCAAAAATGGTTTTCCTCCATTGTACGGTCAGTTCCGACAAATCTTCATTTGAGCGCGTGGAACCACGGGAAGCATATCCGTTTTTGCCGTCTTTCCAAGTGGATTTGTGTTGCTGGGTCTCGTAATATCCTCTGACTTGGTTATAGGTATTGGAAGAAAACAGATATTTGATATCTAATCCTTCGATTGGTGTATAAGTGATATTGGCGAACATGCGCAGGTTGGTTGCTTGGTTTTCTCCTTCCACTTCGTTCAGGAGGGATACAGGGTTGAAGTATTCGTTTTTAGTGCTTTCCGAATAATTGCCGTTTTTGTCGTACACAGGAGTGGTCGGATTGTATATCAAAGCGTTTCTATATACTTCGCTGTTGTAGCCCCCACCATCGGAACCGGAAAAATAGGTTTGTTTGTAACCGCTCAGGCTTGCGTTCAGTTTCAATTTGTTATTGAACATGCGATGAGTGATTTCTACACGCGGGTAGAACATCTGGTTGTTTGTACGTTTGATCAGGCCGTTCAGACCACGGTATTCGAAGCTGGCCACATAATTGGTCGTACGGCTGCCACCGCGCAGGCTGATGTTGTAAATCTGTGTGAACGGTGTACGGGTCACTTCGTCCAGCCAGTCGGTTGATGCACCGTCGTCTTGGGCTCCCGGCCATCCTTCCTGTACGCGTCGGCGATATTCGTCTGCTTTCATGAACGGCAAGGTCTTTGTGATTTGCTGGGTGGAAAGATAAGCATTGACATCTACTTCCGTAGGCATTTCTCCATTGGCATTCTTGGTGGTAATCAATATGACGCCGTTTGTTCCTCTGGTTCCGTAGATCGCGGCGGCGGAACCGTCTTTCAGGACGTCGATCTGTTCGATGTCATCGGGTGAGACGGAGTTCAGGTCGCCGGGTATCCCGTCGATGAGCACCAAAGGGCTGGAGCTGGCTTTCAAGGTGGTGATTCCACGTAAGGCGATCTGCGAGGTGGAAGTCGGGTTGGCATCCGGCGTAATGATACTTAGGCCAGGAACTTTCCCTTTGATCAGTTGTGCGGCATCCGTAGTCGGTGTTTTTACGAAATTATCGGATTTGATTGTGGAAATGGAACTGGCCACTTCCCCTTTCTTTTGCGTACCGTATCCGACAACTACCACTTCATCGATCTTTTGGGTGTCTTCGATCAGTATGACGTCGGCCGTTTTGTTGTTATCGATAACGATTTCTTTTGTCAGGTAGCCGATGTAAGAAATTTGCAAGATGGCTTTTGGTGGAACTTCCAAGGTGTATTTCCCATTGATATCCGTGACTGTTCCGATAGAAGTCCCTTTTATGATCACGTTCGCACCAATGACGGGTTCTCCGTTGTTGTCGGTTACTGTACCTGTGATGGTCCGGCTTTGTTGGCCGATAAGAGATGTCCTGCCCTTATCGTTCTTTTTCAACAGGAGGATGTACCGGTTGTCGAATTCGTAGGTGATATCAGTATCTTTGAAAGCTTCTTCAAGATAGGATATCATTTTCCCGGATGTGTTTTGGACAGTAATGTAACGTTCTATGTCTACTTCACGACTTTTGAAAACGACCAGATAATCGGTTTGATTTTCAATTTGAGTGATCAACTGGCCGACTGATATCACGCTCTGTTCCAGTTTTATGATTGTGTTTTGTGTTTCCGAATTAAGCGCTATCGTCTGAAAAGTACAGGCGAAAAGCATGAAGGACGGTAACAAAGTTTTCATTTTCATATCTTTTCTAAGTAATAAAGTGAATACTAAATGAATTTTGTAGATAAAGGCTTGTCTGTTGATAACGGATGTTTCCGATATCAATCATTGTTTTTACAGATGTGTTTCCATAGGCATTTTTTTTAGATATTAAACATTCGATTAACTAAGTGTAATGATATTGTTTTCTTCATCCTTTTGTATCTTGAATTTGTGTATTTTTTGTAACATTCTGAGAATATCGTCGATGCTGTCTCGTTGTCGGAATTTTCCGGTATATTTCTCTTGATTGATGGACGGGTTTCTTATGATTATCCGGACATCATAATAGAGTTGCAATTTGTTCAGTATATCAACAAGCAACTCGTCTTTAAAACTGTAAATTCCTTCTTTCCATAAAAAATAGTCATGATGAGAAATCGTGTCCACCTTTATGGTTCCGTTTTTTATGCTTATTTGCTCGTTGGGGCTCAATATGATACTTTCATTTTCTTTCCCTGTAAAATAGATTTGGAGCGAACCTTCTATCAGGCTGGTTCTCACATCGTTGTTTTTTCGGTAGCTGCAAATGTTGAATTGTGTGCCCAATACTTTCGTTTCTATGCCTTGCGATGAGACGATGAACGGTTTGTGTTTGTCTTGAGCTACAATAAAGAATGCTTCTCCGTCTATGGCGACTCTTCGTTCTTTTTTGTCAAAAATGGCAGGATAGGTGAGAGTTGTGTGGGAGTTCAGCCATACAGTAGTTCCATCCTGAAGTGTCAGTTTGATGCGCTGTCCGGCAGGTACGTGCAGTTTGTTTTCGATATTCTCCTGTAAAATTTCGGAATGCTGGTTCACGCCGGCCTGATAAGCGAATATAATGAGTAAAGTGATGATAGCTGCATATTTGAATAGGTAGAATGAAATCTGTCGTATGTGTTTCGCTCTCATTTTACACAAGAACTGGGTGTAGCTGTCTCGAGTAGTCTTTTTCCCGCAGGCGGCATCGGAAAATGATAATAGTGCGTATGTATTTTTGAATTTGATGAATTGTTTTTTCAATTCGTTATCAGATTCAACCTGTTTTAAGAAATCCAGTCTTTCGTCTGCATTCAGTTCTTCTTGAAAATATTTTTCGATTTGTCTTTCCATGCGAATGAAATGTTACATGCTGTAAACACTTACTCCGGAAAAATGTACCAAAAGAAAATCATTTTTTTACGTTGGATTTCGGATTCATCGTCTCGTCCCCAGACTGTCACTCGTAAACATCTCCGCGATTCTATGTGCAATGAAAAAGGAAAAGCCATAAAGGAAGATAGTCCTTTAGTTCGTTCCTAAGCTTTTTATAGGCGATGCTGATTTGATTTCTGACCGTGTTGGTTGAGAGGTTTAGTTCGGTGGCGATCTGTTCTTGCTTTTTCCCTTCCAGTTTGTTCATGATAAAGATTTCCTTGCATTTGGTCGGCAGGCTGTCTAAGGCCCGGTTAATTAAATCTTCAATATCTTGGTCGGAGAAAATATGTTGCTCGAAGGCTTCTAAAGAATCTAAATTCATACGAAGGGTCATGTTATATTCTTCTTGCATATTGTTGATGGTTTCCAGGGCAATCGTTTTATGTCGCAGGTGGTTGAGGCATTTGTTCTTGATGATGGTGAACAGATAAGCGATCCGGATTGTTTGACAAGTAAACATTTCTCGTTTTTCCCAAAGTTCCGCGAACATGTCTTGCACGATATTTTCCGCATCTTGTTCCGATATCACATATTCTTGTGCAAAGCGTTTCATTTTTGGAAAGTAGGAAAGGTAGATGTTTTCGAATAAACGATCTTCTTTTTGTTGGGCGGACATTATTGTCATATATTTATTGTGGCCTTTCAAACAGCCGGAAAAGGCATAATTGTTAAAAAAGAAGTGGGCTGCTGTTCTTTTTCCTGTTAGGTGTCGCCAAACCCCTGTACACGCACGAACAAGCAACCCACTTGATATAGCAGGTCACCTGTGCCTTGCGTGTTGTTAAAAAATTGGCGACTTTAACAGAAAAAAGGCACTTCTGAAATATTCCTTATACAGTCTCTCCAGACATTGCAAATGTAGGTAAATTTTTTGTTTTCCGTGAAAAAGATTAAATAAGCTTCGTATATTTGTACCCGAATTGAAAATAAAAAAGAACGTCGGAATCCGGATGAATACGAATAGTGATGACATATTATTGCTGAAATTGATTAAACAAGGAGATCAGATCGCTTTTCGGCATTTGTTTTATCAGTATGCGGATTCTTTGGAACGTTTTATTACTTATTACATCCATGACCGGGAAAAATCGCAAGACTTGGTTCTGGATATTTTTACCTATATATGGGAAAACCGGCAGAACTTTGAGATAAAACTGACCTTGAAAGCCTATTTGTTCCAGGCGGCACGCAATAAGTCTTTTACCTATATCCGGGACAAGAAGATTCCGGTTTATCTGGAAGAAATGGAGGGTATGGAGATTGTGCAAAACTATGATTCGGAATTGGAGTTGCAGGAACTTCATCATCTGATAGAAGAAGCGGTGTCGCTTTTGCCGGATAAATGCCGTGAAATATTCCGGAAAAGCCGGGAGGAAAATTTGACCAATAAGGAAATAGCCGGACAGCTCCATATCTCGGAGAAGACGGTGGAGGGGCAAATCACGATTGCTTTAAAGAAAATCAGAATTCATTTGGGCGATTCTTATTCTTATTTGTGGTAAAAACGGGCTGGGCAACCGTACCAGAATCATAAAGCGTCCATCCGTTTTCGCCACCGACCCATACAGACTAATTACATACATGTTTTTGCAAAAACAACTATCATACTATCATATCCGCCTGTATATCGGTTTAAACCAATATGTTATGGTATGATAGTTGCCGTTTTGTACTATCTTCATCTATCATAACTATCATGGTGTAAAACGATAATGTCTTGTGTATCAATCATACGATAAAAACAGTGACCGTCCGGAAACAGGTGCAAAACATGTTAAAACGGCTTCTTTTTTCATCAAGACAGGCTTTTCTTTTGTCAAAAACCGTTTGCAAAACCGCTTGAGACCCGGGTGTACCCGCCACGGAGACCCGGGCGCGGGAGAGGTGCAGACCCGGGTCTGCACGAAGCCCAGACGGGTCTGCAGAGAAGTTTATCAGCCATGTTGGAGGTACTTTTATGCCTTGTTTTTGCATCTTATTCGGCGAAAAAGGTCGTTTTATATTTAAATGACCCCGTTTTGTCGATGGTTATTTTTGCATATATAAACATAAATATCATATTATCAGCTATATAAATGAATAGTCATGTAAAAAGTGTGATAGATGTATGATAGTAGAATGATAGTAAAAAACAGCAACTGTCATTTTTTAACGTATTGTGAAACAGTAGTTAACAACCGGATATGATAGTATGATAGTTGGTTTGCGAAATTTTCATAAAAGAAAAGATGTGGTTCCGGATAGCAACTTTTGGTGCGGTTGCCCTGTAAAAACGGGGATTCTTTTAGGGGAGAAAGTGCTTTTTGGAGTCTATATATCCAAGAGGGTGGTACAGAAGATGGATTCTTGGCTACCGCATGATATATAATAGATAAGATGATGAAGACTAAATCATTCTTTTTTTGGGGAACTGTTTGCTGCTGTCTGTTCTGCTTTTTGCAGATATGGTATCCGTTTTATTTTTATTATGTCGAACAATTGCAGGTTTTTCCTCTCACTTGGGCTTGTTTTGAGGAAACATGCCGACAACCTGGCGGGTTGGCTTGCTGGTTGGGTGGTTTCCTTTTGCAATTCTATCATCTTCCTTTGGGTGGTGCGTTGGTTTCGACCGGTTTGTTTTTGGGGATCGGTGTGCTGATGCAACGGATCTGCCGGCAAACGACATCGCCTGTCTTTTGTTATTTACCGGCTCTTTGCCCGATTCTGGCTTTGCTCCCTTTGCATGTCGATGTGAATTACCGGTTGCAGGGGACGGTTGCTTATTGTTGCATGCTTGGGGCTTTTGTACTCTATGTGCGTATTGTCGTACCGTGGAAACGGGTATTGGCGGGTTGGCTGTTGATGGCTGTTTTGTTTGTATTGGCAGGGCCGGTGGCAACCTTGTTCGTTGCCGGAGTCGTGGTCCGGGAGATGTTGGTGCGGGAGAAGGGATGGCAAGGATGTCTGGCACTTCCGTTCGGGATTGTCCTGATGCTTTGGTGGTCTTATCATTTCTTTTGGCAGCCGGAATACCGAATGATCGTTTTGCCGGATTTTTATTATGAGCCTTTGTTGAAGGCGAATAAGCTCTATTGGGCTTGGTTGGCTTTTCTTTCGGGGCTTTTAATGACTTGCTTCCCGATCGGAAAAGGCAGAGGCGTGTTGGATCGGACTGCTTGGTGGTGGACCACAGTCCAGCTGTTGCCTTTGGTTGCCTTTTTGGGGTGGATGAAAAAAAAAGAGAATTGTATTTGGTTGAAAAACATGGAGTTGTGTTATTATGTGCGGGGAGAACAATGGGATAAGGTCGTTGCCGGATATAAGGCGGCAGTATCGGACATGCGGACTTTGAGCTTGCTGAACTTGGCTTTGGCGTGCCAGGGCGAATTGGGAGATAAACTGTTCCATTATCCGCAGCAAGGCAAAGGCGGATTATTGCCAGAATGGAACAGTACGGTTCCGGGGGCAATCGTGTTGTCGGATATTTGCTACCAAATGGGGGATCTCTCTTCCGCTCAAAAGTTTGCATTTGAAGGATATGTCTCCTCTGTAGATGGAAACCCGCGTCTTTTGCAACGTTTGGTACAGACGAATATCCTGACCGGAGCTTATGCGGTAGCGGAAAAATACATCCGGATATTAGAGCAGACTTTGTTTTACAAAGAATGGGCTGCTGAATGGCGGAAGTATCTGTATCGGGATGATCTTGTGGAAGAAGAACCGTCGTTGGGCGGGAAAAGGCGGGCGTGGGGAAAAGGCGGACAGTATGCCGTGTCTGCAGATTTGTTGGAAGTGTGGGAACGGTTGGCAGTGAACAATCCGGACCGGTCGGTCGCTTTCCAATACTTGTTGAGTTTTCATTTGTTGGGCAAGACTTTGAATCGTTTTGACGAGTTGCATCGGAAGTATTACCGGACGAAGGTGTGGCCTTCCCTTTCCATCCACCAACAGGAAGCCGTGATAGCGCTTTATCAAAAGACTCCCCGATTGTGGCCCGAAAAAGGGGTCGGAATGAAAGTCGAGTTGCGCTACGGTGCGTTCGATCAGGATATGAACACGAAGCATGGCTATGTCAATTTTCGGGATGTCATGGCCGGTTCGTATGGAGATACCTATTGGTTTTATTTGATGTTTAAGAAATAAAGGTACGCGATGAAACGATTTTATTGCTTTTTGGTGGCGGCAATTTTGTTTTGTGCTTGTTCGGAGGATTGGAAAAATGGGAAACGGTTAGGTGAGAAGCCTGTTCTATTTCCTGATTATGCGCAAACCACTATCCCGTACAATATAGCTCCGTTGAACTTCACGGTCCGCGCGGACGGATGTCGTGTGTCGGTCTTGTTGGAAGCAGGAGTGGTAAAATTCAAGGTGGAGGCCCCCGACGGGAAAGTCAGGATTCCGGAAAAGAAATGGAAGAGGCTTTTGCAGGAGGCAAAAGATGATTCCGTTCGGGTTACGGTGGCGCGTAAGAAGGGCGATCGGTGGGAGATTTGGCAACCCGTATCGTTGAATGTGGCGGCAGATCCGGTTGATCCTTATTTGGTATATCGCTTGATAGAACCTGGCTATGCATTATGGAACAAAATGGGAATTTACCAACGTGGAATGGAGTCTTTTGATGAAACGACTGTTTATGAGAACAAGATGACGGACTATAATTGCGTGAATTGCCATTCTTTCTGCGGCCATGATCCGGACAAGATGCTGTTCCACTTGCGTGCCAAGTTGGCCGGGACTGTATTGGTTGATGGAGACGAGGTCGAGTTATTGGATACGAAAACAGATAAGACGATATCAGCTTTTACCTATCCTTATTGGCATCCTTCGGGTCGTTACATCGCTTTTTCCATCAATAGGACGACCCAGCAGTTGCATTCCACTCAGCGGACGGAGGTTTATGACACGGCATCGGATGTGATCGTTTACGATGTGGAGCGCCATACGTTTTTGTCTGTGCCCGGACTCGCTTCGCAGTCAAGTTTTGATACGTTTCCCTCTTTTTCTCCGGATGGTAAGAGTTTGTTTTATTGCACTGCTCCGGCTTGCTTGATGCCTGATTCCATTGGAAAATTGGCTTATAGCTTGTGCTGCATCTCGTTCGACCCTGAATCCGGAACGTTCGGTTCGCAGGTGGATACGCTGTTTGATGCTCGTGCGAATGGAAAAAGCGTTTCTTTTCCAAGAGTTTCTCCGGATGGTCGGTTCATGCTTTGTACTTTGTCTGGTTATGGCACTTTCCCGATCTGGCATAAGGATGCCGACCTGTATATGATCGACTTGAAGTCCGGAGTCGGTTCCTATCCGGAAACGCTCAACAGCAATGATACGGAAAGTTACCATTCGTGGTCGTCCAACGGAAGATGGGTTGTGTTCAGCAGCAGGCGTTTGGATGGATTGTACACGCGTCCTTTCATTGCGTATGTCGGGAAGGATGGCAAAACCGGTAAACCGTTTTTGCTCCCTCAAAAGGAGGCGGACTACTATGCCGGCTTGATGAAATCGTATAATATTCCCGAGTTTGTCACCGGTAAAGTGACTAATCGTTCTTATCAGATTCGCCGTTTGGCAGAACAGGGCGGAATATCCGTTTCTTGTTCAACTTTTTGATTTTTTTACAATAAGTCATTCTTCCTGTTTGCAGGATATTGTCATGGCTTGGAATCGGGGAATTGGAAAAAAATCGATTTGTTTTTAGGGGATGCCTTCATTTTTCGAGTCTCACGTTTCATAAATGGTACGAAGAGACAAAAATATACCGTGGGAAGTGATTATCCGGAAATTCAAGTGTGAGATTTCGGAGAAGGAACAGGCAGAATTGGATGTATGGCTTGCCGATGTGGAAAACCATGCCCGATTCCAAAGTTGGCAATCCCTTTGGTTGTCCATCATGGAAGAAAACATGCGGTATGTTTCCAATGTCGATGCCTTATGGAAAAGGATGGAGGAGCGTATGAGAAAGGCAGAGCCGCGAATGTTCAAGTTGTCTTTGCGTTCTTTTCGTTTGTATATTGCTGCGGTTGCGGTTTTATTTTTCCTGTTGTTCTCTTTTGCCGGTTATATGACGGCCGAATGGTACAAGGCAAGCGATGCCGTATTGGCTTATTCTTCCTTGAATGGAAAATCCCGGATATGTTTGCCGGACAGTACTTTCGTTTGGCTGAATGCCGGATCGACGTTAGAATATTTTGTTTCCCGTTGGACTAAAGAGCGTAACGTCCGTTTGGATGGAGAGGCTTATTTCGAGGTGGCGGCAGATCCGGACCGTCTTTTTGTAGTGGAAGGCGGCGGTGTGGTCGTAAAGGTGCACGGGACGGTTTTTAACATGAAGGCGCGGGAAAAGCAGGACCATGTGGATGTCAGCCTATTGTCAGGGTTGGTCGTTGTTGAAAATCACGGTGTGTCGAGAAGCCTGAATCCGGGCGAAACAGCCGTGTGTAAAAAAAGTGTTCCCAGCATAGAAAAGAAAACCACGGATGTTTCTATCTCTTGCCTTTGGGCAAAAGAATCCTTGCGTTTCGAGAAAAAGACGATTTATGAACTGACCGGATATCTGTCGGAATGGTATGGCATGGATATCCGTTTGGACCCGTCGTTGCCGACCGATCAAGCCTATACCTTTACGATCACACATGAATCGTTGGAGGAGGTGCTTTGCCTGATTGCGAAGATAACCCCGATAGAATATGTTTTTGATGAAGATAATACGGTGAGAATAACAAGAAAATAGTAACAATTAAATCAGGAATGCCTATGAAACACACGTAAAAAAGTAATTCGAAGTTGTAACAATTAAATCAGTAATTTATTAAATCTTAAAAAGGTTATGAAGAAACGAAAGTTCTTTAGTAACAGTGGCATTTTGAAATGGAAGATGCCATTATTGATAAGCATTTTATTTTGGATGAGTTTGTCCGGGACGGCCGAAGCGGAAGTTCAGCTTCGTTCCATCTCGCTCCGGTTGGAAAATGTTTCGTTGAGCGAGGCGCTTTCACGGATCGAAGAGGCAAGCGGTTATTCATTTTTCTATGATGAGAATAAGATTGATTTGTCTCGTCAAGTAAGCGTGAATGCTCAAAACAAGGCTGTTAAGGATATTTTGAAAAATATCCTGTTTTCGACGGGAATGACATTTGAAATATCGAACAACCAAATTGTCTTGGTTCCGGAAAAGAAAGCAGCCGCAAAGGAAGTTTCCGTGGCTGTCGTACAGCAACAAACACATATAGTAAAAGGGATCGTAGTCGACAATTTGGGTGAACCGGTACCGGGAGCCAATGTCGTTGAAAAAGGGACGACCAACGGTATCATTACAGATATGGATGGTGCTTTTTCCTTGACTGTGGCTCCTGATGCCGTGTTGGAAATTTCTTATATCGGTTATGTCACGCAGTCTGTTTCGGTCAAAGGAAAATCTACTTTGAATATAACTTTGCGTGAAGATTCGCAGGCGCTGGAAGAAGTGGTGGTGACCGGTTTCGGTCTGTCGCAGAAAAAGGCGACGCTGACGGGTGCCGTCACGGCCGTCGGTTCGGAAGACATCAGCCGTTCGGTTGCCTCCACGGCTTCGGGTGCACTGGTCGGTAAGATCGCCGGTTTGAACACGCGCCAGACGGATGGCCGTCCGGGGGCTACGACCAGTATCCAGATCCGTAACATGGGTGATCCGTTGTATGTGATCGACGGTGTGCAATCGGATGCAGGCCAATTCAATAATATCGACTTCAATGATATCGAGAGCATTTCTGTATTGAAAGATGCTTCTGCCGCTATTTACGGTGTGCGTGCGGCAAATGGTGTTGTTGTTGTCAATACGAAAAAAGGTAAACGGAACACTAAGAATACGGTTTCTCTGAACGCATACTACGGTTGGCAGAATCCGTCTACTTTCCCGAAACCGGCGGATGCGGCGACCTATATCACCAATTATATCCAGTCTGAAACGGTTCAAGGAAAGACCGACTATACATATAGTAAGGAAGACTATCAGAAATGGTTGGCGGGAAAAGAAAAAGGATATGTGCCGTTTGACTGGTATGACTTCATCTGGGAAACCAATCCTCAGTATTATCTGAATGCCAATATCTCCGGTGGTTCGGATAAGACGAACTATTATGTTTCTGTCGGTCACATGAGCCAAGACGCGATGATTGTAAATTATGGTGGATTTAAACGTACCAATGTTCAGATGAACATAGACACGCAAATTACTTCTCGTTTGAAAGTGGGAGCTTCCATGAATGGCCGTATAGAAGAAAGGAAAAATCCGGGTGTTCCGGAGGCAGATGATTATTGGATGCCTCGTTTTGGGACATATCGAAATTTGCCGACAAAGCGTCCTTTTGCAAATGACAATCCTAAATATCCGACATTGACTTCTTCTAATGCCGCGACGAATTTCGGATGGTTGAATTATGAATTGTCCGGAGAATATAAAGAAACTTGGCGTGTGGCGCAATTACAAGCCACGGCGGAATATGATATTTTCGATGGTTTGAAGGCAAAGGCTTTGGTCGGATATTATCTGGCATATCAGCAGATGAATAATCAGGAATATACGTATAAATTGTATGGCTATGATGAAGCGACGGATACTTATCCGGTGATTTTCGAGAATAATAATCCTTGGAGAGAAAGACGTGTGGGACACAACGAAGAATTGATGTCGAATATTCAACTGTCTTACAATAAAAGGTTTGGAGATCATAATGTGGCCGCTGTTGCCGGGGTTGAATCGATTAAGCGAGATACGCCGACTTCCTGGCTGCATGCTATTCCGACGGCTAATGCGTTACATCTGATTGATTATGAGACGATGGATACATATAATGATGAGGGTAATGAAACGGAGGCACGTTTGGGGTGGATGTTCCGTGGCAACTATGATTATGCCAATAAATATCTGGTTGAATTTTCGGCTCGTTATGATGGATCTTGGAAATTTCCGCCTGATCATCGTTGGGGATTCTTCCCTTCCGCTTCTGTCGGTTGGCGTATTTCGGAAGAAAATTTCTGGAAGGAATCCAAGCTATCGAATATTTTCAGCGATTTGAAAATCCGTGGATCATACGGTATGGTGGGTGACGATAACGTTTCCGGATATGCGGCGTTCGATTATATGAGCGGTTATAACTATAAGAATGGCGGTTCTGTTATTGATGGGAAATATACGATAGGTTCGGTTCCGCGCGGACTTCCGGTGACGACATTGTCTTGGATCAAGGCTAAAATTCTGGATGTCGGCTTTGATGTTGCTTTTTTGGATAATCGCTTGACGGGGCAGTTCGACTTTTTCCGCCGTCAGCGTGACGGGCTTCCTGCATCTCGTTATGATGTCCTGTTGCCATCGGAAGTCGGTTTCAGCCTACCGAAAGAAAACTTGAATTCGGATGTGCACATGGGGTATGATGCGGCTGTTCGGTGGACAGACCGGGTAGAGGACTTCACATATTCTATCGGCGGTAATATTACGTATTCCCGTTTCTATGATTGGGAACAGTATAAACCGCGTTTCTCCAATTCTTGGGATGTGTATCGCAATTCGTTGAACCATCGTTTCGGTTATCTGAACTGGGGATTGGAAGCAATCGGACAGTTCAATAGTTGGGAAGAGATCGCCACTTATCCGATCGACAATGACCGTCAGGGTAATAAGACGCTTCGTCCGGGTGACATCAAATATAAGGATGTGAATGGTGACGGTGTGATTAATAGTTTGGATGAACGTCCGATTGGATATCGGGAAGATTCCACTCCGATTCTTAATTTCGGTTTGAATTTTTCATTCGGTTGGAAAGGATTTGATTTGGCGTTCGATTTTACCGGTGGCGCGATGGGATCCTGGTATCAGCAATGGGAACAACGTAACCCGTTCCATGATGGTGGTAACAACCCGCAATATTATATGGAAGACACATGGCGTTTGTCTGATATTTGGGATGCAGACAGTGAATTGATACCGGGAAAATATCCGATGTTGTTGATTGGAAATAGTTCGCACAGTAATTATTGGAACAGTACCTTCTGGAAAAAGAATGTCCGGTATGTCAAATTACGTAATTTGGAGTTAGGATACACGCTCCCGAAACATATTGTGGAAAAAGCGTTGATCTCGGATCTGCGCTTTTATGTGGCGGGGACCAACTTGTTGACATTTACCAATGCTCCGGGTATTGATCCTGAATCGACGGAAGGAAATGGTTTGGGATATCCGACAACGCGTATTATAAATATTGGTGTAAACCTTAAATTTTAGGTAGAAATGAAGAAGATATATATAATGTCGGCCTTGGCAGTTTGTTTGTTCTCGGCAACGGCTTGTAGTGATTTTTTGGATCGTGAGCCAGATAAGATCATGACGGATGACCAGATTTTTGGTGATGCGGTGATGATTAAATCTGTTTTAGCGAATTATTATGGTCGCGTAACATGGGGACAACACATAAATGATAGCTATTCCATGACTTATATTGATGATGCGGCAAAAATGGATGGAGGACCGGATCAACGCTCTACGTTCGAAGATGATCTTTGGCGAGTGTATGATTATACGTTCATCCGTAATGTGAATCAGTTTTTAAAAGGGTTGCGTGAAACGGAAGTCCTGAAAGATTCTGAGAAAGCTCCATTAGAAGGGGAGGCGCGTTTTTTACGTGCTTGGTGTTATTTCAATATGTGCCGTGGTTTGGGCGGTATGCCGATAATCGGAGATGAGGTGTTTGACTATCAATCTGGTATGGATATAACTACGATGCAGTTTCCACGTTCGACGGAAGCAGAGATGTATGATTATATCATAAGTGAATGCCAGGCTGTTTATAATTTATTGCCGGCGGAGAAACAGATAAATTCTGCTCGTGCAAATAGGTGGACGGCTAAGATGTTGGAAGCGCGTGCCGCTGTCTATGCTGCTTCGATCGCTAATTATAATAATAAAATGTCAACTCCGATTAAAACAGAGGGAGGGGAAGTTGGGATTCCGGCTGATAAGGCATCTGATTATTATAAAACGGCTTTGGCTGCCGCAGAGAATGTGATTAAAGACAGTCCTTATATTCTGCAGGATCGGCGTCCGGACAATAAGGGATTAAACTTTTATGAGGCGACATCCGTAAAAGACAATAATACAGAAGTTATTTGGGCACGGGATTATAAATATCCGGGGCAGACTGTTGAGTTTACGAAATATAATATTCCTAAGTCTCATGCGGAGGATATTGACAATAGTTATGGCGGTCCTGTTTTAAATCTGGTTGAAGCCTATGAATTGCTTGATACGGATACCCCTGGGACGGATAGTAAGGTCGTGACTTCTGAAAATGGGACATTTAAGTTTTATGATTCGTCTGATGCTCCATTCAAAGACCGTGATCCTCGTTTATGGGGAACTATCCTTTATCCGGGTGCGGAATTGAAAAGTGTTCCGGTCGTATTGCAGGCAGGTCAGTTGGTAAAGAATAATGGAGAATGGGAGCTGATAGCTGGTGATTTGGACTCTAAAGACGCCAATGGAAATGCTTTGACTGCATTGAACGGTCCGAAAGAGTCTAATGAACAGTATGTTAATAAGACAGGTTTTTATTATCGTAAATTTATTGATGAAACTCCTGGAGCATCGACGCGTGGTCGTAATTCCGAAATGTGGATGCCTCGTTTCCGTATGTCTGAAGCCTATATGATTGCGGCCGAAGCGTCTTTCGAACTGGAAAACGGACGTGCAGCCGAATTTATCAATGCCGTGCGTAATCGTGCAGGTGTGAAGCCGTTGGAAACTGTTACATTTGAGAATATCGTGCATGAATATCGCGTTGAATTTGCTTTCGAAGACCATCGTTATTGGGATATGAAGCGTTGGCGTTTGGCTGATAAGGTCTGGAATGGAAACAACAATGATCCGCAGGCTCGTCACCGTCGCCTTTGGCCGTATCGTGTGGTTGCACCGGGTGACCCGAATGACGGCAAGTGGGTGTTTGTGGAAGACTTCTTGTTCATGTCTCCGAATGCACGTTATTTCCGGATGCAGAATTATTACAACTTCCTCGATTTGGGCTGGGTTAACAATAATCCTAAGTTGGTAAAGAACCCGTATCAATAATTAAAAATGCATGAGTATGAAGATTATATCTAATATTTTTTCGGTAATTTTACTGCTGGTATTGTTTTCCGGCTGTGGAAAAGATAATTTTGATGCGCCGGAATCCAAACTGGTTGGTAGAGTTACTTATCAGGGACAGGCTTTGAACTTGCGTGGAACCGGCGAAGCAGTCCAGTTGCAGTTGTATCAGGATGGTTATGAGAAGAATGATCCGATTTCTGTTTTTGTAGGACAAGATGGTACTTTCTCCGCTCTTTTGTTTGATGGTGAATATCGTTTGACGACAAGAGACGGGAACGGACCGTGGGTGAATAATCATGAGTCCGTAACCGTGAATTTGAAAGGACATACGGAAGTGAATCTGGAAGTTACTCCGTATTTTATGATTTCGAACGAACAATTGTCTGTTACGGGATCGGCAATGAACGCGTCGTTTATGATTAACAGGATTGTGCCGGATGCGAAGATCAGTCGGGTGATGTTGTTATTAAGCAAGACGCAATTTGCGGATGATGTCAACAACTTGTACCGTCAGGACTTCTCGGATGTCGTTCCCGGTAGCGTGAATCTTTCTGCCGATATTAGCGGTAATACCGAAATAGTAAAGGCAAAAGCCCTTTACGCTCGTGTCGGTGTTTTGGCTAACGGAGCGGATCAGGCTATCTATTCGCCAGTGGTTCGGTTGAAGTGATAAGGTTATTGCCGGATAGGATGCTTGAAAAACGGTTATCCTATCCGGTTTTGCGTATCAAGCTGATTTCATGTAGTTTTGATTGATATTTGAAAGTAAATGATTGATAATTGAAAATGTGATAGAAGGCGAAAGAATACCTTTGCACATGATTTATTATCAAGTCAGTTTGTGTTTAATTATATATATATTTATTAGAAATGAAGAAGGCCTTTCTGATACTATTGATTTGTTGCCAAGGGATACTGCTGAACGTGTCCTGCGGTTCAGGGAGTTTGTTTGAGCCGGATAAAAGGAACGCATTGCGCGCTCCTTCTTATCCGCTTATTTCCGTAGATCCATATACCAGCGTTTGGTCGTTTGCAGATGAATTGAATGCTGATGTGACCCGCCATTGGACCGGCAAGGAACAGGCCTTGTTGGGGGTAGTGGATGTGGATGGTGTTTCTTATCGTTTCATGGGAAAGGAAACACCGGAAGAGGGAGCATCGGTTCGTTTTGCGACTGCTGCCCGACAGTTGTCTGTGAATGTCCTTCCCACGCAAACTTATTATACATTTGAATGTGGTCCGGTTTTGCTCGATGTCGTTTTTACGGCTCCGTTATTGCTGGATGATTTGGATCGGATGTCCATGCCGGTCAATTATATTTCTTGGCAGGTTCGTTCGGCAGATCAAAAGAAGCATGAGGTACGGGTGAGTGTCGAAGCTTTTTCATCTTTGGCCGTCAACACGGAGGATCAGGCGGTCATGGTTGAGAGGGAGGTGGAAAACGGTATTTCTTATTTGAAGACAGGAACGGCTGAGCAGGCTGTTTTGTTACGCAAAGGGGATGATGTCCGTATTGACTGGGGTTATTTCTATTTGGCGGCACAAGTGGAAAAGGAGACGGTGATGGAGGTTGGCGATCGGAAACAACTTGTCTACAGCCATATTTTGGAGGCAGTGTCTTCTTCTCCGAAGGCCGGGTTCCTGATGGTGGGCTATGACGACTTGTATGCCATCCAGTATTTCAAGGATAACCGGATGGCGTATTGGAAACATAACGGTAAGAAAAATATCCGGCAGGCATTTGAAGAATCAGCGAAGGAATATCGTTCGGTTATGGAGCGCTGCCGTCATTTCGACACTCGTCTGATGGAAGACGCGGAAAAAGCCGGTGGAAAAGAATATGCAGAACTTTGTGCCATTGCTTACCGCCAGGCGGTGGCGGCCCACAAACTTATAGAAGATAAAGACGGGAATCTGTTGTTTCTTTCCAAGGAGAATTTTAGCAATGGTTCGATCGGTACGGTTGATGTGACGTATCCGTCTGCCCCCTTGTTCTTACTTTATAATCCGGAATTATTGAAAGGAATGCTGAATCCGATTTTCCATTACAGCGAAAGCGGACGATGGAACAAGCCTTTTGCCGCCCATGATGTCGGAACCTATCCTCATGCCAACGGGCAGACATATCCTTTCGATATGCCGGTCGAAGAATGTGGGAATATGTTGATTCTGACAACTGCCATCGCTCTGCGCGAAGGTAATGCGGATTATGCTCGTGAACATTGGAAGACGTTGGGTGTTTGGGCTAATTATTTGCTGAAAGAGGGACTTGATCCGGAAAATCAGTTGTGTACGGATGATTTTGCCGGACACCTGGCCCATAATGCAAACCTTTCGATAAAGGCGATCATAGGGATTGCCGGATATGGAAAGTTGGCCGAGATGTTGGGAGATAAGGAACAGGCTGTCAGGTATGTTTCAGCCGCTCGCGAGATGGCAGAGAAATGGGAGCGGATGGCTGATGATGGAGATCATTACCGGCTGACATTCGACCGGGAAAATACTTGGAGCCAGAAGTATAATCTGGTTTGGGATAGAGTTTTGGGCTTGCATATCTTTCCGGACAGGATCGCCCGGAAGGAGGTCGCTTTCTATTTGAGTCGGCAACAGCCGTTCGGCCTTCCGCTTGACAGCCGCAAGACCTATACCAAGATTGATTGGATTTTATGGACAGCGTGCTTGGCAGATACGCAGGAGGATTTCTCCCGTTTGTTATCACCCGCCTATAAATATGTGAATGAAACCGAACCTCGCGTACCCCTGACCGACTGGTATGAGGCTACCGACGGCCGGTCCATCAACATGCGTGCCCGTTCGGTAGTGGGGGGCTTTTTTATGAAGATGCTGGAAAAGCAGATGTATAAACCCTCTTTTCGTCCTGAGCCGGCGGAAGAACCAGTGGTGGAAGCCAAGAGCACTTATCGGAATCCGGTGATCGATTACAGTTTGCCTGATCCGACCATCATCAAAGCGGATGATGGCTATTTCTACTTGTATGCAACCGAAGATATCCGCAATACGCCGATCCATCGTTCACGCAACTTGGTGGACTGGGAGGAGATCGGAACGGCTTTCACGGAAGAAACACGTCCGACCTTCGAGCCGAAAGGAGGCTTATGGGCACCGGATATCAATTATATTAACGGACAATATGTATTGTATTATTCCATGTCCGTCTGGGGAGGTGAGTGGACCTGTGGGATCGGAGTTGCTACATCCGACAAACCGGAAGGGCCGTTCATTGACAAGGGACCGTTGTTCCGAAGCAAGACAATTCAAGTTCAAAATTCTATAGACCAATTTTTCATGGAGGATAACGGGAAAAAATACCTGTTTTGGGGTAGTTTCCGCGGTATCTATGGGATAGAGTTGTCGGGAGACGGCCTATCTGTTCGGGACGGAGCCAAAAAGAAACAGGTTGCCGGAACCGCCTACGAAGGTACTTACATCCATAAAAGGGGCGATTATTATTATTTGTTTGCCTCGATAGGGAGTTGTTGTGAGGGATTGAAAAGTACCTATACTACAGTTGTAGGCCGTTCTGACAGCCTGTTCGGCCCGTACACCGACAAACAGGGACGACCGATGATGGAAAATCATCACGAAGTTCTGATTCATGGAAATGATGCTTTTGTCGGTACAGGGCATAACTCGGAAATCGTTACGGACGACCGTGGGAACGACTGGGTTCTCTATCATGCCGTGAGCCGTGAACATCCTACCGGACGAGTCCTGATGTTGGATCGGATCCGTTGGAGAGATGGCTGGCCGGAAGTTGAAGGGGCAAGTCCTTCTTTAGAAGCGGAAGCTCCGGAGTTTATTAATTGAAAATTATAATCATTCACAAATCATAAAGTATAAATCATGAAAAAGACCTTATTTGTATGTTGTGCATTGGCACTGGCCTTGGGTGCACAGGCTCAATGGAAACCGGTAGGAGATAAGATCAAGACACCGTGGTCGGAACAGGTAAATCCGGCGAATGTCCTTCCTGAATATCCCCGTCCTCAGTTGGAACGTGGCGATTGGCAAAATCTGAACGGGGAATGGGAATATGCCATCAAACCGGTTGGCGATGTAGAACCGGCAACATTCGATGGTAAGATTTTGGTTCCTTTTGCTGTCGAATCCTCTCTGTCTGGCGTACAGAAAGAAGTTGGCGAAAACAGCGAATTATGGTATAAGCGTACTTTTTCCGTTCCTTCAGCCTGGAAAAATAAGGACATCATGTTAAATTTCGGTGCGGTGGATTGGAAAGCGGACGTGTTTGTAAACGACATCCTGATCGGTTCTCATAAAGGCGGTTTCACTCCGTTCTCCTTCAACATCACTCCGTATCTGACAGGAAAGAACAACCAGAAGCTGGTTGTCCGTGTATGGGATCCTAGTGATAAGGGATATCAACCGCGCGGTAAACAAACTTCCCGTCCGGAAGGCATTTGGTACACACCAGTAACCGGTATCTGGCAGACAGTATGGTTGGAACCGGTAGCTGCTGCCCATGTGACTTCGGTAAAGTCTATTTCCAATATTGACAATAATACGTTGAATGTGACGGTCGGAACTTCCTGCGACTGCAATTCCGGTATCGTAACCGTGAAATTGTTGGACAAAGGCCAGGTTGTGGCTTCCGCAAAAGGCGTTCAAGGAAAGGAATTGCGTTTGTCCGTACAAAACCCGACACTTTGGAGCCCGTCCAATCCTTATTTGTATGATATGACGGTTTCTTTGTCGAAAGACGGAAAGGTGCTGGATGAAGTAAAATCATATACGGCTTTCCGTAAGATTTCTTCTAAACGCGATGCTGCCGGCATTATGCGCATGCAGTTGAATAATCAGGATTTATTCCAGTTCGGCCCGCTGGACCAGGGATGGTGGCCTGACGGACTTTATACGGCTCCGACAGATGAAGCATTGTTGTTCGACATCAAGAAAACAAAAGATTGGGGCTTCAATATGATCCGTAAGCACGTGAAAGTGGAACCGGCACGCTGGTATTATCATTGCGATAAGGAAGGTATCTTGGTATGGCAGGATATGCCGAGCGGCGATCATGGCTCTTACATCTGGGATCACCATGTGTATAACGGTGGAAAAGACAATGAACGTACACCTGAATCCAAGGCCAACTATTATCGTGAATGGAAAGAGATCATGGACCTTTGCATATCCAATCCTTCCGTAGTCGTTTGGGTTCCTTTCAACGAAGCATGGGGACAGTTTGAAACGGAAAAAGCGGCTGAATGGACAAAGACTTACGATCCTTCCCGTCTGGTGAACCCGGCAAGCGGCGGCAACCATCGTCCTTGCGGTGATATCTTGGATCTGCATAACTATCCGGCTCCCGATATGTTCCTGTTCGATCCGAAACGTGTGAATGTGTTGGGTGAATACGGTGGAATCGGCCTTCCGGTAGAAAACCATTTGTGGTGGAACAAACGCAACTGGGGATATGTGCAGTTTAAGAACAGCGACGAAGTGACGGCTGAATATGTCAAATACGCCAATATCCTGAAAGATTATGTGAAACGTGGTTTCTCTGCCGCTGTCTATACGCAGACAACTGATGTGGAAGGTGAAGTGAACGGTCTGATGACATACGACCGCAAAGTGATCAAGATCGACGAAGCTGCTGTAAAGAAAGCCAATCAGTCAGTTATTAACGAATTAAAGTAAAAGCATGAAACGGATTAGCATAGCTTTTTTATCTCTTTTTCTGTGCGTGGCCTCTGTCTGGTCTATGCCGCGTCCCGAATATCCCCGTCCGCAGTTCGAGCGGGCGGGTTGGGTCAACCTGAATGGGGAATGGACCTGCTCGTTTGATTTCGGCGGTTCAGGAATGGAACGCGAGTTCTATAAATCGAAAGGTTTTGACAAGAAGATCACTGTTCCCTTCTGCCCGGAAAGTAAATTGTCCGGTATTGGATATACGGACTTTATCAATCATTTCTGGTATCAGCGTCCGATCACGATCCCGCAGGAATGGAACGGAAAGAACATTCTGCTTAATTTCGGTGCGGTCTACTATAAATCGGAAGTCTATATCGATGGTGTTTTGGCTAGCCGCCATTTCGGTGGGACTTCCTCGTTTGCCGTGGATATTACTTCTCTGGTAAAGTCAGGCCAGACACATAGTCTGGTTGTTTATGTGGAGAGCGACGTCCGTGGGGCCAAACAAGCAGCCGGCAAACAGAATCTGCAATACGCCTCTTATGGCTGCAACTACACCCGTACGACCGGTATCTGGCAGACGGTCTGGATGGAAGCGGTCCATCCGGAAGGATTGCAATCGGTTCAGCTTCTGACGGATATCGACCAGCAGCAATTGGTGGTCCGTCCTCGTTTCTATAAGGAAGCAGGTGGAAAATTGCAGGTGACATTGAAAGACAACGGCAAGGTGGTTGCCAGCCGGACGGTTTCGGCAAGCTCTCTGTCTTCTGTGGTTCTTCCAGTCAAGAAAATGAAGACCTGGAGTCCGGAAAGTCCTTTCCTCTATGATTTGGAGTACAAAGTATTGGATAAGAATGGAAATATAATTGATGAGGTCAATGGTTATGCCGGTATGCGCAAAGTGCATATCGAAGGCAATAAGATTTATCTGAACAATAAGCCTTACTACCAGCGCCTGGTGCTCGACCAAGGTTTCTATCCCGACGGCATCTGGACGGCTCCGAGTGACGAGGCGTTGAAACGGGATATCGAACTCTCTATGGAGGCAGGTTTCAATGGAGCACGCCTGCATCAGAAGGTTTTCGAAGAACGTTTCTATTATTGGGCGGATAAGATGGGTTATCTGACTTGGGGGGAAGCTTCCAGCTGGGGGATGGATTGTAACGATACGGAAACGGCTCGTAATTTCATTACCGAATGGAGTGAGATTGTGCAGCGCGACCGTAACCATCCGTCACTCCTGATCTGGACGCCGACCAACGAGGAGTTCTGGCCCGACCGTGTGCAATATCCGCGTTTGATGCACGACCTCTACAACCTGACGAAAATGATCGATCCGACGCGTCCTTTCCATGGGGCAAGCGGTGGAACGCATATCGCAACCGATATCTGGACCGTTCATAATTACGAACAGGACCCCGCCAAGTTGAAGGAGAAACTGTATAACGGTGGCAAACTGATGGAAGCTCCGAAATGGGAAATCCATCTGATGCCGATGAATATCGGTTACAACGGCCTGAAATATACCGACCAGTATGCTTTCCCGGAATACAAGAAGGACATGCCTTACTTGGTGGATGAGTTTGGCGGTATCAAATGGAATCCGTCGCAGCAGATGGAGAGCGCCCAGAATACATCCTGGGGATATGGCGAACCGCCTCGTTCCCTGGAAGAGTTCTATGCTCGTCTGGAAGGCCAGGTGGATGCTGTGCTCTCTCTCTCAAATGATATTTGGGGCTATTGCTATACGCAGCTTACGGATGTGGAACAGGAGCAAAACGGTATTTATTATTACGACCGTACCCCTAAGTTCGACATGAAGCGTATCCACGCCATTTTCAGTAAGACACCAGATTCAAAATAATAACGGACTAAAAATCAATTAGGGGGCAGGGAATATCCTTGTCCCCTAATTTTTTTTGTGCCTATTCGGAGCGTTGTTTCTCAAAGTGGTAAGGAAAATGCAAAATGATCCTATCCGGACTCTGCCCGTTCTCAAGAAGCAACTGATCCGGAACATACCATAAACTATCTCGGAAGTCATAGTAAACTAATTCAAGGCATATAGCATATTATTTATATGTAGTACTACTTGTCACGAATACGTAGTACTATCTATCATCAATTGGTAGTACTACATATGGGCAATTGGTGGTGACTGCCAATAGATACTTTGCTATATGTTATCATTTAGTTCTTGAGGTGTTTGGAGTTAGTTGATGGCATGAAACGAGTTAGTGTACCAGTTATCTGCAGACCGATGTCATTTTAGTCATTTGCCCAGCCATGTTTTGATACGTTTGTTCATTGGCTTTTCAAAATAGTAGTAGGAAAGCAAACATATTATAATCGGTTTTCTTTCTCCTTGGTTTTATAGGCTTTTCTTAACACTCTGCGGGGGAGGAGCCGTATTGTTTAAATCAATTATAATCTGTAACTTTGCCGGATAAACAGAATTTGTAATGAAATATAATACAGAAGAAAAGAAATTGGTTATGCCCGAATATGGACGCAATATACAGAATATGGTGGACTATTGCATTACCATTCAGGACAGGGAAGAACGTAAACGCTGTGCAGACACAATAATCAACATCATGGGAAACATGTTTCCCCATTTACGCGATGTAAACGACTTCAAACATATTCTCTGGGATCACCTGGCTATTATGGCCGACTTCAAATTGGATATCGATTATCCGTACGAGATCGTAAAGAAAGAAGACCTTTACTCACGTCCTCCGCGTATACCTTATAACAATTCGCGTATACGTTACCGTCATTACGGCAAGACGCTTGAGAAAATGATCCAGAAAGCAACCGAATTCGAACCGGGTGTGGAAAAGGACCAGTTGATTAAATTGCTGGCTACCCAAATGAAGAAATCGTTCCTTACCTGGAACAAGGAATCCGTAGACGATCGGAAGATATTCAAAGACCTCGACGAATTGTCGGAAGGTCAGATCATCTTGGATGAAGAGGTACATAAGCTGGCGGAAAGCCGTGATATACTCGCTCGCAACAATACGAACAACAAGAAAAACTATTCACGTAAAGGCCGATGAGTTCATTTGTCATAGAAGGCGGTTACCGGTTGTCCGGTGAGATTGTTCCGCAGGGCGCAAAGAATGAAGCCTTGCAGGTCATTTGTGCAACATTGCTTACGCCGGAAAAAGTGACAATCCATAATGTACCGGATATCCTGGATGTGAATAACCTGATACAACTCCTGCGCGACATGCAGGTGAAGGTGGAGCATCCGGCTGCCGATACCTATACATTTCAGGCCGATGCTGTCGACTTGAACTATCTGGAAACGGACGAGTTTTTGCGTAAAAGCGGTTCCTTGCGCGGTTCGGTGATGATAGTCGGTCCTCTGGTTGCCCGTTTTGGCAAGGCTTTGATCCCTAAGCCGGGAGGCGATAAGATCGGACGCCGTCGTCTGGATACTCACTTTGTCGGTATTCAGAAGCTGGGGGCTTGCTTCAGTTATGATCCTGACCGCCAGCTCTACGAAATAGAGGCGAAGAAGCTGAAAGGCGCCTATATGCTGCTTGATGAAGCTTCAGTGACCGGTACGGCCAATATCTTGATGGCGGCCGTGCTTGCAGAAGGAAAAACAACGATTTATAATGCCGCTTGCGAACCTTATCTGCAACAACTTTCTTCCATGCTGAATCGTATGGGAGCCCGTATTTCGGGTGTCGGCTCCAATTTGCTGACAATAGAAGGGGTTGAGGCGTTGGGTGGCACTACACATACGATCTTGCCGGATATGATCGAAGTAGGCAGTTTTATCGGAATGGCTGCTATGACCGGTTCCGACATCACGATCAAAAATACAGGCTATGATATGTTGGGGATTATTCCCGATTCATTCCGTCGTCTGGGAATTACGGTCGAACAAATCGGTGACGATATCCATGTCCCGACACACGATTCTTATCAGATCGAGACGTTTATCGACGGCTCTATTATGACGATTGCCGATGCTCCCTGGCCGGGACTGACGCCGGACTTGCTGAGTGTCTTCCTCGTTGTGGCGACGCAGGCTGTCGGCAGTGTGCTGATCCATCAGAAGATGTTCGAAAGCCGTCTCTTCTTTGTCGACAAACTGATCGACATGGGAGCGCAGATCATTCTTTGCGATCCGCACAGGGCGACTGTGATTGGGTTGGGCAATCGTTTCAAACTGCGTGGTTCCAATATGGTTTCTCCGGATATTCGTGCCGGCATTGCTTTGCTGATTGCGGCGATGAGTGCCGAAGGTACCAGCCATATCCATAATATCGACCAGATAGACCGTGGATATCAGAATATTGACAAACGGTTGAACGGCATCGGGGCGCGTATTACCCGACTTTAAACATTCTTGTCATGATTAAGAAAGAAGATGTTTTCAAGATAGGACAGTTTGCCAAACCTCACGGCATAAAGGGGGAGATCGCGCTGGTTACAAACAGCGATGTTTTTGACGATTCGGACGATCCGTATATTATATGTGAGATGGATGGGATCCTGGTCCCTTTTTTCATCGAGGAGTATCGCTATAAGACGGATACCGTTATCCTTCTGAAGTTGAAGAATGTGGACGATGAGAAAGCGGCCCGTGAATTTTCCAACCGCGAAGTCTTTTATTCGCTCGATGAAGTGGACAGGGATGACTTGGTGGGAGATATGACATGGGATAGCTTTATCGGTTATCGGGTCATAGACGAACATCATGGCGAAATTGGCGAGATTACTGATGTCGACGAGTCAACCATCAATGTCCTTTTGCAGATCGACCATAACGGTGAAGAACTGTTGTTGCCTGCCGCCGAGGAACTGATCTTGTCTGCCGATCATGAGAATAAGACGCTGGCCGTTTCCGTTCCGGAAGGTCTGTTGGATTTATGAAATTGACGAATACACATGGCACAAAAGCAAAGACGAACAAATAAGAAATCATTCTGGCACCGGATTAGGTTTAAATACAAACTGTCTTTCTTCAATGAAGGAACGCTGGAGGAAGTATGGTCTTTCCGGTTGTCACAGCTTTCCGCATTTGCGATGTTGGCCTTGTTTGCTTTCTTGCTGATCGCTTTTACTGCCTTTATCATTATTAAGACACCGATACGGAACTATCTGCCGGGTTATCTGGATGTGGAAGTTCGTAAGGAGATCATGCAGAATGCCTTGCGTGCCGATTCGTTGGAAAGGATGATCCAGATACAATCTCTTTATCTGAATAATGTGGCGGGTATTCTGTCGGGGACGATGCCGATCGATTCGATTCGAGAGATCGATTCGCTGGCACGAGTGAACCCTGACTATGAGATTCCTCAAACGAAGGAGGAAAAGAAGTTTGTAAAGGATTTTGAAGAGGCGGAGAAATACAACTTGGCAGTCTTGGACCCGAATCCGGTTCCTACTGACGGTGTCTTTTTCTACAAGCCTGTAGATGGAGTGGTTTCTTCTCATTATAATGCCAATATCCGGCATTATGGTGTCGACTTGGTTGCAGCCCCGAAGGAAAGCGTGCTGGCTACGTTGGATGGCACGGTGGTCTTTGCTGGCTTCGATCCGAACTCCGGGAATGTGATACAGGTGCAGCATAGGAATGGTTTTTTATCTATTTATAAACATAACGAATTATTGCTGAAAGAGGTGGGCGACCGCGTCGTCGCGGGAGAGGCCATTGCTCTGGTAGGCAATACGGGGAAATTGTCGACCGGTCCCCATCTCCATTTCGAGTTGTGGTATAAAGGTGGCCCAGTCAATCCCGAAGAATATATAGCATTTTAATACGCATGAAAAGAAACTTGGCCATATTAGGTTCTACAGGTTCTATCGGAACGCAGGCTTTGGAAGTAGTCAGCGAACATCCTGACCTTTTTGAAGTATATGCTCTTACTGCCAATAATCAGGTGGATCTGCTGATTAATCAGGCACGTAAATATATGCCTGAAGTGGTGGTAATCGCCAACGAGCAGAAATATCCCGAACTGAAGGAGGCATTGGAAGACCTTCCCATCAAGGTATGGGCGGGTTCGGATGCCATTGCCCAGGTCGTCCAGTCGGAACCGATCGATATGGTGCTGACGGCAATGGTGGGATATGCAGGACTGAAACCGACGATCGCAGCGATCAAAGCCGGTAAGGCGATCGCATTGGCAAACAAAGAGACGCTGGTGGTGGCCGGCGAACTGATCACGGCTTTGGCTGTCGAACACAAAGTGCCGATCCTGCCTGTAGACTCTGAACATTCTGCCATTTTCCAGTGTTTAGCGGGAGAGTGGGAGAACCCAGTGGAAAAGATATTGCTGACGGCTTCCGGCGGCCCTTTCCGTACCAAGACAATGGAGGAACTGGCAGTTGTGACCAAGGCACAGGCGTTGAAGCATCCCAACTGGAGTATGGGGGCGAAAATCACGATCGACTCGGCGTCGATGATGAACAAGGGGTTCGAGATGATAGAGGCGAAGTGGCTGTTCGGGGTTACGCCGGAACAGATACAGGTCGTGGTGCATCCGCAGTCGGTGATCCATTCGATGGTTCAGTTTGAAGATGGTGCGGTGATCGCCCAGTTGGGGATTCCCGACATGAAACTTCCGATCAGCTATGCTTTCTCATATCCCAAGCGGTTGCACAGTAAAGCACCCCGTTTGGACTTCACTCAATATGCGACGCTTACTTTCGAGGAGCCGGATATGGAACGTTTCCGTAACTTGGCGTTTGCGTTCGATGCAGTCAGGAAAGGTGGTAATATGCCTTGTATCTTGAATGCTGCCAACGAAGTAGTGGTCGCTGCTTTCCTGCGTGACGAGATCGGCTTCTTGCAGATGAGCGACGTGATTGAAAAAACAATGGCGAAAGCCACTTTCATCTCTGTCCCTACCTACGAAGATTATGTGGCGACGGATGCGGAGGCGAGAAAAATTGCGGAGCAATTTTTTAATTGATAGTTAGGAGAGAAAATATTATAAAGAAAGATAATAGATAATAATTAAGAACAAGACGATTGAGGATGGACAAGGGACAAGAAGAAGTATGAAGGTATTTAATTGTCAATTGTTCATTGTCAATTGTCAAGAGACAAAGTATGGAGACATTTTTAGTTAAGGCTCTACAGCTCATTTTGAGTTTATCGATATTGGTGTTGGTCCACGAATTCGGACATTTTATCTTTGCTCGTATCTTTAAGGTTCGGGTGGAGAAATTTTACCTTTTCTTTGACCCGTGGTTCTCGATTTTCAAGTTTAAGCCTAAAAACAGTGATACGGAGTATGGTGTCGGCTGGCTTCCTTTGGGAGGTTATTGCAAGATATCCGGTATGATCGATGAGAGTATGGACAAGGAGGCGATGGCACAGCCGCCGAAACCTTATGAGTTCCGTTCTAAGCCTGCCGGACAACGGTTGATGATCATGGTTGCCGGTGTGTTGTTTAACTTTTTGTTGGCGCTGTTTATTTATTCGATGGTGTTGTTCACTTGGGGGGATACGTTCCTGCCGTTGAAAAATGTGAAGGCGGGTATGGATTATAGTGAGACTTTCCATAACGTTGGATTCCAGGATGGCGATATCTTGCTGAAAGCGGACGATACGGAGTTGGAGCGTTTCGGAGAGGATTGTTTCCGCCGTGTACTCAATGCACAGACCGTAACGGTTTTGCGTGGTGGTGTTGAAACGGTAATTCCCATCCCTGAAGATATGGCACAGCGCGTTATGCGGGATAAGAAAGGATTTGCCTCCTATCGTTTCCCGATGGTCGTGCGCGAATTGGGTAAGACGGAAAGTGGCGAATCACCTGCCGCAGTTGCCGGTTTGCAACCGGGAGACAGTATCGTTTCTATTAATGGCATCGTAACCCCTTCTTTCTATGAGGTAGGTGAAGTGCTTGCACAAAATAAGGATAAGGATGTATTGGTCGGTTTTTATCGTGCCGGTATCCCGCAGACATTGACACTGCATACGGATACGGCTGGGAAAATGGGTATTTATTCTGTTTCGCCTTTTGATATGTATCAGACGGTGACTCGTAAATATGGTTTCTTCGAATCTTTCCCTGCCGGTGTTATGTTAGGTGTGAACACTCTGAAAGGGTATGTCAGCGACATGAAATATGTCTTTACGAAAGAAGGAGCTTCCAGCCTGGGAGGGTTCGGTACGATCGGCAGTCTGTTCCCGGCGGAATGGGATTGGCATTCGTTCTGGATGAAAACGGCTTTCCTTTCTATCATCCTCGCCTTTATGAATATTCTGCCGATTCCGGCTTTGGACGGCGGGCATGTGATGTTCCTGCTCTATGAAGTGATTGCACGCCGCAAGCCGAGTGACAAATTCCTCGAATATGCACAAGTTACCGGGATGTTCCTGTTGTTTGCTTTACTGATCTATGCGAACGGAAACGACATTTTCAGGTTCTTCTTCAAGTAGTGAAGTAAATGATATATGAATAAACAGCCGCTTATCATTCTTTTAACAGAGATGGATAAGCGGCTGTTCTTGTAAAGAGACGTCTGTTTAAGCTGAGGCATCATTCAAAACACCGGTGTTTTGAAAAGGAGGGGTAGAGGGAGCTTAGAACAGGCTGCTGATATCTATGTCTGCCACTCCTGCCGTTGCTTCCGGAAGTGTGATAAGGGCAGTTTCTGGAAATTCCTTTTCCAGATATTGGGTGAGGTATTCCAGGGTGTTGGCGGTTATCAGTTCGTCTGTAGGCGGATAAAGATTGTAAACAACCGTTCGGACCGGAATTCCGTATTGTTTGCAGGCGTAGAGACTTAATAATGTATGGTTGATGCTACCTAATTTGCCGGATGTCACCAGGATAACCGGGTATCCTTGCTCTTTTACATAATCGATGGCGAGCGAATGAAAATCGTTCGGAACCATCAATCCGCCCGCACCTTCCAGCAAGACGTACTCATATTTCTCTTGTAGGCGGCGGGTTGCCTCGGTGATGACAGAGAGATCGATTGTCTTCCCGTCTTTCTCCGCAGCCATGTGGGGAGAGCAGGGATAGGTGAAGATGTAAGGACAAGTTAATCCGGCTTTATCCTCTTCAGTGAAAGGAATTCCCTGTATTTTCCGGTGCATTTCGATATCTTCCGAGACTTCTGTGCAACCCGTTTGAATCATTTTCTGGGTGATGACTTTTTTCCCTTTTTCAGCCAATGCGCATGCAATCATGCCGGTGGCGAAAGTTTTACCGATATTGGTATCGATTCCTGTAATAAATAAGACTGTTCCTTTCATATCCTTTTTTATTTTTTGGTTGCTAATATATAAAACGGGCGGTATGTGAGTGTCACTTGGCCGTCGGTTGTCGCGAACTGTTCCACATATTGCCGGCAGAATGATTCCTGCTGGCCTTTTGTCCAACAGCCGTTTCCGGTCGCTGTGACGCCCGTTGCTTTGAGGTGTCTCAGTACGTCCAGTGGGGTTTTGAAGGTAAGGACGATCGTATCCTCTTCTTGATGCAGCAGATTGAAATCTGCTGTGGATAGCCATCCTACAAGTGTATCGGAGGTCGGGTACACAAGTCCTTTTCCTGTCAGTTTCTTGATCTCATACAGATTGCCGGGGACAAAAGTGCTGAACAGGAGTAATCCTTGCTGCATCAGCAGTCCCGACAGTTTATGGAGAAATGTTTCCGGTTCTTTCATCCACTGGAAAACAGAGGCGGATGCAATCAGGTCAAACTTGCCGGGAAAGGATAGTGTTTCGGCATCCCCAGCTATGAAGCGGGGAGGAGAACCAGGGAAGAGCTGCTCTATCTTTTCCTGGCAGTCCTCGCAAAGATCATTCAGTATCCATTCGTCAATATGGCATTGTTGTTTCAGCACTCCGGTGAATCCGCCCGTGCCACAGCCAATTTCCAGCATCCGTTTGTAACGGACATTCGCCTGATGAGGGAGGAGAGAAGCGAGTTTCCGACTGATACGGTGTTGGGCATCGGCATGGTTGTCGTAGCTGGACAAAGCACGTGTAAAGCGGATATGTATCTGTTTAGTTTCTATTGCTTCCATATTTCGTCCCATTGTTTCCATAAATAAAAAGGATAGTGTGGAGCTTCTATCTCGGTTATAGGACAACGGCCTTGCCAGAAGGCACGCAGATTCTCGGTAGGAAAGATCCGGTCTTTGGAGGAGATGAGAGCCTGTGTCCATCCGTTAAACAAGGCGGAAGCTGGTGAGGCTTTCTTTATTTCGGCGTACAGGTACTCCAATTCTTCCCGGATGTCGGCGAGCGGACGAGGCGGTATCTGCTCGTAGGCTTGCAGAATATCCCGTTTGCCGCACATGCGCCGGTTGAAGCGTCGCATGCCTTCTTCGGTTACGTTATCCAATGTTCCCCGGAAGATCGTTTCCGGGATACCCCACCGGTCATGAACGGGGCAGGGAGTCCCGTTGACGGCAATGGCTTCGGTGAAAGATACAGGCTTTTTACCAAACATGACCGAAGCAGCCCATACACCTAATGACCAAGCTACCAGTCGGATTTTCCGGTATCCGGAAAGGGCTTCTCCTTCAAAATCCATTCCCCGGTAGTCATAGCAAATCCAAAGATCCGTATCCGGTTCCGTTTCCAGCTGCCGGAATACTTCAGGAGAAGCTGCCCAGCCTGAAAAGATGAGAAGAAGTTGGCTGTTGCCTGTTTTTGTTTGTTTATATATGTTCATGCTTTTGATTTATGAATTTTGATTTATGAATGGTGAATTATATTTGTGTGTTTTGATATAAATCATAATTCATTAATCATAAATCGGATCTCCTCTTCAGTTATGTCGGCTGTTAATGAGAAGCGTATCCGCGCTGTCCCTTTGGGGACTGTGGGAGGGCGGACGGGGAGGCAGTAAAAGCCTTTCCGTTGCAGGTAGAGGCTTGTCTGGATACAGTCTTCGTTTTCTCCAATAATGAAGGGAATGATGTGGCTTGCCGATATTTCTCCCCCTTTCCCTTTCAAGGCCTCTGAAAGCAAGTGGCTGGTAACGGCCAGACGATGCCGTTCGTCGGTAAAGCTGGGAAGTCTCTCAAACAGAAACTTTGTCCAGGCGATTTGAGCAGGTGGGAGTGCCGTGCTGAATATCAGAGGGCGCATCGTATTGATCAGATATTCCCTAACCGTCTGGCTGCACAACAGATAGGCTCCCATTGATCCCAAAGCCTTTCCGAAGGTACCGACCAAGAGATCTATATCGCGGATGCAATCCTGCTCTTCGGCGACCCCCAAGCCGTTTTCCCCTCTTACACCGATAGCATGCGCCTCGTCTACATAAAGCCATACATTCGGATATCTTTTCTTTAAGGATACCAGCCGGCCGAGATCGGCGATATCTCCATCCATGCTGAAAATACTTTCCGTGACGATAATAATTTGCTCGTATGCATGTACGTATTTAGCCAATAGCTGTTCCAAATGCTCATAATCGTTGTGACGGTAACGTTGGTAAGGTGCGCCGCTCAGCAGAATCCCGTCGATGATACTCGCATGTACCAGTTTGTCCGCCAGGATCAACGACTGTTTATCCGTCAAGGCGGGAAGTATTCCGGTATTGGCATGGTAACCGCTGTTGAACAGCAGGGCGGCTTCGCGTCCGAAGCGGTTGGCCATCAGTTCTTCCAGCTCGGTATAGACCATGAAATTCCCAGTCAGTAACCGGGATGAAGAAGAAGAGAACGGCAGGCCGCTTTCCTGCAACTGTTCGATAAACTCGTCCCGCAGATCCTGCCGGGACGAGAGTCCGAGGTAGTCGTTGGAAGATAGGTTGAGCATTGTCTGCCCCTCTTTTTCGATCCATTTGCCACGATGGACGATATCAGGAAGACTGCGCAGATTACCGGAAGCCCTTAGTTTCTCCAATATGTCGTTATAATCTTTCATTTTATTTTGAATCTAATACGGTTAACAGCCCTTTTGTTAATTTAGACAATTCCTCTTTTTGAATGATAAAGGGTGGCATCAGGTAAACCAACTTACCGAACGGGCGGACCCAGATGCCCTTTTCGATAAAACGTTTTTGTAAGACGGCCATATTTACCGGTTCTTTCATCTCGATCACACCGATGGCTCCCAACACACGTACCTCTTGTACGTCGGGGAAAGATGAGGCAGGAGCCAGTTCTTCCCGAAGCTGTGACTCTATGGCCTTCACCTTTTCCTGCCATCCGCTTTCCAACAGGAGCGAGACCGATGCCGATGCGATTGCACAGGCCAACGGGTTTCCCATGAAAGTGGGCCCGTGCATGAAACACCCTGCCTCACCACTGCAAATCATATCGGCTACGGGTGTACTGGTGACGGTTGCCGACAGTGTCATGTAACCTCCCGTCAATGCCTTGCCGATGCACATGATGTCCGGTTCCACCCCGGCCCATTCCCAGGCGAAAAGCCGCCCGGTCCGTCCGAATCCCGTTGCGATTTCATCAAAGATCAGCAATACTTGATACCGGTCACACAGTTCACGTGCCGCTATCAGAAATGCGGGTGAATAAAAATACATACCGCCTGCCCCTTGAACGACAGGCTCGAGGATTAAGGCTGCGATCTCTCCTGCATGTTTCTCAAACAAGTCTTTTAAAGGTTCAATCGCCTTTTCGTCCCATTTTTCCTCGAATCTGACGGAAGGCTGGGGTATAAAGTATTGTACAGGCAGGCTTCCGGAAAAGATCCCATGCATGCCGGTAACCGGATCGCAGACAGACATTGCGTGCCAGGTATCTCCATGATAGCCGCTTCGGATGGTCGCGAAAGCATATTTTTTTTGTTTCCCTTGTGACTGCCAATATTGGATGGCCATCTTCATGGCGACTTCTACTGCAACGGAACCGCTGTCGGCAAAGAATATCTTTTGCATAGAAGGCGGCAGCAACGGGAACAACTTGGCTGCCAGTTCTACAGCCGGTTCGTGGGTAAAGCCTCCGAACATGATGTGGCTCATCTTGTTCAGCTGTGCCTTGGCCGCAGCATTCAACACCGGATGATTATAACCATGCACGGCCGCCCACCATGATGACATGCCGTCGATCAGTTTTCGGCCGTCTTTCAGGGTGATCGTAACCCCTTCTGCTCGTTCGACCGGATAGACCGGAAGCGGATCGATTGTCGATGTATACGGATGCCAGATGTGTTCCCGGTCAAAGTGTAGTAATTCTTCTGTCGTCATCTTTCCCAATCTGTATTTTCGGTTAATGAATATCCTTCGGAGGTGAAAAGAGCTTTGTCTTCCGCTACCCGGCTCCCGATCGTTGTCAGCAGGTCGCCGATGATCGCCGAATTGATACCTATATAAAGAGCCTTGCGCTGTATCTTTTCACTTAGTTGGGCCCGTCCGCCTGAGAAACGCAGGTAAGCATTCGGGTTGATGAAACGAAACAGGGCGATCGTGGTCAGGAACTCTTCATCCGTCAACGGTTGTGCCTTTTCCAACGGTGTGCCGGGTATTGGTTGCAGGAGGTTCAGCGGGATAGAGAGAATCCTTTCCTTTTGAAGCAATAAAGCCATCTCGATACGTTGCTCTACCGTTTCACCCATCCCGATTATCCCACCTGAACAGATACGGAAACCTATTTCCCGTGCCGTCCGGATCGTTTCTAGTTTCTGTTCCGGCGTGTGGGTCGTACAAAGGGTGCGGAAGTAGGAGGGGGCTGTTTCTATATTGCAATGGTAATTTTCCGTTCCGCTGTCGTAAAGGGCTTGCAGTTGCTCACGGTTTAGGAGTCCCATCGAGGCGCAACATTTGATATCGCAGGTTCGCTTGATACGGCGTACGGTCTCTGTAATCTTTACCATATCTTTGTCCGAAACCTTCTTACCGCTGGTGACAAGTGCAAAACGGCTGATTCCTTGCTTATGGTTATGTGTCGCATGGCGGATACATTCTTCTGCCGGCAACAGCGGGTAAAGCGTCACGTTTGTTTTATAATGTCCGGACTGTGCACACCATTTACAGTCTTCGCTGCAATTCCCGCTTTTGGCATTGATGATGGAACAAGTGTCGAACTTGTTTCCCATGAAGTGGCGGGTGATCTGATGAGCTGCTTCGTAGAGGGCTTCCTTATCCGGAACGGCAGCCAGTTCTTTTGCTTGTTCTTCGTTGATCATGCCACCGGAAAGAACGTGTTGTTTGAGTGTTTCAATCATGTATTTGGGTATTTGTATAAACGAAAATCGCGGAAGGCCTTCAGTTTATAACTGAGACCTTCCGCGATTTCGGAAATGTTATCTTTTATTATGTGTGCATACGATATGTGTGCATACGATGCCGCAGGTCGGTTTGCGATCTGGACAGGACATAAGGCTTGCAGGAGCAGGGACAGGGTGATGTCTTTTGAACAGTCTGGATGAGATGTATTCTCCTTTTCTTCAGTCTCCCCATCGTTTACCTTGTCGAAAGTGAGCACGGACGTATGTACGGAACCGTTTTTAGCCTGGAACCGTTCAGATACGTTTGCCGACAACTGCCCGATCGTAACGGCATGTTGTATACTGATGAAAGCAGCATACCTCTTCCGGCTCCATCTTCTGAAGCGGAGAGCAACAGGTTTGTATGTATACTGCTTCCTCATGGTCTTATGCTACCTTTTCTAATTTTTTCATGACAGAGAAAATGAATACGGCAGAAACGAGACATACGCCGACCAATACACCCCATACGATCCACAGAGGCATATCTCCCCAAATCCACGCTGCTACGGCTGTCAAATAGTTTCCGATAGCTGTTGCAACGAACCAACCTCCCATCATCATACCTTTGTATTTGGGAGGAGCCACCTTCGAAACAAAGGAAATACCCATAGGCGAAAGTAATAACTCACCGAATGTAAGAACCAAATAAGTGGAAATTAACCAATTGGGTGAAACGAAAGAGGCAGTACCGGCCTGGATTGCTTCGGATTGTGCTTCGGGAGTCAATAGGCCGAATGATGAAAACATCATTAAGATGAATCCGCATGCTGCCACCAGCATGCCGAGACCGATTTTACGCGGTGCCGACGGTTCTTTGCCTTTTCTGGATAATGCCCCGAAAATAGCCATGGAAACAGGAGTTAAAGCAACCACAAAGAATGGGTTGAATTGCTGGAAAATAGGAGCATCTACGGGAACCGAACCATTGAGTGAACTATAGCGGTATCCTAAGAATGCAAGTGCAAGTAGAATGACGATACCGGATATTGCTTTGCCTTTTCCTGTAGAAGACTGGAATAAGGAAAATAGACCATAGACGATAAAGATTATGGCAACCAGATTCCATACATCGAACATCATGCTTTCCAAGCCAGTTGAACTTTTGGCCGTGAACTCATCGGCAAAATAAGTCAGGGTAAGTCCGTTTTGGTGGAATGCCATCCAGAAAAAGATGACAACTGCAAACACTAAACACAGAGCTATGATACGGTCTTTTGTTTCTCTCGGAGAGAGTTCTTCCACTTTGGCCGTTTCCTTTCCTGCGCTTGTTTGTTTGATATTTCCTTCCACATGCTTGAATGTGCGGCGAGAGGAATAATAGATAGCCATGGATATGATCAGAGAAACGCAGGCCACTCCGAAAGCAAAATGATAAGAGTCGTTGACACTAACCCCTAAATTTTGCTGGGCGTATTCCATGATCTTTACGGCTGCTGTAGGAGCAAACAATGCACCGATATTGATCGCCATATAGAAGATACTGAAAGCGGAATCGCGTTTGGATGCATATTCGGGAGAGTCGTATAAGTTACCGACCATTACTTGCAAGTTCCCTTTGAATAGTCCGGTTCCCGTACTGATTACCAACAAGGCGGAAAACATACAGGCCAAAGCCAATGTCCCACTGCCTAATGGCAATGCGAGCAGAACATATCCGGCAAACATGGCGATGATACCGATTGTCACCATCTTGCCATACCCGAATTTATCAGCTAAGATACCGCCGATGAATGGTAAAAAATAGACTAAAGCAAGGAATGTGGAGTAGATCGTACCTGCCATACCTGGCGATAGACCAAAGTTTGCTTTTAAGAAAAGTACAAAAATTGCGAGCATGGTGTAATAACCAAAACGCTCGCCGGTGTTCGCTAAGGCTAACGCATATAAACCTTTAGGCTGTCCTTCAAACATAGAATTAATTTGTTAGATGATTATTGAATGATTTGTTTTATTGCACCTGTTTCCGGATAGAAATAAACTTTTACCGGAGCTTTTTTATCTTCAAACATGATGGGGGCAAGTCCTTCCCGTGTACCGAACTGGGTAATTTGTGCTTCGCCTTTATAAAGTGTTTTTTTGTTCATGCTGATTTCGATGCTGGCTTTACCTGGTACATTATATATAATGCCCTTCAGTGATTTTTCTTTCTTTTCAGCCTCTTTCGGGTCTAAAACAGGAGCGCGGTCGATGGCTTTTAAGTTCATATACACAGGTGCTCCGCCCAAATCGTCGGCATCTACGATTCCCAATTGGGGGGAGAAGCGGAATAATACTTCTTTATCGAGATTGTCGAAAGGTACAATAGTCACTTCGTAGTCACTGACTTCCTTTGCCCGGATACCTGTGAACAAGTTGGTTAGCGCTTTTTCCTGCTCTTCCAGTTGTTGGATGACCAGCTTCATCGCTTCGCCATCGGGTGGCAGGTTATCGGCATCACCCGTAAGAATGTTCATACGGCTCTCGCGGATACGGTAGATTTGTTTGGCTGCCACTTCTGCCTGCTTGGCTGTAGATCCTGCCATAAGCAACTCTTCTGACAAAACAGAGGCATCGGTTACTTTTGTCGGAGCCTGATTTTTCTTTCTTGCCGCTTCCAGTGCTGATTCATCGGGGGTATATTCGGCATTGATGGAACAAAGCAGTCCGTCTTCTGTCAAATAAGCATATGGGGCAACTGTTCCCGCTTTAAATTCAACGATGAATGTATTGTCTGCATCGGGTACACCTTTGTTGACCAAGCTGATCTTTCCTAATTCGTAATAGACCTTATCTTCTGTGATAGCGTCTTTTACTCCTAAATATTTTTCTGCGTATTTATAATAGGGACCTGCTTTGCAAGTTACTTTCGTAACTTCTGCATCTACAACCAGAGATGTTTTAGGAAGTGAATAAGTTATACCGAAATTATTTGCCTTGACGGCATTTTTCTTTACAACTTTAGTCTGAGCCATAATGGGTAAACTAAGGAGCAGACTGGCTATAATGATTAAATTCTTCATATTCTAATCTAAGTTTAATCTCTACTAAATGATTGTACAAAACTATGAAATATTTTGTTAGTAACCAACCGGAAAAGCCTCTTTTCCTCATTTATAGATCAGAGAAGAGATAAAGAACGGTCCCAAAGGCGGCGGAAAAGGAGATCGAGATATTAGGCTTGGTTAAATCACCGCCCGGGACTGTTCTTGTATATTAATTAAAATAAGATTTGTTTTAGTGATCGGCAAAGGTAAATTTCTCTTCATTATTAAGCACATATTTTTGTTGACAAAAATGTGACAAGTTGTACTTCCTTAGAAATCAGATATGAATTTGTCGAACTTTTCTGTGTTTTGAGGCTCTCCTGTGAACTTTTTATATAATCTTCTGCGACATTGAGACACCCCTGAACTTGTGATATGCATAATGAAGGCTATCTTTTTTATGGGTAATTGCATCTTTACTAAATAACAAATATGTATTTCTTCTATGGAGATTTGTGGGTAAAGTTTTATAAGTCGATTGGTGAAATCTGGATATGTTGCATCAATCAATTGATGTAGTTCTTCCCATTCATTTGGACCAAGTTGTATGTCATTCTCCCTATGAATCCTAATATATAAAGATGAGTTATGAAAATCTTTATCCAACAAAAGAAATGTTCCCTGTTTTTCGAAAATTTGCCTGTTTTCCATTTCAAGCATTAATTTTCTCGCTTCATATAGTTTCTTTTCGACTTCACCCATTTCTTCTTGTTTAGATCGGAGCATTTCTGTTAATTGAGAAATTTGTTTTTCATTGTCTTCTATGTATTGTTGACTGCGTTTGTATTGCTCTTCTTTTAAATGGGCAAATCTCTTTTTTCTATTTTGTTCTTTTTTGAAAAATATGAAACTTAAAATAAAGATGATACTGAAAACGATAATCACTTGATATATCAAAATCATTCTTTGGGTTGCTTCTTTTTCGTATTTATTTTTTTCATTAACAATCCTTTGGTAGTTAAACATACTTTGTGTTAGACGCGTATTTTCAAAATGTAAACTATCTACTATGGAATTGCGTGTTTGTTCATATAGATTGGAATATTTGATGAGATCGTTGATGTTTTTTTCTTTCTGAGCTATTTGAGCCAAGTGGTACAAACTACCAGCACGTGTATGAATATTGGAACTCTTTACACAATGATTAAGATAAAATTTAGCAGAATCTAACTGGTTGGTGGCAATGTGCAGTTCTCCTTTTGACAAATATAAGGAATAGAGTGTTTTTTCATTACCGATTAAAGGCTTTGCTTTTTCTATGCATTGATATGCTTTTTTATAGTCTTTAAGACTGAGATATAGATTCCCTAAATCGGTAAGGATAGAGGCTCTGTTTTTTATTGCAGAGTATGAAATTGCACGTTTATAATATATTATTGAACTATCTGGCTTTTGTGTCAAGGAATATATACGTGCAATGTTTCTTAGGGCAAAAGCAGTTTTTACCGAATCGGGCTCTAACTCCAAATATGACAGGGCCTTTTTATACATGGGTAACGCCATGTCGTTGATATCCTGGTGAGCATATAAAGTACCTAAGTTGTTATAAATGTTAATCAGGAGAGTATAATCTTTTGAATCTTCGCCTATCTCCAAAGCCTTTAAGTAATATTCTTGTGCCTGTAGAGCATCTTGTAAATCGGAATTTACACGCCCTAAGTAGTTTAAGGCGCTGTCCGGTTGTTTTTCGATGGTTTTCTCCGCTTCAAGTAGTATTGGAGTCTTTGGGGTATTATTGCAAGCACCCATGGTCAGGAACAAAACGAGGGCAACAAGCGATGTAATATGTAGTAAAAACTTATTCATTTCTCTTCCCTTTAGTTATGGATTCGAATATACTTGTTTTCGGGAAAAAAATGATTTATTTCCAATAAAATGTTTTAATCATTTTATTTATTTACTTCGATTTATAAGAAAAAAGCCTATTTTTTTTGCTGGTACAGTAGTTGATTCGTGAACCCCATCCCTGCAAATCACTCGATTATTTTATGCAAAAAACGGCTATAAAATAGGTAAAACCGGGTAGTTTTTATTGTCAGATAAGGGACTTTAGTTGCCGGACATCCCCATGTTGCCATCCTTAACACCCGGATGTACCGGCTCTCTACACCCGGATGTTAAGGATGGCAACATGGGGGTGTTTATAGAATTATGTGCTTGTCTTTGCTAAAAAAAGAGATAGCTTTTGTGGAATGAAGAACCGTATTTTGCCAATTTAATACCTATTATATTCGTT